>Ga0315284_10005865_pt1 | contig 17480 bp, 21 predicted proteins | sample YL17G09_16_MG_FD_203696 | JGI IMG/M metagenome (GOLD analysis project Ga0315284, IMG submission 203696) | Sediment microbial communities from Yellowstone Lake, YNP, Wyoming, USA - YL17G09_16 | ecosystem: Environmental > Aquatic > Freshwater > Lake > Sediment | place: USA: Wyoming | collected...
GCGAGGGATTGAAAAAAATCTGCAGGATGATTCTGGAGATGCTCGATAAGGCCAACATTTATAAAAATGGGCGTATTGACAGGGAAATCAGTCTTATTTTCCCCAGCCCATTGCCTGAAAACACGATGGAAAAACTAAAAGAGGCCCAGCTCAAAAAAGAATTGGGCGTGCCCTCTGAGCAGATACTCAGAGAATTAGGTTACGAAACCACAGTACAGGAGACAAATCAGAAATGAGTCAGATTGACGCAGATGAGAATCTTTTGTCAGAAACATTAGCGGAACAAGGGATTATCAATAACAACCTGAAACTGGTTCCGGTAGCTGAATCAATCCGCTACCGCAAGAGAGCACAGAGTGCCGAGAAGGAGAACGAGATTCTGGCTGAGCAGTTAGCACAGGCAAAAACAAAAAACAGTGCGATGGCTGAGCAGTTAAACAACGTCAAAATGGAACAGAAACTAATTCAGAAATTAGTTGCCGCCGGTGCTGTTGATATAGAGACGGCGGTCTTAATTGCCAAAGCCAGAACCGAAGATGATACAAAAGCGGATTTGGATGATGTAATTGAACAGATGAAAAAAGAAAAGCAATATCTGTTCGGTGGAGAACCAAATGCGGCTTTAACATTTCGAAGAACTGCGGGGGTTAAGGATAGGATGCAAACGGGACATGTAATCCTCGGCAGAGCAGCGAAAAAAGCGGCTGTAACAGGTAATCGAACAGATTTGCAGGAATATCTGAAACTGCGAAGAAGCTTTTTGTGATTTTAAGAAAAACTGTAAATTCCGTCTCTGAGACGGAATACATAAGGTAAATAAGGAGAACAATAAATGGCTTTTACAGGAAAAGCAACTTATTCGGCTGGTACAACTTTGCCGGAATTGGCTGAGGATGTATCAGATTTGATCGGGATAATTTCGCCTTACGAGACACCGCTGCTGGATGCCCTTGGCGACCCGATAAAAGAAGCTATAAGTACGCATCATGAATGGCTGGAAGACGAACTCCTGCCTAATAAGGACGCTATTAATGACAGCACCTTTACTGACCCAGCGGCTGATACCAGTTTTGTGGTTGATAATGGCAGCAGGTTCAGGGTGGGGGACCAGATCCAAGTCGAAGGTTCAGAGGAATTGATGCTGGTGACCGCTATCAACACCAATACGCTGACAGTTGTTCGAGGCTATGCCGGTACTACAGCTGAAAACCTGGCTGACAATCAGGTAATCAATATTCTCGGAAACGCTGCTCTTGAAGGGGCGGATATGCCTACTACCAGATTCAGCAATCGGACCAGGTGTGGTAACTACACACAAATATTTACTGCATCGGTAGAAATATCAGGCACAGACGTGGCTGCAAGCCACCTCGGACTTGATGACGAGATGGACTACCAGAAACAGGAACGGCTGCGGGAATTGCTCCGAGACCTTGAGAACACTGTGATTAATGGCGGCCAGCCAACAAGTAACTCTGAAGGAAGCGGTACGGTCAGAAGGTCAATGAAGGGCATAATTCAGCACCTGTCGACTAATGTCCTCCACGATAACGACACCGGTCATCCTGCAGATGATAACCTCGACGAGGCAACGATTAATTACATGCTCAGGAAAATCTGGGAAACCAGCAACGGCAATGTGGATGTGATTGTTGTTAACGGATTCCAGAAACGCAAGATAAATGCCTTTACCGCCAGCAGCAGAAGCTATGCCGCCAACGATACCACTTTCACCAATATGGTCAATATCTACGAAAGTGACTTTGGTATTTGCAGAATTGTTACCTCGCGATGGATGCCACAGGATTCAGTTTTGTTCCTGGATTCATCTCGGGTTAATGTGCTGCCGTTAGCGGGACGAAGCTTTCATTTCAAACCATTGGCAAGCAGTGGCGACTACGAGCGTGGTGAGCTGATTGGCGAATATACACTGGAGCTAAAAAACGAAGCTGCACATGGGCTTATTCGTGATCTGGCTACCAGCTAAATAAAGCCGCGTAGCCGGCGCAAAATAAGGCATTTTGGCGGGGGTGCCTGAAGGGGAGTGGTTTTTTGGGCACCCCAATCCGCCGGTCAAACGAAGCGAGGATGAAGCAAGATGGCTAAATTTTCAAATGATGCGGATATTCTAAAATACGAGCCAATACTGTTCAGCGAATTGCATTTAGCCGGGCAGGTATTGGCTGCGGGAACAGGTGGTGTGCTCAGTGCAACAACATTTACCGCCAGCGGTGCAGATTTTGTTGGTGCACAGGTCTCAGCGGGCGGAGCTATATATCTGCAATCTGCAGACGGAACACTCGATGGGGTATTTGAAATAGTTTCTGTGGATTCGGCAACACAGCTGAATGTTTCGGTAATCAGGGAAAGTTCAGATGATACTGCTGTCGCACCACCGTCGGCTACCGATATATCTTATCGCATCAGCACATTCAGGCCACAGGCCAGTGAAGTTGGTTTTCAGCTGACCGAATACTTCGGTATTGGACCTGGCAACCCCACAAGTGACTATGATGCAGACGACATCCTCGATACCAACGTGTTAAGGCGAGCGTCAGTCTTCGCTGTCATCTCAAGTGTGTATGCTACGTTAGCCAGTAAAGCCAAGGACGAGAATTTCTGGAAGAAAAGCCAGTACTATCAAAAACTTTTCGAAAAGGCCAGAGCACAATGTCGGCTCAGTATTGATGCAGGTTCCGATGGCGTGGCCGATGTTACCAAGCTCGGAGCATCTATAAGATTAGAGCGGGATTAGTTTGCGAAGGCTATACAGATGAACACCACTTTGGACGGACGAAATTTGTTCGACGAGCAGCAACCGGACATTACATTGGGAAGTGTCAGCCGAAGTTCCATAGAAAGAACGATGGGCGGGCTGGACGGTGTGCTTAGTATTGATCTTGGTCAGCGAGGCAGGAAGATAAAACAGACCGGAGTGTTGCATGCGACAAGCCGAGCACAAATAAAAGAGCGAATTAATTCTATCTCATCTTATATGGATGGTGATACACACACTCTAGTAACCAGAAACGGTGAAGTATTTGATAACCTTCGGATAGATGTTTTTAAGGTTAGCAAAGAACGGGCAGGCGGTGGCGGGATCGCTATGGATTATGAAATCATCTACACACAGTTAAAGGTTTAATGATGGCGCTTGTCAGCGAGGGAATAGAAAGAGTAAGGGCATTTGAACTACCCTGTAGTATCTGGGCTGACGGCAGCAACATCGGCTTGCCGCGTATAGCCCTGGTGAAATGGAGATCAACTTGGAATGATAAGTTCTATCAGGTTTATGTCAACGGCCGATACGCTGGAGTAACTTTGGAAACCGACCAAAGGCAAATGATTGTTCAGATACCTACGTCTCTGGAAACTCCGGTCAGGATTGAAGTTTTTGCGGTGGAAATAGACGAAGCGGATACCGATTTCACCAGCACACTTGATTCGTCTATCGGCTATACCGGCCGGGTGAAGGTTACGCTGCTGCGAGAACAAAGTCTGCCGATTGGTGCTACAGCTCAAGTTTATTCTGACAACGGAACCGGTGAAATCGATTACAACAACCCACTTATCAATTCTCCGATGAAGGTCTGGCCGGTGTGGCAGGATAAAGCAGGATTCGGGATGAGCAGCTTTTCTACAGGTGATTTCGGTTTTGACTCAGCGGCGGCGGTTGGATTTGGGAGAGGCCGTTTTGGCAACGGCCAGTTCGGGCTGGATGCGGATACATTCGAGTGGGTAAGTGAGTCGATGCCGGCTGGTATTTACAAATTCGCTGTCAAAATTACCGATGAAAATGGCCATGAAAGTAATAGCAGTCAGACCGGTCAAATTACAGTGATACCGGCAGCAAGACCAGCTGAGATAGTAAGTATTTGTTCATTCGACAAACAGACAAATCAATTAGTTCTAAGTGTATCTTAGAGAAACGGAGAATATGATGGCAGAAGTGTATCCATCTGATAATGAGCTGCTGAACCTCCAGTCTGACAACGAGACGGGAGTCGAGTATATAGCAACAGGGCAGTCGCCTTATTATCTTCATTTTAGAAAATTGCTGTCACGGCTGCTGCTGGCAACAAAACGTGCAAATGACCTGAGAGTCTATGACGAAGGTGGGCTGGATATCGGAGTAAAAGGCGGCAAGTTCTGGCTGGGGACTCAACTGATGAGCTACGGCGGGTCATCCGGTAATACCTTAGCCGACGACAAGGCAAATATCTATATCTACCTTAATTCGAGCGGCACCCTTGTTACCAACGAATACAGCGGCTTCCCGGATATGGCGCCTACACCGCATATTCGATTAGCAATAGTAGCTACTTCGAATGGAGATATAGACTCAATAACCGACTGTCGACAAGGGCATAATTTTGTTACGCCATGCGGGGCAGGTGGGGTGAAAAAGAACATCGAAGCGCATACCGCAAACGACACGCTTACAGAAAATGAATCCGGCAGTGTTCATATCAATCTCGGTGCAACCGGAGCGGTTACACTAACACTGCCAACATCGGCTACGGCAGGTACAGTATTTACCTTTGCGGTCCAGGCAGCACAGGAATTGCGCATCGACCCCGGCACAGCGACAATCCGAGATGACAGTGGTCAAACGGCAAATAAATACAAATCGGCAGATGCTATCGGTGAGTGCCTCACACTGGTGGCTGATTCAAACGGTGACTGGGTAACAATAGCCAAGAATGGAACATGGACAGAGGAGACATAGGCAGATTCATCGTTTCGAGGCAAAGTGCGAATATGGGAATTGAGGTATAAAAATGGGTTGGGTATCTCCTACAGGACACACCGAAGGTGATTGGACTAATGAGGCTAATGCTTATGATGGCAGTTTGACAACAGCAGCGACATATACCGAAATTCCAGGCACATGGACACCATTTTTAGAATTTACCTTAACCGATATGATTAAATGCGATAGTGTGCGGTTTTTTGTTAATAGTGGTTTCCCATTAGGTTTCGAGGTAGATATTGATGTTTATTACGGTAGTGCCTGGCACGATGTTTTTGAGGGTGTTGTATCTGTGATGGTGTGGGTAGAAAAAGATATACCCGATGAGACACAGGATGTTTCAAAGGTTCGGATTAGGACAAGACACGGTTCCAGTATACACACAGATTATGTTTACGAAGTTGAACTGTACGAAACCGAGTTGGCTATTGGTTCATTAGTAGATAAAGGGCTTGTTACATGAGCTGGGTACGACCAACAGGACATATTGCTGGAAGTGGTTGGACTGATGAAACTAAAGTTTATGATGTCGATGCCGATACACCTGTTACGGCTGCTTCTAAGTTTGTAGAGAGTGAGTGGTCATCATATATAGAACTTACTATTTCACCTAATTATTTTAGTGGCAAGATAAGATTTTACGCAAATGGTTCGTATAATGAGGAAGTTTCTATTGATATTAAATACGCAAGTGACCATGCCTATCATAACATTTATGAAGGTGCATTTACAGCTAATCAGTGGGTAGAAGTGGTATTACCTCTGGGTGTAACAGAAGTAGAAGGAGCACGACTCAAATTTAGGCACGGGGCTTCGGACAACTTTTATCTCTACGAATTTGCTTTCTGGGGAGTAGCCAGAGGGAACAGATGGGTTCGACCAACAGGCTTTATCGAAGGTGCTTGGTCTAATGAAATAAACGCTATTGATGGCAATACAACATCATTCGCCACTCGTCTATCAACAAGTGATGTATGGACGGAATATCTGGAATTGATAATTTCGCCTGCAATCCGATGTTCCAAAATAAGATATTGGATAGGTATAAACAGACCCAGCCCGCGGTTATCTGTTGATGTCAAATATGCAAGTGATGATAGTTATTATAATGTTTATGAAGGGCCAGCGGATAAATTAAACCAGTGGTCTGAAAAGAACATACCAGGAGGCACTAAATTGATTACTGGGGCAAGAATAAAATGCAAGGGAGTAGGAGCCGTGGTTACAAATAAAGTGTATGAATTTGAATTGTGGTCTGTCCAAGGCAGAACCAAACTGGTTAATGGGGGTCTGGTAAGATGATATATTTAGGTGATTTTGTAGAAGATGACACCGTTTATTTCTGCTGGAGTACGAACAGCAAAGAAGGTACAAGTATTACCAGAGCCACTAACGGCACGATACAAGTCTATAAAGATGATGGGACTACACAAAGCACGGCGGGGGTAACCGACACAGAAGATTTTGACAGCTTAACTGGTATCCATAACTGCAAGATAGACTTAAGCAGTGCTGCTTTTTACGCAACAGGTCACGATTACTCTGTGGTGTTGGCTGGTGCAGTTGTCGATGGGGAGGCGGTCAATGCGGCGCTTGCGGTGTTTTCTATAGAGAACAGGTTTGCAGGCAGTTCGCTCTTCAGAAAGGCGGCAAAATTACTTGTCAATAAGGCTGTCCAAAATAAAAGTTCCGGTGTAATTAATTATTACGATGATGACGGCCAAACGGTTATCCTGACTCATACTCCAACCGACGAGGCCTCGACGGTTACAAGGACTCCGAGCTAATGGAAACGATATGGCTAAAAGAAGCGCTGTCAGCAGGTATGACGGATAGGGCGTTCAAGCTTGGTACCGTGCTGACTTTGGGATGGTTCTGGACTCGTATCGGCGGCTGCTCTGTGTTGTATCGCGGCACCAGTATAGAGACAACAGATTTTGAGAACATATTAGCCATAGCCGACAAGGACGCTGAGCAAATCAACCCACCAGACTATGTCCAGCATAATAGCAACACGACGTATTTTTATGTTGTTCGCAGGGTCAATAACTGTGGCTATCAGGAACATACTTTAGCTGCTGCGGTTAAGGTTGCAATAGATGCTAATGGTGACCTGTGCCAGCTACAGCCGAATAGTATTTTTGTCGCAAGAGCTGAACAAACAGCAGACAATAAAATACAACTTATCTGGTTCTATTGCCCTATCGAGCAAAAGTCGGCACCTGTTTGTTTCAATGTTTATTATGACAACGGCACGGGACAAATCGATTATGAAAATCCTCTCGCTACTGTTGATTACACAAGCCGGAGATTTTACAGTTATCAAAGTGATGTCCTGCAAGGGGGCAAATACCTGTTTGCTATAAGAACCCAAGATGCCGCAGGAACAGAAAATACTTCTTTAGCACAACTAAACGTCCAGCTTGATACCACGAATCCTGAGGCAATCGATGTTTTAAGTGTAAAAGCCTTCTAAAACTCTAAAGGTTTTTTTATGTCTAACAGAGTTGACTTCTTTCAGTCAGAAGAAACCAAATTGGCTATCCCTGGTGCCAATGTCTCAGTTTTGCTTGATGGGCAGTTATGTTCCTGTCTTGAGTTGCTTGAGATAGTTCATGGCGGCTGGCCGGAATTTAGCTGGGCCAGGCTGGCCTATAATACTGCAGCATATCCACAGGGGCAGTTAAAAGCTCCTGAAGAAGTTGAAAATATGGTACCCATCGGTAAAACTATCTGTATCCGACAGGTTTACAATGGGACTGCGCCAGGGGCTGCAGCCTTTACCTTTCCGATTTTCGCCGGCAAAATCGAAGGGCTCGAAACAACACTTGGACAAGATAACCAAAAAGTGGAAATTATCGTTAAGGACTTTAGTGCCGAGCTTAAACGAATCACCGTGTATGGTCGGCGGGTGGGCAACTCTGACGGTTCAAGCCTGTTTCTGGCTGGTGCCGAGACTGCATTTAACGATGATGGAAAAACTAACGCGGCAATTGAACCTGTTGAACATAACGGTAAGACCTATACCGTCTTCTGCGCTGAGCCATCAGCAGGTAGATTCTGGGATTACACGCATGTTATTAATTACTTGCTCTGCGAGTATCTGCCCGACGGTCAATTGCAAACCCCGGGCATCGAACAACTAAGAGTACTTACCCAAAACCAGATAGCTCGCGACTTAGATGTTACTGGGTCAAATCTGTTGGCGGCCTTACATCGATGCTGTGAAAGGGTAGGCTTGAAATTCAAATTCGTTCCGCGACTTGTCTCGATCGGCCCCGAACAGGCAATTGTGTTCTATAAGAACGGCACCGGCAGAACCGTTGAGTTAAATTGCCAGTCACACGGCGAACAATTCTGCATCTCGAAAACAAATATTTCTGCTGTGCACAGCAGAAAAAACTTCTGGCCGGTAACGCACAAATATACTGGTCAGGGTGATTTCAGGGTTTATGAGGCGACGTTTGATCTGGTAAAGGCCTGGGACCCTGCGGATGAAAGTACCGATTACGATACGTTCTCAGCTTCCGGCAATCCTGATTTTTACCGGGTCAAAGACGTATATCGAAAATGGTGTCTCAATGAGGCAGGTGATTACAGCGATGCTCCTTATAATCAGGGCAATGCATTTGATTTCTCGAAAATTTTCGGCAGCGGTAATTTTGTCTCTCGCCGCAGGTGTTTTGTCCCAGCTTTAACGCGTGACAGACAGGGAAAGTCCATAGGTTATTTTCTGCAGGTATCGTTTGACAATGGTCTTAACTGGCGGCAGTATCTTTACGCTTTCAATAACCTGCTCAACGAATGCGGGGTGTGGCTCAGCAGCGATCAGATAGACATTGATACATGGGTGGCATCGCTGAAAGGGACATTGAAGTTTAGAATAACTGCATCGGTAGTCAGTGACGAGAGATTAAGCTGCGTCGTTGCCGACGGGCCCATGGATTCGGTCATACCTGTGGTCGAACATATTATTACTTTGCCCCGTCAGTTCAAATACCGGAAAGTTTCCAGCCATAGCATTTTCACAAACTCTTTGGACCAAGGACTGGGGCAGCCGGACGAGACCGATGACACCAATACCCTTTACGAGTTTGTACGTAAAAAGGCCCAGGAATCCTCCGAAATAATTGAAACCGCCAATGTGCAAATGCCTTATGTGGCATTCGATTACAGAATTGGGGACAGGATAACATCAGACCCTCAAAGCCGAGACCTGTTTAGCTGCCACAGCGATAATCGAAGCATCTGCTGGATAAAACGGGTACAGCTTGATTTTGAGAGGCAGTGTACAAACTTGAAGATAATTCGGCAAAGGAAACCGCAGTTATGAGTAACCAGCCAGACACAGTCGAAAGCCAGCAGATACTCGAAAAACTTGCCCGTAAGGGTTCCGAAACAACCTCCGAGATATCCGTTGTAACTTCGCCGGGGGCCAGGGTCGCAGCCTGGGCCGTTAAGGTAAAGAGCCTGTCATCTTACAATGTCTATAACGTACGGGTCGTTGAAATAGGTGCTCCCGGCTCATCGCCGGTAGAGATTGGCGGACAGATGGAGGCAGTCAATCTCGCTGAGCCATTCGACCAGACAGGTCAGCTTTCGGCAGGAACCTATGCGATAATGTCAAGGGTCGGCGAAAAGTATGTTTTCTGCGTTGCAGTGTAAAAATGGTTGAGACAAATTCAAATTCGCGAAGCTGGCACCTTAATCGCCAGGTGAATCTTTCCGTACTGATTCAACTAATTTTTTTAGCCTCTTTGATTGTGGGAAGCTGGGTCAATCTGCAAAAACAGCTCGATTTGGTACAGCGGGATGTGAGCATGCTGCTGCAACAACAGAAAGATTTTGAAAATAAGCTCGAGTCTCTTTCGACCAGGAGCATTTCATATGAGTATCGCCTGCGGGCGGTTGAAAAAGCTGTCCCACAGGCTGACGTTGCCAAAAGTTCTTATTAGCCAAAACAAACAATCGTTTATTTAGCCTCAAATATGCGCACCGGATTATGTGTGAAGGATGGATAGTTATGAAGCGAATTATCGTAACATTGACTCTAAGCTGTATTGTGACAACAGGCTGTGACAGCTTGCGTCTTGCACCAACAGAAACGCAAAAGCAGAACGCATGGCTGCACAATCGCACTGCGATAATGGCCGCCGAGGCCGCCAATATCGAAAACAGCTCTGAAAAACTTCAGGCATTGACCAAACTAAGTGAATTACAAAGCAGGGCCTTTGTCGCTTATCACGGCCTGCCGAAAGAGGTTCCGCAAGATGAGACCGCTGAGCAGATACTTGGCGAATCCAATCTGCAGCTTGCACAGACAGCACTGGCCCAATCAGCTGACAGACCTGATGCGTGGCAGCTGGTTGATTCAGCCATCGAATTGGGTATCGGCATCTGCGCTTTATTGGGCGGTGTCTATGGTACAAAGGCAGTTAAGTTCCTGAAAGATGCCAAGGCAAAATCGAGGGCCCTGCGGGAGATTATAGCCGGTAACGAGCTTTTCAAGAGGAACAATCCCGAAACCAGCTCGGCTTTCAAGCAGGCCCAGCAGAATCAGTCGCCGCAGACACGCCAAATCGTTGCGGAAATAAAGACCGGTTAATCACACTGCTTGTTTTAACTAAGCACCTCTGAAGTTACGGGTGGTAAAGGCTGGACCAACAAGGCAAAGAGAAACAGGTTCCTGCCGATACCGTATCTGTGGGCAGGACAGGCCCTTTGAAAAGTTAATAGAGCTGCAACGTAGTTACAGCTATGCGTATCACGCAGATGCACGTCTGACAAAACCGGAACACGGCGATTTATTTTTTATACAGCAAAAGCCGGTATGACCTGAATTTCCTGAATTCCTCGCTGGTTCTTGCCCCGACAAAATATTTGTTGTATATTTTGTCTATTTGTTTTTTGTATTTCCATCGCAATATCTTCGAAGGCAGCGGATAGCGAGTCTCCACATAATTGAAAATCAAATGCAAAATGGGTTTTGCCACGTTGGTTGTCATATCATTCAGCATGTCAATATTAGGCGATGTGGCCTCGGTAATATCCAGGTCCTTAATAAGTTCGAAAGGATAGTTTGCAATAACCTGGCGGAATTTTTCCAACTCGTGTCCGCCACGCATGACAGTGGCTTCTGCAATGGATTTCCTGAAAATATCACATATCAGCAAAAACCCCTCCTTGTTCAGCAGCCCAAAGGTTTTTTCAACAGCATCGCTCAAATTGACATATTGAAAACTCTCGCTAAACAGAACCAGGTCGTATCTGTTTGGGGTGTCAAGCTGCTCATATTCACATTCAAAAACCTGGCTGGTACCGCCTAACAGTTCCCTGACCTGCTCACATTGGAAATGGCTCGGGGAAAGACAATCCACCTGATAGCCCGCCTCTACCAATCTCCTGGCTGTTGAGCCGGTGCCGCACCCGACGTCCAGGATGGTTCTTACGCCGTCAGGAATATTGGATATTAAAAACTCGGTGTAGTTTTGCTGTGCTTTGTGCAAATTCGCTATATCTACTTTCAGGTCACTGGTCCAATACCCATAATGGAGGTGTTCCAGCTTAAGAAAGAACCTGCCGAGTATCGAAGCGATCTCAAGACCGGTTTCACGAGAGAGCTTGCTATAAGTTTTCCTCATCTTGTCTCAATTGGTCCTTCTATCTTTATTCGCTTTATTCGCACTTCAGGGACAATATTATATGGTATAAAACCATTTTTAACAGAAAGCAGTCCGTCTTTCGAGAAAATCAAAAAATAACTTCGTTTGTTCCCAGGGGAAAAATTAGATATTTGCCTGTTTCCTAACACTAACACTTTTGTTCCGCTGGTGCAGCCTGCGATTATACCAATTTCCTGTAATCCCGCAAGAGGCCCAAAGAGCAAAATTTCCAATTTCCGCCAAAGCCGCTATTTGCGGAAGTAATTTGCCCTGACCCAGTTGAAGTTCAATATAAAGTGCAGAATGATAAGGCAGAGGAATATGATTCCGCCATACATATGAAAAATCCTGAATGCCTCGCGCGGTATATCATCGCGAAACAACGCCGTTGCCGTTTGGCTGATAAACAACACTAACAAAATCGGATTCAAAATTTTAAGGGCCGTACTGCCTTTCATAATCGTTCCCATCCAGAAAAATATACATTACAAAAACGGCTCAACTCCAAAATATCCCGACCACCCGGACTTTGCAAAGTCAGGCTGCATCAAATGCCCATTTAAAACTCACACCATACCGGCGCCTTATGCCTTCGCTCTTAAAATGTCGCGAATCTCTGTTAAGAGCACCTGCTCTTTAGCAGGAGCCGGCGGTGGCGGCGAAGCTTCTTCTTTTCTCCTCAAATAGCTCATCGCCTTGACGACCATAAAGATTGCAAACGCAATGATAAGAAAATTGACCGCCGCTGTGACAAAAGAACCGTAGGCGATTGCGACTTCCGGAACTGTTTTGCCGGCCGTATCGACGGAAGCCTGTTTTAAGACAACTCGCAGTCCGGAGAAATCCACATCGCTGGTGAGCACCCCGATGGGAGGCATCAAAATATCGCTGACAAGTGAGCTGATAATTTTGCCGAAGGCCCCGCCGATCACCACGCCCACCGCCATGTCGACGACGTTGCCTCGCATGGCGAAGGTCTTGAATTCCTGCAGTATTTTCATGGTTTTGCCCTTTCAATCCCCTAACAGGTAAAAAGAAAGTATATGGATTTTCGATAATTCCTCAATCTTTTTTTGAAAAACCACTCTATCGCAGGGGTATAAACCTTAGCTCTGGCGTGGTATTTTTGCCTATAGAACAAACAGGCTTTACCCCGATTGACCTGCGGACTGCCGGCCTTAATATTAACCTGTAAAAAACAGTCCGGTGGTGAATGAAAATCTTTTTTAAGGAGCATGTCATGAAAAAAACACTGCTTTTGACAGTTGTGTTCTGTCTGGTAATTGCGGCCAATACTACCGCCGCCGTCCGCCAGGGAGAGCGGGAGTTCAGCATTTTTGCCAATTATATAGGGTTTAATTTTGCAAACAACGGGACAGAAGACGCCTTGGGGGCGGGTCTCTCAGTCGGCAAATTTTTATCCGACCAGCTCCAGCTTGGTTTGCAGGGCATCACCGCATGGTCGAACGATGTTGACCTGTATGCAGCTGGTCTAACTGCGAAATATCACTTCATGACCGAGAGCAAAATCGTCCCGTACCTTGGCGGCCAGGTCAATTATGCTTACGCTGATGATGATGAAAACAATGACGGTGCAATGTGGGGGCCAATGGCAGGGATAAAGTTTTTTACGGATGAATGCACAAGCCTCTTTGTCGAGTATCAGTTTCAGATGTACGACGGAGGCCTCGGAAGCTCGATAGATAACGCACACGCCATACTGCTCGGTATATCCCGCAAATTTTAACCGAGGGATTTGCGAAATCCGCCAGTAAGCTCGATGCGAATGGTTGAAATCCGCCGACTAAAATGTACAATAGTCCCGCCGGAAGGTGCGGGATACGGAAAATGATAGTCGGCGTGATGACAGCACAACTACATATGCAGGGCCTAACCTCGCTCAAGCAAAAGCGAAGTATCGTCAAGAGCCTGATCGGAAGATTGAAGAGCCGTTTCAACCTGTCCGTCGCCGAAGTCGACCATAACGACAACAAAACATCCGCAGTTATCGCTGTGGCAATGGTCTCGAACAACAGCCGTTTTATAAATCAGCAGTTTGATACCGTTATTGACTTTATGAAAAAGGACAGCCGATTCTACCTCGGCCAAATCGAAAGAGAGACATTTTAGCAACGGTGTTAGAAAATCTTATCGACGAAGAATCTTGCACCAATAAATATATCTACCGCCATTGCCGAGCAAAGCAGCGCCAGGCGCAGCCAGCCAAGACGCAACCTTGCCCGTGCCATAAAGAATATTACAGCAACGGCAACCGCCCCGAGCAGATACATCTTGGCAGCCTCGGTCAGAAGCTTGGCATGTTTTGCCCCAAACCCTGCGAACACCTGAAAGTATTTTACCGCCAGCAGCAATGTCACCAAAGAAAGAACTACCCTAACCATTGTCGTCGCCAGTACCCATTTCCTGTCGGTCCAGCCGGCCCCTGCAAGTCCCTGCAAGCCGACGCCGATTAGTACCGAACAGCACAAAGCGGGAATGCTAAACCAGATAACCGGACTGGCACCAAGCACAGAATCGCAAAACCCCAGCACTGCCGCGGTGACAAAAATTGCCATTATGCCGAACCGCCGGGCAACTAACAGCATACAGAAACCCATCACCAGAGCCGCCATTGGCACATGATAAAATCCGACAACAGATAAACCCCGGTTTACCATAACAAGCGGAGCCAGCAAACCAGCCAGGTCAGCTAAATGCAGCCTGTCCTGTATAGGAATAGCGAACAAGCGAAAGTACGCTGATACCTGGAAGAAAGAAAGTATCGCCAGAACCGGCAGCGCTAAAAACAGCCGGCTTATCCATCGCTGCCTTCCTTTAGGCCCAAATGCAGCCGGACAGAACAGCCACGGCACAGCGGCAGCCAGTAAACCACCAGCCGGGTGGTATCTGGCCAGCCCCAGCATAAAAGGGCCAAAGCCATAGATGGCTCCTGCAAAAAACGAACCTGTGAATGACGCAATCCAGCGTCGGCTCAATACAAAACAGCCCACAGAAGCCAGGCAAACGTTTACGAGCAGAAGGTACTGTATCGTATCGAAGCTTTTGAAGTGCGGCTGATACAAATAAATGGCAAAACCGGCATAAACCACCCCCGCTGCGGTGAGCTTGACGAGCTTTTTACCCATTGCCTCTCTATCTGAGAATTACTTTTCTGGTGCCTGTTGTAATCCTGCCTATTTTATAGACCTTTTCGCCGTATTTAGTCAGCTTCTTTGCAATCGAATCGGCGAAATCCTCAGCTACTATCAGAACAAAACCTATCCCCATATTAAAGACCCTGAACATCTCGGCTTCTTCAACAGGACCTTTATTTTGCAGGAAGGTGAATATCTCATGTATGGGCCAGCTCGATTTTTTGATAACCGCATCACAATCTCTCGGCAGCACCCGCGGAATATTGCCTACCAGTCCCCCGCCGGTAATATGTGCCATCCCGTGTACTATTTTTTTGACCCTGTATTGCCAGAGCAATTTTACTATCGCCCTGGTATAGATTCGTGTCGGCTTCAGCAGGACATCAGCTAATACAGCACCGTCGAGTTCGTCTAAGGCATCGGTCATCTTGAGCTCGTGTTTCTTGAAACAGATATTGCGGACCAGTGCATATCCGTTGCTGTGCAGCCCGCTTGAGGCCAGGCCGAGTATACAATCGCCTCTGCGTATAGTTGTCCCGTCGATGATTTTCCTTCGCTCGACCACCCCGACTGCGAATCCGGCCATATCGAAATCTCCTTCGGCGTAGGTATCGGGCATCTCAGCGGTTTCTCCGCCGATAAGCGCGCAGTCCGCCATTCGACAGCCTGCCGCAACGCCTTTTACCATTTCTGCTATTACCTGTGGTTCGAGCTTGTGAACCGCCAGGTAATCGAGGAAAAACAGCGGCTCCGCACCCTGCACGAGCATGTCATTGACGTTCATCGCTACCAAATCGATTCCGACTGTATCGAATTTTTTTATCTGTGCAGCAAGTTGAACTTTGCTGCCGACACCATCCGTGCAGGCGACAAGAACAGGGCTTTTGTAATTTTTCTTGAAGAGCTTTTCGTCGTAGTCGAGTCGAAACAGCCCTGCAAAACCGCCTTTTAGGTCCATAACCCGAGGCCCGAATGTGCTGGCAAGGCTGGATTGTATCTGGCAAACCATCTGGTCGTTGGCGTCTATGCTCACGCCGGATTGTTCATAGCTGATGTACTTACTCATTTGTTTCCTGCAACTCATCAAAAATGTGCATTTGATGACGCTCCATAGTAAACTTGTTTACTGTGAAATCCACGGGTATTCGATATCGACCGCTCCAGCAGGCGGTGCAATAGTTCTCGGCAGGATACTTTGCACAGGACAGAAGTCCTGCCAGCGAGCAATAGCCGACACTATCGACCTCGAGAAATTCCCTGATTTGTTCCAGGTCGCGATTATTTGCCAGCAGTTCTTCTCTGGTCGGAAAGTCCACTCCGTAGAAACACGGATATCTGATTGGCGGGCAGCTCACCCGCATATGGATTTGTTTTGCCCCTGCCTGCTTCAGTGTTCTTATCTTGCCTCTTGTGGTTGTGCCGCGAACTATTGAGTCGTCCACCACCACGACACGTTTTCCCGCTACTGCCTCTTTGACAACCGCCAGTTTGAGTTTGACTTCCAGCTCTCTTAATTTCTGGTCAGGCGAGATAAACGTCCTGCCTACATAGTGACTCCTGACCAGCCCCATATCGAAGGGTATTTTGCTCTGTTGTGCGTATCCTATTGCTGCCGATGTACCTGAATCCGGCACCGGTATCACAACATCGGCGTCAGCCGGATGTTCTTTTGCCAGTTGCCTTCCGAGTTTCTTCCGGAATTCATGAACGTTTTCTCCGAAAATGCAGCTGTTTTGCTTGGCGAAATAAATATGCTCGAAGATACAGTGGGCTGGCCTGACAGTACCTGGTTCGACAAAAAATCTGCTGCTCAATCCTCTTTTATCCAGGGTAACGATTTCGCCCGGCTCTACCTCTCGGATGAACTTTGCCCCCACGGCATCGAGGGCACAGGTCTCGCTGGCAACGACGTAAACGCCCTGTTGGGTTTGGCCGATGCACAAAGGCCGGATACCATAAGGGTCACGTGCCGCCTCAATCCGGTCGGCGAACAGAAACAGCAGGCAATATGCGCCCTGCAGATGGTTCAATATGTGTGCCAGCGGGTCTGGGTTGCTGACATGGCTTGGTTTGGCGAGCAAATGGGTGATTACTTCGGTATCGCTTGTGGATTTGAATATACTGCCGTATGCCTCATATTCGTCCCGCAGCAGTGAGGCATTTATCAGGTTTCCGTTATGCGCCACGGCGACCTGGCCGCGAGAATACTCACTGAGCAGCGGCTGGCTGTTTACCAGTTTACTGGAACCGGTAGTAGAGTACCGCACATGGCCGATTGCAATCGGATTAGACAATTGCTCGAGGATTCCCGAACCTGTTCTAAAGACCCTGCCCACGGTGCCCATGTCTTTGTAACACTGGATAAATTCGCCGTCACTGGAAGCTATCCCTGCCGATTCCTGTCCGCGATGTTGAAGGCTGTACAGGCCGAAGTAGGTCTTTTTAACCGCCTCAGCATCACCGAAGATACCGAAGAGACCACAGTTTTCTTTTTTTTCTGGAGTCATCAAAATCCTCGACATTAGTTTAATAAATCGGCCAAACCAAGTCAAACAATTGTTTTGACAGCCACAGGGACAGCATTTTGTTGCTAAATGCGGTTTTCCCGGCTACTATAATCTTTAATGGAACTTAAGGGTACTACCGCTGTTATTACCGGCTCGAGCGGCCGACTGGGCTTCTGGATTGCGAAGACTCTGGGACAGGCCGGCTGCAACTGTATCTGCCATTACCACCACAACAGACAAAAAGCTCAGGAACTCGTCGAGCATATCCGGCTACTGGGGGTAAAATCGCTGGCAGTGCAGGCCGACTTTACTGAGCCTGAGCAAATAGAGCAGTTGTTTGCAAAATCCGGCAAGCTCGGCATACCGCAGATTCTGATAAACTCAGCAGCTGTTTTTGCTCAGG
>Ga0315284_10005867_pt1 | contig 17476 bp, 13 predicted proteins | sample YL17G09_16_MG_FD_203696 | JGI IMG/M metagenome (GOLD analysis project Ga0315284, IMG submission 203696) | Sediment microbial communities from Yellowstone Lake, YNP, Wyoming, USA - YL17G09_16 | ecosystem: Environmental > Aquatic > Freshwater > Lake > Sediment | place: USA: Wyoming | collected...
CATCGTTGGCTTGACGTGTCTGACAGGGCGCTATGATCGACGCGCGAAGACACACGGAGATTCGCGGCTGGCCAGATCGCCGAGGTTGCAGGCGATCCGCTGTGCCACGAGGGAGTGGCCGACAAAGGCGACCTCAAGAACGCAACAGGGCCGGTGATCCGCGATCTCGGCACGGGCCTTTGCACGTACATCTCTGAGCCGCAGGTTCCCCAAGGTCGCACTTGGACCGACGAGGCGGTCGAACAACGCGGCGCCTTCCGGGGCAACGATTGCCGCATCCGCAGTGAACGCGGTAAATGCCGGCTGCGTCGCCGTGGCGAGGCGGTCGAACGGACGTTCGCTCACCTCTGCGGAGCGACCAAACCGCGAGGATTTACGCTCATCTTGCGCCTTGGTACGTTGCGGCAGACGACCCTACGGACCCTGAAACCGATCAGCCACCCTCAACCCGATTTTCCGATGTTCAAAATCACATACTGGCAAACCGCACTCGCGACCGGATCACGCCGATCACATAACGACAAAATCAGACGTCGTCAACAGGCTGTTCGGAGCCTTTTCGGGGCCAATTCGGCGCAATTTCAGCTCCACCCGCGCGGACCGACAGACCGCAGGTGTCTCAAAATCATTGACACGTTCCGGGATGACGTCATTCGGTGACTTCGCCAGCAGCCTTATGGCGAAGACGATATCCGTAGAACCCTGTGATTCCGTCTTTAGATGTAGCCAGATCGGCTTTGCAAAGGTAAAATGACCATTATGCCGGCAGACGCGTGCGTCCTGGAAATTGAATCGGACAAGTTTTGTCCGTCTGGAGGGTTGGGACGCATGAGACATCGCTGATTGGAATGACTTCGCCTCAAAGCGGATCGGATGATGCGGCGGATCTGCTAACATACCGTCACGACAATCGGGCTAAAGCCCATGACACGGGACAAACAAGAATGAAGATCTTGGTGACTGGTGGAACAGGTTTGATCGGCTCGTTGCTCCGTTCTTTTCTGACAACAAGCGGTCATGAGGTCTATTGCCTCACGAGAACAATTCCCAAAAGTGCAAACGACATTTCGTGGAATCCCACAGAAGGCGAACTTCTGAGGGGTCGTCTCGAGGGCCTTGATGCTTTCGTACATCTCGCGGGCGAAAATATCGCCGGTTCGCGGTGGAACACAAAATTCAAGGAACGTATCCGGAGCAGTCGCATCAATGGAACTCGTTTGCTCTGTGACACGATCGCACAACTTCAACGCCCGCCCAAGATACTCATTTCTGCTTCTGCGATCGGAATTTATGGTGATCGTGGCGCTGATCTTTTAAATGAATCTTCACCGCCAGGCCAAGGTTTCCTCGCAGAGGTCTGCCAAAGCTGGGAGGCTGCCACAGAGCAAACGCGCGCTCAAGGGATTCGAGTTGTTAATTTGCGTATCGGTTTTGTTCTGAGTCGCCATGGTGGAGGTCTGGCCAAAATGCTGACTCCATTCCAACTGGGCGGCGGCGGAGTGATCGGAACCGGCCGGCAGTATTGGAGTTGGATCGCCGTCGACGATGTGATCGGTATTATTCATCATTGCCTGATGAACGATCGAATGACGGGGCCCGTTAACGCCACGGCACCATCACCCGTGACAAATTTTGAATTCACAAAAACATTGGGGCGAGTTCTTCACCGACCGACGATTTTCCCCATGCCTGCTTTTGCTGCCAAATTGGCCCTCGGTGAAATGGCAAATGATCTGCTACTGGCAAGCGCACGAGTCATGCCCAATCGCCTGAATGAATCGGGTTACGTGTTCCGCCACCCCACGCTTGTGGGAGCGTTGCAACACGTACTGCAAAGCAGTGGAAATCAATAAGCCACTGAACAAAGACGGTTGGCGATACTGAGACGAAAACGAGACTGCGTGCGAAATTGGCTCTGACGCGAAGTCGTTGGAAATCCGAATCTCACAGCGCCACACGGAATCGTTCGCTGACGTCCGCAAGGAACACAACACCGCAACCCGATTTGAGGCACCCGTATTTACGAGCCATCAAGGTGGAATCCACTGACTCGGGTCACTGTCAAAATGCAGATCACGAGTTGAATGGCCAAGACAATCCATGCGGGTCGCCACAATGCGTTATCCGCGGCGCCTTCGACTCGAGCAAGACATGGACCGGCTAACAACGCCAACCAAGGCATAAAAATGATCCACAGTCGAGCGGCCTCTCCTGAATTTTTACCGGTCAACCACAACGCTCCCCAAACCATCAAAACGGCGGCAATTTGTGTGAGCGGTTCTGTTCGATCTTGCGAGGATCGGAGGTCGGATCGACTTCCGCTGATCTGGGACAGCAGACTCCACACCGTCACAACGGCGATTGGACAACCGACGGAGAACACCAATTCCATCGGATTGAACAGGACCCATTTCCAGTAAGTCCGCACGGACACTTCGTAAAATCCCGCGTGGTTCTGATAGTTGAGACGCCAAATTTCAATTAAATTGGCATGTCCCCAAAAATTCATGGCCAAGAGTGGCCCGAGAAATCCAACGGCAGCGGCGAGAATACAGCGCCAAGGAGGAAACATTCGCCAGCAGCTTACGTCACTGCGACCGATTTCACGCAGGCCCTGCGATACTTGGAGCTTGACGGAATCATGCAACGATTGTTTTGAACGATGTCCCAATTGAAGTGACGCAAGTGCAGCAAAGAGGAACACCGGTAGAAAGGCGAGACTGCACATCAAGCCACACCAAGCAAGCAGTCCACTCAGAGCAGCGATCGTCAGGCTGCGGCGATCGGATCCGGCCAGCCATGCCCAAACGATCATCATGCCCATGAAGGCGTAAACCACATCGGACTTTGGAACGAAGATCGCGATCGCTGGAAATAACGGCCAAAGTGAGCATGCCAACCAGCCGACCGCGAGTCCATGTGTGCGTGAAACAACAGCAAAAATAGGCACCACCACCAATGCCGCGCTGGCCATAACGATCAGTGTTGCCAACCAAAGGACTTGTCGATCCAGAGGCAAGAGTGATCGTGGCGGGTGCGATCGGAGCACATTTTGCGAGATTACGTCGCATCCGTCGCGAAATGACGAAGGCGTCGTCATCTCCGCGAATGCTGCCAACCATGCGGAACTCTCACAGGCGGCGATCAGCCCGTGAAAGAAGAGAAACAAGCCTGGCGGATGAGTCCCGACGTGCAGCACGTCCCCTTCACGCATCAAGTCTTCATAGGTGGAAAGGAATGGTCCAACTTTGGGAGAATCGTAACGAGCCCTCGTAAAATATCCGGAGGAGCTTGGATAGTACAAAACAAAAGGGGCTTTACCGAGACCATTTGCGGGCGGAGCACCTTCTTGAACAATCCAAATCCACGTGAAAGAGATCACCACGAGGATGGCCAGCCACACAGCCACTTCGACCGATGAACTTGTGAACGAAGCACTCCGAAAACGTCGCCATCCCAAGCGGACAACAGACAAATAGAATCCGGCGGCGACAGACAACAAGAGCACGTTGACAAGCGTGTCGGGTTGCGTTGTGACGCGGGTCCACGTCCATTCGCCCGGAATTCCCAGCGGAATTTTCGTTAACCACAGGACGCCGAGCGATATGCCTGACAGGACCAGAATCAGACCGAGGAATGCTCGGGACATGGATGACTTGCCTGACTCTTATGGTGTCTCGTATCCGTCCTCGCCAACTTTCGCCCGCTCAGTTGCTTCGTTTCCAAAGAGTAGGAGAAAGCCACCTCCACCGCCAGTGGGCTTTCCATAGTCTTCGGACTCCGCCTCCAAGATTTGCTTGATGCGCAGTCGTGAATCGGTCAGATGCGCCCGACTATAGTCATCCAGTTTTAGGTCACCCTTGATCAGCGTTGCATCAATTCTGGTGGCGAGTTCGGTCAGGACCACACGTGTCAAAACTCTCGCATCCTCCGGCTGTCCAGTTCTTGGGCTCGCGACAATTTCTCCGAGCCGTTTGAGCGCCGTCCGCTGCAGTGAGCGGCGGAAACTGTTGATATAGGCGTTCCGGTTCGTGAACTCTCCAGCAGGCTGGGCGTTGACCTCGGCAAAGACGGCTTCCGTCACGCCTTTCAGGTGCTCCGGTAGTGTGTAGACATCTTCCGCGGCCGACGCCTTCGCCTCACCGTCCAAAATCCGACTCAGCGTGAGTGGATTGAGCATTCGATTTAGGATCGTATCCTGAAACATCGCCACTTGTTCGTGAATGGGATAATCAATTCTCCTTGGGTCCTGAGTTCCCCAATGTCGCCAGCGACTAGCGGCCAGTGAGTTGAGCACGGATTGATCGTACTTCGGAACAGTAAAAGCCTGTTCGGCAAGCTGTTTCATCGCAGCCCGCTGCTGGGAGGCGTCCACCAGCGTAAATGGAGTCCTCGCCTGATTGTCACCCTTGTGATCGCGGTGAACGACTACGCCACCGATGAACCGCGCCACGAACTGGGCGGACTTATAGTACTCACTGAGCAGGACGCCAAACGCCTGCCGAGCACGCTGGTAGCCATCACCGTTTTGAACCGTTCGTTCGAGTAACGTAGGCAGCAACCCATTGACTAGGGCCATCTGCCGTTGAGCATGGAAGATCGGTTCCTTACCGAGATCAAAGCGGCCCGAAAAAGGGTCGGGATCGTTGGACTCGGTATCCTCGTCCGTGGCAAAATCGAGCCCCGATTCGCCGCTGCGTATGGCGATTTTTATGAGTTCGGCATTCTCATCCCCGTTGATGGTTTTGTAGCCATACTCGATGGCCCAGAAGTCATAAGGCCCAACTGTTGTCGTATAGTACGCCGGTTGCTTCGTGCCCGCCGCAACGATATTGACGGGCAAATAATCCATGACACTTCCCACAGTGGCTTCGTTCGCTTTGGTTGGGTCTTCGATGTCCGCGAGTGTCTTCCAAGCACTCGCCTTAAAATTGTGTCGCAAGCCGAGTGTATGTCCGACCTCGTGCATAACGACGTCTTTGAGTGCCTGTTGCAAATATTCTTCAGGCAACTCACCGCGTTTGGTCATCATTCCCTGCGCGGCGAAGACCGCTCCGGCAAAACTGCTCTGATGCTGCATCCCGTCACTCAAACGGCAGTCGGCGTGCCGCTGACGCGGCGAGTCGACAAATATTGCCCCCTTCGCGGGACGGGTATGATCGATGTCGAACAATGCTGCAACACTGGAGGGGGTGAAATTTTCGTAACTGCTCTTCCACGATCGAAGGAAACTCGCATCGAAGAGGATGTCGGCATCGAGGATTTGGCCGGTCAGCGGATTGACACGCGAAGGACCCATCGCGAATCCCGCATCGGCGGTGATCCAACGAAATGTATTGTATCTGACGTCCTCGGGATCCCAAGTATCCTTTTCATATTGCTGATTAACCTCAATCGCATTGTCGAAGCCTAGCTTGTCGAATGTTTTGTTCCATTCTTCGATCCCGGCGCGAATAATCGGCCGCAGATTGACTGGAACGGTCTTCTCCAGCCAGAAGGTGATTGGCTTTTTCGGTGGCGAAACTTTGGCCTCCGGAGCGTCCTTTTGCAAATCCCAGCGGTTGATGTAGCGAACGAAGTTTTCATCATCGCTGTTGTCAGTGAAATCCTTCGCGACAGTCAGAAAATATCCGACGCGATCGTCCGCCTTGCGCGGCTTGTAGCCCGTCTGCGGCAGTTGGCTGATGCTGTAATGGACGGTCACCTGCATGCCACGCGGATCCGCCACGGTGTCCGACGGGATCTGCCCTGCGTAGACCGCGTTGATGTCGATCTCAACGTTCTGCTCGAACGCCTTCACGTTCGAGATTGTACTGCGATCAGAGGCAAAACTGGCTCCGAGCATTTTACCGACCTGCTCGTCGTCACTCAAGAAGACTCGCGTCATATCGATCAAATGTCCGCCAAGTGTATCGGTCACGATCGGCAATGCGTACAGAACACTGTCGCTATAAGCCAACTTCACCGCACTCGCCTCCGGAGTCCCTGGCCTAGCTTTGAATTTGACGTTCCGCCGAAGGACGTGAATTTTGTCACCCGACTTTCTGAATGACCAGAGCACGTCGTCGCCCCACGTCATTCCGCCTAAGACGGGCATGCGACTGATACCTCGGGCGATCGAACTGAGCATCAGAAAGTCTGTTCCAAAATAACTTTGCTTCAGATCCACGAGGATCTGTTGATCCTTGTGGTAGACGGTCCAGAGCCCTTCAACCTTTTTGCACCCCTTGACTGCTTGATCGAACTTGGATGCTGCCGGTTCCGCCGTCGTCGCCGTGGTCTGAGCAACAGCGATGTCAGACACGCTTCCCAGAAAAAGGGTCAGCACAACACTCGCGAGCGACAAAACTCGCAGCCAGAACTTGTTGTTGAGCCGGGTGTTGTCAGTGTCCGAATCCATTCGGGACGACGTCGAATTTTCGACGGCAGCCATCACGGGGCTTGCCGCGCCAGTTCTTTTTGCGGGGCGACGACTGCCGAGCCGTGAAGCAGATAATTTTGAACGAGGCATTCGAGGACTCCAGCGTTTGAAATAATTCAGCGGCGGAAGCGATCACACCCACATAACGTTTTGCTCAATCCGCCCAGTCTCGCAATTATGGCACGAAATCGGGTCGAGTTGCACGCCTACCCCGCAGAATTCCAATCGGTTTTCGAAGGAATGGGGGGGTTCGGCGAGAGAAAGCGGTATGTTGCATCAAGGCAACGTTATTGATCAACAAACAAGACAACCGCAGTGATATTGTCCTTCGATCCACCGTCGGTGGCCGCCTGCACAATCGCTTTAGCCGTCTGATCAGGGCATGTTCCCGAAATCAGCAACTCCGCAAGTTTCAGATCGTCAGCGCCACCCGTAACACCATCCGAACAGATCAAATATTTGTCGTTCACCTCGGCCTTAATTGTCTTAGGCGTCGTTCCTTGGCCACCTTCTTTGCATCCAAGATATCGGTAAAGAACGTTTCGATATCTGTGGTTGGCCGCTTCCTCAAGGGTCAGCGTACCAGCATCAACTAAGGCCTGTGTCAATGAATGATCTGTCGTCAGTTGCTGCAGTGTTCCGGCGCGCAGCAGATAAACACGACTGTCACCCACGCCACCGACAAACAGTGTTTCAACAACTCGAACGACAAAGACCAGTGTGGTCCCCATGTTTTTAAGCTTGGAATTGACTTCGCCCCCGGCCATGATTTCAATGTTGGCCTCAGAAACAGCATCATTAATCGTTTGGATTGTTTGTTCAGCGGTGGCTTTTTCGAAATCGAGGTGCCTCAGTTTTCGAGGAATGATTTCCATCGCCAGGCTACTGGCTTTCTCGCCAGCCGACTGACCGCCCATCCCATCGGCCACCAAAAAAAAACGATGGAAGGGATCGTCAATGAAGTACGCGTCCTCATTGTTGTCACGTTTGCCAATGATGCTCAGATGTCCAACTCGAAACTTCATAATGCGTTACCGAATTCGTTGAGTGGACAGGAGTTGTACGGCATTGGCCCATGCAGCTCTATTGAAGTGAATACTCCGAGACCGACTGCACCAAAACGTTGCTTGAGTTTATGCAACTCGAGCCGGATTGGAAGTCCGGCCCCTCTGAAAAGTTCGCCCACCCGTGACGATTCGAGCGATCATCACGGGCATAACGATTGCACAAGATCCCTGATTCCGATCGCTTCTGACGCGATGAGCATCTCACCCGCTTCAAATCCTGCCATTTGGCCAAACAAGCGGTTTTGATTCTCGACCCAGCCAAACACGCGTTGCTTGCCGACCGGAAATTGAGTCTTGTACGCCCGTATCGCCTCCAACTTGATCGGCAAGGTAGAGGAGATGTCCGTGATAAATTTTCCGCCTCCTTCAGAAATATCCATGTTACTCAGTCCCAAAGGATACCAAAATTGCTTCTGAATCGAATGCGCCGGCAGACCGGCAAATTCGTCGTCCCACTTTGTCAAACGGCTATAAAACACCGCCGCATCTGTGATCTGCATCGCTTGCCAGTGGTCCGGGGAGGCCATCGGAGTTTTCCCCGCGATTCCCAACACAATTCGGGGACGCCACAATCGAAAGAGGCGTGCCAGTGCAACGCGTGCGGGAAACGAATCGAACAAGCACCGATTGGGAAGTGTCAGGGTCTCACGCGCATGCACGCCGAGAATTTCTGCGGCCACTCGCGCCTCGTTGAGACGCACGTTGATCTCCGGACAGCCCGGCGTTGGTTCGCCATTAGTGAGATCTACAATTCCGACTCGATAACCCTGTTGAACGAGCCGGGCCAGTGTTCCTCCCACCGCAATCTCAACATCATCAGGGTGAGCGCCCACAGCAACCACATCAAACGGCGGTGGGAATTCTGTCGTCATGCCAAGTCCGATGGAAAAAAAGATTTGAGAACTTTTGCCAATCGATGGGGATGCGTTAAGCAGGGATGCTGCCCCGCCGAGTGCATCCACTCGGTGCGGGATTGTTTGAGCCCGCGTTCCAGTTGCAATTGGCATTGGGTCTCGACTCGGCTTTCCCCCTCCGTCCTCAACAACAGAATTGGGCAAGTCACCTCATGCAGTTGCTCGGTCAGATCAAACGCAGCCAATGCCATTGCTTTTCCAGCAAGATCGGCCAATCGTAGGGAGCCGGTTGACTCAATAAGAAACTCGAATCGAGTGGTATCAAAAGGAGGAAACCAGCGACGATGATTTAACTCTTGAATTCGCCGTCGTCCGGGGAAAGAGGACAGAGGAAAATGAGTGAGCCCGCACAACTCCGAGAGCATGCGTTCGGCAACGCTTAACCGTCGCTGAGAGAAGCCATGCTGCAGGACAATGCCCGCAAAACGCTCAGGAATTTCCCGAGCCGCAGCCAAGGCCACAGCCGCTCCGAAGGACGGTCCAAAGACCCGTAACGTCCGATCTTCATGTAGGTCCGCCGCAGCGAATAAATCCGAGGTGAAGTCACTCATCCGCGGTCGCGCCGTCCTCGCCGCTCGATCATCGTGTGTATCAAAGACGATACAGCGGAACTGATCTTTTAGTAACCACAGCGTGAGGGACGACATTTCAGCAGTCGCCGCAAATCCGTTCAAAAAATACAAGGGCAAACCGTTGCCCCAAGTCCGACCGACCAAGTGTCGTGAGCCATTGGACAGCTCCCATGGCGTTGATTGTGAACGATATGCCGCGACGACCTCTGGCCAGGCGAGTGGCGGCGGACACGACTCCCCAGCAGATTGCGAGTCAGCAATCGCAGCCGAATTTTGTGTTATTCCCTGTGCATTTGCTGTTGTCCCCGGCTCATGTAATCGAGTCTCCGACGCGAATCTCGCCGGATCGTTAAGCATTGAAAAACGTGTTTCTAGCATTGGATTCGATTCGTTCCCACCTATCACAAATGTGCATTACCGACAGTCATCCGACAATCTGACGATCGGCATCACAGATGAGTTGATAGGCCGAACCGCTGTTCTCCGTCGACCGCAAGTTGTCGATAAACCCTTGTGACTGCAACATCCGACCGAGGCGGGCCAAGACGTGTAAATGAGTGCGTGAGTCTCGGCAAACGACCAGAAAAAACAAGTCGGTCAACGCTCGATTGGGCCCGCCAAACGGAATCCCTGACAACGTGCGACCAAACGCAATGAGCGAGTCTCCAATCGCATCGACCTGCGGATTGCGCGGGTGCGGAATGGCCACGCCATTATCAAATGCAGTTGATAAAACCGCTTCACGATCTTGAATTGCTGCTAGTAACTTAGACGGTTGCCAAACCTCCCAAGACCGCCCCGCGACCTCGACGAGACTTTCCAAAACCGACCGCTTTGTTCTCGCATCTAGGGGCACTTGCACCGTTTCTATCCGCAAGAAAGACGCAACCGGATGTGGGTTGTCGAATTCGGCCGACCGCTGCGTTTGTTCGAGAATCGCCAGTTCGCCGTCAGTGAACTCACGCATTTCCTGTTCTAACCAATGCGTGATCTCCATGGGATGGAACTGCCAATCCCCGGCGTTCTTGCGACCGGGAATACGTCCCCGATTGGCAAGCTTCTCTATTTCTCGGCGATCGCGTCCCAATTGCCGAGACAACTCATCTAGGTTGTACCAATCATGGGACATGGCAGGGCCGAATTTTGACAACTACGTGGGATTTGCCAAGGGGCAGTAGGATTCCATTTGTCGGATAACTGACCACGAGGGAGGAGGCGAATTTCACGAACACACGGAAATCGCAGGTCGAAAAGGTTAAGATACCCAAAGACGATCACATGTCAACGGACGCGGAAATTTCTGTCTGTTCAACGGAGTTGGTAATCATCCGGATGGCATCACGACAGTGGCTCACTAACTCGGCCCGGGATTTAACGCAACTTCCATGCGGCCAAACGTGAACATCAAAATATCCCTCGTAACCGCAATTGTGGAAACACCGCACGATTTCAGCCAGAGCAATGCGTCCCTCTCCCGGAAAGCATCTCTCCGAATCTGGTTTTCGGGATTGTCGCAAATCACTGACTTGAACCACACCGATCCGTGGAACCAACTGTGGAATGCGGTCCATCAAGCGGTGTTCGTGGGACAGCTGATACGTATCAAACACCATTCCGACAGAAGCATGATTCACTTCGTCTAACAATTCGAGTGTTTCATCGAGCGTGTTGAGAAATGTCCACGTCGATGAGAACGCCTTTTTCATCGGCAAAACCGAGAGTCGCACTCCCTGTAACATGGCGAACTCGGACAACTCGCGGAGAGCCTCTCGGACCAACCGTCGACTGTGTCGCGTCGTATGCAGGCTTTGAGACCCGCTGACCACAATCACATTTTCCGCAGACAGTAATCTGGCAGTCGAAATAGCTTCTCGAGCATCCGCCTGTGCCTCATGAAAACTGATGCCGTGGCGACCAGTGAAACCGCCCGCAAACGACAACGAACAAACGTCGATCCCGGAACTTTGAAGAATGTCCGCAGCCGCGTATTCACCAATCTCAGAGACCTTAGGCCGCCACAATCCTATGCCACCATATCCCATCGTCTTGAGTTGCTGCACCTCTTCCTGAAGCGTCCAACGAAAAGTTGTCAGCTGGCTGAGAGAAATCTTGATCTTCGTTTTCTGAACACTGGTCGCCACATCACCAGGCATCGCATGCGGCTTTTTTTGATTCACCCCAACGAGGGGAATGGACGGAAAACTAGTTGAAAAATTTGGAAGACTATCGTGAGCCGAGGATGAATGTTTCACTCTTGCAATACCTCAAGAGTCATGATGGGACGTAACGGGCACATTGTTCGGAGCGACCGCCAAGACAAACGAACCGAGCGGAGCGAGATTGTGCGCGAGAGATACGCTCTTGCCAAGAGCAACGATGACGATATTTGCTAACAGAAATAAATAGGCGGCCTTGATTCTGTGATTTATCAACGAACTTGAATCAATTGATAAGCCCGCCGGAAGCGTATCTAACCTCGTGTTGAGATCGTCATACGGGGATCATCGGCAACGTTCACCCAAACATGAACATGCGGCGCACCTCGGTAATGCCACACGAACGAAGGACCTTCCAATCGCCAGTTGTCCCACACGTTGTCGTCACCGAGGTCACCCGATCGATAGAACGCGATCTGGCATTTGTCGAGGCCGCCCTGAGTCTTCAAATACCGCCTCGCCTTGGACTGATCCGACGCCCGATACGGTTCCAAGAGTGTATCTAGGACCTTCTGTGCGTAAGCCTTCTGGTCTTCCGTCAGCGCGTTGATCGGAAGTCCCAAAATTATTCCGTCTGGTCCGCCGAAGTGAACCTTGCTCTCGACGGGCGCGTTCTGAATCAGCGCCCGTTCGCGCTGCTTGCCGTCGAGTATCCGAAACAACTCATTCGCCTTCAATGCCTGATTCCAATAAATGTTGCCAGGATGATCTGAGGGTTCATTAAAATCAGACGCCGCGTGCCCGTAGAAGATTGGGCCGCCAAATGCGCAGTGTTCGGTACTGTCCCCATCAGCGCGAATCGTCAAGTGGCGCCCCGTCATGACGAACTCGAACTTACCGCTGCCCGGTGTTCCAAAAATTGCTAGGGATTGTTCTTTTCCATAGCCACCGGCGTCGTCCTTAAGCTGCTTCTTGATGCGGTCGTGCCAATCGGGTGAGTACAGTCCCCAGAACAGCGCTTCTATGATATCCTGCTGATCTTTGGTAAAAAATCCACTGTTCAGCTTCTTATCGGTGATATGCCAGTTATTGGAAACGTGCGTTCGTAGGATTCCACGATCATCCTTATAATCCCACTCAAAACAGACCTCTTCTTTTTGCACCGGAGTCAGAGAGTCATACAGCGTCTTAACGAAGCTCTCTGAGACCGGTGCGGTGGCCTGTTCCGCGCGACTGCTGGCGGGCAGCACACTGACCGCAGTGGCCGTTGCTGCAACCGTTTGAACAAACCCGCGACGAGACACCGCCTCCCCGCTTGTCAGGCCGGTTGTCAATAAACCATTATCCAAAACATGGCTTTCGTGACAGCGATCCATCAGAGTCTCCTGAAAAGGAATATTCATCTCGACTTCAACCCCTATAGTATGCCGCCGACAACGACAAATTCAAAGATTGTCATTACTCGGTAAAAAAAAGACCAACAGACGACAAGATAACGATTGACAGAAAACGATGATCACCTCTTAAATCCGCCTCATCGGTTGTCACCGCCAGAGTTGTTTGATGTGGGGAAATAACATGGCGGCGGGCAAGATCCGGATCACGTATCTCTGCGTTGTCGTCGCATACGAACGGTGGGGGATAATACGATTAATCTAGAAAGGCTGGCGCGTGTTCGATCCGCTTTCGCTCCCATGAGCATCACTCGTTCGCAGGTTGTGTGTGGTCATCGATACCTGACGGACGCGGTGGATGCGTTTTCAAAAAACGTATGGGAGTTGCATGCTGCACGCCCCGCGGCGATCCTCGATCCGTCGGCATGGTCAGGCTTCTCGCAAGTCACGGTAGGCCGTACTCGCACAGCAGGTTTCTTGACGGATCAAGGATCCACATCGGCAGGCCGCGATACCAAATAAATTACCGCCGTGATAACGAGTAATTCGTCAGTCGGCCGAATCCGAAATCTGGAGAGACCCTGTAGAGATCCCTCTGCCCAGAGTCTCCTACGGCAGATCTTTTAAAGAGCATCCACCGAATTGACGCCAACGACTAGGTTTTAATCAGAACTGAATTCCGATCAATTCGAAGAAATTCAGCAATACGATGAATGATCCGCATGGATTCGTCGAAGACCGCGACGCGGTGTACAAACCCATGAATCATTCCATCAACGCGCACAAGTGTTGTTGGAACACCAGCTGAAAGCAGTTTTTCTGAGTAGCGTTCTCCTTCGTCGCGTAGGACATCACACTCGGCTGTAATGATCAGAGCCGGTGGCAATCCGCTAAAATGCGTTGCGCGACACGGTGACGCATAGGGGTGATCGCGATCGATCTGCTGCGGCGCATACTGCTGCCAGAACCACTGCATGGCGGAACGAGTCAACAAATAACCCTGTGCAAATTGTTCGAATGATGGCGTCACGCAGGCGGCATCGATAACCGGGTAGATGAGGACTTGTCGGCTCGGCAGATGTCCCTGACGTTCACGGGCCATGAGCGTGACGACTGCGGCCAGATTACCACCGGCGCTATCTCCGGCGATCGCGATACTTTTTGGATCAATCCTCAATGCCACCGCATGTTCGTGAACCCACTGGGTGACCGCATAGGCGTCCTCCGCGGCGGCAGGAAACCGATGTTCAGGAGCCAAGCGATAATCCACTGAAATCACGCATTGACCTGTTATCTCAGTCAGGGCGCGACATAAGACATCATGAGTTTGGATGTTGCCCGCAACCCATCCTCCGCCGTGCAGAAAAACAACGGCCGACTGGGGGCAGGCAGCCGAGCCGCGATAGATCCGAATTGGTATTTCGCCGCCAGGGCCGGGCGTCTGCTGATCGTTGATACTAGAAATATTTCGGGCCACCGTATCTTGAACGATGCCGGCACACATGTTCGCCCGTATCTCCAGCGGACTGGAATGCTCCATGGGCTTGGCAGCCGAGGCCTTCCAGAGTTCTAAAAATTGGGCCACTTGTGGGTGAAGTAACATGAAAACCCCATGTCATCAGGAACTCATCAAAGAATTATTCATCTCGACAACCACGTAATAAGGAGCGACTGAATGACTCGGATCACTGTCTGCCAGCTAGAGCTTGGCAGCCGATCAATCCAAGAGTCCGGTGCGAGTCGAAATCGAAAAACAGCGATACGGCTGAACCTTTGACTCTCAGCCGGCTGTATGATCCGGCTCCACAGCCGCCGCTCTCTCAAATCAACGGACCTACGGCAAAACAACTCGGGTCATTAAGGAACTGGAAAATTCGGTTGGCAACAGTCGGGGGTCCCAGATTTCGATCGGAAGGACTTCGAGCGTCTAGTCGTGATAATTAGGGGAATCACTTATCAATAAGGATTGGTGAAGATTTCAGCCGCATTGCCAAAGGCCAGCAGGTCGGCGCGCTAACGGTTCAGGATCCGGCTCCGCTTTCGTTGCCGAGCGGAAGCGTCTGGAAACAGGTGAATGTGCATCTGAGCTTCGGTGACAGAGATCGGTTCGGCAGCTAGAATCGGTTTCTCGATGCGCATCGTTGCGCCGCGTTTGTCTGGCCGGCAGCAGAGGATCGCCGGAAGGATCACAAGTTCACCCAGCAACGAGGCCACCATTTGAGCCGCCATCAACATCCCAAAACGAACGGTGGGGCTAAAGCTACTTAAACACAGTGCCAGCAGACCAAGACTGGAAATCAGCGTTGAATCAAGCATTGGCTCACCCGAGTGATTCAGTGCCTGTTTGCATGCTTCAACAGACGAGCCTGTGCGACGGTATGTCTGTTGGTAGTAAACCAAAAAATGAAACGTGCAGTCGACAGAAATTCCAAGTGCAATACTACCAGTCATCATCATGCCGATATCGACCGGCATCTTTAGAAATCCGACGCTGCCGAAGACCAGCCAAATGGGAATGATATTCGGAATCATTGCGATGACTCCGGAGGTAATCGAACGTAACGACAGAACCATTACGATGAAAATGGTCACGCAGGCTGCCGAAAAACTTTGCCAGAAGCCATCAAAAATCTCGTGCTGGGCACTCTTCAACAGCGGAGCCATTCCCGTAATATGAACCGGCTGACCCTCAAGGATACGGGTCAAGTCTGTGAGTACCTGCACCGACGAGTGACCGGCATCATGGCGAATTCGTGCCGAAATTCTCCACAAGCGTTGACGTTCCGCCACGAAGCCCTCTTCGCTGCTATAAGACTTCGCAACTCCGAGCAGCCGAGCCGTGTCTAGCGGGCTGCTCGGCATTTCCTCGGGAAAGAAGCTTGCAAGAGATAGTGTATGACGCACGGCAGGATGCGCCGCAATACTTGACTCGATCTGACGCACTCGCTGCACCTGATCGAGAAACGCCAGATTCTGACCGTGAAAATCTACGACGGCTTCGATCGAATCGACGTTTGTCAGATCGCGCTCGACACGGTGCAGATCCGACAAAATCTTGCTGTTCTTTGGGAGGAATTCTGCCGGATTGATGTCGGGACAAAGCCGGAGCAACCCGAAGCCTGTCGTCAGCATCAGGACCGCTGTGGCACCGAGCACAGCAATCCTCCACTTCGCAACCCATTCGCCCCATGCCAAAAAATTGAATCGAAAACTACCGCAACGGGATATTTTGCAGGGGATGAGAGTCAGCAGGGCCGGGGTAATCCCCAATCCGACGAGCAATGCGACCACCGAACCCGATGCCGCAGCATATCCGAACTGGCTGACAGGCAGAATACTGCTGACGTTCAGTGAGACCAGCCCCAACAAAGTCGTCAACGTCGAAAGCAGACAGGGATTGAGAGACTGCCGCATGGCGGAGGACAAGGGGTCAGGATTTCCATCCTCTGCTGCAGTGGCATGATAACTCACGACGTGAACGGCAATTGAAAGGGTGAAAATCATGACCATGATTGACAGCGAGCCTAAGATGAAATTCATCTCGCCACCGCAGGCAACCATGATTGCCTGATTGAGGAGAATGCCCCACAGAGTCACCGCCAGCATGGCCAAAGAGAGGCCCATGTGACCGAACGAATAATACAACAGGCCGAGACTGATGAGGCAGGTCAACAAGAAAAAACGCTTATTCGATTTCGAGCTGCCCAGTCGATCGAGTTCCGTGACGATGATCGGTGCACCTGTGAGCGCGACGTCATCGAGATTGAACAGGCAATATTGCAGAGCCGCTCGAACATCGGCTGCGGTTTCCGCTCGGTTTTTCACTCCGAAGGCAGAAAGCGCTGCAACCACTCCGACCATCTTCCCCGTGGAGGACTGCAGCAGTCCCTCGATACGGAGTTTGGCCTGTACTTCCGAAACGCCAAATTCTCCCATGCGTTCCATCATGCGTTGGGGAGTCCAACAGCGACGAATTCCCGGAACTCGATCTAGTCGGCCGGCAAAAGATTCCACAAGCTCCGGAGTCAGGTTTGATTGCGGAAGCCCGACAACGATCACTTCTTCAGCGCCGAAATCCTGTTTGAACTCTTCGTAAGTGCGGCGAACATCCGTATTCTGTGGAAGCCACGTCTCAATATCGTTATTAGAACGAATACTTTCAGCGACGATGAACAACGGTGGAAATGAAAGTACGACGATTCCTAAGATCAATCGACTGTAACGGCGATAGAAATTCGAGATCATAAGCAGGAGTCTCGTGGGGTCGACAGATATACCAGACACTCTTCAACGCAAGGTGCGAGAACGCCACCTCAGAGCGTAGAACCTAACGTTCATCCGTCAGCGTTAAAGTCACTAACGGCCAAGGCCACAATCGGTCTATGCAGGGTGTTGTCCTACTGTTCCGAAAAAAATTTGGGAGCTCTCATTTTTCGCTCCCCCATTCCATCCGACAAAATTTGAATATTTAATGAGGCAGTTTTTTCGTGTGTGTTTTCTTAGATAATCAAGAACCTCGACGAAAACACGGCTTTCGACCAAGGCAAAGCTGAATCTTCGACCATGGAACTCAATTAGAAGGTCAGTCGTCACGCTCGCGCAAACTTTTCCGCGAATTAGAAACAAGCTGCAGATTTCAAATTTGGACTCTCCGTCTTCGTCGAATGCTGACTGGGAGACTTTTGTCACGCTGAACGCTCGGGATTCCACGACGGAGGCGTCACCGTGTTGGACACGGTCTGTCGGTGTTGGCCGCGGATAAAAAACATCGCCGAATCGCCTGAGGATCCGGAACATTCCGTGAATATTCCGAATTGTTTGGGTTTTTCGACACGTCATCGCCAGCAAATCATCGACACTCTCTGAGTTTGATAACTTGGATATCGGCGGATTTCTACAAAACGGCAAAACGACGATTATTTTTCGCGGAGTTTCGAGGATCTCGACGTTGG
>Ga0315284_10005868_pt1 | contig 17474 bp, 14 predicted proteins | sample YL17G09_16_MG_FD_203696 | JGI IMG/M metagenome (GOLD analysis project Ga0315284, IMG submission 203696) | Sediment microbial communities from Yellowstone Lake, YNP, Wyoming, USA - YL17G09_16 | ecosystem: Environmental > Aquatic > Freshwater > Lake > Sediment | place: USA: Wyoming | collected...
TTTTCCTCGCTCTTCATTTTCTTCCGACCCTCGTCGTCGTCGTCGTCGAAGCGGCAGTTGCCCGCTCGCTTGTCGAAAGCAAGAAAGGGAAAAATCGATATCTTTCTCTCGCTTCCTCATGGTCCTCATAGACCTCGACGCGCTCGAGTGCCCGCTCTGTGCCGAGCAGCTCGACGCGACCGAGCTCTGCCTGCGCCTCTGCGAGTGCGACTACAAGATCTGCCTCTTCTGCTACCAGCGGCTGGTCGATGACGCGGCGTCGGCCGAGAAGAGCAGCGGCGGCGGCGGCGGTGCCGGCGGTGGTGGAGTTGGCCAGCAGAGCTCGTCTGCTCCTCGCTGCCCCAACTGTCGCACTCCCTACGACACGGCGCGCATCGACGGGCAGGCCCCGGATCCGGCAGAGTGAGCACATGGAGTGTGGAGACGACGAGGGAGAGAGAGGGAAGGAAGGCGAAGGGCTTGAGCGATCCCGTTTCGCGTCGGCGGCCAAAAACGGAAAAAAAGACATGCCCTCTTCTCTTTCAGCAGCGCTGGAACGAGTTTTGAGCGGCTGCTTCTCTTTTTCCTGCTTACAGCGCGGAGGCGCGAATGCATTCTCTGCGCTCGTGGCTCTGAACGAGCGAACGAGAGCGAGAAAGCGACAGTAACGACAGACATTCTTCCATCGCTCTCGCCGCATCTCGACGTCGGCGTTTTTTCCCCCTTTCCCTCTTTTTCTTCCTCTCCTTCGACCTTCTTCCGGGCCCCAGCTCCGCCTCCACTCATCATCCATCCTCTCCGCCGCCATCGACACACACACGACAAAACAAACACCCACTTAGGCTGGAGCAGGTCCGCCTCGAGCTCGATCAGGCCGCGCTCATCCGCAAGAACGGCGGGAAAGTCTCGACGGCGGCGCTCTCGTCGGCGCTTGCGGCGCTGCAGCACCGCAGCGCCGCGCTCCGCCCTTCGCCACACCGCCTGCCCTCGGACCCTGCGCAGGCCGCGGTGGTCCAGCGGTGCACGGTATACCTCAGCAACCTCCCTGCAAGCTCGGCGCAGAGCGAGGGGAGCGTCCGCGCCGCGGCGTCGAGGTACGGCCGCGTCGCCGGCGTCGTCCTCAACCGCGGAGGCGGGGCTTCTTCTTCTTCTTCGAGCGCTCCCTCTCCCTCCGCCTCGTCCTCTTCGACCTCCACGCTCCCGGGACAGGTCGGGAAAGGAGGCCCCGCGGGCTCGGCCTTCGTGACCTTCCGCGACGCGCGCGACGCGAGGCGGTGCGTCGAGGCCGTCTACACGAGCGGGGCCTGGGACGGCCGGCCAGGCGTCGGCGCGAGGGCGGCGTTCGCCGTCAACCGCTACTGCCGCTCGCTGGGGGGGCGCGCGGGCAGCGCCGGGGGGGCTGGGGGCGGCGGCGGGCGGGATGGGGGGCTGCTCCTCTCTCAGACGGGGGTCAACGGCGACGGCAACGGGATCGTGACGCACTCTTCGTTCTCGGCCCTCGACGTCGTCTCGAATGCCTCAGCTGCCGCCGCCTCTGCCGCAAACCCGGCGTCCTCTTCCTCGACCATCTTTGCCGCCTCTTCTGCCTCTGGCGCCTTTGCTCCTTCCTACTCCCTCCTCGCCTCCTCCGCGGCTTCCTCCTCCTGCTCCGATCCGGGCTGCCCGCTGCTGCACTCGCTGGCTCCCGACGCGGACACCTTTACCAGTGAGGACGCGCGCTCGCCGCGGTTTGCCGCGATCGTGCTGGGCAACCCCAACCTGCCGACGCCTTCGGCTTCTGGCTTTTCTGCTAGCGCTTTCGCGTCTGCTCCTGTCCCTGCTTCTTCTGCTGCTTATGCCGCTGTTGCGGCTCCTTTGGCTGCCAACGGCGGCGGCGGCATGAGCACGCCGAGGAAAAGCAGCGCCGGAGGGGGAATAGGAGGAGGAGGGAGGTCGCCGTTTGCGAGCGTCGACGGAGGAGCCAACAACATCAACAACAGCTTCTACTACGGACGCAGGGGAGCGGGAGGAGGCAGCGGCAGCAGGCCAGAGTCGGCGTCTTCTGTGCCGCCGCCGCCGCCGCCCTTTGCCACCGCCGCCCCCTCGCCGACGCTGGCGCCACTGGCTGCGGGGGCGCCCCCTTCCTTCAAGTCCGCCGCTGCTGCCTCCGGCTCGTTCTCTCAGCCTCCGAGCATGCCAGGAACTCCGTTGGCAGCAGCAGCGGCCCAGGGGACGCCGGCGGCGAGCGCTGGCTCCGGGGGGATCGCGCCCGGGACCTGGGCCGCCGCGGCGCTCGGCGCGACGACGGCGGCCGCCGCGGCCGCGGCCGCGGTGAAGAGCGCCTCTGCCGCCGCCGCCGCCGCAGCGGCGAAGCTGCCCCCCGTGCCGCCGCAGCCGACGGCGCCCGGGAGGACCGCCGTGGTGGTGGTGTCGAGAAGGAAGGGAGGGTCGCAGAGCGGCGGCGGCGGCGCTGCTGCCGGCGCCGTCGGAGCCGCTCCCTCTCCGGCCGCTCCTTCTGCTCCGGGTGCCGCAGCCGAGATCGGGAGCGGCGGCGGCGCGATGATCCAGAAGCCGCGAGCCCGGACCGTCAGCGGCGGCGGAGGGGGCGCCGGCGGCGCGGGCCCCGGCCCGGCGGCGGCGGCGCTGCCGCCTCCCGGCGCGGGCGCGGGCGCGGCCGCGGGCGCGGGCGCTCGCTCGTCCTCCTCCTCGGCGGTGCTCACGGCGCCGATCCCCCAGCAGGCGCAGAGGACCAAGGCGAAGGCGGCGGCGGCTGTGGCGGCCGCGTCCTCCCCCTCCTCCGCCGCCGTCCCTCCGGCCCCGGGACTCGCCCCGCCCCCTCGCCTGCAGCAGCAGCAGCAGCAGCAGCAGCAGCAGCATGTGCAGCAGCAGCAGCAAATGCGTCCCCTTGCTCCTCCTCCTCAAGCGAGGCCCTCGAGAAGAGGCCCCCCGCCCGGGTTCGAGGCCCCGAGAGCCAACGGGAGAATCGTGGTGGCGGCTCATCCTCCTCCTCCGCCGCCGATGCAGCCGCTGCAGCACCCGAGGGGAGCGCCCGGGCCGCCGGGGCTGGGGCTCGTCCACGCTCTCGGAGGCGGCGGCGGCGGCGGCGGAGGAGGGGGGGGGCCCGTCGCCGCCGTCCCCCTGCCTCCTCACAACCAGTTCCAGCCTCCTCCTCCTCCGCCTCCTCCTCCTCCCCTGGGCCACCTCTCTGCTGCTGCTGCTGCTTCTGCCGGTGGGGGCCTCCCGCCTCCCAGCGTGCTCGCGGCGCTGGTCCCCGGAGCGAGAGCGACGTCGAGGTTCGAGTTCGCTCAGGCTTCTGCCGACGGCGGCGGCGCTCCGCCGGCGCCGTTCTCGTCGTTCTCGTCGCAGCCGCCGCCGCCGCCGCAGCCGTCTGTGGCTCCTCCTCCTGCTTCGGACGCGGGCCTGGCGCTGCTGCGGCAGCTTCGAGCCGGCAGCGGCAACGCTGCTGCTGCTGCTGCTGCTGCTCCTCCTCCTGTTCCACCGCAGCCGCAGCAGCCGCCGAGGTCGCCGCAGCCGAAGAAGCAGCAGCAGCAGCAGCTCGCTGGTGCCGAAGGAGGAAAGATCGCGGCGCAGAAGAAGGGAGGAAACATTAGCACCGAAGGCGGGAAGCAGCTGCAGCAGCAGCAGCAGGCTGCGGGCGGAGGGGGTGATGCCGAAGGGAAGCAAGGCGGAGGCGGGCGGCGGCGTCGCGGGCGGCGCTGAACAGAAAAAGAGAGACTCAGTGTTTTCATATTTTTAACATCACTCAAAAACTAATCAGCTCAAATCCGTTGTGTAGTAAGAAAAAGCATCCAATTTAGAAAGTGCGGAGGAGAGTGGAGAGGAGAAGGAGAGGTCCAGGAGGTGAGCAGAACAGAACCTTTTTTCGGTTCTTTTTTTCCCTCGCAGCAATTGCCTTCATCGGCTCCCTGCTTATTCTGGCTCACGCGTCCTGCTTCTGCTCGTCCTCTGCTCTCCGCCGCAAAGCTCCTGACTGCCTCTCTCCCTCGTGCGAAGATCAGGCGCAGAAAAGTGCTCGCCAATTGAGCCATAGCGAGGGGAAGAGTCAAGGAGCGAACAACCATTGGACGAATACGAATCGCTCGTCTTTCTTGGCGCCGCCCAGTTCCCTCTCGCGCCCTCTCTCCCGCTCCGGCGAGCTCAAGTGAACATCTATAGCCATGCGCCTCTCTGTCCCTCGTGGGTTCGGAGCAAGAGGCAGGGAGACGAGCAGGCGTGTGCCCGCTTCGGCGCAATCGTCTTCGAGCTCCTCCGCCGCGCCTGAGGGTCGCGGAGATGGCAAGGGCCCCCACCGTCGCCGCTCTTCTTCCTCGCCGAAGCGGCGTCCGAGGAGGCAGCAGCAGCAGCAGCAGCGCCCGCCCTCGCCCCCGCGCCGCCCGGCGCCGGCTCAGGCATCGGCCAAGGCCGCAGCAGCAGCCGCAGTGACTCCTCCCCCTCCTCCCCTTCCTCCTACTTTGGAGACGGAAGAGAACGCTTCTGCTTGGATTTCTTCTTCTGCCTCTCCTCCTATGGGGTCTCCTTCTTCTTCTTCAACCTCGACCATCGTCGACTTCCGGAGGTCGAGGTCGCCGGAGAGGCAGTATGGACAGCAGGAACAGCAGCAGCAGCAGCAGCAGCAGCAGCCTTCTCTCTCGCCTCCGAAGGAGACCTTGCGCGGCGACTCTTGGCTCGACGACGAGATCTCGAGGCTCTCCCTCGTCGTCTCCGAGCTCCGGACCAAGCCAAACGCCGAGGAGCGCCTCGCCCACCTCCTGCGAGGGGGGGACGCCCGCGTCTCGGCCTTCCTGCAGACCGAGGCCGGCCGCGAGCTCGAGGCCGTCGTCGCCTCCTCGCTGCCCGCCGAGGACGCGGCGCTCCTATGGACTTTGCCCGCCATCGGCCAGGGGCACGTCTTGGCCTCTGCTTTGCTCCCAGACGACGAGGACGAGGAAGACGATGACGGCAGCGAGGAGGAGGGAGATGGAGCCTCGAAAGAGGGGAGGGGAGAATCGCGAAACGGTACTTCTTCTCCTCGCCCCGACGGCGCCCCTCCCTCCCGCCGCGAGCGCGGGCGCGTCGTCTCCTCGAGGCTCTCTCGCCTCGCCGCGGGCACCCTGCGGCCCGTCGACCGCTTCTACGGGCCCATCGACGGGGTCGCGGGCTACCAACTTGCCTGCCTGCGCCTGCTGCGGGCCGGGAACGCCGCCAGGGACGGAGCGGCAGCGGCAGCGGCAGCGGCGGCAGCGGACAGAGGAGGAGGAGAGCAGCGCGGGCGGCGAAACTCTCCATCCTCCTCCTCGCCGAAAAGCAACTCCCTCTCTTCCTCCCCGGCCGCCCTCCCAGGAGCCCGCATCTCGCCGCCTCCCGGCCCGGACCTCTCCGACGAGCGCGAGGCCGCCTCGGCGAGGGCCGAGGGCCTCCGCTTCCTCCCCCGGACGGCGGAGATCGTCGCGCTGGGGGGAGCCGGGGACAGGCTGGGGCTCTCTTGCGACTCGACGGGCGAGGCGCTCCCCGCGGCCTTGCTGCCGTACGCTGGCCGCAGCCTGCTCGAAGGGATCGTCAGGGACCTGCAGGCGCGCGAGTACCTCCACTGGAGGGCGCTTGGCAGTGGTGGAGGAGGAGGGCACGGAGACGACGAAGAAGCGGAAGAAGAAGAAGAAGAAGAAGGCGAGCAGCAGCAGCAGCAATTGCGGACGCGGGTCGCGCTGATGACGTCGGGCGCGAAAGGAGGAGACCGCCGCGTCAGGCGCCTGCTCGAGCGCCACCGCTGGTTCGGCCGCGGCGAATCGTCCTTCCGCGTCTTCTGCCAGCCGCAGGTGCCGCTGGTGGCTGCCGGAGACGGGCGGTGGCTCTCGAGCGGCGCCTGCGTCGTCGAGCGCAGGCCCGGGGGCCATGGCGCGCTCTGGAAGGTGCTGAGCGATGGCGGCGCGTTCTCGTGGCTCCGAGAGGGAGGGGCCTCGGCGGCCGTGGTCAGACAGGTCAACAACCCGCTGGCCGGGACCGACGGGACGCTGCTGGCGCTGGCCGGCGAGGGGGCGGCCAGGGGCGCGGCGTTCGGGTTTGCGTGTTGTCCTCGAAGGCCCGGCGCGGCCGAGGGCGCCGTCGTGCTGCTGGAGCTCCCGGCGGAGGAAGGAGAAGAAGGAGGGGGGGGCTCTTCTTCTTCTTCTTCTTCTTCCTCCCCTTCCACCTCCACCACTGCGCACGTCACCTGCGTTGAGTACACCGAGTTCGAGGCCGCCGGTCTGGGAGGCAACGAGCTCGAGGCGCTGCCGGCCAACTCGAACCTGCTCTTTGTCGACCTCGCCGCGGCCGAGGCGGCCGTTGCGGCTTCCGGCCCCTCTTCTTCTTCTGGCTCTTCGCGCTCGTATTCTTCGTCTTCCATTCCGTTCCCCCTCGTGGATAGCACCGCGGAAGAAAACGACGTGGCGTACCTGGCCTCGGGCGCGCTCCCGGGTGTGGTCTTCAACAGCTCGAAGGAGGTCGAGTGGAGGGACGTGAGCGGCGGCGGCGGCGGCGGAGGAGGAGAAGCGACAGGGGCGGCGACGGCGGGAGCCTCCCCGCCGCGCTTCTTCCCGACCCTTCGCAGGGAGACCGCAGGGAGGCTTGAGTCGACGATGCAGAACCTCGTCGACCACATGCCCGCAGCGAAGGCGAGGATACAGTGCGCAGCGGGAGAAACGGGGCACTGCGCCGAGGTGGCCTTTGCCGGCGACGCCTGCGCCGCCGCCGCCGCCGCTTCTGCGACGGCGACTTCTTCGTCCTCGTCGTCTCCTCTTTCCTCTTCCTCGAAAAAGCCCCACCTCCCGACGTTCGCGCTCCGCGGCCCCAGGCGTAGGATCACCTCATCGGCCAAGCGCGCCCGAAAGCCAGGGGGGCCCGCGGCGCAGACGCCCGAGGGCTCCTTCCTCGACCTGTGCCGCAACGCCGCCGACCTCCTGGCGCGGTGCGGCGTCTCGCTGCCGCTCGAGTTTCCGAAAAAAGGCTTGAACGGCAGCAGCGGCGGCCCGCTCGCCGCAGGGGACGCCGTCGATGCCGAAGCCTTCCTCGCGGGAAGACCGCCCTTCCTCTTCCTTTTCCACCCGGCGCTGGGCCCGACGTGGGACGTCGTCGCTCAGAAGATCAAAGGAGGCGCCTTGGCCGAGGGTAGCGAGCTCGTGCTCGAGGTCGCCGAGGCGAGGGTGGTCGATCTGAGGGTCAAGGGTTCCCTGCTCGTCTCCGCGGACAGCCCGCTCGGGCACTGGACCGCTCCCTTTGCTCCCTCTCATTCTTCTCCCTCTTCTTCTTCTTGTTGGAGTGCCACTGCCGCCGCTGCTGGGGACACGGAGCCCGAAGAAGCGCTCCTCATCTACTCCTCGAGGAATGGCCGAGCAAGGCTCGAGGACGTCGAGGTCGACAACGCCGGCGTCGACTGGGGCAATCCCCTCAACGCCCCCTTCTGGCGCCACGGCGAGCTGTCGAGGCACGAGGCGGCAGATTTCCACCTCCGCGGGCGCTCCGAGCTCGACGCGCGCGGCGTGACGCTCCGCGGCGGCGTGAGGTTCGAGGTGCCCGACGGCAAGAGATTGGTGCTGCGGCCGAGGGCCGGCGGCGCGGGCAGGGACGACGTCGAGGCGACCTTCGAGGATCTTGATGCTCTGGGAAGCCCGGAGGCCGCTGCGAGACCCTCGTGGGAGTGGCGCGTCTCTGAGAGGAGGGGAGGGGCAAAAAGAGGAGGAGATGACGATGGTGCTCTCCCAGGCCTCGACCTGACGCTCGTCGAGAGGGAGGGAGATGAAAACAAGAAAACTCAGTAGAAAAAAAATAAAAAATAAAGAATGTCATCCTTGTTTTGGACAGGGAGAGAGATGAAAACAAGAAAACTCAGTCAAAAAAAAAAAAATGTCATCCTTGTTTTTGGACAGGTCTCTCTCTTTACACCCTCGCCGCGCTCTCCCTCTTCCTCCAACTCTCTCTTGAGCCCCAGTTCATCGTTTTCTCTCGTCGCAGAAGATCCATTCTCTCACCCCCCTGAACAAGTCGAAAATCTGATCCAAAAAAAGAACACCCCTCCTCTTTCTTTCAACCCTCTCTCTTCGAACTCTCTCTCTTTCTCTCGCTTCCCTCTCCCTCCCTTCTCTTAAACTCTACCACCCTGGCCTCGGCCCCTTGCGCAGCTTGAGCGCCTCGTCCAGCTTGGTCGATAGGGTGTCAAGCTCCTTCTCTGCGGCCTCGAGCGCAAGTTTCACGGTCGTGGCGTTCTCTGGGGGAGGAGGAGGAGCGTCGTCCTTGTTCTTCTCTTCGGCAACGGCGGCGTCGTCTTTCTTCTCTTCCGTGGCAGCGGCGGCGTCGGCAGTTGTCCTCGCTGGCTCTTCCGCCTCTGCTTTCGCCTCGGCTTTCGCCTCCGCCTCTGCTTTCGCCTCGGCTTTCGCCTCCGCCTCGGCCTCCGCTTCCTTCTTCTCGCTGCCGCCCTCCTCCTTCTCCTCCTTCTTCCGGCCATCCCTGCCCCTCCTCGAAGAGTCCCCTCCTCCCCCTCTCCCCTCTCCTCCTCCGCGGCCCCCGCGCCTCCTCCTCTCCTCTGGAACGACATAGGCGGCGTCGCCCTCCCCGGCCTCGACCTTCTTCCTCAACGACTCGACCCGCCGCGAGAGCTCCTTCTCCTCCTCCGTCCTCGGTCGCGGGGTCCTCGCGCGCGACGCCCCCGCCGAGGAGGACGAGGCGGGGCTCCTCTCCCGCCAGTCCCTGCCCTGCTCCCTGAGCGCCGCCTCGCGCGGGCGCGCGGCGCCAAAGGGCGAGGGCGAGCCGCTGCGGTCGGGGCCCGCCCCGGCCGCCGCGCCGCCTCCTCCCTCGCCGCTGCCCGCGTCCTTCCCCGAGGGGGTCGCCGCCGCCGAGGCCGAGGCCGAGGCGGCGGCGGCGGCGGCGGACGAGTCGACAACAATCTCCGGGGCCGGCAGCGTCCGCGGCTTCAGCGCCAGCTTCGGCCTCGAGCCCGACGAGGAGGTGGCGGGGCCGGCGGCGTCCCCGGCGCCGGTGCCGCCGCCGTCGCCGCTGGCAGAGACCGGGGTCTGCGAGCGCGTCGACCTCCACCCCGCGGCGTCGTCGGCCCTGCCGCCGTCGCCTCCCGCCGCGCCGGACGCGGAGCCGGGCCCCGAAGACGAGCCACCGGCCTCCCCCGCGCCCGCGCCGGGGGTGAACTTTTTGGACCAGCGGTCCTCGGCGTCGGCGGCCGAGGGCCCGCCGGGCCCGTCCCCGCCCGCCGCGCCGGCGGCGGCGGCAGCGTCCCCCGGGGATGACGGCACGAATGCCTTCCTCTCTCCCCAAGAATCTGCGGCGTCTGCGCGCCCTCCGCCGGGGCCGCCCTTTTCTCCGCCGGAGACGTCGGGCAGCGCCCGGTCGGGGCCGTAGCGCTCGGCGAGGCCCGAGGGCTGCTCCACGCGAAGGGCGCGGTCGCGGCCGTCGGCCGCCGCAGAGGAGGAGCGGTCCGGGCCGTAGGTCTCGGCGAAGCCGCCGGAGCCGCCGAAGCCGCCGCCGCCGCTGCGGGTCCTCTCGCGGCCGCCGTCGCGGCCATCACGGCCGTCGCGGTCGCGGCCGCCGGTGCGCTCGTCGGCCGAGGCGGGCACAAACTTCTTCTCGCCGCCCCAGTTGCTCGAGAGCTCGGCGCGGGAGGGGCCCTCGTCGTAGCCGTCGTCGGAGCCGAAGCCTGTTTTGATATGAATCGTCGCGTGTGGGGGAGAGAGAGCGGGGGGAGAGAGAGGAAAAGGAGGGAACAAGGTGAGTTTTTTCCCCCCTCTGATTTTTCTGTCTTGCCCCCCCCCACCTCTTCTTCTTCTCACCTCCGCGCCGCTCGCCCCGCTCCCTGTCCCCGAACCCGCCGCCGCCGCGCTCCCTGCTCCTCGACCTGTCCTGCGCCGCGTAGCGATGCTCTCCGTCCTTGAAGGCGCCCCCCAGGCGCTGCCCGCCGCGGCCGTCGCGGTCGTCGTCCTCCCCCTCGGCGCGCGCGCGAGGGGCTGTGGGCAACAGCGCCGTCGACGCCGCTGCCGACGAAGAGGACGAGGCGCCGGGAGGGCGGTAGCCGCCGCCGCTTCCGCTTCCGCCGCCGCCGCCCGATGATGGCGCCATGAACTCCGCGAGGCTCAGCTTCTTCTTGGCCTTCTGCTCCTTGGCCTTCCTCTCGGCCTTGGTTTCCTTGATGGTCAGGCTCTCGCCGAGGCTCGGAAACGCGGCGGCGGAGTTGATCGGCGGCGCCAGGCCGCCCCCGCCGGCGGCAGCGGCGGCGCGGGCGCTGGGTGTGAACTTCGCAGGCTTCGCGGGCTCCTTCTCCGAGGGGGCCTCGAGCTCGCCGCCGTTCTCGGCCTCCTCGTCGTCCACCTGGCTGGCCCAGGCCGAGCCTGCGGCGGGGAGTCCCCAGGCGCTCATCTCTCGGTGATGGGATTTTTAGAAACGAGGAAACGGGATGGGGAGGGACCGACGTCGATTGATCGAACGGCGGAAAAAAAAGGAGAGGAAGAAGAAAAGCTCTTTCTCTTTCTCTCTTTCAGGCCTCTCCCGAAGCTTGCCGGTGATGAAGCAAGCACTCTACGATGAGAAGAGCGAGAGAGAGAGATCGAAGAGATCGAAGAGTGGAAAGCGAGAACCTCTCACCGAGGGAGAGAGAACCACAAGCAAAGAGTTGAGTTGTGAGACTCGATGGGAGCAGACGCTGCTGGTCTTTTTTTACCTTCCCAGCCCCTTGCTCTCTCTATTCATCCTCCTCGTCCACCTCCGCGAGCGCCTCCGCCACGGCCGCGGCGACCGTCGTCGTCGGCGCCGTCGGCGCAGCAGCAGGGATCGCAGCGACAGCAGGAGGCGCCTGCCGCTCTCCCCCTTTCGCACCGCCGCCGGCCGACCGCCTCTTTTTCTTCTCCTTTCTCTTCTTCTTCCCCTCTTTGCCCCTGCCGCCGCCGCCCTTGCCGCCGCCGCCGCCGCAGAGCTTCGCGTAGCACTCCCCGGCCGTCTTCCCGGGCACGCACGCCGCCACGCGGGCCCAGTACCCGGGGGCAGCCGGGTCTACCGTGACGAGGTAGGCGGACTGCAGCGCGACGAGCTGCTCGTCGGACCAGCCCCCAGCGGCGTCGTCCTCCTCGTGCTCGTCGTCTTTTTCCCGCGCTCGCTGCTCCTCGTCGTCGGTCCCGTCGTCGCTTTCGCTTCCGCTTTCGCTTCCGCTCTCGCTCTCGGAGGTCCTTCCTTCCGCGTCGTCATCGCCCCCCGTGCCGCCTTGGCGGCGAGCTCCAGGCCTGCGCCGCGGGTAGTGCGGGGCAGCGGGACCGGCAGCGGCGGCAGCGGCGGCGCCGGCGCTCCCCGCGCCACGGGCTCGGGCCGCCCCCGCCGGCGGCCCCGCCGGCCTCGACGCAAACGCCCCCCTCCCCGTCGCCGCCCCCGAGGCCTCCGCGCCCCCCGCTCCCCCCGCCGCCGCCACCGCCGTCCCCCCGATGGCGATCGGGGCCACCCTCCTGGTCGGCCCGGCCGGCGGCCGCCCGCCGCCCGCCGCGGCCGCCGTCGCCCCCTCGAGCGCCCGCATGCGCTGCATGAACTTGACGGCCCTCGGCGGGGGCTCGGTGCTGAGCCCGAAGCGCGCGCGGTGCTCGCAGTTCCACGTGGCAGACTCGGTGCCGCAGCGGCCCTTCTTGGCCTTGGCGCAGGGCCCGCAGCGGGGCTTGACCCCCGCGGCGGCCGAGAAGGTGAAGCGCTGGCCCAGGGGCAGGGCCTGCGAGGCGCGGGCCGCGGCCTCGGCGGCGGCCTCGGCCGCCGCGAGCGCCGCGCCTCTCTCGGCCGGGGAGGGACGAGCCGTGGGGCGGTCCCAGAAGGCGGCGGCGGCGGCGGCGGAGGAGGAGGAGGGGCCGGGGACGCCGCCATCACCGCCGGAGGAGGAGGGTCCCCCCTCCTCGTCGTCGTCGTCCCCGTCCCCCTTGGCCTCCTCGAGGGAGCGGGCGCTCCCGCTCCGGCGCCGGTTCGCCGCAGAAGCGGTGGCGGCGGCGGCAGAGGCAGAGCCGTCGGCAGCAGAGCCAGCGCCGCCGAAGCTGCCGCTGCGGCGCTTGGGCGCTGGCGTCGGCGGGCGGCCGCGCTTCTTCACCTGCTGCTGCTGCTGCTGCTGCAGCGGTTGCTGCTGCTCATCCGGCTGCTGGAACTGCTGCCGATGGTGCTGATTCGCAGCGAGCAAGGCCGCCGCGGCGATGCCCCCGCCCCCTCCCGCCGCCGACGCGGTTCCGATTCGCCGGTGCTGCTGCTGCTGCACGAGCGTCGTCGCCGCCGCCGCCGCCGCCGCCGCTCCCCTTCCTTCTCCGGTTCCTCCTCCTCCTCCTCTGCCGCCGCCGCCAGCATCCCCGCTGCCGTCGCCGCTCAAGCGGGCGAAGAGAGCGTCGAAGTTGGCGCGGACGCGGGCCGCGGCCTCGGACTTGTTGGCAGCAGCAGCAGGAAGAGGAAGAGGGAGAGCGGCTGCGGCGGCGTTTTTCAGTGCCGCGGCCGCCGTCGTGCTGTTGATTTTCAAATTTTGTTTCATTTTTTTGTATTATGGAAATGTGAGAGACTGTGAGCGCGGGTCCGAGGAAGCAGAGAGAGGCGGGTCTTCTTCGCGAAACACCACCGAGAAACTTGGTCTCGAGGTTGAAAAGAAAACGACGCGCTCTGCGTGCTTTCCGTTCGATCGACGTTTGCCTTGCTTGCTCTCTCGTTCTCTCTCTCTCTCTCTCATCCCGCACTCACGTCATCACGCCTCCTCCTCCGCGATCGAAGATCGAGCCATCGCGTAGGGGGTCGATGCGGCGCGGGAGAACCAGCGGCGGCGGCGGAGGCGCTGCAGCAGCGGCAGCAGAGGCGTTGGACGCCGGGCGCTCGGCCATTGGATTCGACGAAAGAAAGCGAATCCCCCTCGTCGCCCTTTCGCTCCTCCTGTTCTTTGTCCGCTTTCGTGCTCGCTCTGGCTCTGTCGCGGAGAGAGGAGAGAGGAGACACGGGCGCGTGCGCGTGTGAGTGAGCAGGCCTTTCGAGAGAGCGAGCAGCGGGGTCGACGCAGGGGCGCTCGAAACGAAACGAGTTTCTCCTTCACCTTCGTCGGTGCGCCTTCGACGAACCGAACAGCCGGAGTGGCCTCCACACTACACTCGGGTCCCTTGCCTTCGCGCCCTCCCCCCTTTTTTCCTTCTTCTTCTTCCTTTCCTTTTTCCGTTCCGCAGCCTCCCTGCAAACCGCATCATGCCCACTGCGCCCTCCCTCTTCGAACAGCTCAACGCCGCGCTGGCCAGCGGCGAGGCCGAGGACGCCATCAAGGGCGTCAAGGTGAGACGCAAGAACGAGAAAGATGGAGGCATCGCAAACGAGCCGTCGACGACGAACGATGGTCATCGTCCCATGCAATTGCGCCGTGTTGTGCTGCCGAGGACTGTCTCTCCTGCTTCGTCCTCCTCAGTGACCAGCTCAGACCGTATGACGACATCTCAGTGCACGCGAAGGACCGGAGAAGAGGGAACCAGACGCCCCGGAAGAGCCAGAACGAGAGAGAAAAAGCATGCGAGGGATTGACCTCGACCTCGACCTCTCCATTTTCCCTCCGCCTCGACCACCTTCTCATCACCCTCGCTCTCGATCAAAACCCCAAAAAACCAACTTGACTCTTCCCAAAGGGCCTCATCGTATTCGACATCGACGGCACTAAGTGGGCCCTCGAGCTCCGCCCAGGCAAGGAGAAAAAGGTCACGAAAGGGGCCCCGGAAGACAAGCCGGACGTGACGCTCGTGATCGCTGACGCAGACTTTGCAAAGCTCGTCGGCGGCGCTTCCCCGCAGACGATGTTCCTGACGCGCAAGCTCAAGATCCAGGGGTCGATGGCCGTTGCGCTGAAGACGCAGAGCATCCTGGCCGCGGCGAGGCCGAAGGCGAAGCTGTAGGAGAAAGGAGAGAAGGAGGGAGAAGAAGAGGGGAGGAGAGGGGGGTCGGTCGAGAGGGTTCTCTCTCTCCTTTAGCTCGCTGGTTCTCTGCCTGAAATCATTCCCCCACTTTTTTTGTAAAGCCCACCAGCGTTGCCCCCTCTTGTTTTATCCCTCAGAGGCTGTTTCTCTCACGCCGCGGCCCACTCCGTCTCTCCCTCCGAGAGAAAAGGGAGAGAAAAAGCGACCTGAAAAAAAAAAGCGGAAAAGTAGACACTTCCGCGGGCGCTTTAGCGGCGAGAACGAGCAACTTCGCTTCACTTTTTTTCCCTTCCTTCTCTCCCTCTTTCCTCGGTTTCTCGCGAGAGCTCCCACCCCTCGCGCTCTGCTCGAGAGCGCCGTGCTTGCGCAATTGGGAGTCCCTCGATGTTCGCCGCTTACGCGGAGGCCAGAAGGTGCGTGGGGAGCAGCGAACCGCCGACGCCGGGGGGTGCAAGGAAGCGGGGTCGATGAGGAAAGGGATGCTGCTGCTTGACAAGACAGAAGAAGCAATCAGCTCCCTCGAGCGCCTCTTTCCCTTTCGCCCCGCTGCCGCCCCCTCCCGCGCCTCATTGCCGCTTTGCTCCGCGCGCGCGCCCTGAAACATATCCCTCGAACCGAATTCGGGTCCGAACTCGCAGCGCGATGCTTCCCGGGCCCGCGAGGACGGGCAACAAGCCCCCCAGCGTTGGCCGTTTTCTTCTTCGAAGGCATTCGAGTTGGCGCTCATTCTTCTCTCGACTTTCCCTTGTCCAAAAAACCGAAACAGCCCGGCTCGCGCGATGGATGACCACCCCATCGACATGGGAGATACAGGCTCTACAGAATGTGCGTGGTAGAGAGAGGGATCGAGGGATGGAAGCCTCGTGTATCGCGGGGAAAGAGGGCGGGGTCGGGGTCTATTCGCCAGAGCTCGAGAGAGAGAGAGAGAGAGAAAACTCGGACCTCCTCAACTCGATGCCCCTCTTCCAAAAAAGGGCTTCCCTGGACCTTGCTCTTTTTTCCTTTTTTTATCAAAAACTTTGCTCGCTTTTTCTCTTTCAAGGGGCCCGAGCTCTCCTCGGGGAAAAGTCAGCAGCCTAGGTTTTTTTTTTTTTTTTTGAGGAAAACTCACCCTACTTTTCCCCTTCTCTCAACCCAAAAACTCACCCCTCTTTCCTTAGGCGCCGCCTCCTCGCACACCCACTCCTCGGGAGTTTCCGAGCGCGTCTTCAGGGTCACGCTGTCCCCCACGGGCGTCGTCCCCGGGGAGGAAGCGAAGGGGGCGGCAGCAGCGGCAACAGCAGCAGCACCAGCGGCCATCGGGACCCGCCGCCTCAGGGTCCGCTACGCGGCGGCGACCAGCGCCGGCGCCGACCCCGCACCTCCGACGGCCGTCCCGGGGACCCCGGGACCGGACAAGCCCAACCAGGACGCGTGGCTCGCGCACGAGAGGGCGGGCGGCGGCGAGGCGCTCCTGCTGGGCGTCTTTGACGGCCACGGCGCCGCGGGCGCGCAGGTGAGCGGCCTGCTGGCGGCGCGGCTGGCGGGGCTCGCGGCCGCCGCGGGACTGGGGAGGGCGGACGCCGGGGGGAGGGCCGGGGGCGTGCCCAAGAAGCCGGCGCCGCCGGGGGGATGGCCAGCTGCTGCAGGGAGGAGCGGGAGCGGCGGGTTTGACGAGCAGCAGCAGCAGCAGCGGGAGGGGCACGCCACTTCTGCCTGCGCCGCGACGGCCGAGGCGGCGACGACGACCTCCGCCGGCGGCCTCTTCGCCGGCCTCCTCGGCCGCCGCGCCCCTGCGCGCCCCTCCGTCGCCTCCTCCTGCTCCAACGCCTCCTCTGACTCGTCGACCGCGGTCCCCTCCTCCTCCCCGACCTCGACGACGGCGTCCGCCCTCCACGTGCTGCGCAGGGCCGTGCCGCCGCCGCCGACTTCGGCCGGCGACGCGCTGGCGCTCGACGCCGCGCTCGCGAGGGCGCACGCTGCGGTGCTCGCGGCCGCCGAGATCGACGCGACGCTCTCCGGCAGCACCGCCGTCACTCTGGCGCTGGGGCCCTCGGGCCTCGCTATCGCCCACGTGGGCGACTCGAGGGCGCTGCTCGGGCGCGTCCTCTACGAGGAGGGCCAGGAGGAGGACGGCGACGGCGGGGAGGAGGGGGACGAGGCGGAGGCGATGGAGACGGACGGCGCGAAGACTGCCGCCGCCAGCAACGACGACACCAGCAACAGCAACGACGACTCGGTCTCCTCCGAGGGCGCCGACGGCGTGGGCCCGCTCCAGTCAGCCTCCTCCGGGGGGGACACCAAGGAGGCGGGCAGCGCCGGGAGCGGCGGCAGCGCCGGGAGCGGCGGCGACGGAGGCTCGGACGACGAGGGGAACGACGCCGGCGCCTACGCCGGCGCCGGCCCCGCGAACCCGAGCTCGGACTCCGACCCCAACTCGGCGGAGGCCCACCAGCAGCACGTCGCCGCGAGGCTGGCCGCTGCCGACCGCAGGCGCAGGCAGCACGAGAAGCTGCTGCCCACGTCGCAGCAGCAGCAGCGCGGAGGAGGAGGCCACCACCACGGCGGCGGCGGCCGCCGCGACAGCAACGCGAGCTCCGCGTCCACCCTCGTGCCCCCTCCCCCGAGGAGGCAGAGGCAGCGCAAGCCGAGCAGGGCGAGCCGGGCGAGCAGTGCGGTGCTGCTCCCCGCGCTCGCCCTCACCTCGGACCACGTACCCACCCGCCCCGACGAGGCCTCGCGCATCTACGCGCACCGCGGGCGCATCGGCGCCTACTCGGACAACGGCGTGCCCGTGGGCCCCCTCCGCGTCTGGCTGCCCTCCGTCGACGCCCCGGGGCTCTGCATGACGCGCGCCGTCGGCGACGCGGTGGGGGCCCTCGCGGGCGTGTCCGCCCGCGCGGAGGTGGCCGCGAGGCCGCTGTCGCGGCGCGACCGCTACCTCGTGCTCGTCTCGGACGGCGTGCACGAGTTCTCAAGCAACGACGAGATCATGGCGGCGGTGCACCGCGTGGCGCTCGCGGGCGGCGGCCCTGCCGAGGCCGCGCGCGCGCTGGTCGCGGCCGCGAAGCTGCAGTGGGTCGCGGAGGAGTGGGGCGCCTCCGACGACTGCACCGCCGTGGTGGCTTTCCTGGAGGACGACGACGCCGACGGCGACGGCGGCGACGACGGCGAGGCGGAGGAGTAGGAGAACGGAAAAAAGGGAGGAAAACCAGAGAGGCAGCCAAGAGAAACAAGCGCGGGAGTTTTTTTCCTTTCTTAAAACGAGACAGCCTCCCCCCCCCCCCACCCACCGAAAAAAAAAGGGAGAGCAGAGGCTCTCTCGCGCCTCTATTTTTATTTCCCCCTTTTATTAACACTTTGGTGCCAGCCGAGCGAGCTATACCATTTCTTCATTTCTGAGAGAGAGAATTAGCGCAATTTTGAGAAAGAGAGAGACTAGAGAACGAAAGAACGAGAGAGAAGCAGAGGAAAAAGAAAACGCGTTTCTTCTTCTTCTTCTTCTTCTTCTTCTTCTCCTTCCAAAAACAGGCCATCTGTTGGGCCACGATTTTGACACCCAATTTAGGGGGGGGGCGGGGGGGGGGGCGGGGGGGGGGGGGGGGGGGGGGGGGGGGGGGGGGT
>Ga0315284_10005869_pt1 | contig 17473 bp, 15 predicted proteins | sample YL17G09_16_MG_FD_203696 | JGI IMG/M metagenome (GOLD analysis project Ga0315284, IMG submission 203696) | Sediment microbial communities from Yellowstone Lake, YNP, Wyoming, USA - YL17G09_16 | ecosystem: Environmental > Aquatic > Freshwater > Lake > Sediment | place: USA: Wyoming | collected...
GGCCTGTTCGCCACGGTCGATGCCGCCGACTACAAGAAGATCAGCGAGCACAAGTGGTCCGTGTGCCGCCAAGGCTGCAAGGTCTACGCCAAAGCCCGGATCAACGGCCGAATCGTGCTGATGCACCGTTTTCTTATGCGCCCGCCAAAGGGCTACCAGGTGGACCACATCGACGGCAACGGACTGAACAACTGCCGGAACAATCTACGGGTGTGTACACCGGCGCAGAATCAAGCCAATCAGGGACCGCGCGGCGGGTCATCGCGGTTCGTAGGTGTGTACCGGCGTGGAGATCGATGGCGCGCGGGGATCGGGTATCGCGGGAGATGGTACACGCTCGGGACCTATGGCGATGAGGTCGAGGCGGCCAAGGCCCGGGACCGCAAGGCGGTCGAGTTCCACGGCCCCTACGCCTATCTCAACTTCCCGGAGGATTGGACCTTTGACAAGAACGGCGTCGGCCACCCGGTCCGCGCCACATCGAAACCAAGATGGAGGTAGAAGAATCATGAAGCTGATCCCATTGGACAACGGCCAGAACGCGATGGTGGACGACGAGGATTACGAATGGCTGCGCCACTACACGTGGTACGCCTGTTACGACCCCAAACGCGGAGGCGTCTATGCCGCGACCGATACCCCCGCCGGCCGGCGCGTGTTCATGGACGAGGCCATCATGGGCCTCGATACGCTGAACGAGCCGTCGCTGAATTGAAGCAGGGACAGAGTCCAGGGAGATTCCCGCGACATTCATCCGTATCCATCACGGTCATGGCCGGGTTGTATTTGACAGGCACGGCCCCGTGCGGCTATCGTATAAGGCTGATACGGCCGAGGGCCGGCGGGTCAAGGTAGGTGCCTTCTGTAAGGTCGGCTATGCGAACGGTTCTGATCGTCGAGGATGACCCCGCGATGCTGCGGGGGCTCAAAGACAACTTCGAGATGAAGGGCTACTACGTCCTGACCGCCATTGACGGCAAGCAGGGTCTGGAGGCGGCACTGAAGGAGAAGCCCGACCTGATCCTGCTCGACATCATGCTGCCCGAGATCAACGGCTATGAGGTCTGCTCGCACGTACGGGAGCACGGCCTGGAGATGCCGATCATCATGCTCACGGCGAAGGATCAGGAGTCGGACATCGTGCTCGGCCTGAACCTTGGGGCCGACGACTACGTCACCAAGCCGTTCAGCATCAAGGAGTTGATGGCGCGGGCGGAGGCGTTCATGCGGCGGCGAAAGGAGCCGGAGCCGCCCGTCTATGAGTTCGGCGATTGCCAGGTGGACGTCCCGGGCCGATGCCTGCGCCGCGCCGGAAAAGAAGTCGAGCTCACGCCCGGCGAGTTCAAGATGCTCCATCTGTTCCTGCAGAAGTCCGGCTGTCCCCTCACCCAGGACGAGATTCGCAGCGCCGTCTGGGGCTATTCCCATTTTATCTCGATGCGGGACATCGACAAAGCCGTCGACAGCCTGCGCGGCAAGGTGGAGGGCGACCCCCGCCAGCCGCAGTTCATCCACGTGATACCGAATATCGGGTACAAATTTCAGCCGCCGCAAACCAATGGAAACAGTGCTCATCATTGAAGACGACCCGGCGATGCTTCGGGGTCTCAAGGACAACTTCGAGTTCCACGGCTACCGCGTTCTCACGGCGGAAGACGGGGAGGAGGGTCTCAACACCGCCCTGAACGCCAAGCCGGACCTGATCCTGCTCGACATCATGCTGCCGAAGATCAATGGCTACGAAGTCTGCCGGCTCGTGCGTCGCGAGAAGCTGGACATGCCCATCATCATGCTCACGGCCAAAGGCGAGGAGTCCGACATCATCCTCGGTCTGAACCTCGGCGCCGACGATTACGTGACCAAGCCGTTCAGCATCAAGGAATTGCTGGCCCGCGCTGAGGCGCTGCTTCGCCGCACGCGGAAGACCGAGCAGGAAATTTACGAGTTCGGCGACTGCCGCCTGGACATCCCGGCCCGCAGGTTCACGCGCAAGGACGAGGAGATCAAGCTGTCACCCAAGGAGTTCCGCCTGCTGGAGCTGTTCGTCAAGAAGCCCGGCCGGGCCCTGACCCGCGACGAGATTCTCAATCTCGTCTGGGGCTACGATTCCTTCGTCGGCTCACGCAGCATCGACCGCTTCGTCACGACCCTGCGCAACAAGATCGAGCCGGACCCGCACAATCCGACGTTCATTCACACGGTCCGCGAGATCGGCTACAAGTTCGAGCCGCCGCAGGACACGTGACGGGCGACAGAGGACGGGGAGAGGCTCCTCTCTTCCTACTTTCCTGGTTTCTCACTTTCTATCTTTTCCAGCAGGACCCCGCGGACCTGATTGGAGTCCTTCGTCTGAAGCACTCCGACGATCTGCCCGTTGTTGTTGAGCTCCCTGACCGTGAAATGCAGGATGTCCTTCACCGACAGGTGGCTCTCCAGCAGCAGCGGGCCGCTGTTGGGGTCCCACAGATAGCACTGGTGTCGGCGATTGAAGACCCGGCCGAACATCTTCCACCCCGTGGGCCTGGCGCGGATGAGAAACTGGTTCTTCTCGTTCAACCCGCACGGCCAGCCCGAGCCGCTGACAAAGTCAAGCGTCCGCGAGCCCGTCGCCTTGGTCCAGGTCATGAAGTAGGTTTTGCCGCTTGTCATGCCGAACCGCCGGACAACCAGCCCGCCATCGTTGATCTCGCAGGTGAGCGGGCCGACGCCCGCATAGCCGAGGTCGATCATCCGGTAGCCCGAAGACGGCCGGCTGGCAGCATCCCCCGATGGAGGACTGGAAGCCGACGGCGGCGGATTCGAGCCGACATCGGCCGGTGTCTCGTGCCCTTCACTCTCGGAGACCGGCTCCCATACCACCATGTGAGCACGACGGTCGGAGGTCTCGGTGAAACCGACGATCTGCCCGGCATCGTTGATGCTTGCCGCATTGCTGACGGGTCCGCCGAGGGTGCCCAGGTCCCGCATTCCGTTGACGGCGTCCCAGACGAACGCATGCCGATTCCGGCCCGGCACTTCGGCGCTGCCGACGACCTGCCCCTTGTCATTCAGGCTGTCGGCCCCGCTCTGTTTGCCGCCGAGCGTGCCGAGCATTTGTTTGCTCCCTTTCGGGTCCAACAAATAAGCCCGTTGGTTGCCGTTCGGATCGGCCATCGTGCCGGCGATCTGTCCGACATTATTGATGAACAGCCCGCCCATGTGGGGCGGATCATCGAATCGTTCGAGAGTGCGAAACCCCTGCTCCTTGTCCCAGAGGAACATGTAGACGCTTCCGGTCGACGTCTCCGAGATCCCGACCACCTGGCCGCGGTCGTTGATGCCATAGGGATCGGTCCGAAAACCGCCAAGGGAAGGCAGGAACGTGACCTGGTAGCGGATGGAAGGCTTGCGAGTGAGGAGCACGGCCACGGCCCCGATCGTGAACACGGCCGCACACAATACCAGGATGAGAAAGGATTTCCTTTTCATCGTCGCCATTCCCTGCTATTCATGCCGTACGTAATTGTGGATTTCTGCAAAGTCTATGTCGGCGGTTGAACCAAAGCAACTGTTCAGATGCAAGAAGTATTGACGAGAGGCGACACGGGATGAAAACGAATGCACTGCGGGTGGCCATGTGCCAGATCGTCTGCCTGGATGGGGACCGCCGGGGCAACTTCGCGAGGATCGAGAACGCCGTGCGTGAGGCCAAACAGGCCGGTGCGGATATCGCGTGCCTGCCGGAAACCGCCATCTACGGATGGGTGAATCCGGACGCTCATCACAGGGCCCATCCCATTCCGGGGGAGGACTCGCAACGGCTGTGCGAGCTGGCCCGCGAGCATCGGTTGCATCTTTGCGTCGGCCTGGAGGAGAAAGACGGCGAGCGGCTCTATGATTCGGCACTGCTCATCGACGACGAAGGACGTGTTCTTCTGAAACACCGGAAGATCAACCTGCTGGAGTGGCTGATGGCACCGCCGTATTCGCCGGGGCGGGAGGTCCGCGTGGCGCAAACGCGGTTCGGCAGGATTGGCGTGCTGATCTGCGCCGACACGCACGAGGAGGATATATTGCAGCGGATGGCGGACCTGAGACCCAATCTGGTCGTTGTACCCTACGGCTATGCGGCGCAGGAGAGCGCGTGGCCAGAGCACGGCAAGGAACTCGAATGCGTGGTCGCGAGTGCGGCCAGGGTCATCGGAGCCCCGGTGATCGGCGTCAACCTGATCGGCCAGATCACGCACGGCCCGTGGATGGGCTGGACCTACGGCGGCCACAGTGTCGCGGCCGATCCAACAGGCGCCCTCGTCGCCGTGGGCCACGATTTTGACAGGGATATCCGGCTGATCGAGTGCGGCTCTTAGGGATTGGAGGTCTGCTTAGGGATTCCCGGTGTCTCCGGCACTGTAGTAGACCGTCATCACCGGTTCCCCATCCAGAATCTCCAGGCGGGTCATCGACTTGCCGTCCTTGGCGACGTTGAACGTGACCTCCGTAACCTCGGATTGCATGCGGTACGTGATCTTGTCCCCCTGGTGTTTGACCACAAATCTTTCGCCGGAGGCACTCTCCTTCCTGATGACGAGTTGCTCGCCCGCCGTCTCCTCATGGAGGACCTTGAACTGGACCGCCTTGCCCTGTTGATCCCCGCGGTAGACCACGACATAGGTCCCCGTCCGCAGGACAGGGTCCACGGGGCTGAAATGCACGACGTGATCCTTCCGCTCACTGATCCAGTACCCGGCCACTCGAGCCGAGGGCGTCAAGGAAGCCGATTCGCCTCTTCTCCCGTACGAGGCGGAGTCCGCCGCGGCCTGCGGGGAAGCGGACGAACTGCGGATACGCCGCATGTCCGGCAGCGCCAACAGGAGAATGACCGCCAGCACGGGGACTGCGACCCACGACAGCAGGATTCGTCTCCTGTGTTGCAGCCGTTTGTCGCAGGCCGCTACACACACGGCGGCCAGCGGGTCCTCCGGCGGCGTATCCATGGGCTTGCCCGTGACGGCCAACGTATGTTGCGCAATCCACTCCGCCGCCGCCCGGGCGCGAAACCGAACGAGGGTCACCCGCGAACAACGGCTGCACGTCCACTTGGCGAAGAACGCCTGTTGCGGTTTCACAACCGCGGTGCCTCGATTCCCCGCGTTGCACGCCTGGCACGTCCAGTCGAACAACCCGGCCAATTCATTGTCCGATTCATCGGCCCTCTCCGACAAGCCCAGGAATTTCATCTGCCCGGACGTCTTGGTGATATCGAAGATGAGCTCCATCGGGATATCATAATTGTTCGGTTCGTTTGACACGACCACCTCCAGTGGTATCCACCACAAGGGCACACAAGGGCCCCTCTTTCACCCACGGACACTGTCCCGGCTTTCTATTTCCGGCGCCCTTCGCAGCTCTGTCCAGAACGACTCCCGCGCTCCAGCCAGTTGTGGACATCCGCAGCCGTGATCGCCTCGGACTTCTCCTCGGCGAACTCAAACAGCGTATCCAGCCCCGCCACACGAAAGATGCACCGGGTCGCCAGGCGCGTCCCGTAGAGCATCAATCGACATCCCCGCTGGGCCAGTTGCTTTTGCAGCAGCAGCAGGTGGCCAATGCTTGGCGACGTAAGGATCTCCACGTGCGAGAGGTCAAGGACAAGGTGTTTGTCTCCCACCTGGGGGAGTTGCTCCCGCAACTGCGTGAGTTCGGACCTTAGCAGTGGCTCCGGGGGCAGTAAGGCATACAACACATCGGGTTCCAGCAGCCGCGTATTCATTCAATAGCACTCACCCATTCTTAATAGAAAGTATGCAACGCATAGATGTATATCGGGTGCTGACCCACCGAGGATTAGCAGGCTCTTTTTGTTTTTTTTCTTTATCCGTGCCCATTGGCTGCCGAGAAATAGTGAAAAAGCCGGCCCGGCCGGGAACTATGAAAACAGATCGCGAGGAAGGCAGGAATGATTCCGATAAAACGAGCGGACAGGATCACCCAGGTCGCCGACACGGCCGTGAAGATCGAAGCCGCGTTGGGAGAGTTGCACCATTACCACAGGTTCGGCCGCCATTCGAGCCTCTTTCCACAGAAGCCGTACTTTCTCTTCTCGCATTGTGCACATCTGTTGTTCTCCCTTTGGCTGGACGAACAGAACAGTGCCACGAAGGTGTTCGCCGAAAGCCAGGGCTTGACCGTGCTCTTCAACAAGGTGGATTTCGGCGCCCTTCGCTACCTTGACTACAGCCGGCGCATGCTCTATGCGAATGCCTACGAGGAGCACCTGAAGAATGAGCCGAAGTGGTTCAAGCTCTGGATCAAGGCGTTGCAGGAGCTGCAGGGGTCCGAGGCAGGAGCCTTTGAGGAGTTTTACAAACAGTTCTTCGCCTGTCTTTCGGATTGCAGCGTGCTGGAGGGGAAACTGACCCGGCGGGATCAGAAAGCCCTGACGGGCCTCATGCAGGGCCCCCGGGCAGGTCGTCTGCTTCTCCACTCCATATGGGTCCTGGAGGACGTAATCTCCACGGCAAGCTCCCACGTAGCCCGGCTCGATCCGGCGCCGTACGCGATCGAACAGATGCAGATACTGACCTGCCTGCTCAGCCAGCTTCGGCGAGCCATCGTCCGGGAAACTTCGGCCAGGGGACCCTATACACTCTCCACCGGTGGCGGTTGGGACGCGCCGTCCACTTTCGGCCGATTCTTCAGCCGCAAAACCTCCGGCCTTCTCACCGTGACACCGGGGGAAGGAGATGGGCAAATCACCTGCACGTACGCGGGGAACGCCGGTTCCAAGGTCCGGGAACGCGCCTGGACGAGGAGTATCGCCGCCCTGCCCTGCGCGTATGAGGAACTGTTGTTCAAGACCTGGCCACAGAATCCACGAGAGCAGTCCAGGGACGGTGAAACGCCCATGCAGGCACACTGGATTGTACCCGCCATGGAGGCCGGCCATCTGGAAACCGTCTCCCGGCACGCGGATGCGCTGCTTGCCAGGTTTGGCAAGTACCCGGCGTACGGCAGCTTTGTCGAGACGGCCGCTCAGGTTCTAAGAAACGGGCGGCAGGAATGGACATCCACAGAGCTTCCCTGGGGCTACATCCACAAACTCGATCAATTGATGAATAAATTGAAGTTTGCCTACCGCGAGGCGAAGGTCCTCGGCGGGGGAAACCCGGTGGAAAAGGTCGTTGCGAACCTTTGGCCTCCGCGATGCATGCCGCCTCAAGAGACCATCGAGTCCCCTGTCCTGGAAGATCGCGAGCGGCAAACCGACCTGTCCGAGGAACCTGAGCCGATAAGTCTTGAATCCATCCTTCAGCCGCAATGCTACAAGGGCCGCGGTTGCACCGACCAGCCGCCGGCCGCACAGGACGGCGATCACAGTCGGTGCCCGGGACCCAGTCCCTCGACACATGGCACGTCAGACGACGTCGCTGGCAAGTCGGCCACCCAGGCTCTCGTATGGCGGCTGCTGGAATGGCACCGGCAAGTCGCAGAAGGCGGCAATCACAAGCCGCTCTCCCTCATCCAACTGCAGAACGATCTTGGATGGACGCAGTCGAAAGTGCTGCAGACCATGAGCAAGCTTTTCGGCAGCCAGCCCTTCGCGCTCTACACGCAGAAATGCACGGATAAGAGCATCCGCAGCTTCCTGGAGGACTCCAGGGGCCGCCTGAAGGAAGGGTCCGAATCGAACGCTCAAACACTGTGCTCGAGTACCGGATGAATCGCAAGACGGCAAATGAGTCTCCTCATGTAAAACTGCCCGGCAGGCTCTATCGCAAGCAGGCCCGCTGGTGGTGGAACGTGCAGTTGCCCGGGGAGAAGTCCTCGCGCAATCGCGCGCTCAAGCCGGAGCGGTCCAGATGTGCGACGGCGGACCGGCAGGTCGCCGAAGAGATCGCCTTCCACTTGTGGCAGGAGGCGGTGCGAACGCAAGCCAAGGCTGCGGCCAGGGCGGAGCGGGCCGCTCGAATGCAGGGGTTGAGGCTGCACTTCCAGGAGAAGCTCAAGGCATTGAGGGATCTGATCGCCAGCGCGGAGGCGAGGGCGGAGGCACAGGCCGCTGAAAGGCTGAAGCTGGAGGTCAAGCTGAACAGCTTGCGGAACCAATTGACGCAGATGGCGTCCTGTGAATGCTGCGGCCGGTCTGTCCCTCAGTCCGAGCTGCAGCCCATCGACTCCGGCCAGCGCCTGTGCCGATCCTGCCTGGACGACCTGCGCCGAGCGATGCAACGACAGCCGCCGCAGACGCGGAAGGCAGAGGATGGAACGCCGGGAGCAAATCCTCCCAACAGGAGAGACATCTATGGCTATGGCTCAGATGTTCTGTACGCTGAAGCAGGCAGCCGATAAGCTCGAAACGACAGAGGCGGAAATTGAGGCGATGCTCAATGACGGCATCCTTCGGGAGTTCCGGGACGGCTCGAGCCGGCTGCTGAAGGTGGCGGACCTCGCCGGTTTGACCGTGGCGGCCGGCGCGGCCACAGGCGTGACGCACCCTGCCCGCGCCCAACACAAAGCCCGATCGACGCAGCCGCAGCGTGACGGGCAGGGGCGGACGATGCTCGATACGCAGATCAGACTCCCGCCCGCTCCCACGGCGACCGCAAGGGTAAGCCCGCCTCGCTCCGCGGCGCCCCAGCGCGCGCCGCGTCGGTGCCAACCGCCCGCCGAGGAAAGACCCATTCCTCGTCCCGTCGTGCGCAAACCGGTGGCCTCCCAACGCCGTCAGAACCCTCCTCACGCCGTCGTGATCTCCCCCGCATTCACGCCCCAGAGGGCAAGACCACAAACGTACGAGATGTCCCTGCGGCAGTGGATCTGGACAGGATTGATCGACGATAGCCCGCTCGCCATTTTCATCGTGTTCGGCACCGTACTGATCGGCGTCTGCGCGTTGGCAGGGGCGGCATACCTCCTCCTGCGGGCCCTGTAATCACAACTGTACGCCTGATCCGAATCCGCAAGCCTTTCCCTTAGCTCCATAATTCCTACAACTCGGCAGAGCCCCCCGCCACTGCGATGGCCGTCCATCTGCGATGCGGGAATTGCCTGCGACTGGCAAAACACGTATATTCCTCATGGCAATCCGGCTCATTTCCGTGTACATCACGGCAAGAATGAAAAACGGAAGACAGGCAAGGACAGGGTTCTTGTTCTTACGAAAGGGGCGTGAAATGAAAATGTGGGGGATGATACTGGTGATCGCAGCCGCCGGCGTGACAGGCTGCACCCCGAGCTACCGGGTGCACGTGAACGCTTTCGCCGATCCGAACAGGCCCATGACCCAGGGCACGGCGGTGTACGTCGCCCAAGACCCGAACACGGGCAATCCGATTCTCGGAAAACAGATCGCGGCGAAGATCGACAAGCTGCTCCAGGGCTACGGGTACAATCCCGTCGCGACCGCCGACCGAGCCAATTACCTGCTCACGTTCGAGGTTGGATTCAACTCGAACCAGGTGGTGGATTTCACGCCGGTGTATCGGCCGCTCGGCGGTTTTGGCGGCCGCTTCGGCCGCGGAGGATTCGGCGGATTCGGCGGATATACGGCGTATGTGCCCTACGTCGATACGGTCTACGTCCACTGGCTCAGGATGAAGCTCTACACGAAGGACGGGGCCGCCCTCAACGAGGCGAACGTCGTCTGGCTTGGTGAGGCGATGACGGGCGCCAACCATCCCGAGCTTCGCCAGGCGGTGAACTACCTGCTCGTCGCCTGCATGGAGCACTTCGGCCTCGATACCCGGCAGTGGGTCGCGATGACGATCCAGGAAGACGATCCTCGCATCCTGGGTATCGCCCAGGAGCCGCCGGAGAAGACCGACGGGCGTTAGCCGCAGCGTATGAAAACGGGCATCTGCATCATCGGGGCGGGACCCGCCGGGTTGATGGCGGCGATTTACGCGGCACGAGCCGCCGTGCCGACCACAATCGTCGAGGCCAACGCCAAGCCCGGCCGAAAGCTGCTCCTTACGGGCGGCGGCCGATGCAATTTCACCCACGTGGGCGGGGCGGGGGAAATCACGCAGGCGTTCGGCAAGACGGGGCGATTCCTCCGTCACAGCCTGCACGAGCTGCCGCCTCATGATGTTATGGAGTTCTTCCATGCACGATGGCTGACGAGCATGGTCGAGCCGGATGGCTGCGTCTTTCCGGCCGGCAACAAAGCCGCCGACGTGCTGGATATCCTCATGCGCGAGGCAGAGACGCTCGGCGTAACCTTCTTGTTCGGCATGCCTGTGACAGAGGTGCGGGCCCACGACGGCGGTTTCGCGATCCATACCAAAGAGCAGCCGATCTCAGCGACGTGCGTGGTCATTGCCACCGGCGGCGTCACATGGCCCCAGACCGGCTCGACGGGCGACGGCTACCGTTTCGCGGCGCAACTGGGGCACACCATTATCCCGCCGAAACCCGCCCTGGCGCCGTTGGTTACGCGGGAGAGCTGGGTCGGCGATCTGGCGGGCATTTCGCTGCCGCTGGTGAAGATGCACGTGACCGTGGGCAAACGCCGCATCACCGTCATCGGGCCCATGCTGTTTACCCAGGCCGGCATCGGGGGCCCTGCCGTGCTCGACCTCAGCCGCCTTCTCGCCGATGAGCTGTCTGAAGGGAAACACGACATCGTCGCGAGAATCGATATGGTCGCCCAACTCGATGAGCCTGGATTCGACCGGCAGCTCCAGGAGAGCATACAGGCCCATCCCAAGAGGGCCGTGGCGAATGTCCTCGCCGAATTCGTGCCCCGGCAGCTTTCGCACGTGCTGTGCGATCTTGCCCGGTGCGACTGCGATTTGCAGGTCGGTCAATTGAAGGCCGAGATGCGCAGGTGCCTGGTCGCGTTAATCAAGGCCCTGCCCCTGACCATCACAGGGACCGAGCCCATCGCCAAGGCTACTGTGACTCGAGGCGGGGTGAGCACGAAGGAGATCGAGCCACAGACCATGCAGTCGCTGCTCCGCCCCGGACTGTTCTTTGCCGGCGAAGTGATCGACGTGGACGGCCCATGCGGCGGATACAATCTCCAGATGTGCTGGTCCACCGGCGCGCTGGCCGGCCATTCCGCGACCCATTCACTCCTTAGCGCAAGCCCGCCTGCTCCCTGACCGGCGGAAATGTCAGGGCTTCGGCGTCTGGCCCTGCGCCCCTGCTGCTTTATAATAGCCCATCGCCTCCGGAATCAGGTTTTCGAGGTTCCTGATGCGCGTCTCGTCCGCCGGGTGCGTGCTGAGGATCTCCGGCGGCCGGGACTTGCCCTTGCTCTGCTCGGCCATCCGCTGCCAGAAGATCACCGCCTCATGCGGATCGTAGCCCGCCATCGCCATGAAGACCAGGCCCAGGCGGTCCGCCTCGGACTCGTGCAGCCGGCTGTAGGGCAGGAGAAGGCCGATCTGCGTACCCATGCCGTAGGAGGTCATGAAGAGGTTCTTCGTTGCATCGGGCTGCGTCTTGAGGGCCTCGGAGACGGCGATCCCGCCCATCTGGACCAGGAGCCCCTGGGTCATCCGCTCGGAGCCGTGCCGGGCGAAGACGTGCGCAATCTCGTGACCGACGACGACCGCCAGCCCGGTCTCGCTTTTCGCCACGGGAAGAAGGCCCGTATAGACCACGACTTTGCCCCCGGGCATGGCGAAGGCATTGACGTTGGGGTCCTCGACCAGGTTGAACTCCCACTGATAGCCGGCGAATGGGTTCGCCGAGAGGTTCTTCTGGGAGTACTCCTCGACGGCCTGAACGATCTTGCTGCCCACGCGCTTGACCATCGCCGTCTTCTGGACGTCGGCGCTTACCTTGCTCCCGGAAATGAACTGGCCGTACTGTTGCAGGCTCATTGAATTGATGATCGAGTCCGGTATGAGGTTGAACTGTTTCCTCCCGGTAATCCCGATCTCCGAACATCCCGCAAGCACCACCAGCAAACCCGCCAACGCGAAAATCGTAGACCCCGCCGCCCTTCTCATTGATGATTCTCCTTGCATCTGCAAAGCTTATCAGCCGCAATTCACGCCTGCGTACGGCAACCGGCCCTGTTGTCCGTCCCACACGCTACTATTAAGCACCCAATACGGCTCCCATGCAAAGGTTTTCTCAGATCGGTTCCATCGTGTGCGACCATCTCCTGTGGCACAACGGCCACGCGCTGGCCACGTTCGCTCTTTACCTCAGACACCGCATCTTCGCCAGAATTGGTCGAGTTCCTCGAAAGCCAAGAGAAGCAAAAGAAATGGATCCCTCACGCCGGCAGGAAAACGCGGTCGGTCCCCCCGCCCGCACAACAGGTCTTCACAAGTGCCAGCCGAACGAATAGCCGATGTGACAGCGTCATAGGGTAAACATGGTATCCGCGAGAGCGCAAGGCGTCAAGTGTCCAGCATCGAGACAGAGACATCGCGCCTTCGGCGACAGCCGTAGGGTGTGCCGTGCACACCATTCCTCGATGGCTTGAGCAAACGAGAGAAATGTCATCCCTCGCGCTGGCAGGAAACTAGGGTGCGTCCCTGGTACCCCCCCTGGTACCCCCTGAGACAAGCGACCTTTAGGAGGATGAGAACTGACTGACTCTATTCTACCGGGGATTTGATCGACAGGCTGATCTGTTTGGTTTGGCCTATTCTGTTGTGGCATTCATGCTGCGAGGACAATAGAATCAACTGCATGCAGCAGGTTCACGTGAGTCCTGCGAAGACAGGTCCGGCGGCAAATGGCTGTCCGCTCAACACTTGTGAAGGCTGACATGACTTGCGACAGCAGAGACGCCGCGAAGCCCTCAGACGTCTGGTTTGCCACCACGCGTTGGACGGTCGTGCTCTCGGCGGGCGACTCAAGTTCGCCGCACGCCGCCACCGCCCTGGAATCGCTCTGTCGCGCTTACTGGTATCCGCTCTACGCCTATGTTCGAAGACGCGGGCATTCACCGCCCGACGCCCAGGATTTGACCCAGGAGTTCTTCGCGCAATTGCTTGAACACCACTGGATCGCGCGTGCCGACCGCCATAAGGGACGGTTCCGTTCTTTCCTGCTTGTGGCCATGACCCGGTTCCTGGCCAACGAATGGGACAAGGTCAAGACTCTGAAGCGGGGCGGTCGGGTTCGACGGGTCCCGCTCCCGCTGGACACGGCCGAGACCCGTTACGCCCAGGAACCAGCGGACACGTCCACGCCGGAGCAGATTTTCGAGAAGCAGTGGGTGTTGGCGCTGCTGGAATCCATGCTAAACCGACTGCGCGAGGACTATGCGCGGGACGGCAAGGGGGCGCTGTTCGACACGCTAAAACCATGCCTCATCGGCAGCCGTGAGTTGCAGCCCTACGCAGCTATCGCGGCGGAATTGGGCATGACCGAAGGTGCCGTCAAAGTCGCCGTGTGCCGTCTGCGCGAGCGGTATCGGGAGCGATTGAAAGAGGAGATTGCTCATACCGTGGCGTCACCGGCGGATGTGGAGGAAGAACTGCGACACCTCTTTCGCGTGCTGGCCCGGCGCTGACAATTTTTTCGCCACGCCTGTAACCTTCACCCCGCAATCCTTAAAGTAAGGGGTGAAAGGACTATTATGAGTGCAACGCGAATTTGTTCCGTTTGTAGCAAGCCGCTGGCTGCCAACGCACCCCAGGGGCTGTGTCCGGAGTGTCTGCTCAAGGCCGCCCTGGGCACCGGCGTGGACATCGGTCCGGACAGCCAAAGCCAGGCCGAAAGCGGCAAGGTTCCCTTTGTGGCGCCAACGCCAGAAGAACTGGCCAAGCTGTTTCCCCAACTGGAAATTCTGGGCTTCATCGGCCAGGGCGGCATGGGCGCGGTCTATAAAGCCAGGCAGAAGGCACTCGACCGCATCGTTGCCCTCAAAATCCTCCCGCCCGGCATCGGCAAAGATCCGGCCTTTGCGGAACGCTTCACTCGCGAGGCCAAGGCACTGGCCAAGCTCAATCATCCCGGCATCGTTACGCTCTACGAATTCGGTCAGGCAGATGGACTGTTCTTTTTCCTGATGGAGTTCGTTGATGGTGTGAACCTGCGGCAGTTACTCGAAGCGGGGCGTTTGTCACCGCGCGAGGCACTGGCCATCGTGCCGCAAATCTGCGATGCCCTGCAATATGCCCACGACCAGGGGATCGTCCATCGGGACATCAAGCCGGAGAACATCCTGCTGGACCGCCAGGGCCGCGTGAAAGTGGCGGACTTCGGGTTGGCCAAGCTGGTGGGGACTGAGGCAGAGCCGTCTCCGGCAGGAGGCGTGGTCGCCGGTTCGACCGTGCTGACGGAAGCGGGGAAGGTAATGGGCACCCCGCAATACATGGCGCCGGAGCAGCGGGAGCACCCCGCGGAGGTGGATCACCGGGTGGACATCTATTCGCTGGGCGTGGTGCTTTACCAGATGCTCACGGGCGAACTGCCGGGCAAGCACATCGAAGTGCCGTCCCATAGGGTGCAGATTGACGTGCGATTGGACGAGGTCGTGTTACGGGCTTTGGAGATGGAACCAGAGCGGCGGTATCAGCAGGCCAGCCAGTTGAAGACGGCAGTGGAGACGATCTCGCAATCGTGCCCGCCGGCGGATGCCGGTCCGCAGCCAGCGGATTGGAGGACGTGGTCTCCGTTTCAATCGCCACAGGTTCGGGAGATCTGCGCTCACATGACCGAAGCGGAAAGGCGCGAGTTGAACCTGCGCGGAGCGTTATTCGGGATATGGAATGCCGCCACGTTTTTCGTTCCGTGGGGCATCTTCCTTTTTGCTCCGAAGCCGGTGAACTGGATTTTTGCGCCGATCGTGCTGCTGGTGGGTCTCGCCTTCTACCCGCTCTGGCGGCGAATGATGCGGGAGTTCTTAGCCTCGACAATCTGGGCCAGGCAACAAGGCATCGCGCCCGAGAGCCTCCCGATGTCGCCACGCATCATACTGGTGGGGCGGCGCGGTGATCAGGCGGTCATTCATTGGCCCGGCGTCCTTCTTAGCTTCGTGCTGATACTTGCCCTTGCGGAGGCGGGAGCGATCTTCGCTTCTACGGCCTTGGTGGGCCACATTGACGGTCGATCCGTGGGTATTGGATTCGTGTTCGCAGTGATATTCACGGGGATTCTCGTTCGCCGTGGCCTGAGGACGCCGGTGGAGCAGTTGACGGCCCTGGATGGACCTGGCGGCACGGGACCAAAACCGGCAGGCAAGGAATGGCCCATGCCGCTGGTGGGGGTACGCAACGGCCAGCGAGTCATTCATTGGCCCGGCCTTCTGTTGTTCGCCGGATTAGTCGTAGCCGTGGCGGTAGTGGTGTCGCTGACCTTCTATTTCTTCCTACCTGTCAAAGGCTATGCGCCACATCCACGCGGAATAGTGGTCGGACTGCTGGTGGGCTTCATCCTGCTGACCGTCAAACTCCAGCAGGCGTGGACCACGCCTATCGAGCGATTGCCGCGACTCGACGCGCCGGAGCGGTCACACTCGCTCTGGCCGTGGATTGTGGCCGCCGTAGGGATGGTCCTGCTGGTTCCCGTGGTGCTGATAACCGGGTTCCTCTTCTTGAGAGACTCGCGCGCGGTGGAAAGCGTGCGCCGGGCGGCGCAACATGCGGACCAGGCACGTTTGGCGACCGCCACGAGCTCAAACCGTGTTGCGGAGGTCCGCTGTGAGGGGCCAAAGGCATATATCCGAGCAGAACTTGACGACCTTCACGACCTTCGCCTGACCATTGGCAGCGACGCACTCGGCTGGTCATCCCAATACACGGGATCAACCTCCGTGACGGCGACGGTTGAGGCGTATAGCCAGATCAAGATGGAAGACGGCTCGATGGGCCGTGGCTTGATATTCCAGGCGTGGGGCACTCGCCACTACATCGCCCTTACTCCGGAAGGTTCTGTGCCTTATGGGGAAGTCGTATTTCGGTCGAATTCCTTGATCACCCAGAAGGATGGCACCTTCACCTTTGCGGACATCCGGCAAACCAACGGCACATTGATACCGGTGTCGATTCGGGTTCGCCCTGTTTCCGACAGGTCTCCTGACAGCCAAAGCTTCGGCCCGGTGATCGAGCGAACAGTGACCAGCGTCTTTAAGGATGTTGCGACCTGCTTTCTCGATCTGGACAGGGGAGAGTTTTGTGTGCCTCCGACAAACCTCTGGGCGGATTTGCGTGGGTTGGCGTTCACCGGCACGACAGAAGGCATCGGGGAAGCGCCCGGAAGTAGGCCTGGCAATTGGCTAAAGACAAGTGGCGGAGACTTGCTGGGATGCGACCTTGAGCATGGGGCGACCCTGTTGTTCTGCGGAACCACTCCTGCGGCAGTCATCAACCCCTTCCTGGCGTTCGACGAAATGACGCCTGATCGGCTCATTAACCACTTCAGTGTTGGCAAACCGGAACCGGTTAAGGCGAACGTGTTCAAAGGCGTCCCGGTGCAACGGGTGAGGCTCCACGAAGAACCTTACAACAAGGCGAATCTCATTTTCTTCCAGACGCAAGCTGGCGGCCTGGGCGTGATGCAGTTTGTGGACTTCACCGACAATCCGCGCGGCGTCAAGATTCGCTACAAGCTGGTTCAACGGGGCGAAGGGGCGGGCAAGCAGTCCGCCCAGATTCCATCGATTGAGAAGGCGTCTTCCGCGCAGCCGGGTGGGCCGTGGACGGCGCGGTTGCCAAGCGGCGTAACCGTGGAGTTGCTGGGGGTGGCGGAAAACCCATCGCTCCATCGGCCTTGGTGGTGGCCGGACGGCTCGCTCTTGGAATCAGCCCCTTATGACTTTCTGGGCGTTAGCGTGGCAGTTGTACCGGGTAAGGTGACGCGGGAGATTGCTGTCCGGCTGCGCAATCTGCCCTCGGCGCCGGTGGACGTGCAATGGCGATTCGACCCGCCGTGTGATTCGTCTGGCGGGGGAATGCCCACTCGGCTCGGCACTCAGGTGGCGGATCTGCGGGCCATCGCAGTGCGAGTGCCGGCGTCCACACCGACCATCACCGTTCGTGTCGGCGTGCCGACGGGCAAGCGGCAGACCGGCTCCGAAAGCCGTGCAACGTCAGAGTGGGTCGAGTTCCGTGACGTGGCGCTGTATCCAAAACAACCACTGGCTGGAACCAACGCCACGACCTTCGGCCCGTTGATCGAGCGCGTCGTCGTTGGAGCGGACCAGGCCATCCTCGGGGAATTCTGGGGACGCCTTACTTATTTCGTGGCGAATTGAGTATGCTGTCCCCAGATATCTGCTAGAGCAACGCCTCGGGCGTGTCAAGAGCAAAATGGCCGAAATTCCGGGGGGAACTAAAGGTGTGCGGCACTTTTGGCGCATTAAGAAGAATCGGGGGTCGTGGTGCGCCATTCCTCTGGAGAACTCCACCCGCTATCCCCCGGGGGGGGTCGCGGGGGTCGGGAGGAGCCGCATGAGCAAAAGTTGCCCATCCAGCCCCTCATTATCGATGATTTGCGATTGAATCCGTGTCTCATAAGGGGTTGTCAGCGCAGCGAGGAAAAGGCTCTGCACCGTCGGGATTTCATTTGACAGCCAATGCAT
>Ga0315284_10005870_pt1 | contig 17473 bp, 17 predicted proteins | sample YL17G09_16_MG_FD_203696 | JGI IMG/M metagenome (GOLD analysis project Ga0315284, IMG submission 203696) | Sediment microbial communities from Yellowstone Lake, YNP, Wyoming, USA - YL17G09_16 | ecosystem: Environmental > Aquatic > Freshwater > Lake > Sediment | place: USA: Wyoming | collected...
ATTTGTGCAATGCTTGACCGGCCACGTGGACCTGCCGGAGGGGATCTTGCCCGTCCCCGGTGTGCAGAACTTGAGCGTCGTTCCCTGCGGCCCGATTCCCCCCAACCCCGTGGAACTCCTTTCTTCGCCGTTGGCTGCTGGGCTGCTAGGGAGATTGCGCGGCGAATTCGAATACGTGATTCTGGACTCACCGCCCTTGCTGAGCGTAGCGGATGCTCGCACACTTTCGACGCTTTCGGATGCCGTGGTTTTGGTGGTGCGCGCTTACGAGACGTCTTACGACGCGGTGCGGCGCGCCCGTTCGTTGCTTTATGATGCGGGCGCCCGCATCTTGGGCGTGGCTCTGAACGATGTAGACGTGCGGAAAGGTGGCTATGGCTACGGGGATTACTACCGGTACGGCTACGGCTACGGTTACGGCGAGCATCCGCCAGAGGAGTCCGAGCGCCAGGACAAGACGTAGCGCACCGGCCAGGTCCCTTAATGCCTCCTGCCCACCCGTCCTCCTGAGTGGCCCGCTCCGGGTACGACCGCAAGGGATCGCTGCGGTTTCGGCGAGAGGCTTCCTGGTACGCGGGCGTCGCTGGATTTAGGGCAGTGAGTGGAGAACCGCAGGACCGCAAACAAAATCTGATGGAACGCCCGCTTGAAATACACGGCGGCTTGTTGGCGCGCAATACCGTGCTCAACCTCATGGGCTACGTTGTCCCCCTGCTGGTGGGACTGGCCGCCATTCCTTACGTGGTTCGGGGACTGGGCAGCGAAGGGTTCGGGATTCTCTCCATCGTCTGGGTGCTGCTGGGTTACTTCAGCTTGTTCGATCTGGGGTTGGGCCGCGCCACAACGAAGTTTATCGCCGAATGCCTGAGCCGCGGCGAGATGGCCCGGCTGCCGGGTCTGGTTTGGACCTCGCTGGCGTATCAGCTCGTCTTCGGTGTCGCGGGACGGACCTGCACAAAAGCGTAGCGCGCTAATCCCCGCGCGAACAATCATCCGGGGTTTAGCAATAGGGCAGGATGCACCAAGTCGTGAGGCTGTGTGGAGGTGGCGGAATGCCTATGAAACGTTTTTTAGAATCTTTCGCCCTCCGGGTCTTCTCCCTCGTAACCCGCCCCATCGGGAGAATGACGGGCAGATACTACTTCGAAGACTACGTTCGGGTCTACCCGGATGGGCTCCTCTTCGACCCTATCGGACGCAGACGGTATCCTCAAAAGAGGCACGTGAACAACTTCCTCAACCACTGCAAGTTTTACAGGTTTGCCACCCAGTTCGTGCAAGGCAAGCGGGTAGCCGACGTGGGCTGCGGTAGCGGATATGGCTGCGAAATACTGATGCAAGGTGGCGCTGCGCAGGTATGCGGGTCAGATATTTCCGCGCGGGCGATTGAGTTTGCGAAGTTCCGCTTCAGTGAATATGCCGATTTTAGCATCCAACCCATAACGGATTTAAAGGGTTATCCTGATGATAGCTTTGACGTATCAGTCTCAAACGAGGTTCTCGAACACACAAAGGAATACGCGATGCACGATGAAGCGGTAAGAGAACTCAAGAGGATCACAAGGCCGGGTGGGTTGCTGATCGTCGCAACCCCGAATTCCGAACTCCGAACGCCATTCCGACTCCATGGCAGCCATGGTTTTTTTTTCGATGAGATTGATGATCTTTTTCGGAGGCACTTCCCACGCTATTGTATTTTTGAAAACGCGCTGATCCCGTTTGGGGATGGCAAGGCCAAGGCCCTGTGGGAAAAAAGAATGTTCCAGGGCAAGACAGGCATAGTCATTTCTGAGAAAATTAACCTCTCAGAAACGGTTTTACCTGAGGACTTAGAACCTGAGACTAAGAAGGGGTTGGATCCCGGCCGATTCCAATTCGCAACTTACGAAGTGGACACCACCCTGCTGCACAACACCCACAGCTGGGTCGTGATCGCGATGAAAGAGTAATGGGCAATTTATGAGCAGCCTGGGCCGGCGCGGCGAGGTTGAGGCGTCTGCTATAACTATCCATGCTAAACGCACCTCAGATACACGGAACGCTCTTAGCGCGTAACACGCTCCTGAACCTCGTGGGGCATGTGGTTCCGCTGGTGGTGGGGCTTCTCACGATTCCGTACGTCGTCCGGGAGCTGGGTAACGAAGGGTTCGGCATCCTTTCCATCGCCTGGGTGCTGCTGGGATATTTCAGCCTTTTCGATTTGGGGTTAGGAAGGGCGACGACCAAATTTGTGGCGGAGTGTCTGGGCCGAGGTGAGTTGAGCCGGCTGCCGGGTCTGGTCTGGACCTCGCTCACGTATCAGATGATCTTTGGGCTGGTTGGCAGCCTGCTCGTTGCGGGATTCATTCCCACGCTCGTTGACCGAATCCTCAAGATTTCCCCTCCACTGGTTTCCGAAACCAAAACCAGCTTCTTCTTGCTGGCGGCCTCGTTGCCGCTGGTCTTGGCGACAACCGCTCTTCGGAGCGTCTTGGAATCTGCACAACGCTTCGACCTCGTCAACCTTGTTAAAGTTCCTGCCAACGTCTCGGTTTTTCTCCTTCCGGCTATCGCGCTAGCCGTGGGCCTGCGTCTTCCAGGGATCATCCTGCTGTTGGTCATCTCGCGCTTAACGGCCACACTTGCGTACCTCGCGCTGTGTTTGAGGATCTTTCCCACGCTCGCGCGGAACATATCAATTGACTCGGCGATGCTGCGCCCGCTCTTTGCCTACGGAGGATGGGTCACCGTTTCGGGCGTGATCAGCTCTATTCTCGCTAGCGCGGACCGGTTCGTAATCGGGGCGCTGGTTTCGATGGCGGCGGTAGGCTATTACGCGGCCCCGTCGGAGATGGTTGGCCGGTTGACGATCTTTCCCGGCAGTCTTGTCGTGACGCTTTTTCCGGCTTTCAGCAGTCTGGATGCTTTGGGAGCCCGAGAAAGGCTGGAGAAGCTCTATGCGCGCTCGGTCAAGTTCCTGCTCCTGGCACTCGGTCCGGTGTTGGTTTTGCTGATCGTCTTTGCTCGGCAGATTCTTCGGCTATGGTTAGGGGGCGACTTCGCCGCTCAGAGCACAGTCGTTTTGCAGATCCTTGCGGTGGGCGTTCTGCTGAACTCTCTGGCACTCGTTCCTTACACCCTAATCCAAGGACTGGGCCGACCCGACGTTACGGCAAAGTTTCATCTGCTGGAGTTGCCGTTGTATGGAGGGCTGGTTTGGCTCCTGGTCGGGCAGTGGGGAATCTCGGGCGCGGCGCTCGCTTGGACGTTGCGCGTGGGGTTTGACGCTCTGCTTCTTTTCGGCGCGGCGTGGCGGCTTAAGCTCGCCTCGCTGCGCGTTCTGGCGGAAAACGGACTCGTAAAGAGCTTGCTCGCGGTGCTGGGTTTTGGAGGGGTTCTGCCGCTCACTCTGTGGACGGCTCCGGCCCTGCTGACTCAGGTCGCTTTGACCGCACTCTGGCTATCCCTCTTCGCCGTCGCGACGTGGAGTTTCGTCCTCGACAGCCGGGACAGAACGTTTATTGCAGGAGCAGCAGGCCAGGTGTTTGGAACGTTTCGCAACGTGCAATGATTGTGGTCACCATCAAACCGCGTGTGAAAGTGGGAGGCTACAAGTGAATCAGGTTGCCCCCTCGCATGCGAGCGAGCCCCGACTCGAGACGCGAAGGTACCTCCTGCCGATCGCGTGTGTGTTTGTCATCATCCCCGTCCTAGCAACCGGGATTCTCTTCGGCGTGATTCCCTCAATTAGCCTTCTGACCGTGCTTCTGGCGGGCGCAACGGCCGTTTTCCTTCTCTTTCGAGTCGGCCAGAATTACGATGTCCTGAACCCAGTTCGGGTGTTCGGGGCCGTTTGGTGTTTTTGTCTTGCACTGGTCTCCCTCAAGCTAACCACCACCATTTCCGATTGGGGCCCAACAATGTGGGCTTACGTGCTGGCGGGGTTGTTTTCCTTTATTGGCGGATTTTGGCTTCTCACCGGTCTTCGCACTCGGAATCAGTACCCGCGGCGAGAGTATTCCAAGATGCAACTTCCGCCTTCCGAATTGCTTTTGGCACCCCGTACGGTCGGCTTGGCGGTTGTGTGTCTCGGCATTGGTGTGGGCACTCTCTCCTATTTGTACAGCCAGATAGGGCTGGTACCACTACTCTCGGGAAATATCGATGCAGCGCGATCCCAGTTCACGTCCCCTATAGGCCAGGGTGAAGCAAATCCTCAATATAATGTCCTCTTAAACAAGATCATTATATTATTTACTTTTTTCAGCAAATACGCCGCCTATCTCTCGTGCATTTTGCTCTTTCAAAAAGGCCGCAAATCTAGGCTACAGATTTTCGTTTGCAGAGTGCTGATTGTTGGAGGAATTCTTGCTCTCGCCTCGCAGGGTATTCGCTCAGAGGTTTTCCATGTTCTCGTGGTCAGTGCGGCTCTGTTTCACTATCTGAGCCGTCCCCTTCGCCTTAAAGAGTTGGCTGTCATTGGGGCAATGTTTATTCTTCTTCTGTCTATCGCCGGGTATTGGCGGGATGCAGCCGGAAGCCGGGCCATTGCCCACGCCCGGGCGGAGCGGTGGAGTAGATTGCCACCGGGAGATTTTTGGGATCAGATAACCTACGGTTATTTTAGGATAACGGCTCCGTTCGAGACTTTCTACCGTTTAACCCGAGACCTACCTGCGCAGCCGGAGCCTTCCTCTGGATATTCGTTTTACTTTTTGCACCGGTTCGTGCCACGTGAAAACCTACAGGACGTGGCCTTCCGCTTGTATTCGCAGGATATGATCACGCCCACGTTTCTCGGTGAATTTTACGCGGATTTTGGTTTCTGGGGCATCTTGCTAGGACCCTTGGTGCTTGGGTTGGGCTATGGCTACGTCTATTCGCAGAACGAGCGCCGCCAGAGTCTGTATTGGCTTTTCGTAAAAGCGATGTTGGTGCCGCTCCTGTTGTTTTTCGCTGACACCAACGTATTCTTCCGTCAGCCCGGCTGGATTTGGGACATGTTCTGCATGTGGTGGCTGATCAAGGTGGCTAGTGCTGGCAAACGCCAGTTGGACGCTACACTTTCACTAGAGAGTAAGATTTCGGGCCGGATTGCTGACCCGATTACCTCTACAGTGCGAGCCGTAGAGCCGTGTAGGCGGAGGCTGGTTACGGGCAAGTCGGGGGGCTAGGTTGGGCCCTCGGAGCAAATTGGCTCCGGGCCGTGAAGTATTATCAAGCTGGGCGGAGAAGCGTAGGCCAGAAGTCGTGAGTTGCGGAGGGGGCGTTATTCAGAGGGTGCCAGGATGGAGCGTGCTACCGGTCTAAATGGTCTCTTGGATGGTTTTTAGAATCTGCACTTATAGGCCAGACCCGTGACCGACGCTCCCTCGTAACCGCCGCCCAGAAACACGAGGAAAGGCCCGCTGACTATGAGTGCCCAAGGAACGCTCAACCGAACCGATGTGCTCCCCCTGGCAGTAGATAGACAATTGCGTTCATCAATGTCAATACGAGGCCAACTCAAGAAGCTGGGCGAAAAGTCGAAGTCGCACGGGATCAGGAACGTCCTGGCCGAGCGCTTGTGTCGCAAACTTGGCTTGGCTGTCCGAAGCTTCCGGGAATGTGAGCCACTATTCAGCGAGAAGATGGGACTGGAGATCGGCGGGCCGAGCAAGATATTCTCTCGCGGCGGGCGCTTTCCTGTTTACCCCATTGCCGGCCGCCTCGATAATGGCAATTTCAGCCCCAGGACGATCTGGGAGGGGTCGATCCAAGAGGGCCGAACGTACCGTTATGACAAAGACCGCCAGCCTGGATACCAATACATTTGCGAAGCGGTTGACCTGAAGAGTGTTGCCTCGGAAAGTTACGATTTCGTCCTGTCTTCACACACGCTGGAGCATGTGGCCAATCCGCTCCGGGCTCTGCGGGAGTGGTTTCGGGTCTTGAAGGAAGGCGGCGTACTGGTACTGGTGGTCCCGCACAAGGATGGAACGTTCGATCATCGCAGGCCTGTCACCCCTTTGGCTCACCTCATTCAAGACCACGAGCAGGGAACTACGGAGGATGACCTCACCCATCTGCCGGAGATTCTGGAGCTTCACGATCTGGCAAAAGACCCCCAGGCCGGAACCTCTGAGGCGTTCAAGGAGCGGTCGATGAACAACCCGACCAACCGCTGCCTCCACCACCATGTTTTCAACACCGAACTCGTAGTCCGAGTGTTGGACCATCTGGGCTTGTGGGTCTGCGCCGTCGATCCAATTCTCCCGAACGACATCATCTCGGTCAGCAGGAAGTTGCCGGACGGCCAGCTTCCGAACAACGGCGCATTCCTTGATAACTGCGCCGGTTTTCGGGCGCGCAGCCCTTTTGCGTCTGACCGCGTGTGAGGAGCAGGCAGAAGCGAAGGTCTGAATAGGTATCACCCTGGCGGCACCATCACAGTTTGTCCCCCTGCGGCCAGGAGACGAGGCCGTTGACACGTATCAACGCGTGTCAGGCGCAAGGACTGCTCATGTCTAATCTCCAGCCGCTGGATGTTTCGGTTTGCATTCTCAATCGCGACAAGAAGGCGCTGCTCAAGGCGTGCTTGGAGTCTTGTTTGGCAGAGTTTGCGCGTAGCCAACTTCTGGGCGAAGTAATTGTAGTTGACAATGCATCCGACGATGGAAGCCCCGAGATGGTTTCGGAACTGTTCCCTGAGGTTCACGTAATCAGAAATCGGGAGAATGTAGGCTTCTCCGCAGGCAATAATCAGGCCATTAAAGTCGCTTCAGGAAAGTACATATTGATTCTAAACAACGACACGGTCCTTCTCCCTGCAAGTCTGCAAGCGATGATCGGTTACATGGACTCGCACCCCGAGGTCGGGCTCGCGGGGCCGAAGCTTTTAAATCCTGATGGCACTATTCAACAGGGTGCCCATCGACGCCTGCCTAGACTCGCCGATACGGTTATGCAGCTATTTTGGGTGCATCACATCTGGCCGGGGAACCCGATTGCTAAACGAGCTTGGCACCTGGATGAGGCGTTGAAAGAACCTTGCCCGCTCGAGCAAGTGGCTGGCTGCTGCATGTTGCTGCGCCGAGAGGTAATTGCGTCGGTCGGAGCCTTCGATGAGGATTTTTACTATTTTTACGAAGACGTTGATTTGTGCCATCGAATTCAAAAAAGCGGCTACAAGGCCGTTTATCTTCCGGAGTCTGAGGTCATGCATCACGGGGGAGGCACGTTTCGAACCATTGGCTTCGGCGATAAGGCGTGTATGCTCACCGCGGGGTTGCTGCGCTACTATAAGAAGCACAAGGGAAGGAATCAATTTTTAATCTTGAAGGGCATAATGTTTCTCGCGCTTGCCATACGCTTGCCTCTTGTAACGATATTATCGTTGAGCCCGGGGCGACAAACACGGCGCCGCTGGAGGGATGCCCCGGCATCGTATTTGCGGATAATGAAGTCCCTCTTGGTCGAATAGCGGATGACCTGCTCCACGAAGGCGCACGTGGCGTGCGACATCGAGCGAACCAAAGGTCAGCTATCAATGGTTGATGTCTGCATATCGATTGTAGCCTGGAACGGCTTGGATTTGCTGAAGAGGTGCCTTGAATCGGTATTCCAAGGAACAAATAGAGTTTCGTATTCGGTAGTGGTCGTTGACAATGGCTCGACGGAGGATATTGTCGGCATGGTCAGGCGGGAATTCCCCCAAGCTGAAATCATCTCGAATACTTCGAATCTAGGATTCGCTGCTGCCAACAATCAGGCCCTACGGCTCTACGCAGGCCGGGCCCGGTATTTCCTCCTGCTCAATCCTGATACGGTGATAACGCGTGGAGCGATTGATGATCTTGTGGCTTACATAGACGGCTGGCCCGAGGCTGGGATTGCCGGATGCAAGCTCGTGAAACCCGATGGCACCCTTGACTGGCCCTGTAAGCGGTCGTATATTACCCCATCGATCTTTCTTTACCGAGCGCTCGGCCTTGACACGCGGTGCCCGGAGGCCTGATCAAGTAATGCCCGAGATCAGTTCCCCTTCTTTGGCATCGAAGACTCAAGACAAGAGTTGGGAAAGGGGAAAACGCTTGCAGATCAGAATCGAATCCAGGTATTTGGGGGACGTAGTGGTTTTGGCGCCGGAAGTTTTTGAGGACGACCGGGGGTTTTTTATGGAGACATTCAGGGCCGATCAGTTCAAGGCTCTGGGTTTACCATGGGAGTTTGTTCAGGACAATCATTCCAAGTCGAAGAGAGGTGTCATTCGGGGTTTGCACTTTCAGTACGATCCGCCCATGGGCAAGTTGATGCGGGTGACGTATGGTTCTGCGTTTCTCGTCGCGGTGGATCTGCGCAAGGGTTCACCCACGCTGGGCAGATGGTTTGGATTAGAAGTCTCAGCCATGAACAAGAAACAGGTGTGGGCCCCGGCAGGCTTTGCTCGAGGATTCTGCGTTGTCTCAGACTGGGCTGAAATCCAATACAAGTGCACGGGGATCTACAACAGCAAAGGCGAGTCATCTGTCCGATGGAATGATGCGGAGGTCGGCATAGATTGGCCGGTCAAGAATGCGATCCTTTCGGATAAAGACCAGAAGGCACAGCCACTGAGGGAGTGGTTAGCGTCGCCGTTTGCCGATTTGTTTAAGTACCATGCCTGAGGATTCCCGAGCAGTGTTACTCTCGCTGAATGGAGGCTCCGGATGAAAGTCCTGGTTGCAGGCGGTGCTGGTTACTTGGGCTCGTTGGTGATTCCTAAGCTTCTCGACCGGGGATACACGGTCGATGTCGTTGATCTTTTCTGGTTTGGTAATCATCTCCCAACCGAGGTTGGAATACTCCATACTGACATATTCGATCTGAAGGCTCAGGATCTCGAGGGGTATGATCAGGTGATGTTTCTAGCGGGTCTGTCGAACGACCCGATGGCGGAATTCTCACCCAGCAAGAACTTCATTTTCAATGCTGCCTCCCCCGCTTACTTGTGCTACATCGCCAAACAGGCAAAAGTGAAACGCTTTATCTACGCAAGCTCGTGTTCAGTCTATGGCTATACGGAGAACGAGCTGTTTGATGAGACCAGCCCGGCAGCCTCAAGTTACCCTTACGGCATTTCCAAGCTGCAAGGCGAACAAGCTGTAATGCAATTGTCGACGCGCGAATTCTCAGTGATCGCGCTTCGAAAGGGAACCATATCTGGATACAGCCCGCGCATGCGTCTGGATCTGATTGTCAACACGATGTTCAAATGCGCTCTGAAAGATCGCATGATTGTCGTAAACAACCCCTCCATCTGGCGGCCGATACTGAGCATCCAGGACGCAGCCAGGGCCTACATACGGGCCATTGAGGCGAGCCCCGGAATCTCGGGAATCTTCAACATCGCCTCAGCTAATCATACGGTTGGTGAGGTCGCGGACTCCGTTCGCGACGCCCTCAAAGCGGAAATAGGGTTGCGGGTTGACTTGACGATCAAGCATCTGCCCGATTATAGGAATTACAAGGTCAGCATCGAAAAGGCAAAAACCGTGCTCAGCTTTCATCCAGCTGAGAGTGTTCAGAGCATCGTAAGGGATTTGATCGAGAATATGGACAAGTTCAAAGATTGGGACAATCCTGCTTACTATAATATACAGACCTTCAGAGCGATTGAAAACAGCATGAGCGCAAGGCCTGCTGCTCGTTGAGAGCTGTCTCCCGGAACCGCACATGCTGCTGTGACAATACACTCAGGAAGAGCCCAGGATGAAGATACTCTTGATAGGTGCCAACGGGCAGCTTGGTACAGACTTGACTAGGGTGCTTGCAGAAGAGACTCCTATTCGGCTGACTCATCAAGATGTTGAGATAACTGATCAGGGCTCTATTCGAAGCACATTTGAAAAGTACCGCCCGGACATTGTGATCAACACGGCAGCTTTTCACCGGGTTGACGACTGCGAGAATCAGCCTGAGAAGGCATTTCGTGTAAATGCCGTCGGTGTCGGACACCTAGCGACCATCTGCCGAGAGCTCGGCAGCACTCTGCTGCACTTCAGCACGGACTATGTATTTGACGGGGACAAGGGTCAGCCTTACACTGAGGACGATTCACCGCGCCCGTTGAACGTTTACGGTGTGTCAAAACTTGCCGGTGAATACTTGGTGGCGACGACTTTACGACGGCATTTCTTGATCCGCACGTCCGGTCTGTTCGGAATAGGGGGAAGCAAGTCAAAAGGTGGGAACTTTGTAGAAAGCATGCTGAGAAGGGGTGCAGAGGGAAGACCCATGCGCGTGGTGAACGACCAAGTCCTGACTCCAACCTACACAGTCGATCTAGCGCGCAAGATCGCTGAGCTGATTCATACCGAGGCTTATGGGCTGTACCATATAACCAGCAACGGGTCGTGCACGTGGTTCGACTTTGCTGAACGGATCTTCCAATTAGCGGGAGTTCAGGCGGATCTGAGTCCTACCACCACGGAAGCATTTGGAGCTCCAGCCCGGAGGCCGCGTTACTCAGTCTTGCGAAACGCACGACTGGAGCAAATGGGGCTTGATGATATGCCCGTTTGGGAAGATGCTTTACGTCGGTATCTATACGAACGGGTACAGGCTTTAGGGAAACATTTGTCTGACACGCACCCGAGCCCAATGTTTTTGCTGGGGGGCGTCGGGCAATTGAGTTCCAGCCCGATTACTGCCGCACGGCCTATGGCGTCTGCCAATGTGAATAGCCCTTCAAACGTCAGGGATTTTGACCTCGTGATCTCAATCACAGCCTGGAATGTTTGTGCGCTTCTTCGAAAGTGCCTTCTGTCGGTCTTTCAGAATCCTCCCACGGGAAGATGGAAGGTTGTAGTAGTGGATGACCATTCAGCGGACGGTACAGCGGAAATAGTACGAAAAGAATTCCCGCAGGTCGATTTGATTGTGAGTGAGGACAATCTCGGCTTCATTCGGGCCAACAATCTGGTTCTTCGCCGATATTCGGGAATGGCACGCTATTACCTCTTGCTGAATGCAGACACCGTCGTCCAACCGGAGGCGTTTGATGAATTGATGAAGTTTCTTGACGCGAATCCCGAAACGGGAATCATCGGTGGAAAGCTCGTCCTCCCCAACGGTGCTCTGGACTGGGCATGCAAGCGATGCTTCCCGACACCCTCGATATTCTTTTACCGGGCACTGGGATTAGACCGGCTCTTCCCGAAGAGTCCGCGGTTCGGTCGTTATCAGTTACGTTACTTGGACGAAAATGAAACGCATGAAGTGGACGCCGTTTGCGGGGCCTTGCTGATGATACGGTCCGATACCTTGCAACAGATCGGGCTGATGGATGAAGATCTCTTTATTTATGGGGACGACTTGGACTGGTGCTATCGGGCCAAGAAGGCTGGATGGAAGGTCATTTACTATCCTCGTGCGTCGGTTGTGCATCACAAGAGCCAGAGCTACAAGAAGCGTCCCTATTTCATTGTCTATTGGTGGTATAAAGCACTCTGGATAGTGTACCGGAAGAATATCTCCCCGCATTACTCTGCCCTGACAAATGCGATAGTGTGGGGGGGACTGTATATCATGTGTGGCGTTTCGCTGGTTACCAATTTTTTGCGGCCGGACAAGCGCCTGCCCAGCCGCCGGTGATCCACTTTCCAAAAAGGAATTGGCAGCGGGATATTGAAGAAACCGATGGACTGTTCGTTTTCAGGCTGCGGACCACGGGAAAAGCTTTCGGGAGGTGCTCCGGCATCTCTCCACGATGCCGGAGACTTTCGATAGCGGCGATTCATTATGATACGTCGTCGCCTTACTTACATTGAGATGTGGTTGCGACTGGTGACGTTCTTCTTGCCGGTCTTTGGGTTTGGCGTGGGCGCATACCTCCGGTTCGCATGGGGCTACATTTGGGCCGTCCCGGAGGGGGTCGATTACAAGGAGTACTTCACGCTGCTGCTTTTTACAACGGTCGTGTGGGCTGTCGTTACCGACCACTACGGCATGTGCCGGATTGACCTGGTGTTTCTGAAGGGAAATGCGTTTTGGAAGGCACTCTGGGTCACATGTGTGACCTATATTGTTGTTACGGCCTCATCTTTCTTCTACCGTTCGGCGAGTTACTCGCGTTTGTTCGTCGTGCTCAGCATGATCGCGCTTTTCCTGCTGGCCGCCCTTACCCATCAGGTTTTCGGGATAGTCTTGAGCCGTCTGCGCCAGCGAGGGGACTATTCCACTCGAATCCTGATTGTCGGCGCCGACCAGTTCGCGAACAGGGCTGCCGAGACGCTCGCCCGGGGGCTTGTGCTGCCTTGTACGATCGCGGGCTACGTCCGCCTTCCCGGCCAGGAGCCAGCAGTTTCCTCCTCTCCTCTGATCGAGCTCGATCAGGTTGAAGAGCTGGCCTCGGAGTCCAAAATCGATGACGTCGTCATTGCCTTACCCCCCGGCCAACTGGGTGAACTCCCCTCTGTCCTGGGCAGGCTCGAACGCTTGTCCGTACCGGTCCGGGCCGTACTGGACCTCGGCCAGGGGGTAGTCATCCGCGAGGCGTTGTTCGACGTGGGCGGCGTCCCCATGCTCGACCTCCGCGTGACCCCGTCAGAGTCAGCCGCCTACCTCGTCTTGAAACGCGCCTTCGATCTGCTGTTTGCAGCCATCGCTATCGTTCTGACCGCCCCTTTAATGGTCCTGATCGCCATCCTCATCCGGCTCGCTTCCCCGGGGCCCGTGTTCTTCGGGCAAGACCGCGTGGGATTAAACGGCAGGATTTTTCGCATGTATAAATTCCGCACCATGAGAGTCGGGGATCCGGACGAGAGCGACACTCGTTGGACGACCGAGGACGATCCCCGCCGTACCCGGCTGGGAACCTGGCTCCGTCGCACGAACCTCGATGAATTGCCTCAGTTCTTTAACGTCCTCAAGGGTGACATGAGCATCGTGGGTCCGCGCCCTGAGCGCCCTCATTTTGTGCAGAATTTCATGCAGAATGTGGCCCAGTACAATACAAGGCACTATCTCAAGGTCGGCATCACCGGATGGGCTCAGGTCAACGGCTGGCGCGGCGACACTTCCATCGCCCGGCGCGTCGAACACGACCTCTACTACTTGCGCAACTGGAGTCTGTTCTTTGACCTGCGGATTGTTCTTCTGACCATTTGGAGAACGCTTTTCGTCAACAAGAATGCCTACTAGGTCATGCTATTACGCGTCTGGATGGAACCCCGGCACCAGGGGATATGCGAAGATAACGATTCGTCATTCAGGGCTATGCAACGCTGGAGAAGGAGACGTTAACCAGAAATGAAAGGAGTCATACTTGCCGGAGGTTTGGGAACCCGCCTGTATCCCCTGACGCGTGTCTCCAATAAGCACTTGTTGCCGGTGTACAACCGGCCGATGGTCTTCTACCCCATCCAGACATTGGTCAATGCCGGAATCAGAGACATCCTACTGGTGACCGGCGGGCAGGATGCTGGCGATTTTCTGCGTTTACTAGGTAACGGAAAAGATTTTGGTCTCAAGCACATTAACTACACGTACCAGGAGGGGGAAGGGGGCATCGCCGATGCTCTGCGACTCGCAGAACATTTTGCGGACAAGCAGAAGATCTGTGTCGTCCTGGGCGACAACCTGATTGAGACCAACATCCTGGCAGCTCGCGAGAGATTCGAAAACCAGGAGCGTGGCGCGCATATCATCCTCAAAGAGGTGCCCGACCCGGAGCGGTTCGGCGTTCCAGTTTTTGACGGCAACCGAATCATCCGCATCGAAGAAAAGCCCAAGGAGCCGAAATCGCGTTACGCGGTGATAGGGATTTACATGTATGATGGAACGGTTTTTGACCGCATTAGAAAGTTGCAGCCTTCTGCCAGGGGAGAATTCGAAATTACTGACGTCAACAACCAGTACCTGGAGGAGGGTACTCTGACGTACAGTATTCTGGAAGGCTGGTGGACGGACGCCGGAACGTTCGAGTCCCTCTTGCGCGCAAATAACCTCGTGGCACAGGGCGGCGCCAATAAGGTGTAATCCACGCACGGCTGTGGGCGCGAGACAGCCTGCCCGGTGACGAGAAGACGAGGAAGAGAATGAACGAAGTTCTTCCGCTAGGTGAACGCTGTGGGCTAAAGCTGAGCTTACCCAAACAAGAGAGCTGCGGCCTGGGAGCCGTCATCAACCAGCTTGATGATGCGCGGCTCATCCTCGGCGTCCGGCTCGAGGCGGGCGTGCTGCACCCGGACGACCGCGGCTACTTCACGGAGCTTTTTCGAATTGGCGCTTCGCCACTCACGGAGGGCCTGGCGAACTGCCCGACGCTCCAGGTCTCTGTGGCTGTTGCCTATCCGCGGGTGATCAAGGCGCTCCACTACCACTTTGAGCAGACCGACTTCTGGGCGCCGGTGCGGGGCATGTTCCAGGTGGTGCTTTGCGACCTGCGCGAAGGTTCGCCCACGCACGGCCAGATCAACACTCTTTACGTGGGAGAGCTCCGGCCATGGCGCTCGCGAATCCCGCCCGGAGTCGCGCACGGCTACAAGGTAATCGGCTCCGGGGAAGCGACTCTCTTTTACCTGGCCGACCGCTTTTATAACCCCAGCGACGAGGGTCGCCTGGCGTACAATCACCCGTTCTTGAACTATGACTGGGAGCTACAGCAGAAGTAGGCGCGGCAAGGCCGAAGCACGCGACAAGCCGCGAGTGCACCCGCAAGGCAATGCGCCTCGCAGGGCCAGGACATCACGTTGGGGCAGGATTAAGCTAAGGAGCGTGTGGCGTTGAAAATCCTGGTGACGGGCGGTGCCGGCTTTATCGGGTCTAACTTTGTCCGTTACTTTCTGAGGGCCCACCCCGAATCTGCGGTGCTTAACCTCGATAAACTGACCTACGCCGGCAACCTGGAAAACTTGGCGGATGTGGAACGCCGGGCCAACTACGAGTTTGTCAAGGGAGACATTTGCGATGGCCCCTTAGTCGACGATCTCCTCTCCCGATCGCTCGACGCGGTGATTCATTTCGCGGCCGAGAGCCACGTTGACCGTAGCATTGCTGACGCGCGCGCCTTTGTCCAGACCAATGTGCTCGGGACTTATAGTCTCTTAGAAGCAGCACGCCGCAAGCGCATTCCGCGCTTTGTGCACGTGTCGACTGACGAGGTCTATGGCAGCCTGGGGCCGGGAGAGGCGGCTAACGAACAGGCTCCCCTCCGACCGAATAGCCCCTATGCTGCGAGCAAAGCGGCTGCCGATTTGCTGGTTCGAAGCTTCTGGCAGACCTACCACTTCCCGGCCATCATCACTCGGTCGTCGAACAACTATGGACCCAACCAGTTTCCTGAAAAACTGATTCCGCTGATGATTACCAATGCGGTGGAAGGGAAGAAGCTTCCGCTTTATGGCGACGGTCTGAACGAGCGAGACTGGATCTTTGTGGCGGACCATTGCCGTGCTCTTGATCGCATCCTGGAAGGGGGGCAGCCCGGAGAAATCTATAACATTGGATTCGGGCGGCCCGTGACTAACCTCGAAATCGTGCGTCGGCTGTTGCATATTCTGGGTAAGTCCGAGGACCTCATCGACTTCGTAATTGATCGGCCGGGGCATGACCGTCGTTACGCCCTGGATACGAGCAAGATTCGCGGCGAGTTGGGGTGGGACCCAGCGGTGGGGCTGGAAGAGGGATTAGCCCGGACGGTGGAATGGTACCGCACGCACCCCGGATGGGTTGAGAAGACCAAGAGCGGAGAGTACCGCGCTTACTACGAAAAATTCTACGAGAAGCGCCGAGCGTCTCTTGCCAGTTTATAGATCGCCTTGAGAATACTAATCACCGGAAACAAGGGTATGCTGGGTGGGGACCTCACGGCCCGCCTGGTGTCCCGTCACGAAGTCATTCCCGCGGACCTCCCCGAGGTGGACATTACGGACCAGACCTCGATAGAAAATGTTATCGAAAGTCAACGCCCGGATACTGTGATCCACACCGCGGCGTTTACCGCCGTTGACGAATGTGAACTGCAGCCGGCTGAGGCTTTCCGAGTTAATGCTGAAGGAACGCGTAATGTTGCTTTGGCCTGTCGGCAAGCGCGAATTCCCATGTTTTATGTTAGTACGGACTATGTGTTTGATGGCGAGAAGACAGACGCATACGTTGAAAGTGACAGCCCGAATCCCATCAACATATATGGGCGGAGCAAGCTTGAGGGAGAGCGCTACGTCAGCGATTTGATCGATCGGTTCTGGATCGTCAGAACGTCATGGCTTTTTGGGCCGCTGGGCAAGAACTTCGTGAAGACAATTCTGGACATGGCGCGGCGAGGGCAGTCACTCCGAGTCGTGAACGATCAAGTAGGTTCCCCGACATACACTGTGGATCTGGCCACGGCGCTTGAGCAGATCTTTGAGAAGGGCGGCCCTGGGATCTATCACGTGACAAACCAAGGCCACTGTTCCTGGTACGAATTTGCAGAAGAGATTCTTCGGCAAGCTGGGTTAGAGGGTATTTCGCTGACTCCTATCCCCACGTCTGCATCCGGGCGCCCTGCTCCTCGACCACGTAACTCGTGCCTGGCTAACACTCGTCTGCAAGAAGACGGACTAGCTCTTCTTCCTCCGTGGCAGGATGCTCTACGTCGTTACCTCTTGCGGACCCGGCATGAATAAGGAGCGCCCGCGCCCGGAGACGAAACAATGGAAGAAGTCGGCTTGCCCGATCTGGTACAGTCAGCGGCGAGCAGCGTAAGGGGGCCGTTCCTTGAGACTGGCTCGGGCCGGGAAACATGGATTTGCCATGCCCATGCACAAGATAGTTGAGCTAGTGTTGCCGCTTGTGGTGATTGGTGCCGCCTTGGCTTTCGGCGGCGTTCAGCCGATCCCTTACTCACTCATGCAGGTGGGCGTGTTCCTCTTCCTGTTTCTCCTGATTTTCAACCAGTTGCGAAGTGGAAAGGCGGAATTGCCCCTTTCACTCTGGCCGTTGCTCTTTCTTCTCGTTGTTGTTATGCAGCTCGTTTCGCTTCCCGCGTCGCAGATAATAGGGGCGGCTTCAGGTCAATTGTGGAAACATCGGGCAGGGTGAAAATCTGGTCCTCAATCTCTTGTTCCTGAGGTAATCGTGGGCAAAGTAGCTCTCATAACGGGTATAACAGGCCAGGACGGTTCCTACCTGGCCGAGTTCCTGCTTTCCCAAGGGTACAAGGTTTACGGCGTGGTGCGCCGGAGCAGTACGATCAACTTCGAGCGGCTGGCGCACCTTCAGGACAAGATCGACCTGTTGCCGGGCGACTTGCTCGATCAGAACTCCTTGATCAGTGCGCTCAAGCAGTGCGAGCCGCAAGAGGTCTATAACCTGGCCTCGCAGTCGTTTGTGCCCACCTCGTGGAACCAACCCGTGCTCACGGGAGAATTCACGGCGCTGGGGGTTACCCGGATGTTGGAAGCGGTTCGCGTCGTGAATCCCCGGATTCGTTTCTACCAGGCTTCTTCCAGCGAAATGTTCGGGATGGTGCGCGAGTCCCCCCAGAACGAGA
>Ga0315284_10005872_pt1 | contig 17468 bp, 11 predicted proteins | sample YL17G09_16_MG_FD_203696 | JGI IMG/M metagenome (GOLD analysis project Ga0315284, IMG submission 203696) | Sediment microbial communities from Yellowstone Lake, YNP, Wyoming, USA - YL17G09_16 | ecosystem: Environmental > Aquatic > Freshwater > Lake > Sediment | place: USA: Wyoming | collected...
TTCAGCAGAACCTGCAATGAATGAAAGCGAAATAAAACTTAGGAAATATATTCGTACACGTCTTGAAGAAAAGGCTGGTTTGAGAAAAGCAAGTCTTAATGAAGGTAAAAAATCACCAACATTAAAGAAACTTGACGAAGTTATTGACAAGCAATTCAAATTATATGAATCTGTAAGTAAAAAAAAAATTAAAGTAGTTACAGAATCGATTGAAGAAGGAAGGGTTGGTGATATTGTTGGTGGAGTGATTAATAAATTTAATCAATCAATGGAAGGTGGATTTAAAAAGCAGAGTGTGTTGAAGCAATCAATTGAAGCAGACCCAGCAAATGCAAAAAGTGCACTTTATAAAGCATACCAACAGGAGATAACATATAATGCTGGAACTGGAACATTTATTAAACAAGCAACTCCAGAAAATGCACTTGAAGTAGCACAACAAGCAGCAAGTGACCCAGATGGTTTAGGTAAAATAACCCAACAAAACGGTGTACTTGTTTACATACCAGTAAAAAATGTTAAAGAATAATTAAATTTAAACAATATAAAGAACCGAACTAAAAATAGTTCGGTTTTTTTGTAACTAATTGTTTTATTATTCGTATAATTGCATATGAAAAATAATGTCAGAGAATATCAGACGCTAAAATTTTTTAGGGGTAGGGAAAGAAATACCAAAGAAATGCAAAGGCTTGCTGACGCAGGATTAGACTTTGAATATCGTAGATTGCTTATCGAAGAAAACGAATATGATATGTATATTGCATTCAGTAAACAGATTATTTGGAAAAGAATATCGTGGACATTACTTTTAATGTCAATTTGTTTTATACAACATCCCGTTGCACTATTTGCTTTATTGGGATTAGCAATATTGTCACAATTTTTTTCTTATTTAAATAAAAGATTTTTTCAATTTGTTATGAGAGGTCACAATCTCGCATTAGGTATTGTTGAGGGTGTGATTTTCGATAAATATGGTGTTTCATTCCGATAAATTCTTTTATCTTTATCTGTATTTATAAAAAATTACATCATGGAATACGAAGACGGTAAATTAAAACTTATTTACGTATTGAAAATTGGATATAATTCTAAGGATGAGGGATTATATGAGTTTATATTTTCGCTTGATGATACCAATATTGATATTGAAGGTTGGTGTTGGGATATCGTACCTGCGTGTGATAATGCATTACCGCCAACCGAAGAATTTATTAACGCAATCTTTAGTTTAAAAACCAATTCTTTTGATTTATTCTGTCTTCATGAAGCAGTTGACAGACCATATATGCATGGTTATCACACAATACATGCATTAGCGTATGAGGTTGAAAAGAAAGATGAAAACGGTTATAGTGATTATGATAAAATGTTTAATGGAGAGAATGATGATATTCCCCTATTGGTTCTTCATTATGGCATGACCTTATCTAAAGTTAAAGATTTGCTTAATGCAAGGAAAATCATATTAAAAAATAATGAATTCGTTGAAACGTCTTCTTTGAGATTTTAACGTATTTATATCTGCCCATCTTACCAGATTCGGAAGAAGGGGTTTCGAGGCACGATAATTCAAGATAATTACCTTGCCTTGCGGTTTTTTAAGTTCATCTTACCATTTGGAAGAAGGAAATCGAGACACGACAGTACCAGATTATTGTCGTGTCTTGCGATTTTATGGGGTAGCAGTATTTATTATAAAAATTTATAATGAGTATTGACCCCAACTTAGATATTACTTCCGATAAGGACGAATTATTTCCTGACCACGTACCAGTCATTCCTTATGATGCAATAAAGGAAAAAGAAAAAGAAGAACAAAGAAGAATAGCGAAAGAACTCAGGAAGAGTTTAGGCAATATTGAACCAATCATCGTAACTGCAAGTGGTGGTGTAAAAAAAGCAAATGAATTAACTTTTAATGAACAAGAAGATGAAGTTGTTCGCTGTGCATCAAATCCAATATATTTTATTGAAACATATTTAACAATCTTTGACCAAACACAAGGTGTTGCGGGTCTTATTGTTCCATTTAAGTTATTTGACTTTCAAGTTGATTTAATTAATTCATATAGGGAAAACAGATTTGTTGTAGCAAACAAATATCGTCAGGCTGGTATCACAACTACTACTTGCGCATATATTGCTTGGTATGTGATGTTCAATAGAAACAGACAGGTTGCTATCATTGCCGACAAACTTGAAACTGCACGTGATGAAATTATGAATGACGTTGTTGATTTTATTGAGGGTTGTCCAGCATGGCTTAGACCAAAAACTGGTAGAAATACTGAAAAAAATCTTAAAGATACACAGAAATTAAAAGTCTATGATAATAATTCTAAATTAGGTGCTTTCTCATCTAAAGGTCTTCGTGGTTATACTCCAACATTATTATTCTGGGACGAAACTGCGTGGACAGAAAAGGGCGATAAGTTCTGGACATCGGCACAGCCAACACTACAAACTGGTGGTGCTGCAATTATGGTTAGTACGCCTTCGGGTCTCGATGCGGTGTTCTACAAAACATTCATGGGTGCAAGAAGTAATGATAATAATTTCAAACCAGTTGAACTTTGGTGGTTTAATGACCCAAGATACAATAAGGAATTGTGTTGGTTAAAAAACAAAGGTAAAGAAACGGAAAAAAGATGGGTTGATGAGAATTGGAATAATAAGAGAAGAATTGAATTGATGGATGATGGTTGGGAAGCCAGTTCACCTTGGTTCGAAGACCAAATTAAGAACGCAAATGGTGATATGCGTAAAATCGCACAAGAATTATTATGTTCATTCTTAGGTTCTGGTGATAATTTTATTGCTGAAGAATATCTTAAACGTATTCAGGAACATGAAGTTTTACCACCAATTAAACAAGAATATATTGATAAAAATATGTGGATTTGGGAAGACCCAATTGTTGGTGAAACATATATAATGGCAATAGATGCGTCACCGGGTCATGGTGAGGATAATTCAACAATTAATATACTTAAAACCGTAGAAATTATTGAGGAAAAGATAATTACAAAGAATGGTAAAACTAAAAAAGTTAAAATAAAGAGACATAAGGTTGAACAAGTTGCAGAATATTATGGTAAAATAGCACCACAAATGCTTGCAGAAATTGCATACCAATTTGGTATAAGATATAACAAAGCATATTGTGTGGTGGATATAACTGGTGGATATGGTGTACAAACAATTGAAAAATTGCTTGAAATTGGTTATGAGAATATTCACTATGCGGAAGTAACACATAAACCAAGTAGGGACAGATTACAAGGTTATATTAGAAAAGGTCAAAAGACAATGAATGATGGTGCGGTAATGAACGTTGACCTTATCCCCGGATTCTTCATTGGAAACAATCGTGCATCGGTTGTTCTTGAAATGCAAAGAGCAATACATTTAGAAGACGTTTTGATACATTCAGTGAGATTGCTGAATGAACTAAAAACGTTTGTTACCGTCCCCGGTAACCGAGTGGCTGACCATAAGCGTTCTTTCCACGATGATTCAATTATGGGATTATCAATTGGTTTATACGTATTGAATTTCGATATGGTACGTTATAAGCAAAGTAAAGGTATAACCGAAAAAATGTTAAATGCAATTATCACCAATAATGAAATGGGTGAAATTGGAAGAAGATTAAATAGTGGTGGAACTAAAACACATAGACCTATGATTTCACCTAACAGTGTGTCACCATTAAATCCATATATTTCACATTCTTGGTTATTTGATGGATTGAAAGAGAAAAAGAAAAATTAATTTGTATTTATAATTAGCGACTTTTCAAAAAAATCACAGTATTTATAAAAAAGTATAAAAAATTATAAAAATGGCTGACAACGAAAAAAAGGGAACAGTATATCAACAACTTAATCAATTCTTAAATCTTGGTGGCTTTGATACTCCAGATAAACAATCAAATGTATCTGCAAGCACACCAGCAAAAGAATCTAAAGTTATTATAAAAGGTAACTCTCCCGAAGAAATACATAGAAAGGGTCTGGAGTTAGAACAGAAAAGAGACCTACAGAATAAATTTTTTAGAACCACAGATAGAGGTTTTCAAAAGGCATTACAATATGAAGCAGCCAGACTTCCAGCATATATTGACTATGAAGGTATGGAATATTACCCAATCATTTCAAGTGCCTTGGATTTATTTATGGAAGAAAGTACAACCATTGGTTTGAATGGTAAAATGTTAAATATATATTCTAATAAAGAACGTATAAAAACTTTATTGGAAGAATTCTTTTTTGATACTGTCAACGTAAATGTTAACTTACCATTCTGGGTAAGAAATACTGTTAAGTACGGTGATAATTTTGTTTTATTATATGGTGAACGCAAAAAAGGTGTTACACACGTAAAACAATTAGTTAATTATGAAATTGAAAGATTCGAAAGAATCCAGAACGGCAAACCTTTGGTGAAATTCAAAGAAAGAATGACTGGTGACGAATTCAATGTGTTTGAAATTGCCCACTTTAGACTATTGGGCGATGATAAGTACTTACCATATGGTTCATCGGTACTTAATAAAGTTCGTAGAGTATTTAGACAACTTGTTATGGCAGAAGATGCCATGCTTACCTATCGTATTATTCGTGCTGGCGAGAAAAAGGTATTTAAAATTGACGTTGGAAACATTGACGAAGATGATATTGAAGAATATATCTATAAAGTTGCTACTAAGTTCAAAAAAACTGCACAGGTAGCACCAAATGATGGACAAATTGATTATCGTTTCAATATATTGGGTAATGATGAAGATTATTTCTTGCCAGTTAGAAATGCAAATACACAAACGGGCATTGATACGCTCCCCGGTGCTCAGAATCTGGATGCTATTCAAGACATAGAGTACCTTCGTGATAATTTATTTATTGGTTTAGGTATTCCAAAACCTTTCTTATCATTCCAAGATGCTGCTGGTGCGGGAAAAAATATGGCTCAGTACGACATAAGATTTGCTAAAAAGATTAATCGTATTCAACAAGCAATGATTCAAGAACTCAATAAAATGGCAATGATACATTTATATCTATTGGGTTATACTGGTGAAGACTTGAGTGATTTTACTTTAACATTAACAAATCCTTCAACACAGCAAGAATTATTGAAAGCCGAATTGATGCGTGAAAAAGCACAAACATATGCTGAGTTAACACGTGCCGAAGCAGGTATTGCTGCAATGTCGCATACTGGCGCAAAACGTTTGATATTTAACATGAGCGATAGAGAAATTGTAAATGATTTGAAACAACAGAAAATGGAAAAGGTTGTTATACAAGAACTTCAAGATTCTCCAGTCACAATTAAGAAGTCTGGATTATTTACAGATATTGATGCCAGATTTGGTGAACCAATTGGTGCAGTAATGGGTGCAGTACCGAGTGGTGGAACTGAAGGCGGTATGCCACCGATGGGTGGCGGTGCTCCTGCTGGTGGTGCTCCTATGGGCGGTGGCGGTATGCCACCTGAAGGTGGTGCTCCTGCTGGTGGTGCTCCTATGGGCGGTGGATTACCCCCAATGGGCGGTGCTCCTGCTGGCGGTGCTGGTGCTCCACCAATGGCTGAAGGTAAGTCTTTATTAAGTGAAGAGGAATATAATGCACATCTCGAAAAATTAGTATTTGGTTCAACGGTTGAACCTGACCGAAAGAATGAAATTAAACGTAAAGAGGTAATTAGGGAAAATGATGAGATGAATGAAAACTTAAATAAAAATGCTCAAACTATGATTAACGAAATTGATGCTTTATTACTAAATAGCGACAGCATTAACGCAGAACAAAAAATCAATGAATCAGAAACTATTGATTTTGAATCCATTGAAAATATAGATTTAAATGAAAATTAATATGTATCACAAAATAAACGTTTATAACTAATTACAGTATTTATAATAAATCGATAAAATTATATGAAAAGTATCAATATAGGAATTGTTAATCTAATAGTTTCCAAGAAATTAAAGGACGCTTACTTCAGTAATGCTTTAATTGAAGAATCGAAACAATTGACAAATGATTTTTTCAGTGTTGTAAAAAATTCACCGATTTTGCAATTAGAATTTAAAGTGTTTAATAACATTGAAAATAAACATATTGAAAATGATTTAGTTGCCACACGTTATATTGATAATAACATTAAGTTGTTCGAAGTCTGGACACTTAAAGAAATTGAAGCCGAACATCAGAAATTGAAATCATTTCTTACCGAAGACATTCAGGTTGATGATGATAAAGTTCAATTATATATTGCCATCGGTAACCTCATTAAAGAGTCTTTAAGCAATAGTGAAGATGTTGATGTTGATAGTATCCACGAATCATTCACATTGGTCTTAAATCATGTTAAAAGCGTAAGGAAAAGTCTTATTGAAAGTGTGAATGTCGAAAATATTAATGAAGACATTAATGAAGATGTTATTGAAATAGCAATTAATAAATTTAACGAAAAATACGAATCGTTAAACGAAGACGATAGAACTTTATTCACCAAACTTATTAGGTCAAATGAAACTGAAAAACAAGAACTTCTCGAATCACATAAAACCGAAAGTTTAACTTTGCTTGAAACAGTTAATAAAGAAAGTGCTAAAGATAGTATAACTAAAGCAATTCAAAAGATTAAAGAAATGAAATTTAATCAACAAACAGTTGATGACGACATCATTAGTTTGCATGAACTCAAAAAGGGCATATTGTAATTATTTACTTCCAGCCTTACTATACAACAAATTTGTGCCATCAGTATTTGCCTTCACGGGGTCGAATTGTGATTTGGGTGTTGTCATTCCCAATGGAATTCCAAAATTATCTTCTAATGTTTTAAAAATTTTAAAAACATAATTAATTCCTTCATCCTTATACCCCGCTTTTTCATTTGCAATACAATGATTTATTGAATCTGGATATGTTGCTTTGGCATGACCATATCCCCTGCTATATCCAAATAATGTAACGCTTGCTAATGGTTGTGGGTTTTTGCCACCACTCTTTTCGTTATTTAACATATGTTCAGTAATATACTTCATATATCTGAACTGCGCTTTTATCATTATTTTTGGATTATCAATTACGTTTTGAAATAAAATTGCTCTATTTGCTTTACCTTGGCTGCTCGATAATAAGTATGTGTCATTATTCGTTTTATCGCCATTAATGTTGACTTGTAATGCTGCTATTTCGGTATTAGTTATTTTCCATTTATCCCAAGTTGATGTGGAAGCACCTTTCGGTATTTTATTTGCAAAAATTATATCACATATTGTTGCGGTAGTAAATTGACTAATTCCTGCAGCATCGCTTGTTAATGGATATGCCCACACTCTAAATCCAGATTCCGCAATTGTTTGTGCAGCAATAATATTGGCATTCATTTCAAACAGTTTACCATAATCGTCATACCATTTAATCAATTCTTCACCCAATTGTTGATTTGCAGTAATTAAATTTCCATTATTATCTTTTGCTTTTGAAGTCCAAGTTATGATTGTGTTTTTCCATGCATCATAAACAGATTGAAGTGTAGCAGGGGGTTTAGAATAAAAATACGGCAATACCGCATTTGGATTATAGGTGATTTTACCATAATCATTTTCACTACTACGGGTAATCCTACCAACAAGCAATGAATCTCCATTGCCTTTACATATGTTTCTTATGTGCGCTTTACCCTTTTCTTTTAATGGTTCGTATGTCATGATTATTGAATGTTAAAGTTATACATTGAATTATATTTTGCATTATCTGGTACAGTACTGCTGTCACCAAAATTTATGGTCATGTCGGCAGCAGACATGTTGGCGATGCTTGTGTCATTAGAATCACCACCTTCAAATCCCATGATAGATGCTGGATTAATTACTCTTGGCACTGGATATCTTGAAATTTTTGTGCCAGAAAAACTTGTCATCATTTTATTTGGCTCAATTGTATGCTCAACAGTTAATATAATATAAGCACCATTAAAAAGCGGTACGTTTTCTAACTGAAAATATTGTGTTGGTTGAATCATAGCGTTACCCAAACCAGTGATAGTTGCCTTATATGCTCTGTTTTCATATAAGTTATATAAATTCTGACCTTTAGGTATTGGTGCGTTCGCTTTATTATCACCAGCCAATCTCGCTAATATTTGAATTGATTCATTTGTTTCTGGATATTCTTTACTATCAATTTTTATATCACTAAACATCGATTGATTTTGTTCACCAAATCTTACTCTAAATGCCCTTACTCTTCTCCAAGGAAATAATGGATTTCCATCAGTTTGGCTCTTATCTTCTTCGGAATATGTATTTCGGTCTGCTGATGTACCAAAATCAACTGGCGGGTTGCTATCAAAGTTTTCAATTCCATCATCTTTAAACCCATTACCAACATTATTTGGATAACTTGCAGTACCACCAATATACATACAAACAAATGCTGGTTGCGTTTCGACTTTGTTACTAACGTCAATTTTAAACGATTTTTCCCAATTAGCATTACCATTATCTCTCACAGTACCATCATTATTTGTAATAATATATGTCATAAAGTTTTGTATTGGAAAGAATTCAAATCCATTTAATGACAATAGTTGCGACAATGCGCTAAAAACCGAAAGATTTGGGTCTTCGAACATTTGCCCCAAAATCTCCGCATTTATTACAGTATTACCAATTGGATTCATTGCCCTGTCAACAAAAGCAAAAGAATCGATTAAATTTTTACCCACTGGATTAAACGGAAAACCAGTTGTTTTAATATCAATTGGATTTGAAATCCATTTATCGTTAATGTTTTTAAACGAGTAATATGTTTGTGTTATAATGTCTTCATCACCCGATGTTTTATCTCTTTCTTCTTGTTCTTTTTTCAATTTATCATTATTAGTGGCAAGTAAGGTTCTCATTTCACTAATAAAACCACTAAAAAAACTGTCATTAACGGTTTTCATTGTAGAAGATGTGTCATTCAGTGTTTTTAATGAAGTAAAATTAACCTTTCCGCTACTTTTTTGAAACGTTAATTCACTAAAATTAATTATGTTGGTTCTACTAATTAAGGGTATAATTAAAGAACTGAAATATGCTCCAGTGTTTTCAGTTTTTTTATCTCTATCAAACAAATAAAATTTATAGGCATCTTGTCTTTCAAATAAATCAGCATTTGCTCCCGCTTTTGCTTTTGCAGCATCATACAAAAGTTTTGCATTATCTAAAAGACCACCATATTCACCTTGTTTAAATGTATCATATTTGAACTTAAATGTTTGTTTGTCAACTACAGATAAATTGTTTTCAATATCTGCAATATCAGCAAAAATGTGCAGTCCTGAATTATTAATTTTTTTTCCACCGCCAGCAGTAAAAAAAGTTTTCAATCTATTATATAGTGATGCAGTTCCACCGTCCTTTGCTCCAACCAATGCGCCCATGTATAACGGTAAATATTCTGGAACAACAACTGCTGCGGGTACGCTAAATATAAATTCATTTAAATATCTTGGAAACTCATTAAATGGACTCATTGTTTCACCAAAATTTGATAAATATAAAACTGCACGTAAATCTTTATCATTTAAAAAGGCATTATCTGCAAAAATTTCGTCACCATATAATGCTAATTCTCTTATCCATGAATCAGTGATATATGAAAACGAGAGGCTACCCAAGTCAACTGGATTAGCAGGTAATGCTTCCATATCTTTAAAATATTTATTACCGTCCGCTACCAACCCCTCAATCGATTCTAATCTATTTCTTTTTTCGGTTCTTCCACCACTATCATAACTAACAACCGATTTGCTTGGATTGTCCTCATTATATGTCAATGTCATACCGCCACCTAAAAATCTTGTGCCTAATTTAATACCAGAAACATCTTTATATGGACTATTTGGCATATCGTCATCGATATAATAAACATTTTCTTTTGTTATACCATACGATGCTTTTGCTGGTTTAAGAAAGGCAATTACCTCAAAAAATGTTTTCGTCTTTTGTTTAGCAAGAAATTTATCAATTGGTTTACCCGAATTATCAGGAACAGTTATCGATGAAATACCCTCATCATTGAGCGCAAGTCCAACATATGCAGGATTTGTTTTATCAACATATGCGGGTAGATTACTATCAGATGTATCAATTACATCCTTTGTATCATCACTATAATTAGTGATGCCATTTTTTGGGTCATTTAAAAATTTATAAAATTCTGTTATGTCGCCAAATGTTTTACTGCTTTCATTCAACAAATCGCTAAGTTCTTTATTTTTAACAGATGCAACTAAGTTTGCTGCTTCAGATGTTGAATATAATTCGATATATGATTTAAGTCGTTTTGTGCTTGTATCGCCATTTGTGCCATAAAAACTCGATGGTATTGCATTCTGTGTTAATATATAAAATCTATCTAATAATATTTGATATACCTGAGTTAAATTTTTTACACCAAAATATGGACTTGAAGTATTTGTAGATGCCAATAAAGAATCAATGGGTGATATTGGTATCCAGTCTATTCTACCGTCAGCGTCTTCTTTTGCCTTCAAGTTCATTTGTTCATTAAACTGTTCTTGTTTGAAGAATGTAGTAATGAAGTCATTAACCAATGTAATCTCAGGAAACGGTTCAGGTAATTGTTTACTGATTTCAATTGGCGCAATTCTCACTTCTCTTTTTCCACCAGATACGTTTTCGGTTTTATACACCAACGGAAATGAAAATATTTTATCCGTAGTGTCACCGTATTCTCCACTGAGAATTATTTTTTTATAATCAGGAATATTGTGTTTGTTTTCCGCATCAATTGATGTATTTCTTATTTTATCAAAAAATTTATCAACATCATTTAATATTATTCTAAATATGTTATATATCGTTGGCATCATGCCAAGATTTTCAATTATCATGTTATTAATCTTAGTGCTGATTGTTTTAGTAAGTGCTGCTCTTTGTGTTTTTAATTCGTTTCTCTTTCTAAATAATTGCAAATAATATTCAGTAACATCAATTCCAATGTATTTTGTTGATGGACTGCTGTTTTGTTTTATTGCCATATTATATGGGTTGCTGAAAGTTCTGGGTTTTAGTATGCTGTTTTCATCACTTTTATTAATGTCAAGTAATTTTCTTCTATATTCACTCAATGTTGTGTCACATTTGTTTGTATTAGAAGTATCTACAGCAATAAACAATGGATTTCCATCAGCATCCTTATTGACTTTACCAAACGCATATGATATAAAAAGTCTTTGATTTGGATTAGTTGGAAATGATTTAACTGGATATGCCGACATAACTACTTTATCGTAATCCAATAAAGTACCTAATGGTGTCACTATATCATATTCATTTTCGCTGCTGGTTTGGGTGTTGAATAACGAACTTGCCATTAGTGCATTTACTGAAGTCGGTTTGGTTGTTGTTCTATTTACCATCATTAAGTATGCTCTACCTAAATCATTTAAATGACCTTGATAGTCAGCCAAAAGTGACATTGATTGGGTATTTTTTGCAAGTTCACTAAGTGTAGCATCGTATTTTTCGGTTTCACTGCTGCTTTTAATGAATTTCGCAATTGCAGAATATAGGTTTTTTAATTTTAATATTAATTCATAAGTACAACTTGGTTGCGTGTATGGTGATGGAGTAAGCGAAATCTGTGTGTTTGGGTCCATCAACGGAAAGTTGGTCACATATCTAAGCAACACATCAGTTAATGGTGCATATGTTACTGCAATAAACTGTGCATCAATAACGAAGTTGCCGTTTTCAGCCTTAAACTCAGATGTATATTTAACAAGATGTAATTGATATTTCAACGCCATACCATAATATCCTTTTATTGTAAGGTTAAATATTGGTGGTGGAAAATCAAATATTATTCTATATGGTGAGTTTTCCTGATTAAAAAATGCCAAGCCTCTTATATCAACAAACTGAATATTAATTTGTGGAACAAATGAAGAATTAATTACAACCTTAATATTACTCATTCCAAATCCTTCATATTGAACCTTACCGCCAGTGCTGCCATCATAATAATTCGTTGTAAAATTTAAATAATTTGGATTACCATTTTCTTTATTTTGATTTGTTCCCAAAAAATTAACTTTCTTAGTGTCTTCCAATCCCGTTGTAACCACATTAAGTCCACCATTTTCACTCATCATTTCCAATACGGTTCTTCCTTTTCGAACTGCAGTTAATTCAGCAAAAATATACATATCCTGATATTGCGGGATACTATTAATAATGTTAGGGTTGGTGTTTACGCTGTTGGGGTCGATAAGATTTACATTATTTGCCATTCTTCTGGTTTTTACTATAAATACGGTGCGATAAAAAACATAATTTAATTATTGCTAATTGTGTTATTTAAACTATTTATTAGAAAAGTAATTGAAATGATACTACAACAAATTGCTGCCACAGATGCTACTCTTATGCATCAATATATTATCATAGGAATGATTGCATTTTGCATACTTATATTTTCATTCACATTTATTGCCCTTATGAAAACATTGAAAAGGAAAAATGCTGAAATAAAATTGATGCAACAACAGCATGTTGCCAAGGTTGATGCGGTGAGAAAAGAGCATTCAGACACATTAGAAAAAATAAGATTAGAAATGTTGAAGCGTGAAGAAGAAAGAACTCGTCAATGGATGGAATCAGAAAAAGAAACTTTACATGTATTGAATGGAGTTTCAACTTTATTGGATTTAAGTGAAAAGATTGGCAGAGTAGAATCTGAGAAAATATTAAAAGTACTCGATACGATATATGCTGACGTGAAAAAGGTAAATGATTTTAGTTTTACTTTAGAAGCATTATCAATTATTAAAGAAAAGGTTGAAATATTGTCAGTGGTTAAAGAAAAGGTTGAAAAACTTGAAATAATTAACGAAAAGATAGGTGTGTTGGATGTGATTAAGGAAAAGATAGGTGTGTTGGATGTGATTAAGGAAAAGATAGGTGTGTTGGATGTGATTAAGGAAAAGATAGGTGTGTTGGATGTGATTAAGGAAAAGATGGGTACGCTGGATGTGATTAAGGAAAAGATGGAAAATTTAACATTACCAAAATAATTTCAATTATCATGAATAAATTAGAAAAACTCAAAGAAGTTAATCTTCAACTTGCTAATGTTTTAAAGGAATTAGAAACACGTATATTTATCGAAAACGTTGAAGATGTTCGAGAAAAGAAAAGCGTTAAGGAAAAGCCGAATATTCTTTTTGAATTAAAACAACAAGCATAACTATTTATACATAAAGATATTTAACATGGGTAAGATATTACAAAGAGGCGAAACGGGATTTGGAATTTTAATTGAACATGACGCTGGTTTTATTAGTTCGGAAATTAACAAAGATATTCTTAACGAAAATTTTGAACTCAAGCCAAATGAGCCTGTTTTGGTTAATTGCATATTACAGAAGTGGGGAGTAAAGAATAAAAACGGTAGAATTTATCCAAAAGATGTTTTATTACCACAAGTTCAGATATACCAAGAATTGGTTAATACCAATAGTGCTGTTTCAGAAGCCGACCATCCAGATTCAAGTATAATTTCATTACAGAATATCTCGCACATGATTACAAAAATGTGGTGGGGAACTGGTGATAAAGAAAATGTATTGTATGGACAATTGAAACTTATTGTATCACCGGGGTACATTAAATATGGTGTGGTTTCCGTGATTGGCGATAAGATAGTTCTCTATTTACAAAATAAAATAAAATTAGGTATTTCATCTCGTGGAGTTGGTACGCTTAAAGAAATTAGTGGTGAAAATCTTGTACAAAACGACTTCGAATTGATTGGTTTTGACTTAGTTGCCACTCCAAGTACCCCGGGTGCATATTTGTTTCCCGAAAAACAGGGTAGTGTTGGGTTTGGCGAGACTTATGTAAATAAGAATGGTATTTATCTTAAGGAAGAAGATGATAAAATATTAACTGCAGTTAATAAGTTCTTATTATAATGGAATTTATGATTGCGTAATATAAGTATAAAATTTTGGAAAAGCAAGAAAAATAAGGATGTTTTTATAAAAAAAATTGCTTTTTCACAAAAATAATGTATTTATATAAAAATTATAGTATTAGATACGACACAAAAAAATGAAAGACGATAAAAAATCGATAGTAAAAGAAGCCTTGGTTGATTATAAAGATATCCAACAGGCTGCGGATGCTAATGCTAAGAAAAGATTAGCCGATGAATTCCCAAAGGAATTCAGCAATATATTAAAAGAAGAATTACAAAATAAAAATAAATCAGTCAAAGAGTCTTATAAAAAAGTAGACAGTGCTGAATTAAAAAATGAATCAGATATGAAAAATTTAACTAAAGAGACCGTAAAGGTTGTTGATACAATTGGTGATGGCGACCCTTTTGACAAAACTGCCAAAGGTGCAAAAAAAATTGAAGAACTTAAAGCAACGAAACCCTTCACAGACAGTCCTAAAGGAGTAAAAAAACTTGAAGAAGAACGTGAAAAGGATTTCATGGGCGATGTTGAAGCAAAAACCCCTAATCAGGGTAAGGGCGAAGCAGCAAAAGGTAAGGTATTTAATGAAAAACTTAAAGGACCTTCTTCAGGCAAACCAATCTCTAACTTGAAAGAGGAAGTTAATATATCTGAACTTGATATGACTGGTATTGGCGAAGCATTAGATGGTGCTGACAATCAAGACCAATTCATTTCTCTCGAAGAAATTGAAAAAGAAATTACATCTATGGAAAACTTAGGTGAAGAACTTGGTGGTCAAACACAAGTTGGTAGTCCATTCGAAAAACTCACTGAAATGAGAAATGAACTTGATGAAATACTTCAAAGCATGGGAACAGTTGGTGAGCAAAAAAATAATGGTGGACGTGGTGCTAATCAGGTTACCCCGGGCGGTCCGACCAGAGATAAAATCGTAGAATTTGGAATGGAAGAAATGAAAAATAATGGTGGACGTGGTGCTAATCAGGTTACCCCGGGCGGTCCGACCAGAGATAAAATCGTAGAAATTGGCTTACAGCCAGACGAAATGAGTCCTGCAGAATTTGGTAGTGTTGCTGAAAATCAGCAAGAACTTCCAATTACTGACGAAGAAATTAACGAAGTTTTGGGTGGCATGGACGCACCCGTTGATGAAAATAAAACAAGAACATTAGCAAACATGAAAAAAATGACAGCAACTGTTCCCGGTAAAGAATACGCTGGTGACGGTGCAGTTAATAAAATGCGTGGTGGTGTTCAAGAATCACAGAAAAAGATTAGTAGTTTAATTGAAGAGAACAAGAAATTGACTAAGAAGTTAAACGAAACTAAGAAATATAAAGAATCCGTTACTGGATTAGTTGAAAGTTACAAATCCGCACTTGACAAGTATCGTAGTCAATTAAAAGAAATGGCAGTTTTCAATACCAATTTGGCTCATGTAAATAACCTATTGGTAAATGAAGAATTGGCGTTAACACAAGAGGATAAAATTAAGATTATCAATGAATTTAAAAAAGTTGATAATATCGCTTCGTCACAGAAAGTGTATAAAAATTTCCTTACAGAAATGAAAACAGGAAAGAAAACACTTACTGAAAGTATTGAGAACAAAGTATCTGCTTCTATACAGCCGTCCTCAAAACAAAAACTTGATGAAGTTGTAGAAAAAACTGCTTATGCCGATGATAAACACATTCAGAAAATGAAGAGAATCATCGAAACAATCGAGCATAGAGGCAAAAAAATAATTAAGTAAAAAATTAAAAAATTTATAAAATGGGATTTTTAATGGAAAGTGCGGAAGTTGGCAACATTGGCTTGAAACAACTCCGTGAACAAAGAGAAATAACTACAAATCGTTGGGAAAAAATCGGACTTTTAGAAGGTCTTGAAGGCAACGTAAAAGAAAACTGTGCTCAGTTATTTGAGAACCAGTTGTCACATATGATTAATGAGTCGTCAGATTCATCAAACAGTGGACAATTCGAAACAGTTGCATTCCCTGTTATTCGTAGAGTATTTGCTAAACTTTTAGCAAATGACATCGTGTCTGTACAGGCACTTAACTTACCGATTGGTAAATTGTACTACATCAATCCAAAAGCAAGTGTTAGAGTTCTTAGTGATACTCAAACAACAACTGCAGGTAAATTACATACATCACCTAACGGTGCGTATCATAATGCTGCAACTCTTGCTAATGCTTCGAGTACACAGTTCGAAACAAAATCATTGTATGATGCATTCTATGCAACAGAATACAATGAAGAAGGTACTTCTTTATTTGACCGTTCAAAAGGTTCAATGCAGGTAGTTACTGGCGCAACAACTGGTGCTTCTTACGTAGTTGGTGACAAATTCTTAACAAGAGTTCTTGTTGGATTTAGCACTACAGACCAAGGTAAATTGGTAGGTCCAAAAGGCGTTCCAGTTGATACCGAATCATTCCTTGCAAGTTTGAGAATTACTTCTCCAATAAACTTGACTGCTCCTGCTCCTTATGCAGACCAAACCATTCATGGTGGAACACCTGCAACTGGTGATGCTGTTCCTTTCAACGTAAAAGTTCAGAAATACGGACAAGCAATTGTTGACAACACAGGTAGAATCTATCTTATTCTTGATTTACAGTACGCAGGTACAAATGGTTATCAGGCATTGTCTGGTACATCTGCTACTACCTTCCAGTATGCATATAGAACATATGATGACCTTGAAGAAGATTCAAGAATGGCTGAAGTTACATTCCAATTAGACCAAGTTACTGTTTCTGTTGAAACACGTAAAATGCGTGCTATGTGGACACCTGAATTAGCACAGGACGTTAGTGCATTCCATAACATTGATGCAGAAGCAGAACTTACTGCATTATTGTCAGAACAAATGGCTGCAGAAATTGACCGTGAAATTCTTCGTGACCTTAGACGTGGTGCTGCTTGGACTGCTCGTTGGGACTATAATGGTCTCCGTAAAGGAACTAACACTTATTATGGTGTACAGAAAGACTGGAATCAGACATTGATTACAAAAATCAACCAGATTTCAGCACAGATTCATAAAGCAACCCTTCGTGGTGGTGCTTCTTGGGTTGTTGTATCTCCTGAAGTAAGTGCAGTATTCGATGACCTTGAATATTTCCATGTAAGTAATGCTTCTCCAGAACAGGATAAGTATAACATGGGTATCGAAAAAATCGGAACTCTTAGTGGACGTTATCAAGTATATCGTGACCCATATGCACCTGCTAACACAGTGTTAATAGGACATAAAGGAACAAGTATTCTTGAAACAGGTTACATCTACGCTCCTTACGTACCAATGCAGTTAACCCCTGTAATGTACAACCCATTCGATTTCACACCGATTCGTGGTATCATGACTCGTTATGCAAAGAAAATGGTGCTTAACCGTTACTACGGTAGAATTTTCTGTGATGGTCTTCA
>Ga0315284_10005874_pt1 | contig 17464 bp, 20 predicted proteins | sample YL17G09_16_MG_FD_203696 | JGI IMG/M metagenome (GOLD analysis project Ga0315284, IMG submission 203696) | Sediment microbial communities from Yellowstone Lake, YNP, Wyoming, USA - YL17G09_16 | ecosystem: Environmental > Aquatic > Freshwater > Lake > Sediment | place: USA: Wyoming | collected...
CGCCTGGCGCGGCCGGCCCGCCGAGATGGAACGTATCGAACGTCGCGCGGGCGAGGTTGGAGTCGTAGTTGTCGACAAGGTAGGCATAGCCGCCGACGCACGCGTAGGCGGTCGTGGGCGAAGCCGTGAAGCTCAGCGTCAGAGTCTGCCACTTGTCTCTGTTCGCGGTCGTCACATAAGCCTGCGCGCGCTGCTCGGTCCCGATCGGCTGCATAGCCGCGTCGTACTGCTGGACAAACAGGGCGGCGGTCTGGTTCGGATCCGTACCCCACACCGACCCGTATCTGGCATCGGTGGTCGGCCTGAACCGGCATGAAGCCGTGTAGGTCATCCCGGGCCGGACCCGCACATCCTGGAACACTCGGCCAGCGGCGCTAGGCCCGCGGATACACGCGGCCTGCGAGGGCGTGTCAGCACAAACCTGGCCGAATTCGAGGTTGCCGGTCTCAGCAAAGACAGGCGCCGATCCGCCGACCTGCCAACCTCCACTTAGCCATCCGGCGGGGTCGTCGAAGTTGGGGTTGAACAGCAGGTTCGCTCCGACTGCCGTGAGCTGGAAGTCCGCAACGACGGGGACGGTCGTGGTGACGTCCCTGGTCTGCGTGATACAGCCGACCTTGCCCACCTGCAGTGTGTAGGTCGATCCGTAGGTAACGGCGGCCGCGTAGTGCCCGGAGGAGTCCGTCACGCACGAGGTCTTCTGAGCGTCGTGCTCGAAGAGCGTTACGCGGGCGTCGGCGACGGGCTGCTGCCCACAGGTCACCGTGCCCGACAGGCTGACTTGCCCGGCCGGTCCGCGCAGTTCCACATCATCGAAGGTGGCGCGCCTCCACGAGCCGTTCTTGCTTGCATCCTCGAGTGACCAGATGTAGGGGCCTATGCGAACGGTCCGCGTTGCGGACTGGGTCGTGAACGAGTAGCTGAGCTGCTCCCAGGTGAGGAGTTCCTGCGACTTTACGAGCGGGTGCGCCAGCACGAGCGCGCCGGTCGCGTCGAACTCGTTGATGAGGAGTCCGGCCACCTGCGCGTCTGTGAGGTTGCCCCATCTCGTGGTAGTGCCGCTGGCCTTGTTGATCTTTGTCCGCACACCCGCCGTATACTGCGTGCCGCCCAGGACCGCTATGTCTTCGTAGTACCAGAAGCCGCTCGGCGGGGACAGAACGAACAGGCAGATCGCGTTCTCGCCGGAGTAGTAGCTGGGCGTGGAACCGAGGGAGTACTGGGCCTCCCATTCACCGCGGCGGTATCCTCTGCCATAGTCGTACTCGACCCATCCGCCGCCGTAGGGATCGTCGTCGAACCCGGCGTTGGCGATCAGGTTGTCACCCCTGGCAACAAGGTCAAAGTCCACGGTGTTCGGGCCGTCAACGATCGTCCGGTGCTTGGTCTGCGCGAAGCAGCCGGTCTTCGACGCCCTGACTACCACGCTGCTCGTGTCCTGACTGCACCGCACGCTGTAAGCGCCATGCGCGTCGGTCGTGGTCTCGACGCCGTTGACGCTGACCTTAGCCCCGGCCAGCGCAGTGCCGCTGCTCGCGACCGTACCCAGCACGATCCGGGCCGTCGATGGCTCGCCGACAAGCGCGCAGTCATCCCAGTTGATGTGGTTGACCGTCTCCGTCCCGTACCAATGCTGATAGAGGGTGTACCGAATCCGGGCGGTTGTGGAGGCGGTGTGTAACGGCACCGACAGCTCGCGCCACGCGTCCGAGGCATCGATGAACATCTGCTGGTGGGTGGCGACCACGGCGCCGTCGGCGTCCAGTTCCTCGGCGACTATTCCCGTGCTGAACTCGCTGCCGAGGCTCGCGCCATGGGCAAGGTAGATGAACACCCACGCCGACGCGACATAATCCTGGTCGGAGTTGACCTCGACCACCTGGCTGATGGTGGATGTGCGCCAGCCATCGGGGTATCCATAGATGGGGCCGTAGTGGAAGACGCGCACGCAGTAGCTGCCGGTCCTGAGCGAAGTTCCTCCGCCCCAGGCCGTGGTGGCGCCGTTCCAAAACCCGGAGCTGTTGGCGGCCGCGCTCCAGTGCCAACCGTAGGCGTCGTCGGCCAACCCGTAGACCTGGTTCCAGGCGACGACGCCGCTCTCAAATCCGGGGTTCACGAGCAAGTTCGCGCACCAGCCGGCGCACTGCGCAACCCCACACAGGCCGACGAGCAGACCCAACACGACTCTCGGCTTTGGAGCACGACTCATCCGGCAGACTCCCCACGCGCACGCTCGCTGTGGCCAAGTTCGACGCGCCGCATACTTGGTTTATACCTCCGGTCATGGGGCACTGTCAAGGCCCACCAGGCCGGCATCCCGCCAATACACAAAGAATCAGCCGTTTCTACCAGAGGAACCCGCGCCCAGTCGCGACAGTGCCCCAGGCTTGTGTTGGGGGTCAAAGGGGGCAGGCCAGACTTACGTAATCAGGCGCCAATTGTGGTAGTCTCCTCTATCCTGCCAACCCTGCTGTTGAGTAGGGCGGAGCGCAGGCGAGCGATTGCCTCGTTGTGGTCTCTTCCAGCGCATACCTGCTGTCTGAGCCGCCAATGATTGATGGTCGACCTCTTCAGTATGACGTTCGCACCTGAGCGGGCGCCGTGTCACGCGATGCTTGCAATTGGACAGCGGGTAGCTGTAAAATACATCTACATGTGATCTGTGCCGAAGTCAAAGGAGGTCGGACTAGTGGCCAACAGAATAGTTGTGATCGGTGGAGTGGCTTGCGGACCGAAGGCGGCCGCCAGGGCGAGAAGGCTGGACCCCACCGCGGACATTACCATCATCGAAAGAGGCGATCTGCTGTCCTATGCTGGATGCGGCATGCCATACTACATTCAGGGCGGGATCGAGAGCACCGATGAGCTAATGAGCACTCCAGCAGGAGCGGTCAGAGACGCGGCGTTCTTCAAGAACGTCAAAGCGATACACTGCATGAGCAGGACTCTGGCCGAGCGCATCGACCGCAAGCGCAAAGTGGTCGAGGTTGTCTCAGTGGAAAGCGGCGAGAAGTCGGCAATCCCCTATGACAAGCTCGTTCTAGCTACCGGTGCGGATGCCTTTGTGCCTCCGTTTTCCGGTGCCGACCTGAAGAACGTTTTTCGGCTCAACCATCCGTATGATGCCGAGGGCATACGCAACGCCGTTACCGACGGATGCAAGAATGCGGTCATCGTGGGAGCCGGACTCATTGGCATGGAAGTTGCCGAGGCGCTTGCTACTCGCGGGCTTAAAGTGAGTATTGTGGAGATGATGGATACGGTGGTTCCGGCATTCCTGGATGAAGACCTGGCATACCACCTGCAGAGCCACCTGTGTTCGAAGGATGTGAGTGTCCATACCGGCACCAGAGTGGAGTCTCTCGAAGGCGACGATACAGGCAAGGTAACGGCGGTCATCACCGACAAGTGCAGGCTCGATGCGGATCTTGTTCTGATGGCGATAGGCGTTCGCCCCAACGTCAAGCTGGCTCGCGATGCCGGACTGGAGATCGGCGAGACAGGAGCGATCAAGGTGGACGAGCACTTGCAGACGAGCGATCCCGACATCTACGCAGGCGGTGATTGCGTGGAGAACATCAACAGACTGACCGGCAAGCCCTGCTATGTGCCGCTGGGCTCCACAGCGAACAAGCATGGCAGAGTGATCGGCGACAACGTGAGCGGCGGGGATTCGGCGTTTCCAGGGGTTCTTGGGACGGTCATCTTCAAGGCATTTGACTTCAACGTCGGTCGAGTCGGTCTCTCCGAGAAGGACTGTGTCAGGCTCGGAATCCCTCACCTGATTGCATTGACCCCGGGGCCGGATCGTGCGCACTACTACCCGACAGCCAAGCCAATGGTGCTGAAGCTGATATCCAACGCCGAGAACGGTAGGCTACTCGGCGTACAGGCCGTTGGGACAGGGGATGTCGCCAAACGAATCGACGTCGCTGCGACCGCCCTATCCTATGGCGCGGCTACTCGGGATCTGGCTGAGCTTGATCTGGCGTATGCGCCGCCCTATTCATCTGCAGTCGATCTGTTAGCGCACGCTTCGAACGTCGTTGACAACAAGTCCAAGGGCGTCGCGGTTGCGATCAGCCCAGCCGAGTTGAAAACTAAGCTCGATGCAGCGGAAGACCTTGTCGTGCTGGATGTCAGGAGCCCACAGGAGGTCGAAGCCGCGCCATTCAACGACTCGCGAGTGGTGAACATACCCATGGGCAAGCTCCGCGCTCGGCTTGCCGAACTTCCGAAGGACAAGGAGATAGTGGCGTTCTGCAAGATCAGCGTGCGGGGCTATGAGGCGCAGCGAATCCTGAATGGCGAAGGGTATGACAACGTAAGATTCCTGGATGGCGGGATAATGGCTTGGCCCTATTCGATGTGAACCGGGAGGCATCTGATGAAATGCAATGTGGCGGTACTGGGCGCGTCCAGCAATCCTGATCGCTACTCCTACAAGGCGGTAGAGGCGCTTGCAGAAGTTGGTTATCCTGTGTTCCCGGTGCATCCGTCGGAAAAGCCTGTCAATGGCCTCAGGTGCTATCCCAGCCTCTGTGCCATCGGGGAACCCTTGGACACGATCACTGTTTATCTGTCGGAAAAGAACTCGACACTACTCATAGAGGAGATCACAGAGAGCGCTCCTCGGCGCGTGATCCTGAACCCAGGTGCCGAGAACGACGAGCTAAAGAGTCGATGTGAATCGGCGGGAATTAAGGTGCAGGAGGCTTGCACTCTGGTATTGGTGAGCACTGGGCAGTTCTAAAGCCTGCTGATCAACACAAGGGGAGGGGGCCAGTGATGAGCAAAACTCTAATTGGAGGCAGCCATAATGTTTAAGAAACTGAGCGAACGACGGTTATTACTGATGATGCTGGTGCTGATAGTTTTGGCATCGGCTTGCATGGCGGATGGGACACCCAGGAATATCATTCTGCTGATAGGCGACGGGATGGGTATTGGACATATCACTGCAGCCAGGTGTGAGGGTCCTGGTCCCAATGGCAGGCTGGCCATGGACACCATGCCAATCACTGGCTTGGTTCTAACTCATCCTGCGAATGCTCTTGTAACTGACTCAGCCGCCGCGGGCACAGCGCTCGCGACCGGTGTCAAGACCAACAACGGTATAATTTCGATGGCTCCTGACGGCAAACGTCTCAAGACCATATTGGAACTCGCAGAGGAAAAAGGCAAGTCTACCGGTATTATCTCCACTAAGTCTATAACCGACGCCACTCCTGCGGTCTTTGTCGCGCATGTTATCAATCGCAGTCAAAAAGAAGACATTGCCATCCAAATGATCTCGTCACGTGTGAACGTAATCCTTGGCGGAGGCAAAAAGTATTTCTTGCCGCAATCTGAAGGCGGATCGCGCGCGGATGGACGCAACCTTCTGGATGAAGCCAAAAAGCGCGGCTATGATGTTTTCGATACAACCGATGCAATGAAACAAAGCACATCGAAATTGATAATCGGCCTATTCGCCCAAGATTCGATGCTGAACCAGCCCTCTGAACCAACTATAGCCGAGATGACTGCCAAAGCGATATCCGCTCTTGCCAAGAATGGCAAGGGGTTCTTTCTTATGTCTGAGGGAGCGAAGATAGATACTGAATCTCACGGAAACAACGCGGTGGGCATGACTAAGGAAACGTTATGGTTCGATGATGCAGTTCATACGGCCCTCGATTTCGCGAAAAAAGACAAGAGCACACTCGTGATTGTGACAGCCGACCATGAGACGGGGGGGCTTGCGGTTCTCGATCCCGATAGTGATGCCCCAAAGTTCAAGGCGGGCTGGGTATCCAAAGGGCACAGCGCAAACATGGTGCCTGTTTATGCGTTCGGCCCCAGCGCGGATCGGTTCAGCGGAACTCATGACAATACCGATATACCGAAAACATTCGCAGGGCTGTGGGGACAGAAGCTTAACTAATTCTGTTTGCCGTTTAGAAGCAATCGTTGGATTCGGGTCACCTACAATGAGGCTTTTGCGATATACAGCAAGACCATCGATTTCAACATCATATGGTCCACTAGAGTCCCCTCGTGCAGAACCGGTGCAAACGCAGCAGCGCGGCTGCGCCAGCTATGGTGATACCGTAGAAGACCGTGTGGCACTTGAGGCCGACGAAACGGTCTATGGTGCCGTTCACAAGCGTGCTGCCGGTCACGAGCGCGATGTTGCACCATTCCAAGGCATCGTCTGTGTTCTGTTCGCCTTCGACTGTTACACAATTGAAAGACTTGCCAATGTTGTCCGGGTCGAGGTCAATGACTCTCAACTGATAGGCGGACGAAAGAGCCTCAATCATTCTGGGCTGGCACCCGATCAGCGTGATGCGGGAGTCGTCCGGAGATCCCGAGCAGATGACGCTTACCAAGTCCTTTGCGCATTCCCTCGGGCCTTCATCTCGGCAGTGGATGGTTTTCTCGGCAATGCCCAGATGCAAGCAGAGCGCGTTTACTGATGCAACGAACACTCCGCGGTTCTTCAGGGCCGTCTCGTCAGTCCCCTCCAGATCGAGAGCAAGCACATCGCCGAGTTCCCCGCTGAAGTCCGATGGGACAGGTGAGAATGCCTGACCGACACCATTCAGCAACCTTGCCTCGACTATGCCTTCCTTGCCTTTCCAGATGGGATAGTCCCTGTCGGCAGTGTTGCCTATCGCCGACTCCGGCGGCAGCTTCGTTACCTCGACCATCAGCGGCGTGTTGAGCAGCCCCGATTCCATCGCGATAGTTCTCGCACTGCCGCGAAGACGCTCGATCACAGGAACACGATTGCCGCCACTGTCGGTCCGAATGCCAAGATAGTCTCCCATTGCATACCTCAACGCACCCACACCCAGATTCGAACAGTGCACTTTCTCTCCAGGCAGACCGCCTAGATATTCGGAGACGGTCTCCTCCATTATATGCACTGCTTCGTGAATGGTCTTGCCGAGCGCCAGTTCACAAGTGGCGCTGCCACTCGCAATCGCTGCTGGGCATCCCTGGCAGAGAAAGGAGATGTCTTGAATCGTATCCCCCTCCACCTGAATATAGACTCTCAGGAAGTCACCACAGGCGGGATCGCCTATCGTGCCCACGCCGTTAGCCTCCGGCAATTCGCCGACGTGTCTGGGATTGAGGAAATGGTCTGTGATTGTCTCATTATACATGGCTCGTATCCGACCACACGTCCGCGCGCATAAACTTCGCCGTCGCCCTAGCACACACGGTTCCGTTCTGAATCACCTCAGCATCAAGCATAAAGAGAGGCGAACGGGAACGCACCAACGATGCTTTCACGGTCACCATGCCGCCGACTCGCAGGGGTTCCCGGTACTTGACGTGCATGTCCGCAGTCACCGCCGAAATACCCTTCATCAGCAGGCAGTTTGTCATGGCGCAGTCGAGAATAGTGGCTATTATCCCGCCGTGCACGATCCCCGGATAGCTGCGGTATCTCTCGTCACAGAACCATTCCGCCGAGACGGTATCGCTTCCGCTTCGGTCGAACGTCATGCCCAGGCCATCTTCGCCGTGCCCGCAGGCGAAGCAGTCACGGTGAAGACTGGCGGCGCTGCCAGTATCCTCCGCATACGATTGCTTCACGGCTTGCGCCGGTCCTAGTGATCGCAAAGGTTCGACCCGGTTTCGAGTGTTCCGGCCAGATACGCGGCTACGATATCGGCGGGAGGGGCAACCGGAGCGCCCACGCACACCTGGATTCCGTTCTGAGCAAACAATCCCTGCGCGCGACCGCCCATCCCTCCGGCGATGATGACGGTAGCTCCCATCTCGTGCAGCCACCTCGGAAGCAGGCCGGGCTCGTGCTCGGGTGAGGGAATCGCTTGTGTGTTCACGATCTCCTTGCTTTCTGGGTTTACGTCCACAATCGTGAACTCGTCGCAATGCCCGAAGTGAGGGCAAAGCAAGCCATTTGCAGTCGGTATAGCGATCTTCATGTTGTCCATGTCGTCCTTTCTGTTAGCTGTTGGCAGTTGATGCCAGTCTGTGTGTCACGGCGTCCCACAGCGACCTGATGTCGCTGGATGCGGAGCCTCTATCGTACTCGACTACGCTCCTTTCTTGTATCTGAGCCCGGGTGACCGCTGTATCGTAATGGATCTCACCCAGCATATCTATGTTCCTTTCAGAGCAGTGCTCGCGAATCCTCGCGGTCATCTCAGGGTTGATGTCGCTCTTGTTCACGCAGACGGTCGTCTGGATGTCGAAGTGTTCGGCGAGATCGGCGACGCGGTCCAGGTCGTGCAGTCCCGATAGAGTCGGCTCCGTCACTATGAGCACCAGGCTCGCCCCAGTGATCGAGGCTATGACTGGACAACCTATGCCGGGCGAGCCGTCGATGATTATAAGGCCGAGGCCGTTTGCTTCCGCGATTCTATTCGCTTCTCTTCTTATCGTCGTGACGAGTTTGCCGGAGTTCTCCTCGGCGATTCCAAGCTTCGCGTGAACCATCGGGCCGTGTCTGGTCTCGGAGACGAACCACTCGCCATTGATGCTTGGGGAGAAGACCACGGCATCAACAGGACAGAAGTATGCGCAGACTCCGCATCCCTCGCAGGCTATCGGGTCGATCCGATAGGTCTTGCCCACCACGTCGTTAGCAGGGCCATCGAAGCTGATCGCGTCGAACCGGCACACCGAAGCGCATTTCCCGCATCCAATGCACTGGTCGGCCGCGACTGCCGCGCTCTTGCCGCCGATGAACTCCTCGCGGTGCACGATCTTCGGGGACAGCACCAGATGGAGGTCGGCGGCATCCACATCGCAGTCGGCAAGGACTTTGTCCTCCGCGAGAGAGGCAAACGAGGCCACAACGCTTGTCTTCCCCGTCCGCCCTTTCCGCTTATCACCACAAGCTCTTTCACGCTTCCTTACCTTTCTCCAGGAGTTTCCTTGTCCCCCTTATGATGTACAACGCGGCGTCGGCGGCATCCCGGCTCTCGAATATGGCATCTTCCTTGATGCCAAGGAAGAACTCCGTCTGAACGCTGAAATCCTCAACAATCACGTTCCGATTTCCTTCAACCCCGTATGTCTGATCTTGCGCACGTAAGAGTTGGGATCACGGAATTTCCCCTTGAAAAGGCCCGATTCCGGGTTGAGCAACATGACAATGAGTTTGCCGTTCGGGCGCAACACGCGCGCTGTCTTCTTCATCGCTTTTCTGTAGTCTTCGATGAACTGCAGGGAGGCCACATAGATCACGGCGTCGAAACAGGATTCTGGGAAGGACATATCCTCGGCGCTCGCCGCCACCGTCCTGATGTTATCGGGTGCGCGGTCCAACGCCTCCCGCGAAATATCGATCCCTGTTACACGAAATCCGCGCTCGCCCAGCGCGCTTTCAATAGCCGCTGGCCCGCACCCAACGCTCAGGACATCCTCGCACCCTGCCAGGTGTTCCAAGAGATACTCGATCTCGGCCTGAAAGACAGCCTTCCAGAAGTCCGTCTGACAGGATTGAAGGTAGTGTTCTATGTCCTCGGAATTCCTCATCATTGTTCCACTCGATTCAGATACGCCAGGAAATCCCGGATCGGGCCAGCGCGACCCGAGGACCGAGCTTCGATCCAAGATATTCGTATGCGCCAGCCCCGGTGCAGTGACAGCAGGCTATCTGCCCTATGTCCACATTCCTCAAAAAGTCGGCCAGGGTGTCCAGCTCGTCTCCACTTACATTTCCGAGATGGAATCCTCCCGCAAGCAAGTCAATTCGCGCGACACCCGCCACATCCATCGCGGCGAGCACATTGTTCTCGACTCCTCTGTGAGCGCAGCCAACGAGCGCGGCAACGAAGTCGCCGTTTCGGACTATAAGGCATTGCTCGTCCTCGAAAATGTCCTGCCGAAGCTCATCGTCTCCGGTCAGGAACCTGCCTTCGAATGTGTGCGTCCCAATCTTCAGTGGAATCTCTCCGCTCAGAACTACACCAGGCAGGACTTCCACTGCCGACCTGTTGAGCGTAAATGCGGCCTTTCGCGACACGATTTCCGCCGGCATTCCGATGTACCGCATCTCACCGGTTGATTGCGCATACTTCGGAAGGAAACACGCCGGGTGTGCAAAGCACTCTGCGTCAGATGCTTCCCGCACGGCAGTGGTCAACCCGCTCGTGTGATCGTAATGGCCATGGCTAACGGCTATGGCCTTGATCGCCTCGGGCTCGCGTCCGAGTGCAATCAGATTATGCAACCAAGCGTCACTCTGCCCCGTGTCGAACAGAACGGACCCGTCATTGGTCTCAACGAGAAAGCTCAGTCCGTGCTCCGACCGGAGCCCGTCACTTGCCAGATTGTCAAGTATGAGCGTCAGTAGCACAGCAAGCGCCGGTTCCTTTCGCGTGTGATGCTGCCACAATTGCGCTTGATATGGCCTCGATCTTGTCCACGAAGAGGTTGTTCTCGTAATCCTCCATGGTCCCCGAATCGGCCCGCGCGGAGATTTCCGGGTCAATCGGCAAGTCCAAGAGATGCGGCACGCCCATTTCTCGCGCAAGAGTCTCACCATCCGCTCTGCCGAATGGATAGATGATATCATTGCAGTTGGGGCACTTGAGCCAAGCCATGTTCTGAACAAGCCCGAGAACGGGCACGTTCAGTTTGCCGCACATGTCCACCGCCTTGCGCACAACCATCGCCGCCAGGTCCTGGGGCGACGTTACAACGACCACGCAATCCAGCGGCAGAGATTGCATCACCGTAAGCGGCACATCAGCCGTGCCTGGCGGGAGGTCCACCAGCAGGTAATCGAGCTTGCCCCAGAACACATCCTGCCAGAACTGCTTGACCGTGTTTGAGATCAGGGGACCTCGCCAGATCACGGCGTCGTCGGGCCTATCTAGAAACAGGTTGATGGAAATGACCCTGATCCCGGAGCGAGTCTTGACTGGGAATATGCCCAACTCGCTCATTTCGGGCCTTTCGGTTATGCCAAACATCTTAGGAATGCTGGGACCGGTCACGTCCGCATCCAGAATCCCGACCTCATATCCGGCCTTCTTGAGCGCGCAGGCAAGCAATCCGGTAACAAGTGACTTGCCCACGCCTCCTTTGCCGCTCATCACTCCCACTACGTGGGCTACTTCATTTGACTGCTCGGCCAGCGACGGCTGGTCGATGGTTTGAACGTCTGCCATTCTATCCTCCGGTCACACAACGGTAGTAAGGGTTCGTGTCCCCGATTTGTTCTATAAGTCCTTTCTGCGCGAGGCGCTGCAGGTGCTTGGTTATCTTGTGGCGATTGCGACCCGACACGGTGACACAGTCGCCCAGGGTACACGGCCTCCTGGACAGCATCCGCAGCAACTCATCTTCTATCTGCTGCCATTGGCGATTATCCGCGGGCGCGACCACACCGCCTGCAATGATTTCGGCCGATCCACCAAGAACCTCGCACGCTCTAATCAGCGTCTCACGACACACGCGCCTGGCGTCGCCCGACCTCGACGGCCTCTCGACAGTGTTGATCTGCAGCTTGTCGGGGCAGACCCGCCGGACGACCTCATACATCGCATGAAGCTCGGCTTCCGAATCGTTGACTCCCTCGACCAGCATTGTCTCCAGCCAGATTTGGCCGGGGAACTCCTGCGCGGTCTGCACCAGCCCTTCCCTCATTCCGAGGAAACTGACACTGGGCGCGGGTCTGTTCACAGCCCGGAAAGTGCGCTCCGTTCCGGCGTCCAGTGAAGGCAGGAGCACATCGGCCATCGAGACAGCCTCACGTATCTCCGATTCGCCCAGCAGAGAACCGTTCGTAATCATGGCCAGCGGGATTTTGGTGAGCTTCTTCGTTGCCCTAATCATCTCGCCAAGATCAGCGTTGAGCGTCGGTTCGCCGGAGCCTGCAAAGGTGATGTAGTCCGCGCTTCCGCCTTGTTCCAACCACTGCTCGATCTCTCGGATCACATCCTTTGCGTTGATAAGCCGTCCGGGCGCGGAAGTCAGCTTGGTAGTGCGTCCCAACGTGCAGTAGATGCAGTCGTAGCTGCAAATCTTGTAAGGCACGATGTCCACGCCCAGTGACCGACCGAGTCGCCGGGAGGGCACCGGTCCGTATAGATGTTTGCTGTGTACTTCGTTCATCTTAGCCTTCACATTTCCTACCACACGTGAATCTCAAAATAGCCGGCAATGAACTTGATGGACACGTATGCGAAGTACAAACCGAATATCAGCTTAAGCGTGTTGGGCTTGAAACGCTTGATGGCAGCGGCGCCTATCTGTGCGCCAATCACCGTACCCGCCGCAAGAACAAGCCCCGCATTGATAGCCACGAACCCTTGGGCAAGCTTGATACTGCCGCCCACGACAGCCAGAGGAATCATTGTGGCAAGGGAAGTTCCCATGGTGACGTAAACGGGCGCACCGAAAAGATAGATGAGACCAGGAACAAGCGCATACCCTCCTCCAAGCCCGACCACACCGGTAAGAGTTCCGATCACAAAGCCGAATGCTGCTAACCCAGAAGACGAGCCTGAAATCTCATTGCCTTCGCGCTCGGTTTTCCTGTGCCGGGTGAAAAAGCCGTCTCCTATCATACGGACAGCGGGCCATACGAAAGCCAGGCCCAGCAAGAGACCCAGAAGCTTTGTTTGAGAGCTGAGCAGTGTGAACAAATACGAACCCAGTAAGACCCCGACGATTCCCGACAAGCCGAGCCAGAGCGTAGCCCTGATATTCAGATTCCTGCGGACAAGATGGGCATACCCTCCTGAGAGGGCAGTGAAGATGACTGCGAACAAGGTCGTCCCAACGGCAACAGTCGGCAGGTATCCCAGCCAAAAATGAATGGCAGGCAACATAACGCTGCACCCGCCCGTCCCGATTATCCCGCCGAGAAAACCGGCTGCCAGTCCGACGACCATGAGGATTACGTATCTGAATCCTGTGATGGCAGGAATGCCGGGCTGGGCCGATGCGTCACTCTTCAACGAGACTACGAATGCTATCGCCAAAAGAGCGAGTATCACCAGAGTTGGGAGGTAATTCTTCCAGCCAGTTGACCGTCCATTCATTGCATTTTCCTCTATCTGTCTGCTTTGTTTGAAGCATCTGTCTGCAACTTCCTAGAAATACAGGTCACGCTCGCCTGCCCTGATTCGCTTGATCCTGTCTTTAGCTTCTCCTCTGCATTTTCCCGGACGCGACCCATGCATGCGTGATGTCGAACTCCCGGGTCTCCACTCGGTCGAATGACGAACGCAGATACCGACCAATCTCCTCGGTGGACATCTCGCCCTTCCGATGCTCTCCCCGTCCTTGCATTCTGTGGTGCAGTTCCATCAACTCGAACCCGTCCGAGTTGAACTCAGTCACAAGCAGTTTCCCGTCCGCCGTCAGCACTCGCGTTATCTCATCGAGCGCGCCGCTCGGATCGTCCATCTCGTGAATGGCGTTTGCGAGAGTCGCCGCGTGGAAGCTATCATCGTCAAACTGAATCTTGTGAGCATCCAGGATCACCAGTGTCGGCTTGTCGGCCAAGTCTCCGAGTCGTTCCCTGGCTCTATCCAATGCCTCTCGGTCGATATCGCCGGAAACCACTGAGTGTCCGCGCCCAAGAAGCTGCATAAGCATTCGCCCCGAACCAGTGGCAACGTCCAGTATCGTCTCCCCAACGCCGAAGTGTGCAAAGTCCAGTGCTGAGTCGTACTCACGAACCAGCAGGGCATCTCGCTCGCTCAACATTGTCTCGATATCACAATCGTGCATCGACAACACCCTCCAGAAGTGACGCGAACACCTCGGCGCACTCTGGCAGAGCTTGTGTAGCAAGCTGCCCCCTGGAGTATACTTCCGCTATCCGCCTGTCGTCAGGTATCCGCAAGAGCACGTCGATGGACTCGCTGCCGCAGTAATCGAAGACAGCTTCATCCCCCACATCGGCGCGGTTCACGACAACCCCGAACGGCAGCTTCAGAACCCTGAGCATCTCCACGGCCAGTTTCAGATCGTTCAGTCCGAACGGAGTCGGCTCAGTCACCAGGAGCACGTAATCGGCTCCCCTGACCGATTGAATGACCGGGCACGAAGTGCCGGGAGGGGAGTCTATAATGGCAATCCCTTCGCCCGAAATTCGTTCCTTGACTGCTCTTATGAGAGGAGGCGACATGGCCTCGCCGATTCTGAGCTTACCATGCACGAATCTAATCCCGTCCGCCATTCCCTCCTCAACGACTCCCACTTCACGGCCTGCTTCGGTTATCGCACCGGTCGGACAGACCAGCATACACCCGCCGCATCCATGGCATAGGTTCGGGAAGGTGAGCACGGTCTTGCCGAGCAGCGCTATCGCGCTGTACTGGCATATCTCCCTGCACTTCCCGCAAGCCGTGCATTTGTCCTCATCCACCACGGGCACGGGCACGCAGACCGACTCCGTCTTCTCGATCTCTGGCTTCAAAAATATGTGACCATTCGGTTCTTCGACATCGCAGTCCAGGTAGCTGACATCAAGTCCCTGCATTTTCGCAACGCGAGCCAGATTGGTTGCCACAGTCGTCTTGCCGGTTCCGCCTTTTCCGCTGGCCACCGCAATGATCGTCCTGTCCATCCTACCAGTGCCCTTCGACATCAGCCGTCTGAACGGGACTCAACTTACCCTCATTCAGATCGGCCAGGGCTTCTCGGACCAATCCCGTTGCGCCCGTATAGGCGTTTATCCCAGCAGCAGACAGGGTCTTGAAAGCATTGGGCCCAACATGACCGGTTACGACGGATGACACGCCTAAACCAGCCAGATTTTGGGCTGTCTGTATCCCCGCGCCTTGAGCCGCGTTCAGGTTGACTTCGTTGTCGTGAACATCTATCGCGTCAGTATCATTATCGACTACTATCAGGTACTTCGCACGACCAAACCTCTGGTCCACTTCGCTTTCGAGAGACGTGCCCTTGGCAGTAACGGCCACTTTCATCAGAATGATCCTCTCCTGCCTCGTCCCTGTCTTCGGCCTCCTCCCCGGCGAACGCCGGAGACTCCGAAACCGCCAAGCGCTCCCTGCAGCATTCTGCCGAGCCAACTGCTCGGCTGCTGCTGAGCTACTGGCGGCGTCGTAGGGCCTGACGTGCCGCAGGACCCTTGCCCTCTCCCTGTCATAAGTCCCTGTCCGGCGGGACCGGTTCCGTCCATTCTTGGCATCTTGCTATCCCTCCTTGCAGAAGTGGCGGGCCGCCCAGGTGTGCGGTTACCGCCACCTCACTGCCGTTTTCGTTCAATCGGTTTGGCAACCGAATCGCACGGCTTCTTCTCGGAAACGCAGGGATGCTCTTCAACGTCGCCGTGACATTCCCGTATCTGCTCCGGTGAGCATTCCTTGGGGCTGGTCAGGAGTTTCTCAGGTTTCTGACAACACTTGCTCCCTTCACACATGCCTTTCACCTCCTTTCGCGCACGGTTTGAGCGAACAGTTGCGGGGGTACAAAGCCCTCGGCTACCGTCCGCCGCGTCCACGGCCTCCGCCGCCTCCGCGGCCCATACCTCCGCCACGACCCATGCCGCCTCCCCTACCCATTCCTGGGCCCGAGCCCTGGCCGGGTGCGGCATTCATACCGGAATGGGCGGCAACTGTCGGCGCGGTGATTTCCTGCAGCGACCCGGCGTTGAACAGGTTCACTGCGTTCCTTACCGTCTCACCCGCGCACGCGTATACCCTAATCCCGGCTGCGGACAGCGCTTGATGCGCATTCGGACCGAGATTGCCGGCTATCACAACGCCTACTCCGAGGGACGAAATCACCTGCGCTGCCTGGATCCCCGCGCCCTGCGCCGACATGACCCCAGGATTTGCGGCGGCGGTTGCATCGAATGTCTCCGTGTCAACGATCACGAAATGCGCGCACCTCCCGAATCTAGGGTCAGTTGGCGAATCAATGGTATCGCCTGTCGAGCAAACTGCCACTTTCATCTAAGTTCCGTTCCTTTCAGACTCCGACTTGCTCACTGTCCAATATGGACATGCGTCAGGGCCGGGCAGGAAGCAAGGGCTGCAATCCTGCCCGGCACACAATCACTGCTCGGAAGTCTTCGCGTCCTCGATCTCGCCGAGGCGCGCCTTCACGGCCGCCAACTGCTGCTCAATAGCCGACAGCTGAGACTTCAACACCGTCTCTTCGTCGGGCACTGCCATCGGAAACACTCCGGCGACAGGTGGCACGAATCCTGCGTAGGGCGGGTGGAATCCACCTCTGCCTCGGCGAAGCGCAAGACCTCGACCTCCGCCGCCTCCGCGCCCCCAGGCCATTCCGCGACCAAGACCGCAGCCTATCGGGTTGGCGACGCCCGGCACACTGTATCCGGCGCAGTAACCAAGCCCGCGACCGGTCATTGGCCCCAGTCCCTGGGGTCCAGTTCCATCACCTCGTGGCATATTGCTCTCCTTTCTGCCGCCTACATGCAGCGGCTAGTTGATTGATATCCATGTGGTCAATCTGCGAAGTCATTCCAGCGGTTCACCCGCATTCTCACCGGGCGTCTGGACGTATATCTGGGCAATCCGAAGAACTACCACACCTTTTGGGCGTGTTCCCGGTTTCTCTTTGTCCATGTGCGCAACCGCCGCGTCCATGTGAAGCCCTTCCGAGAGATATTCGGCTGTGCCTTTCAACTGATAGGCTTCTCCTGATTCCGCATTCCAAACAGACACCGAGGCTGTTCCTGTGGACTTGATGTTGGCCTTGGTGGTCTTCATGTAGTTGTCCAGAAGGAGCAAGGTACTGTCGTCATACCAGAGCTTCCAGAAAATGGGCGCTACGTTTGGCGTTCCATCGGGCGCTGCCGTAGCAAGAGCGACTATCGGCTGCTGATCCACGAGATTCCGTGCGCTATCGGGTACTGACATTGCTTTGCTATTCCTCCTCCCCTCTGGGGGCGATAGATGCAAGTTACACCTAGAGTATACCGCAAGCACCTGTGCGTGTCAACATGCTTTTTCGGGACATTTTAAACTACCGGGCTATCCTCGCGCTAGCCGACTTGGTTTCGCGAGCATTACGTATGCTCACATCACCACGTTCAAGAACCCGCCAGCGGTCAACGCAACCAACACCATCAATGCCGCCGCCTTGAGCATATAGCGAAAACCGAACTCGCGCAGCAGCACGACGAAGGTCGCTACGCATGGAAAATAGGTGACCAGAACCACCGAGGCGACAACGAGCTGCTTCATGCTCAAGCCCATCGGGGCAAGCATTCCCACGGCCACGTCCTTGCGCAGGAAACCCACCAGGAGCGCGCCGATGGCCTCGTCAGGCAGACCGAGAATGTTGGTCAACACCGGCGACGCTAGGTGTCCGAACGCCTGTATGATCCGCAGCGAGTATAGCAGATTGACAATGAGCACTCCAAGCAATACGTAAGGCACTGCCTCAACAATGAACTGCCTTGTGCGCAGCCACAGCTTCTGGGCAACAGCGCGGACAGATGGTATGCGATATGGGGGAATCTCGAGGAATATCTCCGGAGCTT
>Ga0315284_10005875_pt1 | contig 17459 bp, 16 predicted proteins | sample YL17G09_16_MG_FD_203696 | JGI IMG/M metagenome (GOLD analysis project Ga0315284, IMG submission 203696) | Sediment microbial communities from Yellowstone Lake, YNP, Wyoming, USA - YL17G09_16 | ecosystem: Environmental > Aquatic > Freshwater > Lake > Sediment | place: USA: Wyoming | collected...
GCCACCTTCCTCCAACTCCTGACCCCTTGCCCCTCGAGCCGCCGCAGGTAGTGCTATGATCCGGCTCGTATAAGAACAAAGAAGCATCGGTCGTCACGCTAGCCTCGCCCTCACCGCAGGCGCCTGGGACGCCAGGAGGCGGTGGCTCGGCTGATGCACGGCTGGGTCCTAGTCCTCGCCCTCGTCAACCTCATCCTGGCCGACGCCATCGTCTGGTTCGTCATCGCCCAGGGCTGGCGATAGCCCCTCCTTGCCAACCCTCGCGGCTGCGAGTAGAATAGGGGCAGCCGTGAAAGACTACTACGAGATACTTCAAGTCAGCCCAAACGCCGAGCAAGAGGTCATTGAGGCTGCGTATAGGCGACTAGCCAGGAAATACCACCCCGATGTTTATTCGGGCCCTGACGTCGCCCACCGTATGCGCGAACTGAATGAAGCCTACCAGGTGCTTGGCGACCCCCATCGAAGGGCAGAGTACGACGCGGCACTGGGACGCACACAGGCCCGTGCCGGGGCGAGGAGACCACAGGAGGACAGACCCCCACCTCCCCCACCTCCGCCACCGCCACCAACTGGCCGGGCGAAGGAACCCGAACGCCCTGCCCCTGAAGAGGCCGACCCCTGGCGGCGCAGATTCCGGCCCGTGTGGCTGGGAGTAGCTACGGCCTTACTCCTGGCTCTGGCTGTCACTGGAGGGACTACCGTAGCCACCCTGATCGTCAGCGGTCGATGGCCAGAGAACACCCGCTACCCCCATGTTACAGGCAGTCCGGCGCCGTCTAGCCCGGTGGTGCAGGCCACGCCTACGCCCGTGGTGGTGGCAGGCGTGAGCGTCGATGACGACCCCTCGATCGGGTCAGAGGACGCAGCGGTCACCATCGTCGGCTTTATCGACTACCAATGACCGTACTGCAAGCGTTTCCGTGACGAAACGCTGGACACAATCCTCTCGACATTCGAGGGCAAGGTCAACTACGTCCAACGTGACTTCCCCCTGCCTGCTAGGATGCACCCCAATGCTCAGAAGGCGGCTGAGGCGTCTGAATGTGCCGACGATCAGGGCAAGTTCTGGGAGTACCACGATCTACTGTTCGCCAACCAGAGTGCCCTCGATGTGGCTAGCCTGAAGAGCTACGCAGCCCAACTGGGCCTTGACACAGCCACCTTTGACCAGTGCCTGGACGGGGGCGAGAAGACCGCCGAGTGGGAGAAGGACGAGCAGGATGGCACCTCCTACGGGGTGCAGGGCACGCCCAACTTCTTCATCAACGGTCGGCTGGTGACGGGCGCTATTCCGTTCGCGGACTATCAGAATAGCGCCGGCGTGACGCAGCCGGGGTTCAAGAGCATTATTGAGCAGGCCCTCGAACAGGCCGAGGCGAGCTGAGTGGTTGCGGCTGCCCTCACTCCCGATGATATTGGGGCATCTCTCTCTTCACCCTGCTTGTCCTGCTGGTGGCCAACGCCATCGTGTGGTTCGTCATCGCACAGGGGTGACCGTAGCGCTCTAGTGGCTGCAGCAGGATTATCGCTAGGTGGAGCACGATGACCGATTTCCGAGATAACCTCTACATTGACAAGGATCACCCTATTCTCAGGGGCCCACTCTTTGTGGGCCGGAAAGGCGGCCCCAAGAAGAAGGCCCGATATCTGGCGAGTCCCGACAGTGAGGATGCTGTCACCTGGAGCGTGTTCCGGACCCTCCTCAGAATTGCTTCGTGCCGCTGGCTAAGCCGGTTTGTTGAAGACGCTAGCGGCGTTGCAGGTACGATTCTGGATACCGAGATGACCAATATGGAGATCGAATACATTAAGTTCTGGCCTCATGTCCCCGCCCCGCAAAGCCGCCTCCTTTGGCTCTTGGACCACCTTGACGATCCTCGGATTTCGGAGAAGAGCAAAGGCGCTTGCGCCGACCGCGCCCGGCCCGAGCCTAAGCGGCGATTGCCACGCATACGACGGCGATTTCCGTTCTATCGAGAGAAGGCACGAACGGGTTGCTTGGTTCGAGGCATCGGCGTCCTCGAGGGAGCCACCGAACTTGATGCGCTAATTGAGCATCCCAGCTTTCTAGTTGCAGTAGAGGCCAAGTATACGGCCGACCTTCATCCCTTCACGACATGGGATTCGGAGAGAGATCAGCTTGGACGCGTCATCGACATTGCCATCGAACTCTCACTGCAGCAACGCAAGCCGAGCTTCGCCGTGCTGGTCACCGACCAACGCTCACATGATTCGCCGCTTCTCTACGAAAAGTTGGCTCCCCTCTATCAGACCGATAGGGGCTTCTTGAGAGAGAAGCTGCCGCACCGCACCGCAGAGGAACTTGATAGACTTGCCGGCGTTGGATGGATCACGTGGCGGGAGGTCCTGGACGGCATCGACCAGCAGGGTCTTAGCGGGTGCGAGAGGCAACTTCTTTGTGGCTTGGCTGCCTACCTCAGTGTCCGGCGGCTGTATTGAGTCCTTACCCTGAACTCCACGCCGACTCCAACCTCTCCTTCCTCGAGGGCACCTCACACGTCGAGGAGCTGGTGCTGCGGGCGCGGGAGCGCGGGTACGAGGCGGCCATTCCGCCAGAACGCCACGGTGCCCCTACTCCCAGGGCGGCTCCCCCTCTGGCGCGGCAGTGTGAGACGGAACGAAGCCCTTGCCTTCTCGACAGATCGTCGTCATCCTGCTTGGCCTCGCCGCAGGCGCCTGGTACGCCAGGAGGCGGTGGCTAGGGTAGGGCTGACCACACGAAGCCGTAAGTCCCCGAACACCCACAGACGCGGTACGTACGGCGGCCGAACGCACACTATGTGGGGTTCGTGTGCGGGGGACGGCTCTTTTCGCCTTCACCTGGCTGGCGAGCTCGTTGTAGTTTCCGCCTCGGACGACCCACTCCTCTCGTAGCCATCGTCACCTCCTGTCGTCTTGCGTCACAGCTCCCCCTTGAATGCCTTTTCTAGCGCACAAGCGAACAGGGTATCGGCTTCGACACCAATCTCCGCCGCCAGTCTCTTGAGCTCAGCTACTCGCATCGACAATTCGTCCAAGTAGGCCACTCTGCGACGCTGCTCGGAAATGTCCGGAAGGATGATCTCCACCTTTGCGATATCGGTGACCTTGAGCGATACGTTAGCGGTCCCTATCATAAGCGACACTAGATACTCGTCTTTCTTGGCCGTGAGGAGGTAGTAGAGATACTTGGTGTTGCAGAGTCCTGGATCCCTGGGCAAGAGGGCAACCAAGAGGTCTGCCAAGGCGAACTTACCTTCCTGGTAATGGATCCTGTGTATAGCGGCATCACCGTGCCCTGTTGAAGATACAAGGGGCACGCAGACAGCGGGACCCTCAAGTTGGTATGTGCTGGAGCTGCGTCGGTGTGCGGCAGTGACGACCAGCGGATACTCACCAGGCTCCGTCTTGAGGGCAGGGTAAGCGCCTTTTACCATCGTACATAGTTCACCGAGTCGATAGGTCCGACGCGTCATGCTTCTTCCCCTGCAACTAGCCGCTCAATCTCAGCCACTATCTGGGCAATACGCTGCTGCTTGTCTGCAATGCCCTCCGCGAGCTCCTGGGTCGAGAGGCTCTCAAAGCCCCGCCCCGCGTTGGGGTTCCTGAGATCGAGGTTGCAGCCGGTCGCGAGGATCTCATTGACGGACACTCTCCAAGCCCGACCGTTCTCCTCGCGTCTGTGCCACCACTCGATGCAGTCGGCTAATTCCTCAAACGTCAATGGATTGGTCTTTGTGTACTGCCTCCGTCCCTCAGGCAGTGCCAACTCATAGTACCAGACCTGTTTCGTCGATCCGCCTCGATCAAAGAATAGAATGTTAGTTGGTATGTCCGCATAGGGATTGAATACACCCTTTGGCAAGCGAACCACGGTATGAAGGTTGAACCCCGTGACCAGCTCCTCCTTGATGCGGGCGCAGACCCCGTCGCCGAAGAGGACACCATTCGGAACGACGATGCCGCAACGGCCGCCTTTGTGGCCGCCCACGGGCCGCCTAAGCTTGCGCATCACCAGTTGTAGGAACAAGAGCGCGGTCTCAGACGTCTGCTTATCCTCGGGGAAGTTGCCACGAATCCCGGGTTCCTCCTCGCCACCGAACGGCGGGTTAGTCATGATGATGTCCACCCGGTCTTTGTCCCCAATTTCGCGCAGCGGGAAACGAAGCGCATTCCCGTAATCGATCTCGGGATATTCAAGGCCGTGCAGCAGCAAATTCATCTGGCAGAGCAGATACGGCAGCGGCTTTGCCTCGATGCCCAACAGGGTGCCGCGCTGAAGTTGCTCGTGATCCTCAACCGTCCTGCACTGCTGTTGGAGGTGCTCAAATGCGGCCAACAGAAAGCCGCCGGTGCCCGCGGCAGGGTCGAGGATCGTTTCGCCCAACCGGGGATCGATGACGGTCGCTATGAACCGCACGACGGGACGAGGAGTGTAGAATTCGCCAGAGTCACCGGCGGCATCACGCATCTCTTTGAGCATCGACTCATAGAGCATGCCGAGCGTGTGGATCTCATCGCTTGACCTGAAGTTGATCGCACTGACCTTGTTGATGACGTCGCGCAGCAGATACCCATTGATCATGCGGTTGACCGTGCCTCTGAAGACGTCTGCTATGACGTCTCGCCGGTCGCCGCCATCGGCGCCCTGAAGAGAGCGAAGGTAGGCAAAGAGACCTGCGCCTCGACTGCCGTCGGGTCGCACTGCCTCATCTTGATTGATGAACGCGATGAGTTCGTCCCCTGTTATGCCGCCGGGGCTGGCCGCCCAATCTCGCCAACGATAAGGAGGCCCGATGGCGGGACGGAATGGCTTGCCTTCCAGGGTCGCTTCGGCTTCCCGGACTTGCTCCATGTCATCGAGGAACTTGAGGAACATGATCCACGTGAGCATAGGTAGCCTGTCCAGGTCCCCGCTTAGACCCTTGTCCTTTCGCATGATGTCGCGGGCCGACTTGATGACAGATGCCAGTTGCTGGGCGCCAGTTGCCTGATTAGCTGTGACGGCTCCTCGTGCCATGTTCCCCCCCCCCTTACGCGGCGTAGAGCGCTGCCTGTAGTTCGGTCACCGCCCTCCTGAGCTGCTTGGGGCCTCCAAACTTCTTGGTGATCTCTAGGACGTTGCCGAAGCTTGAGATCGGCGGCAGTTTCAATATGTCCGGCAGCTTGAACTGGGCCGTTCCGTACTCAATGTATTTGTCCAGAATGTCATTGAGGATCTGCTTCGCCTCGGGGCCGTGCCGCTCGAAGAAATCCCTCTGTTCCTTCCTCAGCCTCTCAGCTCGCTCCCGACGGCTGCGCAGCGGCGCATTGAACGCAACATGACAGAGAAGGTCGAATGGGTCGGCATCGGGCTGTCCTGTCGCCTTGGCGAGCGCATCGAAAGAGATCCCGCGCTCCTCCAGCGACTCGATAATCGCCGCACGCTCCTCAGCATTGCTCCACTTCGACCGCAGTGCCGCCGCGGAGGGGCACATGCTGCGCACCTTCTCAGCAGTGTAGTCGGTGAACTTGACGACGCGCATCTGCTTGCCGTCTGCGTCGAGTTCGTACACAAGGTGGGCGGCAATCTCAACTGAGCCCTCGTCTACGTAGTACTTCCTCCGCTCACCCTCGGAGTCGTCGCTGATCGACGCGAGTTGGCCGGCTTCCACCTGCTTTTCTTCCAGGGACTCCTCGCCCTGAACCACCTCCTCGGTGCCTTCGATGGTCTGCCCGTGCTCATCTATCTCCTGCTCGGTAATCAGGGCAGGCTCGCCGTCAAACTCCGGGTCAGCAAACAGACGGGTGGCGCTGCCGGTGTAGTCGAGGATGTTGAAGTACAGCTTGCCGTAGTCATCACGGACCCGCGTCCCGCGGCCGATGACTTGCTTGAACTCGGTCATCGAGTTGATGACCCGCGCAATCGCAACATTCTTGCACATCGGCACATCGACGCCGGTTGTAAGAAGTTGGGAAGTCGTCACTATCGCCGGCACCGCGGTTTCGAGTTCCTGAAAGCGACTCAGATGCCCGCGGCCGACATCGCCTTCGTCAGACACCACCCGGCAAACGTAATCGGGGCGCTCCCGGGCTACGTCGAGGTTCAGGTTGTTGAGCGCCTCCCTCATGGCTTCCGCATGCTCCTGGTCCACGCAGAAGACGATTGTCTTGCCAAATCGATCCGTGCCCTTCAAGAAATCGGTCAGATGGCGGGCAATGGCTTCCGTCCTGGCCTTGAGGGCGATCATGCGCTCGAAGTCCTTGGTTGTGTACTCGGCGTCAGGAATCTCCCTTCGATACCGGTCTACCTGGCCCTTTGTCGGGCGCCACCCAGTGGCGTCGACGGTGGTGACGACACGGTGCACACGGTACGGCGCCAGGAAACCATCCTCGATTCCCTGGCGGAGGCTGTAGGTGTAGAGCGGGTTGCCAAAGTACCGATAGGTATCGCGGTTGTCCTCACGTAGGGGCGTGGCAGTCATTCCTACCTGGTAGGCAGGCTCGAAGTACTCAAGGATTTCCCGCCAGTTGCTTTCGTCGCGGGCGCTTCCCCTGTGGCACTCGTCGACAATCACCAGGTCGAAAAAGTCCCGGGGATACTCACGGAATAGGCCGGGGCGGCGCTCATCCCTGGCGATCGCCTGATACGTGGCGAAATACATCTCGCGGCTCTTGATCGCCTCGCCCTGGATCTTCCAGCGAGCGTCGCCGAATGGCGGGAAAAGCTTGTCCTTCGGATCGTCAACAAGAATGTTGCGGTCCGCCAGATAGAGGATGCGGGGCCTCCGATATTCGCCCTTTACGTTCCAGCGGGTGCTCCAAAGCTTCCAGCAAATCTGAAAGGCCACCAGGGTCTTGCCGGTTCCGGTCGCGAGGGTCAGGAGAACCCGGCGCTTGCCTTCGAGGATAGCCTTCACCGTACGGTTGACGGCGATCTCCTGATAGTAACGTGGAGGCTTATCGATGAGGTGATAGAAGGGAGACAGGAGACGTTGCTCGACGCCCTCCGAAATGCCTTCGCCCAGCTTTAGACGTTCCAAAAGCTGCTGGGGGGAGGGAAAGACCTCCAGGACGGTGTCCTTGCCTGTCCCGAAATCGTGCTCCATGATGCCATGGCCGTTGGTCGAATAGGCGAACTTGAGGCCGAGCATCTGAGCGTACTCTTTGGCTTGTTGAAGACCGTCTGCGTAGTGCTTGTAGGCAGCCTTGGCCTCGACGACCGCGATCATGAAGTCCGGGCGATATCGGAGTAGGTAGTCGGCCCGCTTTTGGCGCCGCCGCGTGGCCTTGTCCCCGACGACGACAATGCGGCCGTCCGTGAAAGTCTTCTGCTCGCTGATCTGGTCATCCGTCCAGCTAGCGCCGTAGAGCCTCTTGATGACGTACTTCCGGCAGGTGTCGGCTTCTGTAATTGGCATTGCCAGCGCTCTCCGCGGTAACCACGGATGGGGAGCACACGTGAGTCTGCAGGGCTCCCCCCTGATCTGCCTCATGGCTCGCTGCTAGTCTACCCTAATCGGTAGGAGGCATCAAATTCAGGAGTGTGAGATCGCCAAGTGGAGGGTGTGTTCCCCGCCTGGTGTCTGCCAGGGGAGTAAGTCCCGACTGGCGCTCGATTCCCGATCTCATCATCGTCCCAGACGAACACGATCAGGTCATCGTGTCCGCTGCCGCCCTGGGTCGAACCATGGGCCTACAGGGCGAAGATGTCGGGAAGATAGGCGCTAGGTTTCGCCAGACCAGCGGACGCGACGACGAAGTGGCAAACATCCTTAGCCAGCTTAAGGGCAACCTCGTCATACCCAGCCAGGCGCATCGCCCCAAAGTCGTCCAGCGCCGCAGCCCGAAGCAGCGATCCAAATACAGTGGGTGTCGTAGACGCTTCTCTTGGACTGAGAAGTAGATAACCGACTAGTTCCGTGAGATCGGACGTAAAGGGAGGGTTCACGTCTCGCGGAAGCGCCCGCGTCCGGGGTGCCGCCTTTCGCAGTTCGTCAAGGAGACGCTCCCTTTGCCTCCGCTCTCGAGGTCCTCCGAACAAGAACAGCTCGACCGCCCGCCCCAGGTCGCCAATCCCCGAAACCATGATGGCACCGCACATCGTCAGGACAGCGACGGAGAGAAGCGCCGAGACCCTCAACGCTAAGAACTGCAGTTCTTTCGGCAAGGGAGCTTCCCCAGCTGCGAGCGCGCCTCGGGCGAGAAAGATGAGGTTATGGATGTTTTCCCAGTACTCACGTGACCAGAACTCGGTTTCAGCGTAGCTCAACGCGCTGTTATGATTGCCCAGCTTCGCCTCGATAGCGCGCCGTGCCTCCAAATAGTACCCCTCTCGTGCCACCTCCTCCCCAACATCTAGTCCCAGACGGGCCGCAAACTCAGCTAGCAGTCCCGTCTCGAAGCAGGCTATACCCAGCCTTCTTCCCACCTCACGAGCGTTCGCGTGGATTCGTTCCTTGACGAAGTACGCTTTCTCAGCTCCGAGGAAGCTTCTGATCCCTTCTAGCTTTAAGATCTCGCTCAAAGCCTCATGCTCGCCGCTCTTGCACTCCCCGACCGCAATATGGCGGGCGAAGGTTGGATCGAACCTTATTCCGAGAACGTCGATGTCCGAGGCCGGAACGCGTCGATACTCCTTCTCATAAGACGGCACAAAGAGGGGAACCTTCACCTCGACAAAGTAACCAAGGCCTCTCAGGAGACAGGTCAGCAGCAACGACTGAGGCAAATCCTTGTCGCTAGACAATGTCGCTCGAAACCCCACTCACTATCGCGATGATCTTTGCTGCCGACTCCGTTGACTTCTTGACGGTCCGCTTCACACCAATCCGGGTCCTTGTCGGATCCTCGAAGTTGCCCGGAACTAGGAGGAGACTAGAAGCCGCTGCCTCCGACTGCCTGCTCCTAATAGGAGTCGCCCCCATCGAGCTAAGGTTAATCGCAATGTCTAGGGCCCTGAGGTTCTCAGGGGTGTCGTACAGATGGAAAGTAAACCTCCCTGGCGTCTCCTCTTCAATCCGACCGACGAAGAGGGCGACGAGCGGCGAATACTGAGCCCGAGCCTCAGAGTGCGGACCGATTCGTTTCCGGTCCTTGAGGGTCTGAAGGAGATCCGACGCAGACCAGCGCAGCCTTGTGATCGTCGCGTGATGCTGCCCGTACCTAACGCACGAGATGAGAGCGAGCGCCTTGTCTAGCACTGTCCGCTCCATCTTCTGCACACCTTGTACCGGCGTGAAGATGAAGCGCTTCGGCCCGGCGCTTGAGACCACCGTTGTTGTTGGCAGAATGCCGCTCTCTATCACGGCCCTCAGTACCGACCTCGAAACACGATCCTCTGGCATGCCCTGGTAACCCCTTACCTCCTGTACCGCCTGTGTTACGTCCTCGAGGCCATGTGCTTCAGCGAGACCAAGGAACTTGCTCGGGTTATCCACCCAGTAGAGAGGGCTATACAAGATGGTTCTGCCGTTCGCCGGTGATACGCACCGGCCAAGTACGCCACAGCTCTCGAGAACGTCACTTAGCACCTGGAAGTCCTGTCCAGACAGGTCGTAGAACCCGCGCATCTCATCCTCGTACTGAGGCGCAAGCGAGAGCCGATCCAAGAGATCTAGGGCGACTTGTTCGATCTCCGTCGGCTGTTTCTGCCTCCAACGTTCGCCGATCCCACGGTATCGGTCGCCAACTTGTCTTGTCCTGACCTCGACGCGATGGTTCCCAGTCCGCTCTGAGACCAGCCTAATCTGATCGAGTTCCTGGAGTTCACCAATACTCTTCTCCAGGAGGGTGTCATCGATGCCCATCTCCCCGGCAGCAGTTAGTAGCGGCTGATAGCGAACTACCTGCAGACCAGAAATCAACGATATGACCTGCGCCACGCTGCCCATGAGTCTCGTGTCCCTGAAGTAGGCGTTCACCAAGCCACTAGTGACAGTGACGAGGCCGGGGTTCATGTCGTGGGCACGTATGCCCGTGGTGGCGTCATCAGGCAAGGCTTATTACCTCAGAACACATCGCTGACTGCCTCCGAACCGCATCATACCATTCACATACGGCGGCCGTCACCAAAGGTGGGGAACCTCCTGACAACGGAAGTTCACGCTCCCCATCCCACCCTCAGACGCTCCTGAAGAATCTCTTTAGAAGCCGCGGACGTTTAGGCGAGGCCGCCCCCTCGGTCGTTGCCCGGAATCCCAAGAGATCTCGTGCACCCTGCCCGTTGCAGCACAAACGTCGAGAACCCTCACTATTGCGCCATAGTGTTTCACCCACCCACACCCTCTCAGTGTTGGCCTAACCTCCCCCGTCTGAACGCTAGACACGCAGCCGGTGCAGTGGCTACAATTGTGTTCAGGACATGCCGAGTATGTTCGTCTCCTTCATCCCGTGACGTAGCCGCCCGCTCGATCTCCGTCTGTGGATTGAAACATGGGCACATCGATTCGGTCGCAGCTGTTTCGGGTCTTCGACACAGAAACCACTGGGCTGGACCCAAGGACTGATGCCGTCGTTGAACTCGCTTGGGCCATCATGCGCGGCGATGGAACGATCCTCTCATCCAACACCACGCTGATCAATCCCGGTCGCCACATTCCTGCGGATGCATCAAGAGTCCACGGGCTCTTCGACAGGGATGTAGCTCAGGCACCGACGTTCGGGCAGGCAGTCGAGAAGTACACGGACCTCTACGTGCCCACCCTCCCTGCCGTTTGCCACAACGCGAGCTTCGACTCTGTTCTGCTCCGCCGATCGCCGCGACTTGCCGACGGCAATCCGAGGTTCCTGTGCACGCTACGCCTAACCCAGAATCTTGTGCCCGGATGCAGGTCCTACAGATTGGATTCCCTCCGCTCGTCTCTTGGACTTGGCGCGCATGTCGAGGGGCCGGTTGCACACCGGGCTGCAAACGATGTGGCCACTGCCTCTCTCCTGTTGAAGCATTTGATTGACCGCTACCTGGGTGCGGGTTATGCGGACGAAATTGACGGACTGTTCGAGGTCGCGACCATCCAACGCATGCCGTTTGGGAAGCACGAGGGCAAGTTGCTGACCGACGTGCCGCCAGACTACATAGACTGGCTCTTGAGTCGCGACATCGATGATGATCTCCGGTCTGCCCTCAGCGCAGCCAGAAGCAGTACTCTCAAGCCAGCCATACGAGCACCTAGCCGCGGCCACTGGTGGTGGCCATTCTAGCGGCGCCGAAGATAGAAGACCTGGTGCGGGACCGTCCGGCGCAAGTGAGTTCAGCACCGGCTGGCTCGCTCCTCCCAGAGTGTTGATTGACCTCTCGCGTCGCCCCTGCATCCCTTGACTTCCTGGCACACAGAGCGAACATGGTTGCTGAACCAAGAACAGGAGGAAACGACCATGACCGCCACGCTAGTGCCTTTCGATGAGTCCCTGCCCGCCTGGGAGCGGGCCCTCTACGCCTTCCTGGCCGAGAAGGAGCGCCGCAGCGGCTCCCGGCGCACCGTTGAAGGCTACTCCCGCATGCTCCAGCACTTCTTCGGCGCGCTCGGGAAGCCTCCGGATCAGATCACCAGCCGCGAGGTGTTCACCTTCGCCCATGGCGTCGGGCTGTCGGGAAAGGAGCCGTCTGCCGTGACCATCGGTGCTCGGATGGCTTGCGTCAGCTCGTTCTACAGGTTCCTGATCCGCATGGACATCGTCTCCGCCAATCCCTGCGACCAGCTAGAGCGGCCAAAGGTCTCACCGAGCCCGCCTCGCGGGCTAAGTGCAGAGGAGATCAAGCGCCTTCTAGCCGTCATTCCAGAGAAGTCAGTGGGCCTGCGAGACCGCGCCATCATCCTGACGTTGACGCTGACGGGCCGCAGGCGCTCCGAGGTCATGAACATGAAGGCGGGCGATATCTCAGTGGCGGGTGGCATCTTCTACACCTACCGCGGCAAGGGCGGCAAGCAGGGAAAGCGGGAGCTCCCACGGCCAGCCTACGAGGCCATCGAGAAGGCGCTGGCCGCCTGGGGGAAGAGCCTGGCCACCATGGACCCGGGCGAGTCGCTGTGGCCCACGGACGACGCTGACCGGGCAGCCGCCGGCCTCGGCATCACAAGCGGCACCTTCTACGGCAACCTCCGGCGCTACTTCCGCAAGGCAGGCCTACCGCCGGCCGGCGTCCACATCCTACGTCACGCGGCGGCCAAGCTTCGGCGCGATGTCGGTGAGTCAATCGAGGATGTCAGCCGCTTCCTCGACCACAGCTCGCTGGCTGTGACAACGGTATACCTGCGGCGGCTCGAGGGACAGGAAGACCGGAGCTGGGGCAAGGTAGCAGAAGCCATCGGAGTCTAGCATTTCGACTGTACGGCGGTCTCGACTGGCAGCCCTCGATGCCAACTCTTGCCAAACGCCAGGGATGGTATAGAATAAACGAGTAGGCTTCTGATCAGAAGGCGAACTATCTTCATGAGCAGACAGTACTCTCCGAGAAACTTCCTGCGCCAGGCCCCTAATGAGCTCCTGACGCGCTACTTCCACGAACGCGACCGCCTGCTGGACATCGACATCGCGTCCCTGGACGAGACCGACATTGACCCCGTATTCCAGGCATGGGAACGCTTGCCAGACGACCGCCGAACCGGCATTGACAGCGACTTCCGGATGCTTGACACCCTGGCCGACGAGGAAGGGATCAAGACCATCCTAGATGAAGGGCGCTTTCACGGCGACGACCTGGAGCCAGCGTTCGCCCCGATGGAGGGCTTCCACGACAAGGTTCTCTGGACGTTCCTGGAGCATCCCGGATACGTAGAGATCGCCGCAAGGTTCCGCGAGGCCGACGAGCTCCCAAGAAACTACTGGCTCCGGCGTAAGGACGTGCCCCAGGTGGAGCCAAAGGACGACCCAGCGACATGCGACGAACTCGCCAGCGCGGTCGGCGCCTACTTCCGGCAGAGCGAGGGGCGCGGCTACTCGTGCACCGTGGAGGTGTACAAGCGTGGGAAGGCCCATTATTTCTTTGCCTACCCGGAGGACTATGGCAGGACCCAGATCGAGTACGAGCGCGGACGTCTGGAGCGCCGCCCCCATCGCCCCGCGTTCGAGGTCATCTTCGTATACTCCCAAGCCGATGGAACGCTCGATACCTTTTTCCGGGGCGGGAGGCAAACGGTCCGGAACCTCCAGGAGATCTTCGCTCGTGTGGTCTTGCAGAGGGAGCTTGGAGACCCTGCCAAGGACGAACGGGTCTATGAACTCAACAGGCTCAAGCGCCGTGACTTCAGCTTCCGCTACGACCCTGGTTCCGGCATCCAGGACGTTCGCGTCAAGCTCCTTCGCCTCTCGTTCCTCGGTGAACGCGGCAGGCGCATCACGATCGAAGCAGACCCGTCCCGCCGGCGCGATGCTGTCTATGATCTCCTAGACCAGGTGATGGACGGTGGGTCGGAAACGGGGGCCGCGCCTGGCTCCAGGATACCGTTGGCGCTGGTCAACGTCACGCGGGCAGGCATACAAGCCCTCTTCGCGAAGGAAGGCAAGCGGGGCCGCCCGACGCGGACGTTCTTCCTTTCCTACCCCAACGCCTGCACCTTGGGGCAGGACGGCAAGGACGCGGTGCTCCGGAGGATGCTCGTTGACTCAGGCATCGAGCCCGTAATCCGTCCTTCTTCCCCAGAGGGGACGTGACCGTCTCGGACCTCCTTCTCGACCTCCTCCGTCGGGCAGAAGCTGACCTGCCGGGAGTTGAGATCCTCACAGCAGACGAGGTGTCGCCCTGGCCAGTAGGGGTGGTGGAGGCCCTGGTGCAGGACGGTTTCCTGTCGCCAACCACACCCGGCACCAGCGTGCTGTGCGACGCTTGTCTGGAAGACCACTGGCAGGAGGTCGAGTTCGTCGAATCGCCGCCAGGCGCGCGCCGTGCCTACATCGTCTGTCCCGAGGCAGGTCGCGTCGCTGTCGATACCGCCAGGCTCAACCGATGGCGCGTGAACCTTACAGGGCTGGCGGGCGTTCTTGGGCACCTGCTGGGGTGCAGAGAAGCGCCCGACGAACTCGTCGCGTCCCGCCTCTGGCGGCTAGGCACGACAGAACTCGCCGGCGAGTCTCGCGACGCTTTCCTGGTACGGGGCCCGGCCTGGCCAAATGCCGCAGAGACGCTGAGGCTGGAACAGAGGCTTTCGCACAGCGCATCGTCTCTGCTCTTGACCCTCGTCGAGATCATCGCCGACCCCCCTACGGGGACCTCTGTCGTGCCGCTAACTCGGGTGCTCTCGTTGGCACACAATGGTCTCTCTCTCGACCTGTCCTACATCGATGCCGTGCTTGTGTCCCAGGCCGAGCGTTCCGTCGGCGCATCTTACATCTTTCGGAAGCAAGGAGAGTACTGGACCATTGTGTACGAGGGACGGCTCCTACTACTAAAGGACGCTCTGGGTTTGGGGTACATCCGCCACCTCTTGGGGCGCCCCGGCGAGAGTATACACGTCCTCGACCTTGTCTCCTCGATAAGACCTCCATCGCCCGGTCGGCGGGCTATGTATGCTCAAATGAGCCAGGACCAACTGGATGAGGAGGGGCTCACTGTGCAGGAACGAGACGACCTGGGTCCGGCCCTCGACCCGCACGCCAAGGCGGCCTATCGACAGCGCCTGACGGACATCGAAGAGGATATCGCCGAGGCCGAGCGGAATAACGACGTGGGGGCGCTCGGCCGACTGAAGGAGGAGCGCGACTCTATCGTGGCCGAACTCGAGCGAGCGTTCGGCCTTCGTGGCCGCGCCCGTGCAGTATCCTCAAGCGCCGAGAGGGCGCGCAGCGCCGTTGGGCAGGCCGTCAGCTCTGCCTTGAGGAAGATGTCCGAGGCGGACGTCACCCTTGGCCGGTTCCTCTCGAAAGCTATCGAAAGGGGAACCTTCTGCTCGTATACCCCCGAGCGGCCCGTCCCCTGGGAATTCTGAGAATTTTCCCCGCCCGAAGGCCATTGTGAAGCCGATTCTCACACTGTGAGGCCGCTTTTCACGCCTTGCTTGGTGAAGGACCTTTGAGGTCCCCGCCCGGCGAACACGAATAGACGTGAGCAGCCCATCTGGGCGTCAAGTGACCCCCGATGAGGCCCCACCGCCGGGCCGGGCCTCTCGGGGGTTTCTCTATGGCAAAGCGTGGAGCAACGGGCAAGGAACCAGGTGAAGAGGCGGGCGCCCACGCCCGCAAATCCTCTGCGAACTTCAGGCAGAAGGGACTTGCTAACTCCGTCGTAACAGAGCGTTACTACGTACCTGGCGGAGAGGTGGCGGTCCCTGGCAGCATGGGTTTCGAGCCGGAGGTGGAGGCGATGTGCGCGTTGCTCGCAGGTGTCTCACTCAGATTGATTAGAGAACGTGCGGTGAATCGTACGCGACTGAGGGTCGTCAAGTGAAACGTTTTCCCAAGTACCGGGAAGTCCGACGCGTCGCACTTTACCTGCGGGTCTCAACTTCGGAGCAGACCAAGGGACACTCCCTCGACTCCCAGCGCACTGAACTCGTTGCTTGGGCGCGGTCGCAGGGGTGGGAGATCGCCAAGGTGTATGAAGACGCGGGCGCAAGCGGCACAAGCGTCGAGGGCCGCACGGGCTTCCAGCAGATGATAGCCGACGCTCAGGCAGGGTCGTTCGACGCCGTGCTGGTGCTCAAGGTCGACCGGTTCGCCCGATCGATGCGGGACGCAACGCTTTACCGTGAACTGCTCAACGATCACGGGGTGCAGATCAAATCCAGGACCGAGCCCGGCGTGGGAGAGCGAACGCCGGCTGGATTCCTGATGGGCGGTATGTCTGACCTGTGGTCAGAGTTCTACTCTGTGCAGCTATCGGACAACGTGGCTCGAGGGATGGCGACCCGCGCACGGAAGGGCCTGCCGTTGGGCGATATTCCCTTCGGCTATCGCAGGACCAGCCCTGATGAGCCCCCGGTGATTGTGCCTGAAGAGGCGGAGGCGGTGCGGCGAGGCTTTGAGCGATATGCAGCGGGCGACCAATCAATGCTGGGCACAGCAGATTTCTTGAACGCCGCTGGCTTCCGGCCTCGGTCGAAAAGGGGGCGGCTAGTCTTCTCAAAGGCGACAGTGCGTGGAATGCTCGAGAACCCCGTCTACGTCGGCGATATCACTCATCACGGCGAGGTGATAGGCCGGGGGCGGCACGAGCCCATCGTTAGTCGAGAACTGTGGGAGAAGGTCCAGCAAGTCCGTAACGAGCGAGCGCGACGGCCCCAAGTGTACGGGGCACGCCCAAAGCGCCCCTACCTGCTTTCGGGTGTGGCCTTCTGCTCGGCCTGCGGGTCACCTCTTTGGGCGAATACTACCAGCGGCGGGCGCCACAACTATTACCGTTGCTCGTCCCGTAGTCGAGGGGAAGATTGTTCAGACGGTATCTTCAGTTGCCGCGCGGAACATCCCGAAAACGAGCTGAGCAGGCTGTTCATACGCCTCGAGCTGCCACCGGCGTGGCGCGAGCGAGTCAAGGAACTCGTCAGCACGGGTGGCGCAGGCCTTGCCGTGGAGCGAGAGCGACAGCGATTGAATGAAAAGATTGCTCGAGTTCGGCGTGGGCTGATCGACGGCATCCTTGACGACGAGACGGCGAGAGCAGCGGTTCGAGAGGCGGAGGCTACCCTGCGTGCCCTGCCGAGAGTAGATGGGGCTTCCGTTCAAGCAGGGGAGAGTCTAACCGACATCCGAGAGCTCTGGCCGCACATGGCAGGGGGAGAAAGACGCGATCTGGTGCGGCTGGTATTGGCGAAGGTTGAGGTCGACCTGCGGACAGGGTCGGTGGGCGGACTAATTCCAAAGCCCGCCTTCGCTCCCCTGTTTCGGGTCTTAGCAGAAGAGGAAGACGGGCTGATCAGCGTTTGCAACTGGCGACCCCGAGGGGATTCGAACCCCCGATCTCCAGCGTGACAAGCTGGTATGCTAGTCCACTGCACCACGGGGCCGCCCACGCTATGGATAGCCGCAGCTCTACTCAAGCTCTATTCTAGTTGGGGAGGCTTTTCTTGTCAATCGAACGATCTGCGCCCAGCCAGGCGTTGGCCTCAACGTTCGCCTGTCGTATAATGCTGCTGGCAGAGACAGCGAGACCGGTTGCAGGAGAGGAAACTTGCCGAAACGACCTCGCCCAGGCGGTAGGCGATTCGCCCCGAGACAACGCCCCAAGGAGCGCAAGCAGTCGGTGCCGGGCGAAGCGGCGTCCACGCCTGTTGGCACGCCTGCAAAGATCCCTGCGGCCCCCGCAGGCGGGTTTTCTGTCGCCACCACCCCGACCAAGGCAGCGGCTCGCCACATTGTTAAGGACTACAGCTACGTCCTCGGCGAGCTGAGGCGGATCATGATTATCATGCTCGTCATTGTGGCAGGGCTGGTGGCCGCGGCGGTTGCTCTACGCTAGGTTGGTCGGCCAGTCGCTGAAGCCACTCTAGGGGCGCATGCCACGAAGCTCGGTCGCCTCCACCACGCGCCGGATGCCCAGGATCAGG
>Ga0315284_10005877_pt1 | contig 17459 bp, 10 predicted proteins | sample YL17G09_16_MG_FD_203696 | JGI IMG/M metagenome (GOLD analysis project Ga0315284, IMG submission 203696) | Sediment microbial communities from Yellowstone Lake, YNP, Wyoming, USA - YL17G09_16 | ecosystem: Environmental > Aquatic > Freshwater > Lake > Sediment | place: USA: Wyoming | collected...
CGAGCATCGTGGACGACCTCGTCGGGCGGCCGGTGGCGGAGCTGGACCCGGCCCTGGCCTTCCACCTCCTGGACGGGCGGACACTGACCATCGAGGGGGCCCCCGTCTACCTCAGCGTCCGGGCCGTGGTCATCGGGCCGGAGACGGAGTTCTGGGTGGAACTGAGGGGCACTCCGGCGGAAGGCGCCGAGTCGGGAGGCTGAGGACCAGCGACGCGGCTTCAGGCCTTGGGAGGATTCGGCCGCCGTGGGGGGTAATGGTAGCCTTCGCGTCCCCTGAAAGGAGAACTCATGCCTAAGACCATTAGCGCACAGGACTGCTGTTACGTGTCCACACCAAGACGCGTCCGCAGCTTCGTAGGTCAGCTCATCTACATCTACACTGCTAAGGGTCGCCTAAGCCTCACTTCTGAGTTGCTCACATTCACAAGCAAGAAAACATCGTTCGAGATTCCTCTCAACTCGATAATAGACATTAGCACCGGGCACTACTCTCGGATTGCGAAGCCTATACGTTTGGATTACATGGCCGTCAAGTACAGTCACGAGGGAAAAGATGAAACGATACTGCTTACCCCGACGGAATCCTGGTTGACTCCAGTGTGGAAGACTAACAAACTAGTGGCGGATTGGATATCGTTATTGGATCAAACCGTTCACAAGCAGTAACCCTATCATTCTCTCAGCAGGTTCGCTTGGACGTTGGCCCGACGGACCGAGACTCCATCTCACCCCAGGCCCCTCATCCACAAATGCGACTGTCACTCAGTCTGCGGCTGCGGAGGGTCATGACGGCTCTTGAACTGTGAGTAGTGACAATGAGGCGGTCTGATGCCTTGCGGTCAAACCGTTTGCAGGGTGCGCAGGCGTGGCGGGCGTTTTGCCTACACGCGGTTGGGCTGCGGTGTCGGGCGGTTGAGGGCCTCCGCGGCCCGCCGCTGAGCCGCTATCCGCTAGATGGGACGAGGGACAGCACCCATGGAGGTCCACTCAACTGACGGTGCCCGGTTCGAACTGGCCCTCGATAGGTTCGCGCAAGGGCACACCTTGTCTTCAGCGGACTCGGCATCTCGATCGGAACAGGGACATCGGTGGAAGTCCGCGTTGCCGCATCGTGGGAGCCGGAGAACGCCAGTGCGGTACGTGCGGGGAACGACATCAGACTGGCTGAAGAAGCCTTCCTGGAACCCAGTGCCACGTTGGAGCGGTTTGCGGAGCTTGTGAAAGGAACGCCGCCAGTCTTTGTCCTGTCATGCGACTATGGGTACTCTTCACGGCGGCGACCTGGTGGCCAAGGTCCTGAAGGCCGAGGGCGTAACTCACGTGTTCGGCCTTTCCGGCGGCCACGTGTTCAGCATCTTCGTCGGCCCTTTGACCGAAGAAGGTATCCGGCTCATCGGCCCCCGCCACGAGGAAGCGGCGGTGATGATGGCCGAAGGGTGGTGCCCCTAGAAGGCGGCGGCCAAAGACTGTAGGAAACGACAGAAGCTCGTGGCCTGCGCAGTCTTGAACCCACCTAGACCAACCGCATACTTTGCCGTGAGTCCATAAACCAACGATAGAAGTAGGCGCAAGCCTCATCTTCCGTGAGAAAAACCTTTCGACCCAACTTCGATCCCCTTTCGCTATAGTACACTTCCCAGGCGGTGCCATCTCTCCCCAGACAGCAAGCTTCACTAGGAAGGCCCCCATCTAGGGAGTAGAGATGTCCTGGAATGCCGTCCGCAAGTAGTCTCCGCCTGAGTTCATTCCTTGTTATGGTCATGGTCCCACCCTTCTGACGAATCCTTGGAGCACAAGATCCTGGAATGACACAGGGAAGTCGTACCCAAGTCCCAGGCCGGTTTGGTAAAACCAAGGGTCGATCTCCCCTGCGATAACGCGAATTGGCTGGAGAATTTCATAACGACTATATTCACCTGGTATGCCTGCTGGCAAGGAACGACTCGCGTATGGAGTCCCCACTGGGCAGGCAAATCTGCCAAAGGCACTCCCGTACCTATCTACTAGTTCGCCTGGTTGCAGGGTTGCCGAGAATTGATTCGAAAGACCTCTCTGCGGAGGCCAAATCGGCCGTCCGTCCTCTGTATAGTACTCAGCGGCGACGCCGGCGCCACCATACCCTAGCCCGTCAAGACCCGCGAACATGACTTCAATGCCGCTGCCGATGCCGGCGCGATTCATTACGTACCCGACCGCGACGGTCGCCTCGGCCCCCGCAAAGCCCAGGGTGGCGCCCGCGATGGCCCCCGTGAGCATGCCCTCTAGCACCAATCCCCAGTCCACGCTGCCCGTGGTCTGGTAGCTATAGTAGGCGGCGACACCCCCGCCCACCAGCGCGCCGATGGCGCCGCCGATTAGCATCCAGGCGATGTGCCCCGTGGGGTCGACGTAGGTGACCGGGTTCCCCCGGCCGTAGGCGTACAAGTTCTTCGTCCACGGCTGGTAAGCGTCGCCCTCCCAGGTGTCCTGGGTGACAAACCTTCCCAGAGCGGGGTTATAGTACCTGGCACCCATCAGGTAGAGGCCGGACGTGCTGTCGTGGACGGAGCTCGTGTACTTGAAGCTGTTCCAGGACTGCCCCGTGCTCTGTTTGAGGACCCCGTACTCGTCGTAGGTGTACGAACAGACCTTTGCGCCGGCCGAGTCAGTAAGAGCTACTACCGAGCCAAGGCCGTCGAAGTGATAGTACCTGACCCCGGCCGTCTGGACGTTACTGATGAGCGTTCCGCCAAGCCCTCTCACGTAGTGCGCGATGACGGCGCCGGCCCCGTCCCGCTCGGAGATGACCTGCCCCATGCCGTACTGGTAGAAGACCTCGACGTTGGGGTCTTTCATCCGCAGGCGCCGGCCCTGACCGTCGTACTGGTACTCCACCGTGGCGCCCGTCGGGCACCCCACTCCAGTGAGCCTGTTCTCCTCGTCGTAGGTGTAGACCGTGCTGCCCTGGGGCTCGACCAGCCGGACCTGGTTGCCGTTGGCGTCATACTCGTAGCTGGTCGTGGTAGCGTCGGGGAGGGTCACCAGCGCGAGCCTGTCGTTCGGGTCGTAGGCGTAGATCGTGGTCTTGGCGGTACCGCCGGTGGTGTCGGTCATCTTCGTGCGATTACCCGCCTCGTCGTACCAGAACTCGGTATAGGAGCCGTCCGGTTTATTGACCTTCTTCAGGCGGTAGTTCCCGTCGTACTGGTAGCTCCTCGTGCCCGTTGACTCGGTCATCGTGAGGCGGTTGCCGGCGACGTCGTAGGTGTAGTCGTAGTGTGAGATGACCGTCGCTCCGTGGATTCCCTTGATCTCGGTGAGCCGGCTAAGGTTGTCGAAAGCAGAGGTGATGACGTCGCCGTTGGGGTAGTCCACGCGGTCGCAGTTGCCCGCCGGGTCGTAGTGGTACCGGCTTACCCCTCCGGACGGGTCCGTGACCGTCTCAAGCTGGCCCAGGATGTTGTTCTGGTAGGTGATGCTCCCCCAGTCGGTGGAGAGGGTCTTGGTCCGGGCTGAGTCGTCATAGGAGTACTGGACGGTGCGGCCAAAGGAGTCGGTCTCGGAGGCGAGCCGGTTCAAGGCATCGTACCCGTAGACCGTGGTCCCCGCGCCGTCTTTCATGGTCAGCGTGTTCCCGGCCGCATCGTAGGTGTAGGACACTTTGGCCCCGCTGGGGTACAGCACCTGGATCGGGCGGTTTCGCGAGTCGTACTGATAGGCCGTGGTCTGCCCCTTGCCGTCGGTCCTGGTGGCCTGGTTCCCGTTGGCGTCATAGGTGTACGAAGAGCTCGCCTGCCCAGGGAGATCGGGAAGGACCACCGTGACGCGCCGGCTGAGTTCGTCGTAGGCGTAGGTCGTTATCCTGTCGACATACTGACCCGCGGCATCTTTCACCCTGGTGGTCATCTGGGTTATGTTGTCGCTCTGGTCGTACGCGTAGGCGATTACCTCGCCCATGGGGTCGGTCACGGTCTTGAGGTGCCCGAGGTCATCGTAGGTATACGCGGTGACCTGGTTTTTGGGGTCGGTGACGCAGGTCTTGTAGCCAAGCTTGTTGTATGCGATGAAGGTCGTGCTAACGGCGTCGGCGTAGGTTGTGAGGAGATCCCTGTAGTCGTAGGTGCCAGTCACCCATTGCCCTTTCGGGTCGGTCAGGGTGACCTTGTTCATTGTCGCGTCGTAGGTATAGACGGTCCCCTGCCCCAGGCCGTCGATGACCCGCTTCAGCCGTCCGATCTGATCATACTCGTAGGTCGTGGAGATGCCCCCGGGCTTGGTGATTGTGGCCTTGTCGTTGGCATCGTCATAGACAATCGTCGTCTCGTTGCCAAGGGGGTCGACCTCCTTGAGCACGCGGCCAAGTCTGTCGTATCGGTACGTGGTCCTCCGGCCGTTCCCGTCAGTCTTAGCCACGACGTCGCCCTGGGCGTTGTAGGTCACTGATTCGCTGGTGCCGTCTGAGAACACGGTCTTGCTGGGGCGGTCCAGGAGGTCATACTCGTAGCGCGTCACATGCCCGTTGGGGTCGGTCCCGCTCACGACGTTCCCAAGCGAGTCGTACTGCGTCTCCGAGACAACACCTGCGGTTCCGCCACCTGCCAAGCGCACGTAGTGGGTTTCCGTCCGCGGGTAGCCGTAAACGTCATAGGTGTACTCGGCGACGTTCCCCCTGGGGTCGGTGGCCGCATCGACGAACCCTGGGCGCGCCGGGTCGTAGTGGAACGTCGTCGTCCTGTAGGTGTCCAGGGAGGCATCGATGCTTTCAGCCGCGGAGAGGACGTTGCCGTAGCTGTCGTAGGTATACTGCATGTCCGCCAGCAGGCTCAGCCTATCCGGGGCGCTGTACACCGACACTCTTTCGGGCAGGTTGAACTGGGTGAAAATCGTCACCGTGGTCGTCCCGGAAGGGTCGCGCGCCTCATCCATGTTGCCCGCGGAATCGTAGTCGTAGAGCCAGGTGTTGTTCCACACGTCCGTTAGCTGCGTGAGGTTGCCGTCCGTGTCGTACTGGAACAGCGTGCTCTGGCCAAGAGCGTTCGTCCGCTTCGTCAGGCTTCCGGCCTGGTTGTACTCCAAGAACGTGCTGTTGTTCCTGGGGTCGGTGACAGTGGTCCTGCGCGCGACGGGGTCGTAGGCGAAGGAGGTTCCTTGCCCGAGCGCGTTCATGATCGATTGGCACTTGCCGTCCACCAGGTCTATCAGGGTTTCATTGCCGGCCTTGTCCATCACCGAGGTGAGCTGGTGGTAGGCATCGTACCTGTAGGCCGTCTGATTCCCGGCCGGGTCGGTCACCAGGCAGAGGTTGCCTTGCACATCGTAGGCGTAGTGGAAGGCGCGGCCTTCCCAGTCAGCTACCTGGCTGAGGCGCCCGGCCGGGTCGTAGGTCAGGGTGACCAAACGGCCGACGGGGTCGGTGATGCCGGTGAGACGGTCTCCGATGCCTGCTACCGCAGTATACGAGTAGAGGAGCGCGTTACCATTCCGGTCGGAGATGTTGGTGATCTTGCCCGAGGCATCGAACGCGAATGTGAGCCCATCGTTACGCAGGATGGAGTAGGCCCCATCGGGGTGTTTCGACAGTTCCATGTACGCGCCCGTTGGCCTCGCGTAGGTCCCGTTTGGGTTGAGGCTGAAAACGTGGACCGAGCCATCGCCTTCCTTAAGGGTGACGTTACCTGCCTCATCCTCCGACAGGTTGTAGTTGGAGTTCAGATCCCAGCCGTAGCCGAAGCCGAGGTCCGACTTGCTCATGCTGTTGTAGGTTCTTCTTGCGACGATACCGATGTCGGGCGCGGAACGGGCCAAGTCGGTGGCGCTGACGACCAAGTTCCCGGTGTCTACGTTGACGTACCCCTGGCCGCCACCGAACTTGATGCTGGCGAATGCCCAGAGGTCCTCGAGTCCCAGGCGGTCCCGGCCGTCCTCCACAACGCCGGCTATGGCACTGGCTTCGTTGGTCGGCGGGCTGGCGTAGGCGCCCAGGACCGCCGTAACCCTGTAGTAGTAGCCGGTGCCGCCGGCACACGTGGTGTTCGACCAGGAGGTTCCGGTCAGACCGCTGGCCACTTCGTGTGCGGCGTCGAGCGCGAACCCCGGCTCCGAGCCCCGGTACACGGTGTAAGTGGCGTCGGGGGTAATCGAGGGCTCCCACACCAGGTCGATAGTGGCCTCCCCGCCTCGGGCCGTGGCCCTCAGGCTCGTGGGAGCGCAGGGGCCTTCGTTCAGCGTCGTTACGGCGGCCTCGGTGGTCTCGGCAATCGTGACCCCCCAGTCATAGAGCGTGGGGGTGGCCCTAATGTCGCCACTGGTGAGGTTCGCCCTGATAACAACACTCTGACCCGGAGCCGGGAAGGCGCACATCTGTCCCGGTGCGGCGGGTTGCCAACTCTGTCCACCGTCAACCGACAGGTCGTAGGTGATGGCCGTCCCGACGGGGGTCTCCTGGGTCGCACTCACCGTAGCCGTCATCGCGCCCTGGTCCAGGGCTATCGGAACAGACTGGACGACCCCAGAAGGCGGGTACCCCAATTCCTGGGGCTCGGCGCTCCCCACGACGGCCGACATGCGGTCGAGGACAACCACGTAGCACGCGTTCTGGGCCCAGGTCCAGTAGCTGTAGTTCGGGTACAACGGCGCGTAGAACCGCAGGCCGGGGTTGCCCTCGTATCCGGTGGTTCCGCGCCCTTTGTTGACATTGATATGGACCCTTCCGTTGGTGAACAGGATCGCGGAGCCGGACCGTGTCGTCGAACCATCGTAGTCGACTCCGGAACTATAGAACTTGTGCCCCGCGGGGAGGTTCCCGCTGGCGGCTTTCACCCCGGCCCCCGCCTGCCCGACCTGGTCCGAGTTGAGCCACGCGACCCATTCCGCGGTGGATGCCGACTCGGGAGGCAGACAGGTTGCTCTGGCATCGCTGATGCCGGAATGCACCCGCCCATTGGTAGAAACGTAGACGACTGACGCGGTTTTGATGGACGACGAAGTCGCTGTCTCAACGGCGTAGGGCCATGCGAACGACATCCCTACCTGGCTGTACTCGTCATCTCCCAAGACCATCTGGGTCGTCCCAACGCGCCGGTCTTCGAAGTACCAATCGTTGCGCCAGAAGGCATACCGGGACATGTGCACGGCCAACGGCGACATGGGTTCGTAGGCCGTCTCTTTGTTGGTCACGCTGGCGTTGCTCGCATAGGCGTTTCCGTAGTAGACGTAGTACGTCCGCGTGGACTGTGGGGGCACCGACCGGGCCTCGAACTGCACTACATAGGTCTTGCTGACGTCATCGGCTGTTACCAGCCTGTGGGCGATGACGGTCCCGGACGGATCGGTCACGCGGATGTCCGCCCCACCCGTCTTCACCCTCGGGTCTGTCACCGTCACCCGCACGGGTTCGCCGGTATGGTCGTAGGCAGAGCTGTTCCCCAGGGAGACCGCGCGCCGATAGTGCCACTCACCAAGAGCGACAGGCCAGTTTCCGATGGGCACCGTCCGGGGCAGAGTGACGCTACCGGAAGCGGTGTCCACTCTGGCGGTGGTGTTCTGGGGGTCTACGAGGTCGGCCGAGGCGAAGGAGTCCGCGAGGGCTACGACGTTGAACGTCCTCGCGACCGAGGAATTGCCGGCAGAGTCGTAGGCGACAACGGATATCTCGTGCGCGCCGGAGCCCGGCCGCGTCTCCCAGCTGGCCTCATACGGAGGAGTGGTATCGGCAGCGAGGAACTGCCCATCAACCAGGAAGAGGACTCTCGAGACGGCGGAGTCGTCCCAGGCATGGGCGCGGATGGTGACCAGACCGCTCACCGTGCTGCCGGCCGCCGGCTCGATGATGGCGACGAGCGGGGGCGCGGTATCCCCGCCGTTCTGCACCGTCACGGTCAAACCCTGCCCCGGTCTTTCAACCCGCCACGAACGGATCTCCGGGGTTGCCCACGCGTTGTTCGAGAGCAGAGTGGCCCTCACGGTCACCTCAGCGCCCTGGTGTTCCAGGACGGTAAACACACCAGGGGTGACGGCCTCCCAGTTGGTGCCGTCGGCCGTCACCTCGTAGGCTATGGAAGTCCCGGCAGGAGCGCTATCGTCTACCTGGAGGGTCAAACCGCCCGCAACCTCGGGAAGCCCTTGCGGCCGGCTGACCAACACTCCTGACGGTGAGTAGGCTCCGTAGCCGACCGACGCTTCCGCGACCCCGGCGTAGTAGGGGTTGGAGCCCTGGAGGCTCGAGAACTCAAGGCGCACCCTGTCGGTGGTAGTGTCGGGAAACGCGTACGAGCCTTCGAGCAGTACCGAGATCTCCGACCGTTGAACCCAGGCGCCGTTCTCCCACGTGTACACCTTGGCCGACATACCGTTCATCCTGGGCTTGAGGGTCACCCGGTTGATGACGGTCGGCGCGGCCAAAGTCAGGTCGAGGGTTTCCGTGGAAAGCCGATCGGGCTTCCCAGCGCTGACCCAAGCCGTGTTTGGGTTCCCGTCGATGGCGTTGGCGGCCGGGTAAGTGAAGCTATACTGCTCGCTGGCGGTAGCGGTGAAGGCCACGGCCGGGTACACGGCTTTATAGTAGGTATCTTGACGGTATCCGCTCCAGTTATAGAGGGCGCTGTAGTCGTGGACGTCTCTCTCGACGTAGATATAGAAGGTAATTGGCCTGGTCTCGGAATACCAGTTCGACACCCAGCAATCGGTGTAGTGGCTTGCGGTATTGGTGCTCACCCAGCCTGCCGCCTGGTGGTCAGCCGGCAAATAGGAGTTGCCCGTCTTGCTGTCCCACGCGCTCCAGTCCACTTTGTGTTTTAGGGTGTCTGGACGGGCTATCGCGGTGCCTAGGGTCCCGTTTTGCACGTCATTGTAGCTTCCGCCGGAGAAATCCACCCAAGAGTACGGAGCACTGTACCTCATCGCCGCGCTGGCGTCAGACGGCACAATTGAGTATACGACAGAGTAGAACAGGTCATGGAAGCCGGAATAGTTGATGGGGCCCGAAGCGGAGTATCCCCGGACGTCATCGGCGGAGGATATACCGTAGCCACTGGCTTGAAGAGTATACACGTAGCACGGCTCAAGGTAGTAACGGAGGACCTTGATTTCCGCCACATTAGCGTGAAACTGACCACTGATAGGGTCGGGTCTAAGGTTGGTAAGGGTAATTCGCGCGCTACGGGCGTTGGTGCGATCCGTGGAGATGCTCGTCGGGCTCGAGGCCAGGGTCTGATAAGAGGTGGCCTTGACCACGGCCCCCGACGAGTTCAGAAGCTCCACCTTGGCCTGTAGCCCGTCGGCCACATTGGCCGGGGTGATGTCAATGTAGGCTATGCTCCAGGTCGAGCTCCAGTCCAGCGTGATGGTTTCGGTGGCGCTGGCCACGGTCTTGCCCGCGGACTTCCACACCGGAGTGTTGTTGCCGTCTGACAGGTAGCCCAGCGGGAAGGATGGCTGCGGCAGGGTCGTGCTCGCCGCGGCCGAAGCTACCTGTGCTGCGGACACTGTACCGGGGAGCCTGACAACTCCCGCGCCAGTATCGACCTCGGCCGTCGTGAGCCCGGAGTCGACCTTCTGCCCGTCGGTGAAGCTGTCCGAAAGAAGGACCGCCTCGGAGAACTGACCGACGTTCTCGGCCCCATCGTAGGCCTTTAAGGCTATACGGTGGACGCCGTTTCCCTCTTGCGACGTGTCCCACGTGAACTCGTACGGGGGCTCGGCCACTGAGGCACGCAGCCCGCCGTCCACGTAGAACTCGACACGGCTCACGCCTGTGGGGGCGTCTCCGACGTCCATGGCGTTCGCCGACACCGTGACGGTGCCGCTCAGGCAAGCCCCGGCTTGAGGCGTTAGAAACTCCACGGTCGGCGGGGCGGTGTCCTCGACATAGGTGACCGTGAGCTTGGGGCGCAGGGCCAGGTCGGCATAGTCGCTTGATCTGAGCTTGATCTGAACCGTATCAGCCTGGGGCTCTTCAACCCTCTTCATCAAGATCCCGCAGTTGGTCGCGTTGCCGTTTACCCAACCGCTCACGACAGAGGCCAGCGTGGACGACTCCGGCCCGGGGCTCGAGTACCACCCCACGCTCGAGTCGGCGTTGATGGTCATGGTGCAGATGGGCTGCTCCACAAAGTCGCCGCCCACCGCCGCCCAGGCTGCCGCCTGGGTGGCCTTGGCCCACGTGACTTCCCCCTCCAACCACTGTGTGGTCACCGCGTGCAGGGCGAAGTCGACGTTCCTCGTGGAAGCGGCCGAACCGGAGGACTTATAGACCTCTAACCGGGCATCGGTTATGAGGCTCTTGGGTATGGAGCTGAGGTTGAACTTCAGAAGACCCCTGTATATGGCGTGGTTTCCGGAGACCGTGGCGTTGCCGACCTTGATCTCCGCTTCTCCGCCGTAGTTGGTGGACGTGGACTCCTGCAGGCCGGATATGTAGGCGTCCATGCCCGACGCGGGATCCGGCTGAAGGACGATGCTGGGGTCGATTACCACCGGGTAGACCCTGGCCGGATCCGCCAGCCACTCGCCGTCCGCCTCTAGAGTGAGACTGACATCCGCGCCGCGGGTCTCCACCGGCCCGTAACGAAGGGCAGTGGATTCCGCCCCGGCGCTGTCGCGCATGACAGAGCTGAAGAGGGACCATACCTTGGCACCGGAGGAGTTGTAGAACCCGATGCTCCCGTCGCTCTCGCCTGCCACAGTGGTGTTCGTACTCACGGAAAACGAGAAAACGGACCCCGCCTTCGCCGAGTGGAGCACAATCTCTTCCTCTACTCCGTCCGACTCCACCGTGTAGACGAGATCCAGGTCATCGCTGGCCGTCTCGTACGAGACCACGTTGTGTTTTACCTTCGCGGCCCGCCTGGCGGAGACCGTGAAGCCGTACTCCATCCAGGAACCGTCCACCTCAAGCCTCAGTGGCAGCCCGGTTCCGAGCTCATCCGCGAAGGACACGGTGAAGCAGTTGGCTTCGTTCTTCCACGAGAGCCCGGGGCGGTTGCCTTGCCTGACAACCCGGTTCCGTATCTCCAGCCACTTGCCGTCGCTGTCTTTGAAGTACACGGGTGAAGCGTAAATCTCGGCGGTGACGGTACCGTCGGCGTTCCTGATGTGGCGGCTTGTCGCGGTGTGGCGCTCAAGCGCCTCCGCCGCGGCGGAAGGGGTGCCTTGCGGTGAACCTTGCGGGCTCCCGGCGGCGAAGACCGCGGGCGCCGCTAGCAGGTTGCAGATGGTTGCCAACAGCGCTATCCTGGCGACTCGCTTCAATACCGGCCTGCTGAACACACGCTCCACCCCCCTATTGGACGTCAAACAGCTTCATGTCGTAGCCCAAGCCGCTCTCCAGGACCTGGTAGTTGCCGGCCCGATCGGTGAGAATGATGCCGGCTAGGGCCCACTCGCCCTTTTCCGTGATCCCGCGGGTAGCGATGCCGCCTTCCCAGGTACCCCGGTCCGGGTTGTAGCGAAGATAGAGCGTTGTTCGGCTAAGCTGAGGGATCTCAGGCTCCTTGAGTTGGTCTGCCCTGCTCAGCAGCAGCACGACCGACTCAACTCCGGACAGGTCATCCGAGACCTTCATACTGAACATCACACGTCCGGCGAACTCTTCCAGCTCAGGAACCGTCTCGAGGAGCGGAGGCAGGGTGTCTTCCCCGGCGTTCGGCAGAATCTGGGCTTCAGCGCCGCCGGGCGATACCAGCATGTCTGGGGTCAGTTCCAGTTCAGTCTCCCGCCCCATGCCGTCTGCCACGGTAACGCTCGCCGCTCGCCAGACCCCGCTTCGAGAGTGCTTCGGAACATCAACGGCACAGGCCCAGGCGCCTGAGCGTCCTTCGGGCCGGGCCTGGGCGAAGATGGTGCGGTTGCCGGGCACCTCGAAGCGCACCATCACGCGGCTGACCCCAGCGCCGTTGTCGAGAACAGCGAACCGGGCACTCAGAATGCCGCCGCTCTCCGCGTTAGACACAACAAACCCACCTACGCTGGGTCTTGGCACATCGTCCTTCCTGTAGCCTGGCTGCACGGTGAAAAGAGCTTCCCTCGCCGTGTCCGCCCCCGTGGCGTTCCCGATGCGGTCGGCGGCCTGGACCGAACACGTCCACTGACCGCCCGTCGCGTGGTACGGGATGACCAGGCTACCCGTCCACTGGCCATCGGGTGTCTCCCTGAGTGGGATCGTGGTCGACGCTCTCTGATCCGGGGATGCCAGGACCGCCATCACCGACCCGACTCCCGACAGTTCATCGGTAACGCTGGCAGTAACAGTGACCTCGCTCCCAGTCGTAACGGTATCGGATGAGAGTTGAACCGCGAGAACCTCCGGGGGGTTGGTGTCGAAGGTCGTTGACTCCACGTTGAACCCCCCCGCCGACCCCGGGAAGAACCTTCCTGTTAGGCCAAGACCGTTCTCCACGGTTACGCTCTCGACAGACCAACGACCGGGCTCGGACCCGTCCGGAAGGCGAAGAGCCAGCGGGAAAGGCAGCGAAGTCGGCAAGAGCGCGCCCGACGCGGCGTTCGCCATGACCCCCACGGTGGCTCTCTGGCGCCCACTGGGGCTCACAAACACCGCCTCCACCGACGCCAGTCCCGAAGAGTCTTCCACCGGCAAACTGATGGTGGCGGGGATGCCCTGGATTGCGTCCGCGTCGGAGGCGGTTATGGGACCCAACCGCATCGAACTCGGGGGGGCTGGCTGAGTAACCTCGAAAGACGGCTGCTCTGAAGCCGCGAGTGTCTGGGTATTGGCCTCATCGTCGGTGATCTTCACGCTGGAGATCCGCCAGCTGCCGGGAACAGCCCATTCCGGTATGTTGAGGCACCCCACCCACTCACCCGTGTCCTGATCGTAGGCCAGCCGCGACAGGCTACTGCCCTGGCCCTTGTCAGGACCGCGGACTTCGGTTTCTACGGCCATGACTCTCACTAGAGGGTCCTGAAGTCTCAGGCTGATAGTGACCTGCCCACCGGCGACCACTTCGCCCGGCGTGACCGACAACCCGGATACTTGGACGTCCGACGTGTCGGGGTTCCCCCGAACAGGGTTACCCTGAACTGTGGCGACACCCGACGCCACCACGAACAGAATCGAGAACGCGGCACACGCAAGAACGGTGTGCATCTTTCCTCGCATGTTCATGCCCTCCTCATGTGGCAGCACGCATGGCAGGATCGAGACAAGGCCATAAGGTACGCTGTGGCAACTGCGACGCGGGTTCCGACCCGGGAACTAGCCGACGTACTGCCAACGGGGTTTGGACCCTTCGCTCATCACACCTGGTATGTTCACCCAAAGCGAGGAATCTGGTCAAGTCCCACTTTGTCTGTAAAATCGGGAATCCGGGTCATGCCCCAACGGTAATCCTTCAAGCTCGCTGAACCAAACGCGCCGCCAGCGTTCACTCGCCCGCCAGAGGGTGCCGAAGACCAGCTTCAGGCACTCCTTCTCTCCTCGGAAACGGGGGATGACCTCGGCCCGGCGGCGTTCTTCCTCGAAAGCACGCTCGATGAGGTTGGTGGTCCGGACATGCCTTCGATGAACGGGAGGGAGCTTGAGGTGAGCCAGGCTGGCCGGAAGATCGTCGGCCAAGCTCCTCATGGCCGAGGGATAGCTGCCGACGAACTCGGCCAGGACCCATTGGGCATGGCGCTGCCCCGTAGGGGCCTGTAGGCCCAGCAGCGGATGCGCTCGGCTTCCGGCCAGATGGCCTCGACGGCCTTGATGAGTCCGGGGGCGCCGTCGGTCGTGACCGTGAGGGGTATCCCCAGTCCTCGTAGCTCTCCTTGTTGCCCAGGCTGAGGTGGATCAAGGCCTTGCCCCCGTCCGCGAGGATGGCCCAGTGGCCAGGAGGCCTTCCTTGAACCCGGCCTGCTCCCGCAGCGACTCGTAGATGGCGTCGGCGAAGAGGTAGATGACATCGTAGCCGCCGAGGTTCCTCTGGGCGAAGGCCTCGTATTCCTCCCAGAGAGTCTCGCTGAGCCGGCTTGCGCTGGACCGGCTGAGGAGCGGCTGATCGCCTCCGACCTCCCTGAGCTTCGGCGGACTCGGCGTCCTCGTTAACAACCCGGGTGGCTACATCAAGCTCGGGCCGTTCAGTTCTGTTGAGCCGGAGGACTGGCGGGCGGGTTTCGAGGTGAACGTCCTCACGGTGGTGCGTGCCGCACCTGATGACCGAGATGGCCGAGAACATTGTGGCCAAGATCTCGGTGTCGGCCCTGACGAAGGTTATGTCCGAGGAACTGGCCCCCTCGGTGATGTCGGGCTGATCGCGGTGACACGTCGGACGTCAAGGCGCGGGAGCTCTTGAGGCACTTTGCATCCCCGCGCCATCCTTCCCTGCACCTGAAGGGCCTCGGCGAGCCCTCGGCGACAAGCGAAGCGGCGCCCCGATACCGCGCCCGCCAATAGGGGTTCCTTCTCCTCGGTCACTGGAAGCTCCCGAGACGTGAGTCTTGGGGAAGGGGCCGTGTTGGCCAGTCGCGAGGGCCTGGTGGTGATGAGCGTGAACGTCATCCCGGAGGGGCTCGACGAGTTGACGCGGGTGAGGTGAGAGCCGAGGTCGCGAGCATCGTGGACGACCTCGTCGGGCGGCCGGTGGCGGAGCTGGACCCGGCCCTGGCCTTCCACCTCCTGGACGGGCGGACCCTGACCATCGAGGGGGCCCCCGTCTACCTCAGCGTCCGGGCCGTGGTCATCGGGCCGGAGACGGAGTTCTGGGTGGAACTGAGGGGCACTCCGGCGGAAGGCGCCGAGTCGGGAGGCTGAGGAAGTCGTGCGCGTGTCGTAAGTTGTGTCGCAAGTTTGTCGCGAGTTTAACCCGTTTCCTTCATCCGGCAAACGAGCTTGTTGGTCGATCCCGCCGAAACCAACAGCCCCATGTCCACCATGGCCTTCCAATTCCGTGTCTCAGAATCGTATCGGAACTGAGCCATTCTCGATTGCGTCCACTCACTCGGATTCCGGAAGTAGGGCCGTGCCTCAATCATGGTCACGGTGTTGCCTCTGACAGTGTGGAGGAGCTGGATCTCGCCACGAACGTGAGGAGGCAAGCGGCGCTCATAGAACGCTACGAGCTTGCGGTCAACCAGTTGGCGGGTGAGGACGGGCAACGCCACTTGTGCAATCCCTCCTGTCATGATGTCACACCGGGTCACCGGATGGCCCTAACTACTGATTAGATAAGATGCGGAACTCCGATTTCCTGCCCGCATAACACGCTGTTGGTTCACCGGAAAGGCTCGCCGCAATCCCCGTACTACCAGTGACTTCGGTCGAGTCACCGACTTCTATCCAGCCTCCGAGCCCATCCATGGGGCTGCGAACCCCGGCCCGAGGTTGAGCACATGGGCATAGGGCGGACCCTCGGGGGCTGTCTACGGACGGTGGTCTCCGGGAATAGCTGTGGGACGGGCGTTGCTCCGGGGAAGGAACTCGTAGCCGGAGTCGAATACAGTAACGCGGACGGAGACCAAGGGAGACTGGTCCTGTGGGTCGCGCGTATGAACGAGCCCCGCTCGTCGAGTCTCTGGTGGAATTCGGCTTCGTCGAAGACCCCACTTGGGATTGGACGGTTCCCGGACTCCTCTACTCCAGGATGAGTGCCAAATACCCAGAGCGCCGCGAACAACACGGCGTCACTGTCCGTTTGGACAAGGCAATCGAGAAGATGGAACTGTCCACGGCTGACTTTGACACTAGACGCCTCCAGTTCGTTAGTGAAGACAAGAAATCGTTAGCGCAGGTTGGCCCGAACCTACTAATAGTGAACCGTCTGGCCCCCTACCCTGGTTGGGGGTCTTTTAAGGCGCAGGTGAATGACGTACTGACCTCATACGGCGAGGTCGTGACCTCCAAACCTCTAATCAGAAACCTTATGCTGCGGTATATCAACAAGGTTGTTGTACCGAAAGGCCCAATCGACCTTGAGTCCTTCTTCAATCTGTATCCGCACTTGCCTACGGACCGCGAGCTAACCCAGTTTCTCTGCCGGAACGAGCTTGCGTACCCGGAGGACTCTGCCGTGGTTGCCATCACTATGGCCTCTGATGGCCCGAGTATTGTCCTGGATATCCAGTTCAGTTCGCACAGAGAGCCATTCGATTTTGGCTCGGCGGACTCGATTATGGACGCTGGCCACATGCGGGTTTCTGAGATGTTTGAGGCGTGTATCACCGACAGACTAAGAGATAGCTTCGGGGGTGCTGGGCAGTGAGTCTTGTGATGGACGCGTCTAGCTTCCCGGGGTTCCCGATGTGGCAGGCCCCGTTACCGCTCACGCTTCCGGTCAAGCGTTCGGCCACCTATCGCCTTTCTAGCGTCTCCGAGCAGGCACAATCTGTAGACCAGAGGCTGTGGGCACTGCTTCAGGACCTCGGGCCGCGCCTGGAGGAGATGGAGCGTCTAGGGGACGAGCTCCGTGCCTCTGTCGGCTTAGAGGTCGACCTCGTTCTGAAGCTTGCACCCAAGGAGCGGTGGCGTGCGCCCCTGAGAGTCACCGGCGTGAGCCGTGCCAAGCTGCATCCATCGGTTGCCGAGTGGGCTGAATACGCGCCTGAAGCGGAGCCCTAGTGCTGTGGCGGAGCAATGGTATGAGATTGCTGTCGGCAGGGAACTGCACCAAGGGGACATCCTATTCGAGTGCCCCACGATTGTGCCAATATTCTCCGGGCCGCGTCCGGCTGACCTCGATGCCGAAGTCAGGATATGCGATCTTGTAGTGATAACGCAGACATGTGATTTGGTGCAGTCCAAGGTCCCTTCGGTTCTGTTTTGTTCGCTATTCCGCATCCGTGACGCGGTCGAACAAGTGGAGGCTCTTAGATCCTGGGAGATACGAAAGGGCCTACCTGCCGGCCGTATACCCGCTCTTCATCTCCTCGATGAGATCAGGCTTCAGGACGCGGCCGAACTGGACACTCCTTTCTTGGTGGTGGATTTCTCAACGCCCGTGTCGTTACCATGCGAGTACGTCGCTCAGTTCGCCGAGACTAAGCCCCGACGGCCCAGGCTCTTGCCCCCATATAGGGAGCACCTCTCCCAGGCGTTTGCCCGGTACTACATGCGGGTCGGTCTTCCGTCCGATATCGACCCAGCCAGGCTAACAAACAAGGCCCTGGAGCTAGCGTGACCAGCCCCTTCCCCCTCGGGCGAGACCAGCGAGGCCGACGCGGTTCTGAGTCCGATCAAGCCCGCGCAAGTTCCAGAACCGCCGGTATGTGGCTCGCAGTAAACTGGGACGCTGGCTCATACTCCGGTAGGACTCTGGGTGACATGTGTTGGTTTCCTCCAGACCAGACCGGTGAGAGGTCCTTTGCGGGGATTGCCTTCTGCAGGGGCCGCTTCGGCGTCGCCGTCATCGGACATGTCAAGGAGGGGCATGTGGACACGCTGCTCGTTGAGGAAGTGGCTAGGCGTCTTCTCCAGAACATCGACGGCGCTGGGCAGTAGCCGTGGCCCGTCCCAAACAGTTCGTTCATCACCCGCACAGAGAGCGGCGG
>Ga0315284_10005878_pt1 | contig 17459 bp, 12 predicted proteins | sample YL17G09_16_MG_FD_203696 | JGI IMG/M metagenome (GOLD analysis project Ga0315284, IMG submission 203696) | Sediment microbial communities from Yellowstone Lake, YNP, Wyoming, USA - YL17G09_16 | ecosystem: Environmental > Aquatic > Freshwater > Lake > Sediment | place: USA: Wyoming | collected...
TCACGGCGCTGCGCGATTCCGGCCGTGGCTGTTCGTCGCCTTCGTCCTGCTGTTCGTCGTCGTGGTGCGCGTGCGGTTGCTCGACGTCCCGCTCGAACGCGACGAAGGCGAGTACGCCTGCGCCGGGCAACTGATCCTGCATGGAATCCCGCCATACCAGGTGGTCTACAACATGAAGTTCCCGGGTGCGTACGCCGTGTACGCGCTCTTCCTGGCGCTGTTCGGGCAGACGGCTGCCGCGATCCGCCTGGGATTCCTGCTCGTCAACGCCGCGACGGTCGTCCTCCTCTTCCTGCTGGGGCGCCGCCTCTTCGGGCCCTTCGCCGGCGTCGTCGCGGCCGCCGCGTACGCCCTGCTCTCGGTGGGCATGACGGTCCATGGGCCCTTCGCCCACTCGAGCCACCTGGTCGTCTTGGCGGTGCTCGCAGGTGTGCTCATGCTGTTGCGGGCGTTCGACTCGGGCCGACGCCGGGACTATTTCTGGAGCGGCCTGCTGCTGGGCCTCGCCCTCGTGATGAAGCAGCACGGAGCGTTCTTCCTCCTGTTCGGGGTCTTCGCGTTCCTCGCCCGGTGGGGGCGCCGGGGTGTCCGCGCGCCGCGCCTGGCGGCGGACGGCCTGCCTTTCGCGGCGGGAGCGGTGCTGCCCTTTCTCCTGACCTGCCTCGTCCTCGCGGCGGCGGGCGTGTTCTCCAAGTTCTGGTTCTGGACCTTCCGCTACGCCGCGACCTACGTCACCCAGGTGCCGTTCGCCGAGGGGATGGTGATTCTCCGCGACATGCTCGCGCGGATTGTGGCCTCGGCCCCGATCCTCTGGGGAGCGAGCGTCCTTGGACTTGGTGTCGTCCTCTGGGACAGGAACCTGAGGCCTCAGCGAGGCACCGTCCTCGCCTTCGCGGCGTTCGCGTTCCTGGCGATCTGCCCCGGGCTCTACTTCCGGCACCACTACTTCGTCATGCTGTTGCCGACCGTGGCGCTTCTTGCGGCGGTCGCCGTGGATGGACTCCGGCGTGCGCTGACCGACATCGGGTTGCGGCGGAGCGCCGGGACCATCGCAGCGCTGGTCTTCCTGGCCACCTTCCTCGTCTCGCTCAGCCCGCAGGCGCAGTACCTCCTGCGCTCGACGCCCCGTCAGGTTTCCCGGATGACGTACGGCCTGAGTGGTCCTTTCCCCGAGGCGCAGGAGATCGCCCGCTACATCGCCGCCCACTCGTCTCCGGAGGACAGGATCGCCGTGCTGGGATCGGAGCCCGAGATCTGCTTCCATGCGAACCGGCGCTCGGCCACCGGACATATCTACATGTACAGCCTGATGGAGAATCAGCCGTACGCACGGACGATGCAGTTGCAGGCGATCCGCGAGATCGAGAAGAGCGCCCCCGCCTGGTTGGTTCACGTCAACTCCCCCTACTCCTGGCTCGTCCAGCAGGACTCGGATCGGACGCTGTTGGCGTGGTACCCGCGCTACCTCGAAGAGCACTACCGGCCCGCCGGGCTCGTCGAGATCCTCACCTTCGATTCGACGGCTTACACCTGGAGTGACACGGTCTCCATCCGCGCCGCACGGACCACGAACCTGCTCATGGTGTACCGAAGGAAGCCCCCCGCCTGACCGTGCGCCGGCGCCGGGCGCCTGATGCGCCGCCGGTCCGCCACGGCCTCAACGATTCGCGGGCGCGGCTCCGGGCAGCTCGACTGGCCGGGTCTCACCCGCCGGGTACAGCCTCGCGAAGTAGTCGCGCAACATGCGGTCCGAGGAAAACTTCTCCACGGCCATCGTGATGCTGGACTGCATCATCGCGACCCAGCGTGCACGGTCGGCCCAGGCCGGCAACACATCATCCTCGAGCACCTCGTAGAGCGCGGCCAGGTCCTTCGCGTCGTCGCCCGATTCGCTGTCGCCGATGGCCCAGCCGTTCACGCCGTGCTCGCAGCCCTCGGGCCACCAGCCATCGAGGATGCTGAGGTTGAGGACGCCGTTCATCGCGGCCTTCATGCCCGAGGTGCCGCTGGCTTCGAGCGGGCGGATGGGGTTGTTGAGCCACACATCACAGCCGCGCGTGAGCATCCGTCCCAGCGCCATGTCGTAGTTCTCGAGGTAGATGACCTGCCCGGGGTGCGTGCGCTCGGCCGAGACCAGGCGCGCGATGAGGGTCTTGCCCAACTTGTCGTCGGGGTGCGACTTGCCTGCCAGGACGATGTGCGCGCCGCGCGCCAGCAGGCCCGCGAGGCGCTTCTCGTCCCGCACGATCAGATCGGGGCGCTTGTAGCCGGCCGCCCGGCGCGCGAAGCCGATGAGCAGCCCCTCGGGGTCCAGCCGCAGGCCCTTGCGACGCTCGATCTCGGCCAGCAACTCGTTGCGGTGGAGCGCGTGCGCGTCCCACAGCCGCGCGGGGTCGCCGCCGGCCGCGCGCACCAGCGGCGACTGCCAGGTAGGCACGTGTACGCCGTTCGTGATGGAGACGATAGGCGCGGCGTCGTTGATGTGCTTCCACATGGTGCGCGCCGTCTCGCCGTGCAGGCTGGCGACCGCGTTTGCCCTGCGCGAGAGCCGCAGCCCCGCCACCGTCATGTTGAACGGGTCTCCGCCGATAGCGCGCATCTCGGCGCCGGAGAGCTGCAGGCAGGCGCCCAGGCGGCGCAGGTCCTTGAGCGAATGCTCCTCGTTACCTGCCTTCACCGGGGTGTGGGTGGTGAAGACGATCTCGCGCCGCGTCGCCTCCCAGGCGTCGGGGAAGGTGAGCCCACCCTCCATGCGCGACGCGATCATCTCGATGCCGGCGAACACGGCGTGACCCTCGTTGAAGTGGTGGGTCGCCACCGGGATCCCGAGCCAGGTGAGGGCGCGCGCTCCGCCGATGCCGAGCAGCATCTCCTGCGCGATGCGCACGTCCGTGCCCGCCTCGTATAGCCGGTGCGTGATCCAGCGGTCCGCGAGGCGCGCCGGTTGGATCAGGTAGAGCGGCACGTGCCCGAAGCGCGAGGTCATCCAGACGTTGCAGGGCACCTCGGCGCCGCGGACGTTGACACGCACGTGAACGCCGGTGTCACGCAGATAGGAGTAGTCGTAGCGGGGGAACTCCTCGTGGGGTTGGCCGTCGGGGCCGATCCGCTGCACCGAGTACCCGTGCTCCCACAACAGCCCCACACCGATCACCGGCAACTTGAGGTCCGCCGCCGACTTGATGAAATCGCCCGCCAGGATGCCGAGGCCCCCCGAGTAGATGGGAAAGGACTCGTGCAACCCGAACTCCATGCAGAAATAGGCGACGTGCGGTGCGCGCGGCATGCAGGCTCCGGTGCTCGTAACGAGGACGTCCCCGAGGCGGAACGCGGCGGCGGATGATAGGGGCGCTGCCCCCGGGTTCACAAGGAGCCTGGGGCGCGGCGCGCGAGTGCCAGCCTACAGTATCGGTCACCTGGCTGATGGGCTGAAGCGTGCAGGAACACTCCTCACTGCAAGGCGTTGTTGAGCACGACGAGGTCCGCCTTCCACCCGCGGGGCGTGGTCTCCGGGAAGGATCCGGGATGCAGGCGCGACTCGAAGCGGCCACGCTTCGTCGGTCAGCCCGTGGGATCCGTGTGGGCGGGAATCCCCACGGTCCCGGCGGTCTCACCCGCCTGCGCCCTGGACCGGGCGTGCGGCCCGCGCGCGAGGCGGCCGGGCTCAGCCGGCACGAACGCTACGGGCCGCGCAGTTGTTGACTTAGTGGCCCCGGCCGCCGCGCCCGGGCAGTGCAAGGCGCAACCGGGTCCGTGGCCCGGCCGTTGCAATGCCCCGAGTGGGGGCGAGGGCCTCGCGTCGGGAGGCAGGGTCCGCAACTCCCGCCGCCGCGACGCATCCAACTCTAGAGGAATCCCATGAAGTCTTCCGGCCTCTTCATCTCCGTTCTGCTCTCGCTCGGTCTTGCCGCGCCGGCCATTGGCGCACCGCTCGATGCGCCCAGCGCCTCGTTCGTTACGGCCGACCGCACCTCCATCACGCTCCAGGTGCAAGCCGGGTCGGATGGCGCGCCTGCGGGCTTCATCGTCGAGTGGCTGCCTGTCGAGCGGTACCGCACGTTGGGTGGCTGGCCGACCTCGGCTGCGTCCGTCAGCGGCTCGGACTTCACCGGCGTGCCCACGCTCAACGTGATGCCCGAGGCGGGTAGCTTCCAGCTCGGCGCCGGCCAGGTCGCCGAGGTCGTGATCGGCAACCTCTTCGACGAGACCGGGCTCGAGGCCTCGGACGAGGCGGAACTGGCGGAAGGCGCTGAGTATGTCGTCCGGGTGCGCGCCATGGCGGCGGGCGGGGGGCTCGATGAGAGCGCCAACTCGGCCACGATCACCTGCAGTACGTCGCAGCGCACGTCCACCGACTGCACCGTGACCCAGGGCTACTGGAAGAATCACCCCGCGAGCTGGAGCCGGGTGACCTCGCTTTCGCTCGGGTCGGTTGCCTACGACCGGGCGCAGATCCTCGCCATCATGCGACAGCCGGCCCGGGGAAACGGGCTCATCTCGCTGGCGCACCAGTTGATCGCGACCCGGCTGAACATGCTGCTGGGGGCCGTCCCGCCCGCATCCGTCAGCCTCGCAGTGAGCCTCGCCGACACGGCCATCGGAATGCTGGTCGTGCCCCCCGTTGGTGGTGGTTGGCTTGTCCCCAGCTCGACCAACCCGATGACTCGGACGCTGGACGAGTTCAACAGCGGGTCGCTCGGTCCGGGCCACTGCCCCAGCAATGCGCATATCGTCTCGGTCGCCGGTGCGACCTGGGGGACGCTGAAGTCCATCTATCGTTAGCGCCCGCATCCAATTCCAGAAGACGCGAAACGCCTCGGTCGCCCGAGGGCGCTTCGTTTGCACGAACCTGGCGCCCGGGCGCGGGCGAGCCGAAGTTGGCCTGAGCGTGCATCTTGCCGGGCCGTGCTCTAGGCTGGCGTCAACGCCGGAAGGGGTGGCCGCCCCGACTGGCCGGCCCCCGGACGGCGCCCGCGCCCCACCTCGTCACGCGCTGCCCGTCCCGCACGACTTCTCAAGGAGGTCGCCATGCTGAAGGAGTTCAAGGAGTTCCTGCTCAAGACCAACGCGCTCGCACTCGCCGTCGGCGTGATCATCGGCGCAGCCGTCGGCAAGGTGGTGGGGTCGCTGGTGAGCGACATCCTAATGCCCGTGATCGGGCTCTTCACCCCGGGCGGCGCATGGCGCGAAGCCGCGATCGTCCTGAAGGCCAGGGCGGATGGCACGCCGGCGGCACAGATCACCTACGGGGCGTTCGTCGGCAGCGTCATCGACTTCATCATCATCGCCCTGGTGGTGTTCCTCATCACGAAGGCGCTCCTGAAGCCCGTCCCGGCGCCGCCCGCGCTGCCGGCCAAGGAATGTCCGTTCTGCAGGGAGACGATCCCGGCGGCAGCGACCAAGTGCAGAGCGTGCGGGAGCGGCGTGTAGCGGGCCATTGACCGATCGAGCAGTGCGGACGCCTGGCCCGGGACGGGGGCTTGGCGTCGGGTTTCACGGTGGCCCACTTCTTGTTCTTGACAGCGTCCCATCCCGGTGCCAACGTCACGTCAGGTCCGAAGGTCCTGAATGTGGATCGCGCCGGGCTGGGCGCCCCCCCTACGGGCGCTCCCCGGCGCGCGGGTTACTTCGGTCCCCCTCCGGCACGGATGCCGGAGTCCAGGCTCATCGCAGGGAGGCGCCCGCCTGAGCAGTTGCCTCTTCCATTCCGGCACGCTCGTCTGCATGGACGCGTCCGGCACGGTCGCCCGCGGCGACCTGCTGGTGCGCGACGGAGTCATCGCCGCGCTCGGCGAAGGCGTGCCCGTCGCGCTGGCCGCGCTCCCCGGTGGCCGCCCCGACGAATCGGTGGACGCCTCGGGCACCTTCGTCCTGCCCGGCCTGATCCACGGGCACCTGCACCTCTGCCAGACCCTCTTTCGCGGCCTCGCTGAGCAGAGCGATCTGCTGTGCTGGCTGCGCGAGGGTATCTGGCCGCTGGAAGCGGCCCACACCGAGACCTCGATCGCGGCCTCGGCGCGGCTCGGGCTCGTCGAGTTGATCGCGGGCGGCGTCACCTGCATCAACGACATGGGCACGGTGTGTCACACCGACGCGATCGCCGCGGTGCTCGAGCAGAGCGGCATCCGCGCGATTTTCGGCAAGGCGCTCATGGACCGCGGCACGGGCGTGCCGCCGGGGCTGCGCGAGAACACGGCCCGGGCGCTGGAGTCGGCGCTCTTGCTGCACCGGCGCTGGGACGGCGCGGCGGATGGGCGGCTGCGGGTCTCGCTGGCGCCGCGCTTCATCCTCTCGTGCAGCGACGGACTGTGGCACGACGTGGCGGCGGCCGGCGCCGATCGCGGGCTGCTCGTCCATACCCACCTGGCCGAGAGCCAGTCCGAGGCGCGCGAAGTCCGGGCGACGGTCTCGACCAGCGCGGCGCGTTACTTCGCGAAATGCGGCGTGCTGTCGGAGCGCTTCGTCGGCGCGCACGGCGTGTGGGTGGACGACGAGGATCTGGCCCTGCTCCGGCGCGCGGACGCCGCACTGGTCCACTGCCCGGGTTCGAACCTCAAGCTCGGCTCCGGCCTCGCCAACGTGAAGCGCTGGGTCCACGAGGGCCTGCGGCGCGGCATCGGCTCGGACGGGGCGGCCTGCGACAACCGGCTCGACACCTTCCACGAGCTGAGCCTCGCGGCGCTGATCTCACGCACGCTGGATCCGGGGGGGCATCTCGCCCCGCGCGAGGTGCTGGCGCTCGCCACCCGCGAGGGCGCGCGGGCACTGGGGCTCGGCGACGCGACGGGCTCGCTCGAGCCCGGCAAGCAGGCGGATGTGATCGTGGTGGACCACGCGGCGCCGCACCTGGCGCCCAACGAGACGCTCGATCCCTACATTGCGCTGGTGCACGCTGCGCGGGCCACCGACGTGCGGCTCAGCATGGTGGCGGGACGCATCCTGTATCGCACTGGAACGTGGACGACGTTGGAGCCGGAGCGCGTGGCCGCCGAGGCGCGCGCGGAGGCGCGCAAGCTGGGCGCGCGCGCGGGCATCGGCCGGGCTCAGGGATGAGCCGGGCGGGGGGGCTGGCATGCTGATCGGGCCATGCACGGTGGTGACGGGCGGGACGAAGCCGGGCGTGATCGAGGACTCGGCGGTGCGCGTGGTGGGCGCGCACATCGCCGCGATCGGGCCGCTCCCGGTGCTGGGGACGGCCTATCCGGATGAGACGCTCTGGCCGGCGCGCGGTCGCGTACTGATGCCGGGCTTCATCAACACGCACGTCCACCTGGCGCGCCACCTCGCCCGGGGGCTCGGGCTGCGCGCGCCCGCCGAGTGGCGCCGCTACGACCGCATGCTCTCGCCCGAGGACGTCTTTTGGTCCACCAGCGCGGCGCTGGTCGAGGGGCTGCGGCACGGCGTGACGTCGGTGTGCGACTTCCATCGCTCGGGCGCCTGCCCGGACCTCTCGCTCTCCGAGGTGGTGGCGGCGGCGGCGCGGGTGGGCGTGCGCGTGGCCACGTGCTACGGCGCGGGCGAGTCGGACACCGTGGTCGAGCGGCACTCGGCCTTCGAGGAATCGCTCGGGTTCGCCAGCGAGATGGGCCGGCGGCGCGACGGCCGGCTGAGCGGCATGATCGGCGTGCAGGCGCGCACGCTCGAGGGTGTGGACACGCTGGTGCGCGAGGCGCTCGACGTCGCTGGTGAGCGGCTGGCCGTGCACGTGGATCTGGCCCTTGACCTCACGCCCGCCGAACGCTGGCGCTCGCGCGGCGGCTGGCGCACGCGATCCCTGCCCACGCTCTGGGCGCACGCGGAGAGCGCGCCGCGCGGTCTGCTTGGCGAGTTGCGCGAGCGCGGCGACGCGCTCTCCGCGTGCGGCGCGGGATCGGTAGCCGCGCTGGTGCGCGAAGGCGAGGTGGCGTGGGGCACCGACGCGGGCGTGAACGCGCCGCCGCTGCCCGACCCGATTCACAACCTGGCCTTCGGCGCCCCGGCCGCGGCGCACTACCAGCGGCTGTTCGTGAACGGCGCGCGCTGGGCCGGCGGGCACTTCGGGGAGGGCCTGGGGGTCATCGCCCCGGGCTCGCCCGCGGACCTGCTGCTGGTGGACTACCAGCCGGCGACGGAGTTCACCGAGCGCACGTTCCTCGATCACCTCTGGTCGGGCATGCTGCGCGCGCCTGTCTCGGGCGCGATGGTGGGCGGCGACATCGTGCTGGACAACGGCACGCTCGTGAACGTGGACGAGCGCGAGGTGGCCGCGCGCGCGAAGGAATGCGCGAAGCGCGTCTGGGACCGGCTGGGGTAGGGTGAGCGCGAAGCGGGCGCTGGCCGAGGCTTGGCGGTTGCGAGCCGCTGCGGGCTGATGAAATCCCTCCTGCGCAGCGGCGTCTTCTGGATCCTGGTCACCGAGGTCTGTTTCGCGCTCATGCGCCTGGCGACGCGCTGGGGCGCGGTGGACCTGCCGGGCTGGGAGATCGGCGGCGTGCGCTTCCTGGGCGGTGCGCTGGTGGCTTGGGGGCTCGGCCGCGCGCGCGGCGTGTCGCTCCGGGTGCGCGACCAGAAGAACGCCTGGCTGCGCTCGATCTTCGGCACCCTGAACGCGCTCGCGGTGTTCCTGGCGCTGGGCTCGGCGCGCATCGCCCTGGGCGACGTAGCCACGCTCAGCGCGACGGCGCCGCTGTTCGTGGCGTTGCTCTCGGGACCGGTGCTCGGCGAGCGCGTGCCGCCGCGGGTGCTGGCCGGCGCCACGCTGGGCTTCGTCGGGGTGGCGGTGCTGGCGCAGCCGGCGCTGCGCGTCTCGGGCGACCTGGCGCTGGCGCTGCTGCTGGGCGCGTTCTCTTACGGCTTCGCCATCCTGCGGCTGCGCCGGCTGGGCCCGAGCGAGAGCAGCGAGGCCATCGCGCTGCACATGTCGCTCGTGGCCGGCGTGACCTTGCTGTTGGTGTCGCTGCCGCGCTTCGTGGTGCCCTCGCCGCGGGCGCTGGTGCCGCTGCTGGCGAGCGCGGCGGCCGGCGGGCTCGCGCAGGTCGCGATGAGCCGCGCCTACGGCCTGGGGCGCGCGGCGCGACTGAGCGCCGTCTCATACGCGGGCGTGGTCATCACTTATGCGTTCGAGGCGTTCTCGTTCGCGCGTGTCCCCGGGCTCCACCAGTGGCTGGGGGCTGCGCTGGTCTGCGGCGCGGGCATCCTGGTCTCGGCCCGCAGCCGGGCCGCCGCGGACGCCGACGTCCCGGCGCCAGAGACCGGCCGGTGAGCGGTGCGCGCCGGGCGTCCGGGATGAACGCGCCCGGACAAGGTCTGGACGTGCGTGCTCCGGCTTGTACCACGCTGTCCACGTCGCCTTATCGCGATTGACCCGCCCGGGACACCGCGAAGCATCCGAGGCCATGCGCGCCGGGTGCGGCGCGGCGCCAAGCCATTGAACGACAGAGTCCTCGCTTCGGCCGCCGGGGCGCGGCACGCCCCCTGCTTTTGGGCGATGACGACAGTGCGCTCCCCGCACGACACGGACTCCACGCAACTAGGAGGACATCATGAAGCGACTTGCGACGCTGATCATGGCGATCGCGCTCACGGTCTCGATCGTCGGGGTCGCCGCGGCACAGACCTGTCCCCGCCAGCCCGCGCGGCGCGCGATGCGGCAGGAGTTGCGCATCCGCCAGGGTGCGTGCGCCGGCCAGCTCACGCGGCGCGAGTTGCACCGCCTGCGGCTGGGCCAGCGCCACATCCGCCGCATGGAGCTGCGGGCCCCGGGGGATGGCCGTATCGGGCGGTGCGAGCGGGTCCGGCTGCACCGCGCGATCGAGCGGCAGGACGCCAGGATCTGGCGGTTCCGGCACAACGCCCGCGAGATCTGACACGGCGCCAGCGTCAGTCGCGCCGGCCCGCACGACGCCAGGGCAAGGGGACGAGCCCGGCGCGACGACAAGGCCCCCGGCGGAGCGATCCGCCGGGGGCTCACTTCGAGAGGGGCCGGGGAGAACCGCAGCCGCTCCCGCTACTCGTCGCTCTCCGGCTCGGCGCTCAACGGGCCGAGCGGTCGCGTGAACGACACGGTCCAGCGCCCTTCGCGCGTGCCCGGCCCGATGGGCCAGGCGTAGGAGCAGTGCAGGGTCGGGAACGGCGCCGAGCTGTAGAGCAGCGACGCTCCCGCCTCGCTTACCCAATCGAGACGGTCGGGCCAGGCGCCGCCCCGCACGACCGTGCCGCCGTGAGGGTCGCGCCCCCACGTGGCACCGGTGGCGGCGAAGAGCGCGCCCTGCAGCGGCAGCGCCGCCAGGTGCGGGATGCGCAGGAGCGCGAGCAGGTCCCGCGTTCCGATCAGGTCCAGCTTCGCGAGGGCCAGGCCAGAGCCGCTGCGCTCGTCGCGACGCAGGCTCCGCAGCGTGCCGCTGCCGCCGAGGTAGAACGCGGCCTGCGGCGGGAGGTCGCCGGTCAGGCGCCCGTAGGAGAACTGCGGCACGAGCGAGGCGAAGCGCCCGAGCGAGAAGTCGAGCCCTGCGGCCACGCGCGCGCGCCGGTACTCGAAATCGCTGCCCGTGCGGCGGCTCGAGGTCTGGCAGCCGATCTCGGTGTGCAGCGGCAGGCGCGGCCATCGAGCGGCCGCCGAGTACTCCAGCTCGTGCGCCCGGCCGCGCGTCGCGGCCAGGTTCCCGGGCATCTCGAGGTCCCGGTCGAAGAGGTTCCAGGTCGCCGTGGTGCGCAGCGGTGACTGGAGCAGGTCGCGGTAGCCGGCGCTCGCCCGCCACCAGCCGTGCCGGCGCGCGACCGAAACCTCGAAGCCTTCGCTGCGATGGTACTGCGTCCAGTCCCCGCCACAGAGGAGGGCGCGCGCCATCGTGAGCAAGTCGTCGTCGTCGCGGTCCAGGGGCGCGGTCTTCCGCCCGCCCCACAAGGAAAGGTCAAACGGTTGCCGCGCGAGCCAGAGGCGGTTCGTGTAGCGGACGTCACCGAGCGTCACGCGCGGGCCGTTGGCGCGCGCGATCCCGCCCCTGAACGTTCCCCAGCCGGTGCGGCCCGGCTCGGGTGGCGCGGCGCCCAGCGAGACGGAGAGGCCCGGGGTCGAGCCGTCCACGCGGCTGAAGTCGAACGTGGGCGCGAAGCCGAACTGCAGCCGGCGCGGCGCGTGCAGGGCGCTGTCGAGGCCGGTGGTGTCCACCGGCGCGGCAGAGACGCCGAAATAGCGGTCGGTCGAGTCGGAGAAGGCCCCGAGGTGCCCGCCGAGACTGGTGTCGGGCGCGGCGGGCGCCTGCGCGGTGGCCAGCGCGAGCGTGGTCAGGCAGATGAGCATGGCGACCATGGGGCCGCCGAACCTATACGTGGTGCGGCGGGGCCGCAACACCTCGGGACCACTCCGCCACGGGGGCTGTGACCGATGCAGACCTTTGCGCTGGAAAGGGCTATCCTAGGCCGTCCGGAAGCAAAGGATGGTCCGGCACGGGCCGTGCGAGAGAACAGCGTCGTCGTTCCCGGCCCCGGCCCAGGTCACACCCCGCAAGGAGGACATCCGACATGCGCACCTACCTATGGAAGGCCGCACTTGCGGCCGCGTTGCTCCCCGTCGTTGCCGTGGCGAGCCCCGGCGCTCCCGGGAGCCTTCTGCAGAACCCGTCCTTCATGATGCAGCTCGCGAGCCTGACGCCGACCACCGTCGTCGTGGCGGAGGTCGCCACGTCGCCCACGCTCGCCCTCGCGACCCCGTTTGTCGGCGGAGTCGGCTACCGCCCGCGCGCCTATCGCTCGCGTGCCTCGGTGATGCCGACCACGACGCAGGTGCACGCCGGCTTCTTCGACCCAACCGATGGCTTCTCCACCGGCTTCATGGGTGGCTTCCGCATGGGTCCGCAGGTGGACCCCCGAATGCAGATCGGCCTGGCCATGGACTGGTGGCACCGCTCGGAGAGCACGACCATGGACCTTGGCGAGGTCCAGTTGCCGGTCGGCAACGGCGACTCGCGGCTTGTCCTGTCCAAGGCCAGCGCGGACCTGCTGCCCATCCTGGCGTTCGTGCAGGTGAGCGGCGATGAGAACATGCCCGTCATCCCGTATGGCGGTTTCGGGGTGGGCTACGAGTGGCTCTTCCTCACGGCCGACGACTACCTGATCAGCGAATCGTTCGACCAGACCTTCGGAGGCTTTGGGTGGCAGGTATGGGGTGGCGCCGGCCTCCCGCTCGACGGCCGCACGCGCATCAACGGCGAGGTGTTCTACAACGGCTCCGAGGTCGGCAGCGACGCGGATGTCTACATCGACGGGTTTGGTCCCGCGACTGTGCGCGACGTGGTCAAGATGAACGGCTTCGGCATGCGCTTCGGGCTCTGCTGGGGGTTCTGAGTTCGACGCGGGGAACGGGGTGGCCGGGCGCCCGGGCGTGTGACCCGCCCGGGCGCCGCGCGCGTCGGGGCCGTGGCCCGCCGCCGGACCTTCCCCGTCGCACCCTCCACCTTGCCTCGTCGCGGAAGCGTCGTTAGTCTCGGCGCATCATGCCGCGCCGATCGCCGCGCTCCCGTCGCCGCCGCGCTCCCGGTCCGGGTCTCCCGGCCAAGAGCCGTCCACGTGCCACGCCCGGCGGTGGCCGCGCCCGCAAACGAGCCCCCAGCGCGAACGCCGTCTCCGCGCCCGGCGCGGGAGCGGAGACGGCGCACGCTCCACGCGGAGCGCGACCCAGGGCGGGGAGCGCGCCGCGGCCGAAGGCGAAACGCGTGCCCGCGGCGAAGCTCCGCGCCGGGACCCGTACCGCGCCACGACCCGCGCTGCGCCCGGGTGCCGTGCCCGCGCGGGTCGCGGCCCTGCTCGGCATCCTCGAGCGCCTCTACCCCGACGCCGTCACGCCGCTCGTCCATGCGAACGCCCTGCAGTTGCTGATCGCCACGATCCTCTCGGCGCAGTGCACCGATGCGCGTGTCAACCTGGTCACGCCCGCGCTCTTCGAGCGCTTCCCCGACGCCGCGGCGCTCGCCGTCGCGGACCGCAACGAACTCGAGGAGCTCATCCGCTCGACGGGTTTCTACCGCAACAAGGCGAAGGCCATCCAGAACTGCTGCACCGACCTCGTGGCGAGGCACGGCGGCGAGGTGCCGCATACCGTGGAGGATCTGACCGCGTTGCCCGGAGTGGGGCGCAAGACCGCGAACGTCGTGCTCGGGAGCGTCTTCGGCATCCCGGGCATCGTCGTGGACACGCACGTGGAGCGGCTCGCGCTGCGCCTGGGATTGACGCGGGAGCAGGACCCGGTCAGGATCGAGTTCGCGCTCCAGCCGCAGGTGCCCCCCGCGAAGTGGTCCGCCTTCTCGCTCTGGCTCATCTTCCACGGGCGGCGCGTGTGCGTGGCGCGCAAGCCGCGGTGCTCGATCTGCCCTCTGCTCCCCCATTGCCCGCGGCTCGGGGTCGAGTCGTCCCAGTGACGCCCCGGCGAAGCCGTCCCGGGTTCCCGACCCTCCTGCATCGCCTGATCGCGACCCTGGTGCTGGCCGTGTGCGGCCCTGCGGCCGCCACCGCGGGGGTGCTGACGCCCGGGCAGCCGCTCCTGCTCACCGGCAATGAGAGCGCGGCCTACGCCGAGGGCGCACGCGGGGTGTTCTACAACCCGGCCGGGCTCGGCGTGCGCCATCGGATCGAGCTGTTCGGCTCCGCTACCTCCTTCGAGGGTGGCGGCCGGATCCACCGCTGGGCGGCCGGGCTCGGGGGGTTCGCGCTGCATGGTGAGCAGGTCAAGGATGCCTCGCGGCGTTACGGTTTCACGCAGGCGGCGGGCGGAACGGCGTTGCGGTGGGGGCTCACGGGCGACTGGGAGGTGGACGCGCGCACTCACGAGGTGGTCGCGGACCAGCGCCTCGGAGTGCTGTCGCGCCCCGCGCCCTGGCTCGCACTCGGGGGCGTGGCGGATCACCTGTTCCAGGCGGCCCGGGGCGGCGAACGGCGGGCCCGCGAGTACACGCTCGCGCTCGGCTTGCGTCCGCTCGCGCTGAATCCCGCGCGGGCGCACGGCTGGGGCACGCGGCTCACGCTCACCTCGGACGTCATCATGGCGGAGGCCGGCCGGAGTGATCAGGCGCGCGTGCGCTTCGGTGGCGAGCTGGAGGCGCTGCCCGGCGTGCTGCTGCGCGCCGCGGTCGAGGACCGCCGCGGCTTCTCCCTGGGCGTGCTGCTGCGCGGCGTGAACGGCTGCGGCGCGGCGCAGAGGGTCTCCGTGGACGGCCGCCGGCGCTACGACAGCTACGCCGTCTCGTTCCACTCGGGCGAAGAGCGCACCGTGCTGGCCGGCCGCGTCGAGCGACGCGTGGCCGTGGTGCGCGCGGCCGGTGCGCTGGGCGACGACGCGCTTTCGGGCTTCTCGCTCATGGGCGGCAGCGACGTCACGCCGGTGCGGCCGCTGCACGACCAGTTGCAGCGCGCGCTCGAGGACCCGCTCACGCGGGGCGTGTTCCTCGACCTGCGCGGCGTCGGCAACATGGCGCAGCTCGAGGAGCTGCGGCCGCGGCTGGCACGCCTGCGGGCGGCGGGCAAGCCGGTGGTCGCGTTCATGGAATACGGCGTGACGCGCGGGGACCTATACCTGGCCGGAGCCTGCAACCGCATCGTGGTCGCGCCGGAGATCGGGCCCGTGGCGCTGGGCCTGCGCGTCGAGCGCCGCTACTACCGTGGGCTGCTTGCGAGCCTGGGTATCAAGGTGGAGCGCACCTCCTACGGCAAGTACAAGTCGGCGTACCGCAACTACAGCGTGGACTCCACCGGCGATGCCGACCGCGAAGCGATCGAGCGAGGGCTCGACGTGAGCCAGGAACTGTTCGTCTCGGCCCTGGCCGCGGACCGCGGGATGGACCGCGGGCGCCTGCTCACGCTGCTCGACGGCCGGCCGTGGCGCGCGAGCGACCTGCGGCAGGCAGGCCTCATCGATTCGGTCGGCTATCGCGAGGATGCGCTGGCCGTGCTGGGCCGCCTGTGCGGGCTGGGGGAGAAGCCGCGTCGCGTGGCGCTTGACCGCCGGTCTGAAGCGCGGCGCGAGTGGACGGTGCCGGCGCCCGTGGCCGTGGTCTACGCGAGCGGTGGCATCGAGACCGGCAGGAGCGGCAGCGATCTGCTGATGGGGCCCTCGATGGGCTCGGAGACCGTGATCGCCCAGCTCGAGCGCGCGTTCACGCGTCGCGGGGTGAAGGCGGTGCTGCTGCGAGTCGAGAGTCCGGGCGGCTCGGCCCTGGCCTCGGACCTGATCCACCACGCCACGCTGCGGTTGAAGCGGGAGACGAAGAAGCCGCTGATCGTTTCGATGGGGAGCGTGGCCGGGAGCGGTGGCTACTGCATCTCGACCGGCGCGGATTGCATCTACGCCGATCGGTTCACCAGCACCGGCTCGATTGGCGTGGTGAGCATCAAGCCATCGTTCGAACAGGTCTACGCGAAGCACGGCGTGCGGCAGGACGACTTCGAGCGCGGCGCGTGGATGCGCGGCTGGTCCACCAACCGTGACTGGACGGGCGCCGACCAGGCAATCGCCGATTCGGTCATGCTGCGTTTCTACCACCGATTCGTCGAGTTGGTCGCGGCCGGGCGCGGCATGACCTGGGACGAGGTCCGCGACGTGGCGCAAGGGCGCGTCTGGATGGGTGAAGACGCGCTCGAGCGGCGGCTCGTGGACCGGATCGGCGGGCTCGAGGACGCGGTGGCCGAGGCGCGCCGCCGCGCGCGCGTTCCGGAGGGCGCCAGGATCCGGCTGCTCGAGTACCGCCGGCCGAGCCCGGGCCTGCTGCAGCGGATCATCGGCAGGACCGTGGGCGAGGCATGGCGCGACGCCACTCGCATGCCCGTGCCGGGCGCGATGCTCTACTGGACGGACGACGATGCGACGCCGTAGGGAGTGGCGGCCAGCGGACGAGCGTGTACGGCTCGCGCGTTGCCAGGGCCGGCCGCACGGACATGCTCGCGCAGCGCGTCCGTGTGAGCTGCGGTCACACCACGTTCACCCCTGCCGAGATCGCCGCGGGCTTCCACGACCTCGCCCTCTGGGTGGGGACGGGCGTGAAACCGCTGCCCTGAAGCGAGCCGACATCGAGCGGGCGATGCATGAACCCGGTCGAACGAGAAGGCGAGGAGCATGACGATTCCTTCCCTGTGGGCACCCGCCACGGCCACGATCGGCACCCCCGATGCGCTGGCAATCGAGCCCTGCCCGCTCTGCGGTGGCCGCCGCAGCGCGCGGCTCTACCGTGTCGCCAATCCGAGCGGGCGGTTCCCCGGGGCCTTCGAGCTGCGGAGATGCAGCGGCTGCGAGCTCGTCTACGTGGATCCCCGGCCCGACGACGACGCGCTGGCCGGCCTCTACGACGAGGACTTCTACTTCTCTACGGGCTGGTCGTACGAGACCCTCGCTTCCTGGGTCATCGAGTTCATCCAGAGCCGGAGACGTCGCCGCGTCGAGCGCCACGTTCGGCCGGGAAGGCTTCTCGACATCGGCTCCGGGGACGGCCGGTTCGTCCACCACATGGCACGCCACGGCTGGGACGCGACGGGGATCGACTTCTCGTCCGCGGCGCTGGAATACGCGCGCCGGATCCGCAGCGGCGGCCGCTTCCTGCAGAGGGCCCTCGAGGATTGCGACTTCCCGCCGGGCCGCCTGGACCTCATCACCCTGTGGCAGGTGCTGGAGCACATCGGCGAGCCACGCTCGCTGCTACGCCGCTGTCACGACCTCCTGAAGCCCGGCGGGATGCTCGTGGTCTCCGTGCCCAACATCGACGGGCTCTCGTCGCGCCTGACCCGGGAACGCTGGTGGGGTCTGGACGTGCCCCGCCACCTGGTGCACTACTCGCCGGCCACGCTGACCCGTGCGCTCGAGCGGGCGGGCTTCCGCGTTGTCCGCATCCGCCATCGCTCCCTCCAGTACGACCCGTATGCCCTGCTCCACAGCTCGCTGGACTGGGTCTTCACCCGGCGCCACTTTCTGTCGGATTTCGCCAAGCGGCACGCGTCCGGGGACATGAGCGGCGGCGAGTTCCTTTACAACCTCACCGCGCTCGTCGCGCTCGCCCCGGTCCTGGCGCCGCTCTGCGTCGCGACGACCACCGTGGCCGCGCTCCTGGGTCGCGGCGGCTTCATCGAGGTCCATGCACGCCGCAACTGACAGCGCGGGATCCCGGCCTCCGGGGCCGCTTGGCGCCACCACGGCGACGGGCGCGCCGCCCTTGCTCGCGCTCTTCCGCCAGCGGAGCTTCTCCGCCCTCTGGTGGGGCCAGCTCGTCTCGCTCCTCGGCGAGCGGTTCTCCTACCTCGGACTGGTGGCGCTGCTGGCCGAGCACACCCATGGGCTCCGCGACGCGCACTCGGCCTGGCTGCTCTCGGCGTTCGCGAACATGATGCTGGCACCGGTGCTGATCTTCGCGCCGTTTGCCGGTGCCTGGATCGACCGCTGGGACCTCAGGCGCGTCGTCGTGACGTGCGACGTCCTGCGGGCCGTGATCGTGCTGCTGGTGCCGGTG
>Ga0315284_10005879_pt1 | contig 17456 bp, 13 predicted proteins | sample YL17G09_16_MG_FD_203696 | JGI IMG/M metagenome (GOLD analysis project Ga0315284, IMG submission 203696) | Sediment microbial communities from Yellowstone Lake, YNP, Wyoming, USA - YL17G09_16 | ecosystem: Environmental > Aquatic > Freshwater > Lake > Sediment | place: USA: Wyoming | collected...
GAATTCGCCGCCCAAGTCGGGGGCGACCGGGTAGAGGTGGAATCGATCGCGCGCGGGTATCAGGACCCGCACTTCGTGGAAGCCAAGCCCAGCTTCCTGCTGAAGTTGCGCCGGGCCGATTTGCTCATCACGGTTGGGCTCCAACTGGAAATCGGCTGGCTGCCGCCGCTGATTACCCAATGCGGGAACCGGAACATTCAGGCCGGCGCAAAGGGCTATCTAGATACCTCGCAATTCGCGGAGATCCTGGAGATTCCCGCGGGTATTGTGACGCGCGCCATGGGTGACGTGCATCCGTTCGGGAATCCTCACTACTGGCTCGACCCAGAAAACGGCCGAAGGATTGCCCGCGGTATTGCCCTGAAGCTGGCCGAGATGCAGCCGGAAGGCGCCGCTTACTTTGAAGGGCGGTTCCAGGCCTTCAGCAAGCGGCTGGATGAGGCGCAGAAAGCCTGGGACGCGGAAATGAAGCCCTTCCGAGGGCGCAAGGTGGTCACTTATCACCGTTCCTGGCCCAATCTCACGAAGCGGTTTGGCCTTGAGGTGGTGGGAGAAATCGAGCCCCGCCCGGGCATCCCGCCCGGGCCAAGGCACACGGTTGAGATCATCCAAATGATGAAGCGGGACAACGTGAAGGTCATCTTGGTTGAGCCCTACTTCGACTTGAAGACACCGAATGCCATCGCGCGTGAGACCGGAGCACAGGTGGTAGTTTTGCTGCCCTCGGTGGGTGGCGAAAAAGAAGCCACCGACTACTTCAAGCTTTTCGATTACGATATAGCGCTGCTGACACGGGCGTTCCAGGCTACCCAGTAGGATGTCTGAGGAGGATGGATGGAAGTCCTTCCCTTTTTGCTCGCGCCGTTTGTAGCCAGCCTGATTCTCACCGGAATCCACGCCTATCTGGGCGTGCACGTGGTCGAGCGAGGCGTCATCTTCGTTGATCTCGCGCTGGCCCAGATTGCGGCGCTCGGCGCGACGATGGCCATCCTGGTGGGGATTAACCCGCACGCGGGTGCCGCCTACTGGATTAGCTTGGGGTTTACATTTCTGGGTGCAGCGATCTTCTCCTTGGCGCGGATGCGCCGCGTCCACATCCCGCAGGAAGCATTTATCGGCATCGCCTATGCGGTAGCCTCGGCCGCCGCGATCCTGGCCATGAGCAAGGCCACGGGAGAAACCGAACACCTGAAAGATATGCTGGTCGGCAATATCCTGGCGGTTTCCTGGGAGGAGGTGGCGCGCACCGCCGTGCTCTATGGCGCGATCGGGTTGTTCCACTACATCTTCCGCAAGAACTTCCTGCTCATCTCGATCGACCCCAAGACCGCAGAAGCCAAGGGAATCTCCATCCGTCTCTGGGATTTTCTCTTCTATGCTTCCTTTGGGTTCGTGGTGACTTCCTCGGTGGCCATTGCCGGGGTCCTGCTGGTCTTCTGCTACCTGATTGTTCCGTCGGTGGGGGCCATGTTGTTTGCGGACCGGATCGGGCCGCGCTTGGCCATCGGCTGGACCATGGGCACGCTCGTGTCCGCGCTGGGCGTGTATCTCTCGGTGGTTTTGGATCTGCCGACCGGCGCCACCATCGTCTGCACGTTCGGGGGTGTCTTGGTGCTGATGTTTGTGGTCCATGTGTTTCTGCATCACGGCCGACCACCAGCGGAGGTCGAGGCTTCGGGGTCAGCAGCCGTGGGACAGGTGCGCGGCGGCCGCAGGTAGCGTGGCCCTGATCAGGAAATGAAACGCTTGCCGGGAGGAGTTGATCCGGCTCTCCCCGGCCGAAATTGATTTTTGAGCGCCTGGTCGGCTAGAATTCCCAGGCGGGCGACCGCAAGACGGTAATAAGAGCAAAAGGGAAGGAGCTCCGGGGCTTGGGCAGGGCAGTACACAAATACATCGTGGTTGTCTTTGGCCTTTCTCTGGTGATGGGCGGCGCGTGGCTTCTAGTGCAGGCCGGTCGCCCGGAGGCGGGGCCAACTTCTGACGCGGCAATGCGCGAGAGAATCCTTCTTTACGTGCGGGCCAAGTTCGGCGTTCCCGACTCGGTGAAACTCACGGCTGACCCGCTCCGGCCTTTTACCTACGCAGGCTTCCTCGAGACGACCATCACGGCCGACGATGGCAAGCAGAAGCACGTGAACAGCGCGTTCGTCACAAAGGATAGCCGCTATCTCATCCTGGGCACTCTGTACACTGTAGTGGCCGATCCCGCCAGCGAGATTGTTCAACACGTCCGCGAACAGTTCAAAGTCCCGGTGACCTCCGGCGTGACCGCGGGTCCCTTGCGGAGCTCCCCTTACCCTAATCTGCTAGCCACCGCCGTGACTGTAGACGATGGAAAACAGAAGCGGACTCAGGATTTTTATGTGACCAGGGACAATCGCTGTCTGGTTGTGGGCAGCGTGTTCGACCTCGGCCTGGATCCGCGCCGCGAGGCGTTGGGCGTCATCACCACGGCCAACCAACCCGGTCACGGTTCGGCTAATGCGCCGGTGATCGTCGTCGAGTTTTCGGACCTCCAATGCCCGATGTGCGCTCGCGTCCACGACTTCCTGGAGAAAGAATTGCTGCCCAAATACGGCGATAAGGTCAGGGTGGTGTACAAGGAGTTTCCCCTACCCACGATCCATGAATGGTCGCTCCTGGGCTCTATTGCCAACCAGTGCGCTTACCAGATGAATCCGGCAACCTATGTGCCTTACCGTTCCTTGATTTTCAAGAACCAGAGCAGCTTCAATGCGGCGAATGCGCGCGACCTGCTCCTTGACTATGGTGAACAGGTGGGGCTTGACCGCTTGCGGCTGGCGGCCTGCATTGACGCCAAGGCCTCGCTGCCGCGGGTAGAAGAGAACTTTCGCGAGGGGCAGGCGGTGGGCATGACTCGCACCCCGACCTGCTTTGTCAACGGCACCATGGTGGTGGGGTTGGAATCAGCCGAGGCGTTCTATAAGGTCGTCGATGAGGCCCTGCGCGTCGCCAAGCAACGCGGGACTCCGAGTTCGAGTCCACGATTGAGTCGAACGCAACCGGGTCAGCTTAAAGCTCGCCGTCCCGAATCCCGAACCCCCAACCCCCAATCCCGCACGCCAGATCCCTAATCCCCCATTCCTACATCAGCTCGGGGCAGTGGCGCGATCCGCCACAGGCGGGGAAGAAAGAAGAAGAGAATTAGAAAATAGACCAGGCAGACTATTCCTCCCAGCGTCAGCGCGAAGCGCACTCCCAGCGCTTCGGCCACAGCTCCTGCCTGCAAGCTCCCCAGTGGCGCCAATCCCAAGACGGCCAGATTGTACATGCTCATGATTCGCCCGCGGAGTCCCGGAGGGCTGGTCAGTTGCAGGGTACTGTTGGTAAGCGTAAGAGTACCCACCATGGTTGCTCCTATGACGACGAGCAACAGGAAGGCCCACGCAAAGGATCTCGCCTGCGCCAGCAGGATCAGGGCGAGGGCAAACAAGGCCGCGGAGCCTACAATGTATTTTCCCCTCCGCCGGATGCCGGCTTGCGCCGCCAAGGTGAGCGCGGATATCACCGCGCCCAGCCCGGCTCCGGCCATCAGGTAACCTAGCCCGGACGCTCCGACCTTGAGAAGATCACGCGCGAAGACCGGCATCAGGACAACGAAGGGAAGCCCCAAGAGGCTGAGGAAGGAAGGAACGGAGAGCAGAACGATGATGGTTCGATGCTTGCCGACAAAGCGAAGGCCGTCCACCATGGCTGACCAAACCGACGGGCCATTGTCAGCCGGATGGGGTGGCACGGTAATGGCCAGGAGGGCGATGATTAGAGCCAGAAAGCTGACCGAATTCAGATAGAAGCACCCGGCAACGCCTAGCGAGCCCAACGCCAGTCCAGCGAGGGTCGGCCCGATCGCCCGGGACATGTTGAATTGCGCCGCATTCAGGGCGACGGCGTTCGTTAGGTTTTCGCGGTCCACCAGATCGAGCACCACAGCCTGATAAGCAGGGGCGTTCAGCGCCGAAGCCAAGCCTGTGAAGAAGCTGATGGCAAAGATCTCCCCAATCGTGGCGACCCGCACCGAAGTGAGAATGGCCAAGACCAGGGCCAGAACCATCATGGCCGTCTGCGTCACGAGCATTAGCTTCCTACGGTTCAACCGATCCGCGATGGCTCCGCCGGGGAGGGAGAAGAAAAGGAAAGGAACCAAGCCCAGGAAGGCGTTGAGCCCCAATAAGAACGGCGAGTTGGTAATTTCCAGCACCAGCCAGCCGAGGGCCAGGTTCTGCATCCAGGTTCCAATATTGGAGAGGAAGTTCCCCGTCCAGAAAAGGGCGAAATCACGGTGGCGCAGCGAGCGAAACATCGCCGCCAAGCGGCTGACCTCCGCCACCGGTTCGGCGACTACCCCGTTCACGCTTGCATCGTCTGGAGCCATGTTTGGTTCGCGCCGCGTGCCGCCCAAGGACCCTCTATTATAGTGGAGGCCGGCCGGAATTCGTCAGACCCGTGTAACCCGGAACGGGCCTGGTTCGTCTGTGTTCGTAGAGAGGTTCGAGGGAAGGAGCAGTATATGAAGCGCTGGGCTTATGCTGGAGTTGGCTTGATGCTGGGTGTACTGGCCCTATCGGCACCCGCGAGGGCGCAGGAGGAGGAAGGCTGGAGGTCCGGGCCGCGGGAACACGCGATGGGTCCTCACCTGATGGCCCTGCTGGAAAACGACCGGGTGAAAGCAGCCTTGGGGCTTACTGAGCAGCAAGTCGACCGCCTCCGGCAAATCACCGTCGAGGCAGAGAAATCCGCCGTCAAAACGCGGGCGGACCTGGCAGTGCGGCGCATCGAATTGCGCGAGCTGCTGCGCGCGGACAAGCCAGACCGAGAAGCCATCATGAAGAAGGTGCAGGAAATCTCGGATCTGCGCGGGCAAATCATGAAGCAACATGTGGAGTCAATTCTTGCCGTCAAGACCGTGCTGACGCCCGAACAGCAACAGAAGCTGCGTGCCTTCCGGGCGAGAGGCGGCCGGGCCGGAGGGTGGGGGCCGAGGCCGAGCTCCCGGCCAAACCGTCCAGGAGGACCGCCGGGACCGGCCGAAGCGCCTGCGCCCCCTCCGGACGAACCTCAGATGTAAGAACTGGGAGTAACGCCGCGCGTGGCCTCACTCTGACGCCTTGAATGTCAGCTCGCTCCCTTCCGTGACTTTTCCGGCCGGCAGGGATCTTCTCTTTTTACATCCCTGGGATTTTGCCTAAAGTGGTTCTTGCCTTCCGCCGATGCTGACCTGCGGGGAGTGCGAACGCCGGGCCCAAGGCCCCTGAGGTGAGAACCCAAGCACCGCGCCGCAGTGGGCCCGGGAGGAGACATCCACACTATGTGGACAACTCCAACCAGGCGGGAGAGGACGGAATGGCACAAGAACCGGAGTCCCAGGCTGAACGGCTACGGCAGGACATGCGGGCTTTGGAGGGCCGAGACCTCCAGCTTTGGTCCATCGGCCTTCTAGTCACTCTCGTCGTGGCCGCGGGCTTCGTTGCCCTGGTCTGGCCCAACATTATGTGGAACCTCGGAAGCGTACGGCTGGACGGCCGCTACGTCCCCCAGCTCATCTTCGGCTTTATCACGCTCACCGCGCTTTTCAATATCTACCAGCTTCAGCAGCGGCGGGTTCTCCGGAACACCCGCGATGAGTTGGTGCGCCAGATCCTGCGGGGCGAAGCAGTAGAGAGGCTTTCCTTGATGGACCCCTTGACCGAAACCTTCAACCGACGGTACCTGGAGCAAATCCTTCCCAAGGAAGTGAGCCGTGCCGACCGGCGAGGGAGCAGTCTGGCGCTGGTGATGATTGACGTGGATGGTTTCAAGTCGGTGAACACCCGGTTCGGACACCTCGTGGGGGATAAGGTCCTGACCGAGGTTGCCCAGCTGCTCAAGAAGGTATTCCGCGCCTCGGACACCGTGATTCGTTACGGGGGTGACGAGTTCCTGGTTCTCATGGGGGATACGACCGAACAGGAAGCCGGGGCCGCCGTCGTACGGCTCCAGGTGCAAGTGGATAGATGGAACCTCAAGAGCACTGCCGCGGGTTACAAAATGGGACTCAGTTGCGGCACGGGGGTGTACGTGAAAGGGGCGAATGCCTCGGAAGCGCTTGAACTCGCCGACAACCGGATGTACGGCGAGAAACTGCAAAAATCTCCCGCCTAGCGTCGTCTTTGCTCTGCCCAGGCTGTTTGCTTCTCCCTTTCCCGGGCCTTATAATGTTTTGTTTGTGCCTTCGGTGACGGGGCTCGCTGAGGCGCTTCTGCTCGGGCAGAAAGCAGAGCATCCGGGCATCCTTCAGAGACAGCGCGGAGGAACCTTTGGAGAAGAGCGAGCGGCGGGGCATCTCCGCTCCCGCGTTCGAGGGCCGCTCCGCGCAGCGGCGCGCAGAGGGCGGGATGATCGAGCCGCGTCCCACGGACATGCCTGCTTCGAAAACGGGTGATCCGGCGGCCCAGCCCGAGAACGGAGTCCCTTCCGAGGTGTTCCCCTCCTTGCCCAGCCGGGATGCGGTGGTGGTGCGCGGGGCGCGCGTCCACAACCTGAAGAACATCGACTGTGAGATTCCCCACAACCGATTGACGGTGGTGACCGGGGTTTCGGGCTCCGGCAAGTCTAGCCTGGCGTTCGACACGATTTACGCCGAGGGTCAACGCCGGTACATCGAGTCGCTCTCCGCGTATGCCCGTCAATTTCTGGAGCGGATGGAGAAGCCGGATGTGGACGAGGTGGAAGGCATTGCGCCGGCCGTTGCCATTCGCCAGAAGAATGTCACGCGCAACCCGCGTTCCACCGTGGCCACCGCCACCGAAATCTACGACTACCTGCGGCTGCTCTATGCGCGGATTGGCGTCACTTTCTGCCCCTGCTGCGGCGAGGTGGTGCGCAAAGACCACGTGGATGAGATTGCCCGCCGCGTGCTGGCGCTTGAACCGGGTCGCCGGTTCTACGTCCTTTTTCAGATCAATCCTGCGGCGGCGGGCGAGAAGATAGAAAAGGGAAGTATTCGGAGCCGCGGCGGCACAGGCGGCGTCCGCGCCAAACCCAGTGCAAGCGCAAGTCGGGAAGCCCTGCGGACTGCCGCTCGGGTCTCTCTCGGGACTACTGAACCCTCTCCGGCCCGCGCGCCCGTCCCCCCTGACGAGTCCCTCAAGTCGCGCCTTTTTTCGCTTCGCCAGAGCGGCTTCAATCGTCTCTACCAGGACGGGAGAGTCTTCGAGTTCTCGACCCCGGAATCGCTGCTGGAAGTAGATTTCTCGAGGCCCGTTTACATTCTGGTTGACCGGCTGGCCATCAGCCCCGACATTCGGCAACGCTTGATTGATTCGGTGGAGCTTTGTTACCGCGAGGGTGGGGAAGCCATCTTGGAGTTTGTTGCCGCAAGTGCCGGCGGCGCCTCCGAACGACTGGTGTTCAACGAACGTTTTGAGTGCAAGCGGTGTGAGACCGTGTTTCAAGAACCTGAGCCGCGTCTTTTTTCTTTCAACAACCCTTACGGGGCCTGCCCCCGCTGCCAGGGCTTTGGAAACACGATTGACTTTGACCTGGATCTGGTGATTCCCGACAAAAACAAGACTCTGGCCGAAGGGGCCATCGAACCCTGGACCAAGCCCCGCTACCGGACCTTCCCCCACGAGCTGAAACGGCTAGCCCGGCTGCGCGGCGTGCCCCTGGACGTGCCCTACCACCGGCTCACGGGCGAGCAACGCCGGTGGGTGCTTGAGGGCGACGACGAGTTTGAGGGCGTGCGCGGGTTCTTTGCCTACCTGGAACGCAAGAAGTACAAGCTGCACGTGCGGGTGTTTCTCAGCCGCTACCGCGGCTACGCGCTGTGCCCCGAATGCCAGGGAGGCCGCCTGCGCCGCGAGACGTTGAACGTCCGCATCCAGGGCAAGTCCATCACCGACGTGTGCCGGATGTCTATCCAGGAGGCTTACCGGTTCTTCAACGAGCTGCGTTTGCCGCCCTTCCAGGCGGCGGTGGCGGACAAGGTGCTGGAAGAGATCCGCTCGCGTCTAAGGTATCTCTACAAGGTGGGACTGGAATACTTGACGCTTGACCGTCTGGCCTCGACGCTTTCGGGGGGCGAAGCGCAGCGCATCCAGTTGGCTACTTCTCTAGGCTCGAACCTCGTGGGCGCGCTTTACGTCCTGGACGAGCCGTCCATTGGCCTTCACCCGCGCGACACGGGGCGCTTGATTGAGATCTTGGAGCGCCTGCGCGACCTCGGGAACACCATCTTGGTGGTCGAGCACGACCCGGTGATGATGCGCCACGCGGACAGAATCCTGGACCTGGGGCCGGGCGCGGGGGAGCACGGGGGACGGGTGGTCTTTGAGGGCGATCTGGCGGGCTTGGAAGCCGACGCGCACTCGCTGACCGGGCGTTATCTCTCCGGAGAGCTGCAGATTCCGCTCCCCAGCGGACGCCGCGCGCCGGGAAAGAGTTGGCTGCGCATCCGCGGAGCGCGCCAACACAACTTGAAATCGATTGACGTCGACATTCCTCTGGGCCTCCTGGTGTGCATCGCCGGGGTGTCTGGCTCGGGGAAGTCCACGCTGGTCCACGACGTCCTTTTTAACGCGATGATTTCCCGCCGGGGGAGGGCGGCCCCGCGGGCCGAGTATGACCGCATCGAAGGCGATAACCTCTTGGTTGACGTGATCTTGGTTGACCAATCTCCCCTGGGCCGCACCCCGCGCTCCAACCCCGTCACTTACATCAAAGCCTTTGATGCCGTGCGCGAGGTTTTCGCGTCCACGCCCGAGGCTCGCAAGCACGGCTACACACCCGGCTACTTCTCCTTCAACATCCCCGGTGGACGTTGCGAAACCTGCCAGGGCGACGGCACGGTGACGGTGGAAATGCAGTTTCTGGCGGATGTGGAACTGGTTTGCGAGGAATGCCGCGGGCGCCGCTTCAAGCCTGGTGTCCTCGAAGTCCGCTACAAGGGCAAGAGCATTTACGATGTCCTGCAGATGACGGTGAAGGAAGCTCTAGCCTTCTTCGCGAGTGTGCCGAAGGTGACGAATAAGATCCGCGTGCTGGAAGAGATCGGCCTGGGGTATCTGCGGCTGGGGCAGTCAGCCACAACCCTGTCCGGCGGGGAAGCTCAGCGCGTACGACTGGCCGCGCACCTGGCGCATCAAACCAGCGAAAACACCCTCTTCATCTTTGACGAGCCGACCACGGGCCTGCACTTTGATGATATCAATAAGCTCCTGGCGGCCTTCCGTAAGCTGATTGAGGCGGGAGGAAGCGTGCTCATCATCGAGCACAATCTCGATGTGCTGAAGACGGCCGACTGGATTATTGATCTCGGCCCGGAGGGCGGCGACGATGGCGGATATGTAGTGGCGGTCGGCAGGCCCGAAAATGTGGTCAAGCACCCTCGATCTCATACCGGCAAGTATCTGGCGCCCTACCTTGCGAACCACGGAGGTTCGGTTGGCCTCAGCCGCAAGGACAGCTAGCCTCGTGGGTACGGCGAGTCATCATCCAGCCTGGCGGTTGGCGCTGGCTCTCGCTTCGCTTCTTGTTGGCTTGTTCTTGCCATTTCCCGCGGGGGCCGTTCAAGCTGCGTCTCCTCGTCAACGCTCTGATGTGTCGCTGTTGCTGCGCTCTGCCAGCGAGGCTTTGACCCGAGGAGATTTGCCCGCCGCGGTCAAAGCCCTGAAATCAGTCGTCCAAATTGAGCCGGATATGGCGGCGGCATGGTTCAATCTGGCTTACGCTTACTCGGGCCTGCACCAGGACGAGGAGGCGGTCCGAGCCTACCAGAAGACGCTGGAGCTTCAGCCGGACCTTTTCGAGGCTCGCTTGAACTTGGGGATCCTGCTGATTCAGATGAACCGTGTTTCGGACTCGCTGCCGCATCTGGAGAAAGCGGTGGCGCTGAAGCCTGAGCACGCGCGGGCCCATCTCTATTACGGCCGCGCCCTCAGCCTCGCGGGGCAGTGGGATGCCGGGGAGAAGCAGTTGCAGGAAGCGCTGCGCCTGGATCCGGCCCTCGCTATTGCGGCTTTCGATTTGGGTCAGCTTTATCTTGGAAGGAAACATTATCCCGAGGCGTTGGCGGCTTTTCAGAAAGCCGCGGAGCTGGATCCCAAGCTTGCCCCGGCGCGGCTCGGAGGCGCGCTCGCCCTGGAAGGCCTTGGTCAACTGGCAGAAGCTTTGGCGCACTTTGAGCAATACCTGGCCGCCAAGCCCGAAGACCTTGAGACGCGGTTTCATGCGGCGCGGCTTTACCTCCAGCAGGGGAAGAGCGAACAGGCCCTCGAGAACTTGCAGGCCGTTTATCGCGCCAATCCTCAGCTCCCCGGTGTGGCGGCGGCACTGGGTGATGTTTGTGCGCTGCTGAAGAGATTCGGCGAATCTGAGAAGTTCTACCGGGAGGCCCTGGCGGCCAAGCCGGGCGAACCCGACCTTCATCGCGCCCTGGGGCAGACGCTGCTCGATCAGGAGAAATTCGCTGAAGCTGAGGCCGCGTTTCGCGCCAGCCTGAGACTCGATGCCAAAAGCCAGGAGGCGCTGAAGGGGCTTGCCACCAGCCTTTATCTCCAGAAGCGCTACGGGGAGGCTATCCCACTCATCGAGAACCTGGTGCGAGCGAGCGAGGCTCCCGCTGGCCTGTTCTTTGTGCTCGCCACCTGTTACGACGATCTTCACGATCAGCCCAAAGCCCTCCAAGCCTACGAACGGTTCCTGGAACTGTCGCACGAGCAGAGTCCGGACCAGGAATGGCAGGCGCGCCAGCGCGTGAAACTCCTCCGTCGCGAATTGCGGAAGTAGCTATAATGAATCCGAACCTTATGGTTATTGGCCCACGCGCGGTGGCGACTGTCCTGGCGCTGTTCGTCCTCGTCGGGCTTGCCGGAGGCGCTTCTCCGGGGCGCCGGCAGGATAACGAAGCGCGTCTGCGCGCCCGCCTCGAGCGGGAGCAGAACCCGGTGAAGCGCGCGAAACTGGAAATCCGTCTGGGGCGACTGAAGCTTTTTCAGGCTATGGAAGCCTTCGACAAGGGGAACACCGCGCAGTGCCAGCAACTTCTGGCTGTTTATCTGGAGCGGATGAGGGGTGCCTGGGCGACGCTCAAGGGTTCCGGCCGACAAGCCTGGCGGCATCCTCAGGGCTTCAAGGAGCTGGACATCGCGCTGCGCGAGGATGCGCGCTTCCTCGGAGACTTCGCCCATCGTGTTCCCTATCACGAGCGCGCTCCCGTGGAAAAGGTGGCGCAGGAAGTGGAGCATCTGCGCAGCGAAGTGCTCAGAGCGCTGTTCCCCTCCGAGCGTCCCCGCAAGAAAGCGGGCGGGTTCGAGCGCCGGGTCAGGCCGGATCTTTCCCTGGGAGGTCAGGGATGAGCCTGAAGGGCCGCACGGCCGCGCTTGCGCTGGTCCTACTCTTGGCGCCCAATCCGTGGCTCAGGGCGCAGACCGGGGCCACCCTCAGCGAGGCGGAAGAGACCAGGGTCCGCGAAGCGCAAGATCCGGGGGAGCGCATCGTGGTCTATCTCGACTTCCTGCAAGCGCGCCTGGATCGCTTTGAGGCTTACCGGAAGAAGCCGGCCAGCGGTCCTTACGACTACGGCGCCTACCTCGACGACGTGCTCCTTGAGTACTTGGCGTTGAACGACGAGCTGAAGAACTGGATTCAGTATCAGTACCGGGAGAACAGAGACATGCGCCGCGGGCTGCGGGCCTTGCTGGAGCGCGGTCCCCAGCAACTTGTCGCCCTGCGCCAGATCCAGCAATCGCCCGACGCTCATGCCCCCCGCTATGCCGATTCCTTGCGGGATTCCATCGACCAGCTTTCGGATACGCTCGACGGGGCCACCCGGGCGCTTGCCGACCAGGAAAAGAAGTTTGCCCAGATGAAGCTGGACGAGAAGGCCGAGCTAAAGATGGCCAAGGAACGGGCGAAGGAAGAAGCGAAACGCACCAAGCAAGAAAAGAAGCTCCGGAAGCAGCTGGGCAAGGGCAAAGTGCCCGGTGAGTCCGACGAGAAATGAAGCGGCCGGTGAAGATTCCCACTTTACGCATCCTGCCTGAGCAACTGCCTCTGCCGCTGGCTCCCGTCGGCGGCCCGGAAAGCGTGTTCGCGCGGGTTTTCCGCCGGTTGGGCTTGAAACGGCCTGCTCCAGAGTTCCGGGTGGAGTATCGGCCCTTCGCCAACTTGCGCAGCAGCATCCACCTGCGGGACAACTGCGCGGTTGTTCATATCTGCGACCTCTTGGCAGGAGCCCCACCGCTGGTGCTCGAAGCCCTGGCCGAAATCCTGCTGGCCCAGCTCCTGCGCTGTCGGCCCTCGCGGGAAGCCCGGGCCTGTTATCTGGCGTACGTGTTCCGCCCTGCCGTGCGCCGCCAGATCGATGCGATGCGCCGCCGTCGCGGCCGCAAGCGGATACTATCGGCCCGCGGGCGGCACTTCGATTTGCAGGAGATTTTCGAAAAGCTGAACCGGCGCTACTTTGGGGGTGAACTGCGTCTGTCACGGCTGGGCTGGAGCCCGAAGCGTTCGCGGACGCTCCTGGGCCACTACGATTCCGCGCATCGCACCATTACCCTCAGCCGGGTACTGGATTCTCCGCCAGTCCCGCGCTACTTGGTCGAATACCTGATGTTCCACGAAATGCTCCACGTCCGCTATCCCGTGGAGCGCGACGGCTACCGGCGCGTCGTCCACTCGCGCGCCTTCCGCCAGGCCGAGAAAAGATTCCCGCACTACGAGCGAGCGCGCCGTCGCCTGCGCGAGCTCTGCCGCGGTTGCTAGCCAGGGGTCCCTGGTCTCACACCTCGTCTTCCGTTAGAATGTGCGTGCCATAAAACGGAAATCCCACGCTGTGCGCCTGTGATCCGGGGAGGGACGTCGATGCGCAGAATAGTAAGAAATGCTTTCGTGGTCGTTCTCGTCGGTGCTGGGCTGAGGCCGCTGCTGGCCGCCGAGCCGTTGACGGTCACCTCGCCCGACGGCAACGTCGTGATCGCTTTTGAACTGAAAACCAATCCGCAGCCGTACCTGCCGGGCGAACGCGCCTACTACAGGGTGTCCTACAAAGGACAACCCGTCCTGGTTGATTCCCCCCTCGGCCTGGACTTTAAGGGGGGCAGGCCGCTGGATCAGGATTTCCAAATCGTCGGCAGGGAGCGCAAGTCGCACGACGAAACCTGGGAGAATCGGTTCGGCGCCCGCCGCGCGATTCGCGATCACTACAACCAGCTCACGGTCTCGCTGCGCGAGCGGCGGGCGCCCGGCCGGCGCGTGGATCTGATTTTCCGCGCCTACGATGAAGGTGCTGCGTTTCGCTACGTGCTGCCCACGCAGGAGGTTCTGGCCAGGTTCACGCTCGCGGCCGAGAACACGGGGTTCTACTTCCCGCACGAGGCGTTCGCTTATGCGCTCAATCTCAATGGCTACACCACCAGCTACGAGACCGACTACCACCGCGTGAGCCTGGAGGAAATCAAGACGACCTCGATCGTCGCCTTGCCGTTGCTCATCGAGGTGCCGAAGGGACCGTGGGTAGGATTGCTCGAAGCCGACCTGAGCGACTACGCGGGGATGTACGTCGGCGGAGTCCTGGGCGTCTCCCACGCTCTCCTGAGCAAGCTCTCGCCGCTGCCCAAGCGCGCGGATGAAGCCGTGATCGCCTCAACGCCCAAGGCCAGCCCCTGGCGAATCATCCTGCTCGGTTCCCGTCCCGGGGAGCTGATTGAGAACAACTACCTCGTTCTTAATCTCAGTGCTCCCTGCGCGCTCGCGGATACCAGCTGGATCAAGCCTGGCAGGGCCGCGTGGGACTGGTGGTCGGGGAGCTTTGCCCGTAACGTCAGCTTCCAGCCGGGCATGAACACCGAGACCATGATGCATTACGTGGACTTCGCGGCACGGCACAAGTTTGAATACATGCTCGTTGACGCGGGCTGGTATCCGGCCTATGAGTACACACGGCCGCTCGACATCCTCCATCACACGCCGGAGACCGACGTTCCTCGCATCATCGAGCATGCGAAAGAGAAGGGCGTGGATGTCCTGCTCTGGGTGTTCTGGGGCGCCCTGGACAAGCAAATGGATGAAGCCTTGACACTCTACAAGAAGTGGGGCGCGGCCGGCGTGAAGGTGGATTTCATGGACCGCGACGACCAGGAAATGGTCAACTTCTACGAGCGCCTAGTGCGCAAGGCCGCTGAGTACAAGATGACCGTGGATCTCCACGGTGCCTATAAGCCCACCGGCCTGCGCCGCACCTATCCCAATCTGCTCACGCGCGAGGGGGTGATGGGTCTCGAATACAGCAAGTGGAGCAACCGCATCACGCCCGAGCACGATGTGACGCTCGCTTTCACGCGCCTGCTCGCCGGGCCCCTGGACTACACGCCAGGCGGCTTCCGCAACGCTACCCGCGAGCAGTTCAAACCCGCGTTCGTCGAACCTATGACCCAAGGCACACGCGCCCACGAGTTGGCGAAATACGTGGTCTTCGAAAGCCCGCTGGTGATGGTCTCCGACTATCCGGAGGCATACGAGGGCCAGCCGGGATTCGAGTTCATCGAAAAAGTGCCGACGGTCTGGGATGATACGAAGGTCGTAAACGGCGAGCCGGCCAAGTACGTTACCATCGCGCGACGACAGGGAGCCACCTGGTACCTCGGCAATATGACTAACTGGGACTCGCGTGACCTGGAGATCCCGTTGACGTTCCTGGGACCAGGCGAGTACGAAGCGCAGATATTCGCCGACGGGCCCGACGCCGATAAGGTTGCCACGAGCCTCAGCCTCAGCAAGAAACGCGTGAAAGCCAGCGACAAGCTCAACGTCCACCTCGCTCCTGGCGGCGGGCTGGCGGCGATTCTGACGCCGACCAAGTAGCAGGGTGACGGTGGCACCCCCATGCCAAGTGGTCGCCTCGATCTGTGCGCGCCAGGGTGAGAGATGTACTCGTGAGGGTCTAAAGATCAGAGAACTTGCGGACGCGGATCCGGTCGTCTTCAACGACGACGATAGCCCCTTCCTTTAATGCACCCTCCGCGAAGGGCAGAGATTGCAGGAGGCGGGAGTTGATCCACGTGGGGTCGGCGATCACGGTACGGACGACAATGGCGGAGACGCGATCTTTCCTGCCCAGGGCCAACAAGGCGGGATAATCCAGATCAAAAGTCAGCACAACCTGGCCTTGGCGCGCTGCCTGCGCGATCACTTCGATGTCGTCCGCGCGGTCCAGGCCGAGATCACTGAGCCGCACGGCTTCGTGCCCAAGCTCTCTGAGGAACGCAACGGTCCGTGGGGAGACCCCCATGTTGGCAAGGAATTTCACTTGGGTACGACGGGAACGATCACGGTTTCTTCACTGGCCAACCAAGCCGCGTATTCCATGGCTTGCTTGATGTCGGCTTCCTCCAGCTCCGGGTAGTCCGCGATGATCTCGGCAGTTGCTTTTCCGTTAGCCAGGAGACGCAGGATCAGATGGACGGGAATGCGCAGGCCCCGAATGCACGGCTTTCCGTCACATTTCCCGGGTTCGACTGTGATGCGGTCGAAAATTCCTGTTCCCATAACATTTCGATGCTAACACATCACGGGGCTAGACTGCCAGAAGCGGGGATCAAGCTCGCCGACGGACCCGCCGCCGATAAGGTCGCTACGAGCCTCAGCATCAGCAGAAAACGCGGGAGAGCCCTCAAAGGGCGAAAGAGGGCGACCCAGGGCGCACGCCCTGTGCTCAGGGGCCTCAATCCAGATATCTCAGGCCGAGCCGCGTCGGGGCGGGAAACGGGGGCGGACCGTGCGCGGCGCGGGCGCGCAGCCGTCCCCCCCTACATACTCTTGCCTCGGCCGCGGAGCACGCGGCCGGGCTTGGCACCCGTGTGCTGGCCTTTGTCGATGACCACCACGCCATTCACGATGACGTAGGGAATCCCCACGGCGTACTGGAGCGGGTTCTCGAAGGTGGCTTTATCGGCGACAGTCTCGGGATCAAAGATCGCAATGTCCGCGGCCATGCCGGGCCGGAGCAGGCCGCGGTCGGTAAGGCCCGTAATCTGGGCGGAGAAAGAAGTCATCTTGCGAATGGCATCGGACAGGGTCAGCACTTTCTGGTCGCGCCCGTAATACCCGAGGACCCGCGGGAAGCTTCCATAGAAGCGCGGGTGGGGCTTGCCGGCAAAAGTCATTTCCGGGTTCACTGCGGTGCCGTCGGAGCCCACACCTACCCAGGGCTGCCGCATCGCCAAGCGCACGTCCTGCTCGCTCATGCTGAAGTAGATGGCGTCGGCGGAGCCGCCCTCAGAAATCAGCAAATCGCACAAGGCGTCGAGCGGGTCCTTGCCCATCAGCTTGGCCACTTCATCCATGCGTTTGCCCTCGTATTTCTTGTTCTCGGGTTTCTGGAACGACGCCACGAGCACTCCGTGCCAGCCGCCCACGCTCTTCACCTCGTTGTCTTCCCAGCCCGGGAGTCCGGTGGCGATGGCCTTACGGATTTCGGCGCGCGCCTTCGGGTCTTTCAGGCGGGCAACGATCTGTTCTGAGGTTCCCTCCAGATACTTCGGCGGCAGACACATCTCCAGGCCGGTCATGGCCGCGATGTAGGGGTACTGGTCAACCGTAATGTCCACGCCCCGGTCGCGCGCGGCTTGAATGTGTCTCACCTGCTCCACCATGCGGCCCCAGTTGACCCGGCCGTCCATCTTGAAGTGGAAGATGTGCGCCGGCAGGCCGCCTTTCTCACTGATGGCGATGGCCTCGTCAATCGCCTGGATCCCGTGCGTGCCTTCGCCGCGAATGTGGGTGGCGTAGATGCCCCCGTACTGCGCGGCGACCTTAGCGAGCTCGATCAGCTCGTCGGTCTTGGCGAACATGTTGGGAGGGTAGATGAGTCCCGAGGAAAGTCCGATGGCGCCCTCGCGCATGGCCTGCCCAACCAAGGCTTTCATTTTCTCCAGTTCCTCGGCGGTGGGCGGACGGTTCTCATTGCCCAGAATGCATTCGCGCACCTGGCCGCTTCCCGCATAGGAAGCAATGTTCACCGAGGTCCCTTGCCGCTCGACCCGCGCAAAGTATTCGCTCAGTGTGGTCCAGTCGCGCTGGATGCCGAGCGGGCGAAGTGCCTTGTCAAATTCAGTTGCCGCCGGACCGAGGACGGGTCCTGCGGAGGAGGATTCGCCCAGGATTTCCGTCGTCACCCCTTGGCGAATCTTGCTCTGCGCGGTCCCATCCACCAGCAACGTGTAGTCGGAGTGGCTGTGCAGATCGATGAAGCCCGGGGCCACGATCAGCCCTGTGGCGTCAATCACCCGCCGCGCCGAAGCGTTAGGCAGCCGGCCGACTTCGACAATCCTGCCGTCCTTGACCGCTACCGACCCTGCAAACCACGGGCTGCCGCTGCCATCGAGGATGTGCCCGCCGACAATCAGCAGATCGTATTGTGGTTCCTGGGCGGCGTAATGCCGCGCCATCAGGCCCAC
>Ga0315284_10005880_pt1 | contig 17456 bp, 27 predicted proteins | sample YL17G09_16_MG_FD_203696 | JGI IMG/M metagenome (GOLD analysis project Ga0315284, IMG submission 203696) | Sediment microbial communities from Yellowstone Lake, YNP, Wyoming, USA - YL17G09_16 | ecosystem: Environmental > Aquatic > Freshwater > Lake > Sediment | place: USA: Wyoming | collected...
TTGTATTAATTCTTCATAATAGCCTTTATTGTCTAAATGTTGAAACCAATTTTTCATGTGCTTCCACACTGCTTCTTGGATTTGTTTTTCGTTTTTCATTTCACCCTCGCCCCCGAGCCGTGTATTTTTTCCACTCCCTGCTCCCAAGCATGACATACTTCGGCAGTTTTCTGAAATTTGGGTTTTTGTCATAAAATTCTTCAAGCGTCAAGGGTTCTACGTTTTCACTGTTAGGACACATCCTGGCGAATTCTAACATGGACATCATTCTGTCGCCTGCCACATGCACCACCCCGGTCTTTCCATCATCCATGATTTCATTGATTGCTTTTGCTGTTTCATCGGCGAACAGGAAATTAGAGAACCTGTCAGTAAATGCTTTTGGACTTTTGTATTTTTCTTTTGGGCGAAAATTCACCCGAATAATGCACCATGCACCAGAATACATCCTCACCATGCTCTCTGCTATGGCTTTTGTGAAGCCATAATAGGTGTTCGGGTTCGGAAAATCGTTTTCAAATCTTTCAATGGGTTTGCACTCGTTGATCATCCCCCCTTCGAACACGCATGGTGTGCTTATATACACGAAATAACATTGTGGAACATATTTTTCACATGCTTTAAGGAGATTGTACGTCCCCAGTACATTGATTTCCCATGCTCTCTTTTTGTTCTTTTCACATTCTTCTATGTTTGTCATGGCCGCAAGGTGAAGGACACATGACGGAAACCATTTTTGGATTTCTTTCCGAACATGCCCGAAGCTTTCAATAGGCATATCTCTGTGTGATGGCATGTTAACAGAGCCGATTGTCAGAGACTCAAGACGCTTGGCGTCTATCGTTTTCCGTATTTCCTTTCCAAGAGTTCCACTTCCGCCAGTAATCAGTGTTGTTGTTTGGTTCGGAAATTCTTTTAGCGTCATTTTCCCATCTCCTTTTCTACAACACAAACTCCCATTTCGTCAACCAGTTGTTTTTTACACGAACCGTCACATTCTATCATTTGTCCTGTCCAAATCCATTCTCCTTCGCGCCAAAATGTTTTTATTGTTTTAAGTAAATAGTATTTTTTCTTTGTCATTTTCCCATCCCTTCGAGCCTGCTTATGAAAAACTTTAATGTGTTTATCCGCTCACGCTCTTTGACTTTTTGGACAGGCAACATCAGTTCGTCAAATTCTTTGAGCTGTCTTTCAAGTTCCTTCATGTATTCTATCATTTCATCAATGGTTCGGCAGGTTGCACACCGAGTCGGTACATACTCTTTTTTCATTACAGGTATGTTATCGAATTCATCAGTCATTGTTTCACCCTGCATACATGCCAAATTCGGAATGTGTCGCCACATGTGGAACATTTCAGTTTCTCAAAGGGACGTATCCCACGATAGAAAGTGAAAAATAATTCCCATTTCTTTAAATTCTTTGTTTCTTTCATGCTTTCACCTCCACACTATAAGCCACCCGTGGCATCTTGGGCACTGTTTTGGTTGCTCCTTCCGTGCCATCCATTCATAGCTGCATTTTTTGCATTTCATTTTTTCACCCAATGCACGAATGGTTCACCCGATATGCATTTTCGTTTGCACATTCCCACGAGCAAAAATCCTCGGGGCAGTCATCCCTGCCTCTTGATTTTGAGTCAAATTTTTCCCCACAATACACGCAATTCCATTTGATTATTTTTTTTCTCGGGAATCCCGTGTTATCAACGTTGTTTTGTTTTAAGATGAAATTTACCATGCCGTCATCCAGCCAAATTTTGGTTGCATTTGCTTTATGTTTGGTGTTTGCATGTTTCAGAAGTTTCTGAAGCATTCCCCGGCCGTGAAAAATTTCGTCGCATGTTGCACAACCACATGTTGGTTTGGCATCAGAACCAACCCTGCCTTCACTATTAGCTGTTCCGTCAGAATACCATACCTGCCCCATCACATGTTCTATAGTTCCATCGAATTTCTTCATATCACTCACCCTCCCATTAAACCTATTATATGATGATTAATATGAAGATATATAAAGGTATCGCTGTTTTAGGTGTTTTTGGCCCCTTTTTTGTTCATTTTAGGCCCGAAATGACCCCAAAAGGTGGCCTATCCAGCCAAGAAGCTGGCTTAAAAGGTTTCAAAAGTGGCCAAATTCGGAATGTGTCGCCACATGTGGAACATTTCAGTTTCTCAAAGGGACGTATCCCACGATAGAAAGTGAAAAATAATTCCCATTTCTTTAAATTCTTTGTTTCTTTCATGCTTTCACCTCCACACTATAAGCCACCCGTGGCATCTTGGGCACTGTTTTGGTTGCTCCTTCCGTGCCAACCATTCGTAACTGCATTTTTTGCATTTCATATATCATTCTCTCCTTTTAACATTTTTCGCTCTTTTAAACCAACAGAATCGCCAATCACCCAATGTATAGCGTTACAATCCCATATATGTTCTTCATCGCAACCCGTAACCGAGCTCTGAGCCAAGCGAGCTTCGTTAACCGAGATGGACGTGCAAAAGAATTTATGGCAACCATCACAAAATGTACCTTTATCCACCAATTTCCCGCAAGTAGAGCATTTTAGTTTTGAGTTTATTTTTTTATCCATTCCCCATCACCTTACTTTTAAAGAGGCCACCGATGTCCTTAAGTATCTGGTTGACATCGGTCTTTTTTTTCCTAGCGAATTCCTGTATCTCATCATAGCACTCTTTACAGTAATCGATGTGTAGTGGGCCCCGCTCAATGGGTGTGGATATCTCTTTCCCGCACCTATCACAGTATATTTTCTTCATATTCCATTCCCCCTTTTTAACATTTTGCATTTCATAAAAGACCTTTATAGTCGGCAAAACCGAATTTATTTTTTAATTCATTTTCATTATATTTGCCCTCTTTGAGTTTTCTTAGAATATTCGTAGCGTGTTTTTTCGCATTAACGTCATTTCTATATTGGAGAATTTCAATAATTCCATTTCCGCATATACCGAAAAATGTTTTAACGCATTCTTCGCTATATAGCGAACACCAGTTTCCGTTTTGGATTATATCGAATTCAACCATTTCAAGTATTTTTTTTACGTCATCATAATACATTTTCTCCATATCACTCAACCTCCCTTTCCATAGCCTCTACTCTCGCACAATATATGCAGTGGCTAAATACATAATCACGTTCAGCAAGAACGCTTTTATTGTTGTGGCCTCTAGGATATTTCATTACCATCGTAGTCGGGCTTATCCCTCTTACTTTGCACAGGGTCTCAAAGAACCTCTTGCATGCCGCTGTCATATCACTCACCCACCTTTATTTTTTCTACTCTGGTCATATCAAGTACAATGACATCATACATCCCTTCTAGTTCGCTAAACTCTATTGCACATTTCAAAGCATTTTCCCGCTTATCAAACTCATATAACCCAGAATTACAGCCCCGATGCCAATAAACTCCATACGTCGTTTTTGTCTCCATATCACTCACCCATCCTCTTTTTAACCCTTGCTTCCGCTGCAGCCATTAATTTTGTGTACCTTATCTTGTCATCCATCACTCTAGGCACAAGGCTTATTAATTTCTCTATAGTATCGGTTACCTCTTTGCTAAGCTCATAATTGTTGCACCACGTTAAGCTGTAGCATGCTTTTATATACTCGCTCCATTGTTTCTCACATGCCTCTCTTTCGCATTCCTCCATACTACTCACCCTCCCCTTAAACCTATTATATGATGATTATCATGAAGATATATAAAGGTATCGCTGTTTTGGGTGTTTTTGTCCCTATTTAGCTTTCGGCTATCTACTTATGGCCTCGGCTATCTTTACTTTAAACGCCGCATGCCATAAAGCAAATGGTAGCGTTCCGCCTGTTTTTTGGTAGTGTTCATAATGCCATCTTAAGTTATCCTTCCATTCATTGGCACAGTACCAACTGCAAAACTCATACGGGCAACCATTGGCAAAATGGCTTATTGGATTAAATGTATTTCCGCAGCGTTCACAAACTAATTCGTTTTGCATTTTATTCTCCCATGTATTCCGCACAAGTGCGGCATAACGGTTTATTCTTCGATTTTATTGTTTTTAGTTCGTAACAACCAACGCAATATCCTTTCATTCTTTCACATACTTATAATTCCATGTCTACGCCTTTTGCGTAAACCATCGAACATTCAAACTCTCTGTTTGCATTTTGGATAAACGATACTGTTATATCCTTTTTTTCGCCTTTAATGGCTGCGTATAACGCATAAGCCACGATTTCAATAGGTATTGTCATCTCCATATCACTCAACCTCCCTTTCCATAGCCCATACTTTCGCACAATATATGCAGTATATAAACCTTCTTACTTGGCTGTCGTACTTAGTGAAACTTTCCATAGCCTTTAATCTCGGACAATATATGCAGTAGCTAAATACATAATCACGTTCAGCAAGAACGCTTTTATTGTTGTGGACTCTAGGATATTTCATTACCATTGTAGTCGGGCTTATCCCTCTTACTTTGCACAGTCTCTCAAAGAACCTCTTGCATGCCGCTGTCATATCACTCACCCTCCCATTAAACCTATTATATGATGATTATCATGAAGATATATAAAGGTATCGCTGTTTTGGGTGTTTTTGGCCCCTTTTTTGTCCATTTTAGGCCCGAAATGACCCCAAAAGGTGGCCTATCCAGCCAAGAAGCTGGCTTAAAAGGTTTCAAAAGTAGCCAAATTCCCCATAAGTATAACTTCAAGCCCAAAAATGTTATACTTTTTGACTCCGTCAATATATCAGCTAGGCCCAAGAAAACCCTCCGGCCCTTAAAATTCATGGCTGGAGTTTCTCCAGAGTCACCTCTTTTTATGTTGGGTATTACTCTTTTCTAGCTCCATCAGGGAGATTTTATCCCTTAATCTCCCATTCTCTTTTTTTTCACGGAAATAATCGCTTTCAGTTGTCATAATCCATAAGAAGATGAGTGGAAACCATGCGATAAACATGACGCCAGCACCAACAAAACACCACTGTATTTTTCCATGGTCAAAATATCTAAGCACAATAAACGCAACAATGGAGCTTATCGCACCACCAATGGCCCAGAATATAACCCAGCTGGGTATCTCAATGAATACAGTTTGTGTTACAAGAGATGGCACGCTAACTATCATTTAGCATCCCCTTTCTTTAAATTTTACATAAACTACATCAATATCAGGGAAATTCTTTATGACCTTACTGGAGAATGGCATTTTGGTTTCCAGTGTATCTATTCCAAGTTTTCCAAGTTCTTTTGGGTTATAAGGATATATGTGTTCTCTCTCACCATTCGTTAATTCATCGGCAGCCTTTTTATTTATTTTAGTTATGAGAATTTTCTTAATGGTTTCAGTGACTTGTTTTCCAACAAAAGAGTTGCCTATTGAGCTGTCATTGCTTTCAGTACCCTTTAAGTCAACAATTTTAGCCCATGCTCTGGATGACCTCACCCCGCTCCAAAAATCACCCACTTGAGCATCAATAGGCCCAAGACAAGCGTTTTTTTGCATTAATATTTTATCGCACGATAGAGCCAGTAAAGAACCACCCGACATAGAGTAGTGTGGTATAATGGCCCTTATTTCACCATTATGATTTCTCAAAAGTTCGGAAATTCGTATCGAAGCGAATACGTCACCACCTCCAGTGTGAAGCAGCAAGTCAAAAGGTTCATCACCTATATCTTCCATAGCCTCCGCTACTCTCATTAACGTTTTATTGTCAATATATCCACTTGAGGCTGAAAAAAAACCACTTCGTTCTTTATGGACAATTGCTATCAGTGACCTTTTGTTGTTTTTAACCCATGTTTTAAGTATTTGTTTTGTTTTTATCTTTTTCAAAAAACGATATGCTGGCATGATAGTTAAAATTAAAACTAGCCCCAATATTTGAAACACCCAATTAAGGGTGGCCTCCGATGTTAATACACTTGTAGTTTCATTCATATATTTTGTCCGTTTTTTAAACCCAATGGAGTAACCATCGCCTCATTCTTTAAAATCGGCTAACTCATTCGGGCCTTCCTTTTAGGTGTACTAGCCAATTTTGGCCCTATCATTTTTTGGCGATGATTATTTCTCCGAACCCTCACTTTTGCTTCGGTTTCATATTTATCAATAAAACTGGCCCCTATAAGACATGCGATACCACATGGTAATATCACTGAGCTAATAGTGAATCCGGCCTCAAACATAGCTAACTCCATGCCAAAACATGTGACAAGGGTGGCAAGTGTGAACATTAAAAACCACACATTCCTCACTTGTCTCTCACCATCATGAAACGTGATTTTCATTTTCTTCACCATCAGGAATCCCCACCATCATCTATTTCATCATCCTCAAGGCATGATAAGTTCCATTTTAGGGTGGTGGAGCCCCATGCTTTTATAACTTCATCCTCTCCTATCTCCAGAATATTAAATGTTCTTGTCGTGTCATCTTCTATCCTGTCGAAACATAGCAGTATCTTTCCTCCCCATTCTTTAAGATAAAAAACAGCGGATGCTTCCTCTTTTTTCCCAATTTTAAGTTTCATTTTCTCCCCCCTTTTTTATTGTTTAATTCCAATTCCAGCCTCATTCTATTGAGAAAGTCGGTCAATGCTGCAAAGGTAACGAGTCCCTCTCTCCATTTAATCACGTAGTCCCATTCTTCTATCATATAATTGACTGTTTGATTAGGGTTGTCAAGCCTTAGTTGGTCTTGAATGTTAACCAGCTTGGCCTCATTTCCTTCTTTCAGCCTAAATGCTTTTGGTGGTTTTTGCTTTTTTATCATATTTTTCATCAAAAGTTTCAAGTAATCTTAGCGTATCGGCTCTGAGTTGCCCGATTGTTCTCTGTATGTAGAGCAGTCTATCCGCATGAAATTCCAGCAACATCTTCATATCAGCCATCGTTAATTCAGTCATCATCGCCTCAACACATGCCCGCAGCTAAAACATTCAAAATAGTTGCTGCAAACTATCCATACACCACTGCTGCACGCAGGGCAAACAAGCATCCCTTCATCATCATAACATATTTCCGTCATCAGTCCTCACCTATAATTGGTATTCCAGTTATGTGGTCATCTATTATTTTATCACAATTACGCCCTTCCGATTGAGTCGCTTTTTTGTCCACTATATGCCACATATTTACAAAATTTGTTTGTTTTAGATAACCATAATCTTCAAGAAGCTTTATGATGTTTATTAAAGGTTTTTCGGTTAAATAACCCAAAACCTCAATGACCGATAACCGAAGATTGCTAAGAGTTACTTCTTTTCTAACCCCTCTTTTTTTTAAATCGTCCATTATTAATGGAAAATCTTTTGATGGTTTCCATCCCATAAGTATCACTTATTTTATTCAAAAAATAAGAATATAAAGGTATCTCCCCCCATACCCCCCTAGTGGGGGTCGAAAAAATAATGTATCACTCACTATACCTCCCAAAACCGACATGCTATATGGTACTAATAATGGTGTGATTTAGCTTTGAGGCTTTGTTTACTTAGCGAGTCTTTTTTTGTCGGATGGCAAGAAAAAAAGTAGCAAAAAAAGAACACCTTCATCATTCCACTAATCAATCCTTCAATCTAAAAAAAACGCCTTATCTTCCCTTATGCTTTATGCTTAGTGAAGAAAGTATATAAAGCTTAAAACAAGCGTGGAGAGAACCGATTGAATTATTAGTATTCTACACATATTAAGCCGACACATGTCAAAAACCCCCAAGTCTTTAAATATCTTAGTATTACTAAGATGGTATATCGCTCACCAAGCGAAAGGTGATTAGGTGACTGAAAGAGTTCATTCATGACATGGGGAGAACATGGAGATAATATGTGAAAAATGTGGCACTGCAGTCCGTTTGATTTCTCAGCACTGGCTAGGTTGTAATTGCAGCATTAAAAGGGTAAGCAAATATTGGAGGGAGGTGAAGAATGAAACTGGCATTAATAAGTGAGTCGGAAGAAGAAAACGATAAAATAATGGCCGTTTTGGCAAACACCAAGACGTTACCAAAGATTTACACTGAGATATACAAACCAATTAAACTAGCTGAAAAAATAACCAAAGAAGAATCCATGCGTGAGGCCATATCATCATTCCTGAAAGATAATAATTCAAACACTGAATCCCTTAATGGAATGATTATTAAAGCAAGTGAAATTTATGGACACATGATTGTATTTAAGGTGGGTAAGGAGCTTTTTGAAACTATTGCAAAAGAATACGATACTCAATGTGTCATTTTGAGAGTACCATTCGGAAAACGGGTTTTAACGATGATTCAAAAGAAATAAAACTAATCCCCACCATGTCGTAGTGACATGGCAGGGTTTTAATTTAAGCCCGTGATTATTTTTTTCCTGTTTCTAATCTGATACCTGTTTGAAAAAATATATCACGACTGCTATTATGATTGCAAGGCTCACTAGTGCCCAGAGAGTTATGTTTGTTGCTCCCCAACCTGATGTGTTTGCTCCTACGACAAGTGTAATTGCCACAGGTTTGTTGTCATCGTTTACCACTTAGTGGTAACCAAAATATCAACGCTGCAGCAAGTACGGCCCCGACAAACAATCCAGTCATTCTTGAAATTGTTTCCATCCAAATTCCTCCACGGCCAATTAAGGCCTTATATTTCTAAAAATCATTGAGATGCATGATTAAAAAGCCCGTGGGTTCTAAGATTCCCCTACTTTTTAGTGACAAAACTTTAAATGTTTCAGAAGTCTATCTATGTATATGTCTGGTTTTGGAACCAAAAAAGATACACCGCCTCTAGATAGTGGTTTAACGATTAACCGAGAGCAGCGGAGGGGGGATTTTTCCTATTACAAAAGACTTACTATATTATCAGCGATGGAAATTATCAAATCTCACCAGCCAGTGAAGCATGACAAGCTTATCGCCCTGTTGACGACAGCCATTGATGGCCCCATGTTGACAGAAAAAAAAGCTATATTATACGTTAAAGGCTTTCTTGAGATTGGCAGTGTGAACATGGACAAGGATGGAATCGTGACCTTATGCCCATAATTGATTATGTTGAAGCCAAGAAAATAGAAACGATAACCATAGGCCAACATTCAATCACTACAGATATTGTAACACTTCAGCAGATTTTTAAGAAAATAAGGAATGGATACAGTCCACTGATAGCTATTTGTGGCAGGCAGCGTTCAGGAAAATCGTTTATTGGTGTATGGCTGATGTATTCCTTTTTGAAGATGATGGGGAAGGACAAGAATTTTTGTGCTGCTAATTATGTCTTTTACGAAGGTTCCGATATTGTGGAGAGAATAAAAACGATAGACTATGAACCATTAATGATTGATGAACCCGATGCACTGGATAGAAGGGAATGGTGGAAAAAAACCCATGCGGCTGTAAGGAGCTGTATTCAGGCCCAGAATTTCAGGATGTTCATGACCATCGTTGTTAGCCCCCACATTTCGGATGTTGATGTTTCAATTTTAAAGTTCTTCGATTTCATCTTGAGGGTGGATGATAGAGGCGATGTGAAGAGCTTTAAGCTCTTTAAACGCTATGATGAGTTTGATGCCAAGAAGAATATTTATAAGATTTTCTTGGATAACTTTTATGTTAAAAAAGAGCTGGTGCCAGCTAAGGTATGGCGTGAATATGACAAGTATAGCAGGGAGCAAAAGAATGCCATACTGAATGAGAGGGCCTTATCGCTTAAACCAGTGGCCCCAAAATCAGATAGGCTGGCAAAAGAGTTCAGAAAATGGATTATGGCAGGTGGAGAGGGGGAGGAAAACCCTTATGGCTGATATTTTCGTGGAGAATCCGTGGCTTATGGTGGTGATGATTATTGGTGTCATCGGTGCAGCAGTCTATTTCCTGACAAAAAAACGTGATATTGTCATGAAATTTAACCCAAACCAAAGTGCTGAAACTATCAGTACTGCCATGAAAAAAAAACTTAGTGAGCTAGGCACACCGATTAAGGCGACACTTAACATCGGTTTAACGACAGTGGCGAAAATAGACCGATACAAATATGTATCAGGGAATTTTGACAGCATTGTCTTTGATGCCAATAAAAGGGAATACAAAAAAAGCAAAGTTGACCAGCCTGTTAATTATGACTTTCTGTTGTTACGTTCCAAGAGTAACAATCTTTTAATGAGGCTCTTAGGTATGAAGAAGAAGTTTTGGGTGTTAGACCTAGAAAAAAAAGATTTCTGTAAATACGACAGCCAAGCAAGAAGGTTTATATTGCCGACGATTGCCGATATAACATCACATAATGACGTATGGGTGACTAGTGACAAGGGTATGGAGTTCCTCCAGAATATCAGCTATGGCAAACTTATCATGGTGATTTCTAGCATGTTAGAAGTATGGCCCGAAAAACTGGCACATTTGGAAGCTTCACAAGCAAAACGTGAACGTATTGACCGTGTTACGAGTGACCTCGAAAGAAACAAATGGGAAGCGAAGAAAAATGCAGGGGACACCACTATTTCATAGGTGCATACTATATGTAGTGTGTGCCATACCACTGGTAGCGTTAGTGGTCTTTGTGTTGAATGACATGGTTTATGGTTTTGATGGCTGGTTCATGGTTAACGCTGTGTGGAACCGAACACTGATAGCGAATATGGCGATGGTTGCAGTTTTTGCAGCAGTCCTGTTTTCTTTTAATTTGGTGAAGAATAACGATACGAAGCAAACAGCCATGTTTAAGGGGGCCTTTTTCCTAACTAATCTGTTTTGTGCTAGGCTCTTGATGCCTGACATTGACTACTACCTCTTTGTGCTGATTTCTATCATTTTTATTATCCTAGCCTATAATGGGGATGATAAACCGAAGAAAGATAAGACTCACCTTCTTGCCGCAGCAGCTTTTTGTGGATTGTATGCTGCTTTCAGAGGTTTTGAGTTCATAGGTGGTAGTGAATCCTACTCAGATATGCAGCCGAATCCAATAGTTTTCTTAATGCCACTGCCCCTTTTATTGTTGCTTCACCACAATAAAAAGTTTCGATGGATACCAATACTCCTTATAGGCATCCTGTTGAATCCCACGGGCAAATTCGTGACAATCGCCCTGTTCCCTGTTTTTTATGCCTTAATGATAGACCTGAAATTACCAAAGAAGCCAAGTGTCTTTTTGATGCTGGTGATGGTAATAAGTATCGGAGTCTATATCGGGAGCATCTTTTATGCTGTGGAATCAGCTAAGGTGGTGTTAAACGACTGTTGCACTGAGGATACATGCCATCTAACCTCAACAGAGTGTAAGAATTGGAAGCAGTTCTTCATATATCGTGAGAAAATGCTTATAGAAAGTGAAGGGTTGGGTGAAGGGCTGTCTAGAGTCAGCCCCTCATGGGTGAATGAATGAGATATAAGGTGTATATGAGTGGGAGGCAAGATTTATATGCTAGGTGTAGGTAAGAATTTAGAAAAAATGGGTAAGAAGCTGGCCGATGCCATACCAAATTTAACCGATTTTGCTATAAAGAATGACAAGGCGTATGATGCTCTCATACTACAGGTTCAGGAAATAGCCATCGCTAGGCTGGATGCAGGCAAATATTATCACATCATTTTGCTTGAAGAACCCGATGCCAAGAGGCTAGGAAAGCCAATTTAACTATTTTTGGCGGATACTATCCAGTTAACTGAGAGTAGAATTATGAGTATGATTAAAAGGAGGCGTATGGACTCATACTGGCCCGATGATACAGGCAGCCCAAAGGCTAAGAGAACCGCACCGAATATAAGCCCGACTGAGAGTGTTATTGACCTCATATTATTTCCCCGAAACCTTGATAATACCAACAATCAGCAGCACTGCAACAATGGTTATGAGTCCGATGGTGAAATTGCTTTCCCTACAAGCGGATGTTTGCCCCAGTGTAAGGAGGCTGTTATCAGAGCATCCATAAGGACATGTAAAAACTTCTGTTTGATTCACGAAAAACAATTCGCCAATAGCCGGATAAGCATACCTCCCTCTAAGAGTGACTAGGGAATCACCATCAGCCGAACAATACTGCTGCATAACAGGTAACTCGATACCCAAGTCCCAAGTATAGGTTATGTTTGTTGTGATGTTCGGCGTCGTGATGTTCGGCGTTATGTATGAAGGTGAAAAACCAGCTACACCAAAACTTATGTTGAGTGGATTATACCAACTAAGATAAGATTCAGAAGCATTTGTGCCATTCGTGAACCCGAGTATAAAATTAGACGGCTTAAAGAATGACCTAGTGCATTCTGTGGCAAATCCAGCACCACAATAAGCGGATGGGTATATATATGTCGAATCCTCTCCACTAGAGTCTATATAGTATGAAGCATTTATGTTTATACCATTCGTACCATTGTTAAATCTTGAATTTGTACCATTCCAGAAATACATAAAATAACGGCTAGGCGTGGATGTTTTCCAAACAGTTGTCCATTTTTCATATATGGGCGTGACAAGAGTCCATGAATAAGGAATATCTTGAGTTCCGGTATCGTATGTAACACTGGAACCTATATTATTTTCAGGTTTTAGGGAATTGATATATCCGGAATAATTAAGACCGGGTGTGTCAACATATACCGAAAAATAAGGGGAAAAGGCATAAAATGTATAATTCATTCTAAAACTGCCATTTTGTAGGTTTCGGCAAGTGATAACTTTTTTAACATTACCAGAGAAACCAAGTTCGCAGTCGTTTGTTATTACGGCTGAGCTGTATCCGAAAACAGTATAAGGTTCTGTAAAGTTAGCGACGGAAAAAAGTCCCCTTGTCGTACCTTGTCCAACCCAATTTGAACCGGCATAATACAAGTCTTTTATGACGGCATAACTATCATTAATTCTTATGCTCATGACGCTGTTATTCATGAATAAAGATGTGCCATTTGTCATACTTAAATCAGTCGTATAAGCAGGTGCGGATACCCCGAAAGCATCATGGTAGAGCCCGTATATTGTCGTATTCGACTTGGAAACATTTGCAAGGAATAATATTTTAGCCCAACCAGTACCGGCATCAAGTATATCACGCGGTATTTCGGTCCCATTCATATTACATGGTGCATCAGTCACCCTTATTTCAGTTGTCGCCGCAAATGTAAGCCCCGAAACGTTAATTTCAACGGGATAATTGACTCTTTTAACGCCTGTATTTTCTGTCAAAGTTATGTTGGTGCATTTTTGCCATGTGTTATTGTACCATGCAGGGTCAAATTGGCTCACGAAGGCACATGAATCCGTCGTAATACAATCGCATGAACCAACAGTTCCCCATAGTATCATGTCCCATTTTTTGGATGTATCGGTTGCCGCAGGTATGTACTCTATCCCCCATTGTTTCACCTCATAGGCACTATATGAGAGGGGCTGTGTGGCATAATAATAGTATCTCCCATTAATCTGTTTCATGGATATATATTCGGTTCTATCTACCATGTTTTCAGAAAAAACAGTTTCATTCCAGTATGCTGTGTTACCGGAGTATCCAGTAAAATGATGTGAATAGACAAGTCTTAGAGTACCATTAACAGCTGTATTCCAGCAATAAAAGACACCACCAGAGGCATTATATGTGTTCGGCGATTCGCAGGTGTAAGATTTCAGCAACTGCGCCCCACTTTTAACATTCTGGTATATTTTCCCATAGTTTAACGGCTCATTAAACCTGTAAGCAAGACAGAGATTCCCGTCAACAGCACGCATATTCTGCACGGTAAACGTATGCTGATAAGGTTTTTCTGTTGCCCATTGTCCATTAACAGAATAAAATGGTGAAACAGTTATATCAACCCACGAATCAGTATAATGCCCTACGTTTTCAGTGGTTATATATTGTGTTTGTGCCGAAACAATGCCATGACTAAGTAAACCAGCCAAAATTCCAATACACAGGGCGATATATAGCGTTTTCATTGTTTCACCGAATCATAACAACAATCATAAAAATAAAGCCGATTGTTAGTGTTATTATGAACAAATTGACTAGCATAAGCTCTGTATTTGCAAAAGATAACGTTGTTAGTGCGTAAAATTTTTGCCCGAGTTGTTCGGGTAAAGTCAAAAGTTGTTGGGGAAAGCTAAAAAGTAAATTGGACATATCAAGTCTAAACTCAATGGGTTTTAACCATTCGGCCAAAACACTTTTTTCATGTGTTGTTTGTTCCACGAACCCCGAAATATCGGCAATAGACGCAATATAAAGAGTGGTAAGCATGAAAAATACATAAAAAATTACATAACGGGCCTCAACATAACCCATGTTATCACCCTGTACCTCTTTGAGCTACCCCTGACATTTTGTATGCAAAAATCAAAAGAATTGCGATGGCTATAATGAACGAAACCCATACAGGGATTATTGCCCCACCCGATGCTAGGCTAACACCTAGTATCATCATTATAGTTGTAACAAGTCCCACCTCCCATGATTTAGTGTAAAATGTAGAAACACCTGATATAGCCATGATAATATAAAAAGCAATCATCAAGGGGCTTAGCATGAAATTAAACGCCTTTAAGTCAATAAACGACTCCACCACGCTGCCAGCATACGGGTTAGGTGGTTCGGATTCCATGCATAGTGTCGTATTTAGGTTATGTGTCCATTCGTTTATTGTCGTATCCCATAAATGATAAACACCATCAGTGGTGCAGTACCACGCCTCAAGAGATGTTCCAGCCTCAATGGCATTTTTAGCCCCAAGTTCGGAAGCTGTAAGACATCTTGAATCGTATTTGCTTGAAACAGTTATCGTGCAGCTAAAACCATTCCAAATACCACTGGTATATACTTTTTGTCCCGTACTCATGTTGCATTTAGATTGTTTCGCACATTCACCAGCATCCGTTATTACACTGATGCTGTTTTGCACCCTGAAATCATCGAACAGTACACATGTTGGATTATTTTCTGACAAGGAATCACTCTTAGGTGTGACACCTAGTGATATCGTGTATAACCCAGTATCAAGGAGGCCAAGATGGGATAGTGGTATGGTTCTTTTTTCCCACTCAGAGGTGGCATCAGTAGAAGTATCCGAGCTGTATACATAATTGACGTATTCTTGGGTTTGATTTTCAGATTTTGTTATTTCAACATAATCCAAGTAGAAGCTCATACCATCACCTGAAAGTAGATAAAAGGTATTGGTTTCACTCTCGAGAGTAAGTGTTATGTTGTAGAATCCCTTCGTAGTGATGGGGGCATAACCTAACATGTAAGTATATATATTGTCGCCAGCATGTACCCTTAAATCATAACCTGTTGTATCAGGAAATAGATATAGTTTAAGGACACTGCCATTGGTTATGTTAACGCTGGTATTAATGCGTATACCATAAGGTGTCATGAAACTATCCCATGTAATGATATAATCAGTTTTATTGTCTTTAATGCTAACATTGTTGAGCATATAATCAGGTGTTATCGCTGTATAAGACACTGGAATATAAACACTCCTATTAGTCCATCCAGTCACGGAAATCATAAAATTTCCATTTATCGGTTTGTCCCCATTTTCGGAACCATCATAAAACAGTTTTCCGCATGTTTCATTAACCCATCCCCACCATAAAAACGCATTGGTAACGTCATATTGGTTTTCATTTACAGGACATTTCTTTAAGAACAGTGAAATCTCAGGATTTTGTGATAAGCTGATGTTGGTTGAAATATATGAGGAATTATCGTATGGTGCGGATAGTGTTCCACTGCTGCCAGAGGTTTTATTTCCACATACAGTCAGTGGATATGGGTATCCTCCAGAAATCGTGTTGTTTATGGGTTCGGCGACTTTTGGGGGGATATATCGCATGAGTAAGGCATTGGAACCAGTGACAGCACCATAGGCGGATGTGATTTTAACACCATTTTCCAAGAAAACATTGGATATGTCACGGGTGGCTAGATTTGTCCAGCCAGTTGGGAGCATCACATCATCCGTCATAATGCCGGTTCCACACGATGCTGGCCCAGATAAAAAAGCATAACACCTATAAACAGGCCTTTTATACCAGTTTTCAAACCCTAGCGTTATGTTAAAAAAGGTTTCTGTTTCACCAGTAGTGCATGCCTCCTCTCCGAATCTTGGTGTAAGCCTGCCGTTTGTATCAACACATGAATAGAGTCTAATAGAATTAACACATTCAGAATATTCACATGACCAGTTCGGGACATATGTCGAGACGCTTATAGAAAAGTTCACGCCAATATATGTAAGCACCATAGGACTTGAACCCGCATAAGCAACGTGCATACCGATTATGAAAAAATAATCGGTATTCGGTTCCAAAGTCTCCTCAGCATATAACGGAAATGCACTACCGAGTGTGTGTGTTTGATTATTGGCTGGATTATATACATGATATAGAGGTGTGATAGAAGCCGAACCTGTGTATCTGAAACCGAAAACGCTGAAATTCACCCGACCAGTTGCCCCTGTTCTGAATGGTATCGAAATATACTTTTCATAACTCATATCAAAAGATAGACCGCCCGAACCTATTCCGTAAGAAGCGTCACCTGCTTTATCTCTGGACATGATGGTTCCGCATGGATATTCTGTGGTGCGAAGAATTTCTTTATAGACCTCCATGAAGCGAGTAAGATTACTTCCCCGAGATGAACATGTAGAGCAACCAGAGCCGTAAATGCAGTTACAGAAAGAATAAGTAGCACCGCCGTATGAAAAAGGATGGAAGCCAAATAAATCCGTAGAACCGCTGTTATTGTATATGAAAGTATCACCGCTTTCGGCGCAATAATATTTCACTTTCAGCCAAGAATCAAGTGAAGGTGACGCTGTGAATATGCTTTTCATGGATGCCTCATAGAAACCTAATCTGGTTTCTGTGCTATTTACCGAAGAAAATGATTTACATGCTATATTGCCTGTATATGGATTATATCCTGTTTCACCAAGCACAGAGCTACCAGAATAGTATTGATTGTTGAGAAAAAATAGACCATCTGTATCGTTAGTTGTCGAATAGCCTGTTATTTGCATGGTGCATGAATTTGGGGAAAAAAATGATGGTGGATAAGCAGTTATTGGCGATGTTGTCCCGTTATCCTGCTGATAGTAGGTCATGGTATAACCGTGGGCGATTAATGGAGAAATCGCCAAAAAGTAGAAAGCGAAAGCTAAGGATAAGAGGATTGTAAACATAGTGAGGCGGGAAGCCATGCCCTCACCCGTCAAAATCCCTATCTTTTTGTGAGATTGGTTTTTTCCCGAATTTCTTCTTCTTTGTGTTGCCCATATTTAAATTCTGTTTTGCAACAATAAAAACTTGTTACTCAACAATCACATCAAAATCATACTTTTGGCTATAAAGCTTCCCACACTTAACACATTTAACCCAATTCTTGATGCTGGTATAATCCAAGTCGGGGCTTTTGCATCGGGTGCATACCTTTTGATGTTTTCGCTTATAT
>Ga0315284_10005881_pt1 | contig 17452 bp, 24 predicted proteins | sample YL17G09_16_MG_FD_203696 | JGI IMG/M metagenome (GOLD analysis project Ga0315284, IMG submission 203696) | Sediment microbial communities from Yellowstone Lake, YNP, Wyoming, USA - YL17G09_16 | ecosystem: Environmental > Aquatic > Freshwater > Lake > Sediment | place: USA: Wyoming | collected...
GTTTGCATCTAATTCTTTCCATTTTTCAAAAATATCTTTTGAAAATGCTTTATGTGTTTTTTTCTGACTTGTAATAATTTTATGCTTTCCATCTTTATAAATAGCTATGAGGTTACCTTGAGATAATGGGAGCCACCATTTTATCAATTTATCTATTTTTTTCACCCATTTTCCATTCTTTTTTACCCACATATTTCCATCTTTGCCTTTCATTTCAGTGCCTTCTTTTTCACCAGACGCACAATATCCAAATCCTTTTGGTGAAGGCTCGGTCCCCAAATAAGTTTTCTTAGGATTATTCTTACAATACATAATTTATTTAATATTATTTTTCTAGAAATCAGAATTTTTGAAATTATATAAATAATAATGTCAAACGACCGCTACTTAAAACTGTATAAAACCGTATAATCAGATTAAAAAAGAAAGTGTAGCTGATTTCTTGTAATCACAGTCATTCTCTCTGGAATCTACGATTAAATGTTAATGTTTCTAATGACGTAAGCGGTGCAGAGCTTTGTTACCGCCTTTTTGGCAGCAGAAGATGGGGTTGAAGACACATAGAGTCCGTGCTCTTTGCCTCCCATAACAACTGTGAAATGGCGTTTTGAATCAGGTTTCCCTCCAAACTGCGGCATATATTATTATTTGAGATATTTTATATTTTATGTGTTATGTAATAATGAAAGTATGCAGTTATTCCGCCTTGTAATATAGCAAATACGATCATAATAATAACAATTTTGAGCCAATCGCGCTTATTAGGCATAGTAAATTGAAATACTTTTTCATTTTCTTTCCGCCCATTTGTAAAATGTAGCAAGTTTTCAATAATATTTAGGAAAATAAATACAAAAAATGAAATAATAAAAATAAGATTATGTTTTATAAATATGCCAAACATAATCTTATATAATATAATATTATATTTAATTTGGCATAAATATAGCTCTAATTTTTGCCGGAGAAGCTATTAGTGCAGATGCTTCTTAGGGCGGAGCTATCTTCGTTCTTAATGAATAAATTTCCTGCAACAAAATAATTTTTTATATTAAATATATATGTTAGATAAATATTTAATTACTTTATTAAGAAAAAAATTTAGTGAATCACTATTTTTTGTTAGAATATTTAATTATAATAATATAACCTATATTTGGAATGATCCAAAAATTTATATAAAAATACAAGAAAATTTTATTAATCTTCAAAACATCAATATATTTGTGAAAAAAACTATAGAGTTATTCAAGAATTCAATTGAAAAAAAATATGCTAATATGAAGTCATCTCTTCTCTCAGTTATTATTCCGAATTATAATAATGAATTAACCATAAAAAATACGATTGATTCAATATTGAATAATAAATACAATAATTTTGAAATAATAATTATTGATGATTGTTCCACAGATAAATCAGTTGAAATAATTAGAAATAATTATGATAATAATCCAAAAATAAAGTTATATGTAAATAATAAAAATCATGGAACATTCTATGGAAGAAATAAGGGAATATTATTATCAAACGGATATTATATTGCAAATGTAGATGGAGATGATACGATCCATCAAGATAAATTCGTTTTTGAAATAAGTGAACTAGAGAAAGAGAACAAAAATAGGCTGAAATATTGGGGATATGGCACAAATTTTACTAGATTGTATTATGAGAATAATCCTAATAATATTGTAAAAAAAACAACAATAAATAATAAAGTTCTTTTTACTTGTTATAGGAAATTATTTAACTATATGGGATATTATAGTGATGCAAGATATGGAGCAGATCCAGAATATTTTACAATGAGAGCAAAATATTATAATTACAAATTTTACGCAAATCATAATAGAAATTATTATTATGCATTATCAACTTCTGGTAAGAATTTAACTCGAACAACTAGTCATAAAGATAAAATGAAATATTATAGTACAATGCATAAAAAAAATAGAAATTATGAATATATTGAAATGGCATTTTTAGATAATTTAGATGATTTTTTTACATTTATTTTTTGAGAAAAATATATTTATTAAGATATGAATAATATTATATCTATTTTTAGAAAAACAGATGAAGTTAAAAAGGATACAAAAGAAAAACTATTGCATGAAATTGTTAATAATAATAATATTAGTTTACAAGCTAAAATTAAAGCAATATGGTTAACATTAGAAAATAATAATATAAAATTCCTAGAAAAAAACAGCAATATTGCAATTAGTGATTCAAATTTGTTTAATGGTGGTTTTCATGAATTTATAAAATTATATGGTTTTAAGAATGATGCTAAAAAAAAGAATGCATTTATAACTAGTAAGAATAGAAGTGGTCGTTATAGTGTAAATTTTACTGATGTTGATAATAACCACCATATTAATAAAATGTCATTATCAAAATGGTGTGAAGGTTCTCCATATTATCCAAAAACATTTATAGTGACTAAAAAAGATGAATTTAATAAGTTAGCCGTGTATAATTTGCGGCAGTTTTGTATGGACCGAGTCTTTTGAAGAATAGACGACCATAATTCGGTAGGTAATTCCATTTTTTAGTTTGTATTATTATGTAATATGATTTTAAGTATACGTTTTATATTTAAAAAGTTCAAAGGTGTAAATATATGGAAATAGGGCGTTTATATAGCCGAATATGTGGATGGGAAAATGGCGTGCCCGTTAAATATTATAATTCTGCAATTATGACAGTTTTTCCAAAAGATGTATGTGATCTTGATGGAAAAACTGGTGGATATATAATAAAATATATGGATAATGGCGGGATAAGTCAGGAATATCCGGATGCTTATAAGCTTTGTAAAATATATCCATCATGGTATTTTTACTATGGCGAAAATAAGAATATTACATCTGTCGAAAATTAGACACAATATTCAACTACTGTTTCGGTTTGTGTTTCATGTGATTCAAAATTAATAAATGATTTCTCAAAATTATTATAAGCATTTTTTGCCGCTGTTAATTCACTGATTGTTATATTCGGTTTATTTATTATCAATTTACTATAAATTTCCTGTTGTGTTTTTATAAATTTATCTGCATCCATACGATATTCAGCAGTTTTTATTAATTCGGACGTAATATTACCAAGAAAACGGCTGACTTCTTCCAAATAATTTCTTATCTTCTCATTCCGGTTGTCATCAATATATCTTTTTGAACTCGTTGTTATCGCCGCAATCAGAAAATTGGAGAATAACATTATTATATCCGAAGACGCCTGAAATATTTTATCATCCTGTATCCATAACTTGAATGCAGAGAAACAACCCATTATTGATGATGAAACCACTGATATTAAGTTAAGATTCGTTGAAATTTTATAATTTTTCTCCAATACCCACTCATAAATATATTTATTCTCTTTGAATAATATGCGCCAATTCCGCACAGTTTCAACTGCGTTTTTATCCCATCCATTAACATCTGTTACTGTATATCCAGTATTAGCAATAAGAGCGGAACTTGTGCTTGCATTTTGAACAATTCTTTGTTGAATCCGGGCTCTAGGGGATCTTGGAGGTGAATTGGACCGATACCTTCTTGGAGGAGGACTACGACTTCTAGTTTTTGACTCATATAGTGTGGTTAACCGTTCGATTTCATTATTTAATTCTTCTAACTGTTCAATGTATCTATTTGCATCTTCGGAATATTTTTCATACTCTTCTTGCGACGATTTTTGGGAAAGAAGTTCTAAATCAGAGATTAATGATCTATATTTTTCTATATCAGATGTAATATTTCTAATTTTGTCTTCATGAATATCTTTCAATGCTTGTCTACAAAAAATAATTTTACTATTGTCTCTTAATTGAATTTTAAATCCATTCATATCAAGAATATCGTAATTATCAGATAGTATAGCAAATGAATTTTCTGGCGCAATTAGATTATCAGCCTGTTGTATTATTTTATTATCATTTGTTAAAAAAGTAATTATTTTACTCATATTATATGATATAAGATATTTTTAGGAATTATTCAGAAGAATGATTGAAATATTTAAGTTTTTACTTTTCTAAAAAATTGATTAAAATATTTAATGATTTTTATAATATTAAATGTCAGAAAACTTAACAATAGAAGAAATCATTGCTCATCTGATTTTTACTGAAAGAAATATTGATGTTTGGGAAGAATATGAAACTAATATCATTCGCAATTTCAAATCGTTAAATTACAGGTCATATGTATCAAAAGACCGTATGGCGGAAATATTATACAAAAACATTGTTTTGAATGATAATCTATTTATCGAATTATTTAAGAATGGGCGTTATCCAAGAAAAGAGTGCGATTTTAATGGAAATAACATTTGGGGTTTAGTTGAGAAGTGTGTTCATATATTAGTTGAAAAGCAAATAACTAAAAATGTATAAAATAATATGACAGATTCTATCCAAGTTATAAGTTGGAATATTCTTAATCCAGACCCAGATTTTGTAAAAATGTCGTTGCGCCCTGTTGTAAATCAAAGCAATATAAAAACTAATCGGAGCCCACCAATTTATGAAAGAAGCAGAAAATTAGCAGTTATAAATGAAAAACGATATCAATCTCAAAGAAAGCCCAATATTCTTAGAATCATTGCAAAGTGGTTTTCTGATAATCCAACCCGTTTTGTTCTTTGTTTGCAAGAAGTATGTCCAGATATGTTTGCTGCATTGATGACGATATATGGTGAAAATCAAATAATAATAACTAGAGAACATGATATAAACCCAAAAATAAATAGAGAAATATTTGATCATAGATGCACAATAATTTCAAAGGATCTAGTATTTATTGAATCTTGTGATATTATTCTTCAAACTCATGATATTATTGAATCGAAAGAAGTAATTGTTAAAAAAAATGCTTTGTATTGCAAAATTGGAATATTAGAAACTGGTGTAGAATTTGACTGTGTGAATCTACATTTTTTTTATACTTGGTCAGATGAAAATTTAAGTCAAGTATTCCAAACAATTTTTGGAGTTTTATCCCAATCTCAGCGATTTTTTATTTGTGGCGATTTCAATAAACCTTATAAAAAAATTTATGAAATTATGGGAGAAATATCTGTAAATTATAGAGATGGTCGATTGTATATGCCTGCTATTAGCACTAATCCCCAAAATAGCTTCACATCATTTAATACACGAGATATAAAGAATCGAATTGATCCTAAGCCCATCATCAAGGGTTTCTTATCATTGCAAGTAATAGACCATATTATTGTAGGAAATCTATTAACCATGCGAGAAAATCCTAGAATAATATCAAAAGTAAATAATCACGAAATATTTTATAATTTGAGCGAGATTGAAGCAATGTTGCAAAAAGATAGTTTATTAAATTTACGAAATGAGAATTCCAACAAAATATTAAAAAAATGGCAGAATAGTAACCATAAAAATATATCTGACCATAAGCCTGTTATTGCAAGAATTGAAATACTCCCTAAACCTTAAACATATTCGTAAAATAAAGCCATAACCCAATTCCAACAAAACATTTTGATACCAAATCCAAATAATTATAAGTTATATTTTTAGTTTTTAGATCCATTTTATAAACAACACCGTACAAAGACCAAACAATGAGGAAAAAGAAAAATAGTACATAATTAAATGTATTGTATTTCGGTTTGACGTACAAGAAAAATATTAAGCTGAACATTACAAAGAATGCAAGAAATGAACCAATATAATACAAAATATTCTGCTTTGTAAATTCCCCTCTATATCCCAAGTATAACATTGTATAATTGAGTAAAATAATCAAAAAATAAACGCGAATACTGGGGCTTCTTCTATTATGATGGGTAATAACATTAATCAACACCATCAACATTAGAGGAGTTGTGATAGCCCAATCTAAATAGCGAGTTTTAATTATTTCTTGCCAATCAATTGGTTTTCCTTCAGCAAATGATTCTTTAATTCTATCAACGAATTTTGAATAGAAATATCCGGCAATAATTGAAATTACTGTTTCCAAATTAAAAATATGCCTAACTAGTGGTATTTTTGTTCTTAAAGCCTCAATTAAAGTAATTGTACCTGTTGTAAGAAGAAGAATATAAGTTAAAGTGAATGAAAAAATAAGTCTATCTTTAGATATCAAATCATCGGACATAATGAATGGAATAAAAAAATAATATAATTATTTAAAATTATTTAACTAATCTTTAATAATGGAGCATAGTCTTGATTCCAATGAATTTTTATATGATAACCAACGGATTTGTTCCAAATTATACATTTTTTTTAAATTTATTGGGTTAATATTCTATGCATCAATATTGCCAACCTGTAATAACCATGATTTTTTTATTGGTATGATTGTTGCAATGTTTTTAGCAATAATCAATAGCATGCGTTATGAATATGCACATTTTATGCGTTATGGAACTATTTTTTTATCAATAAATGAATTTGAAGAATGGAAAAAAGAATTATACCCAAAATCAAGGATTTTATTTTCAATGGTTGAACTTGTAATAAAAATAGTGTATTTTACTAGAATATTTCCACCTGTTTGTGTGTTTCATAATTTATGCGAAATTGGTGAAAGTATATTCAAAATACATGTTATCGCTATCTTGATGATATATATTATAGCTGGTTTTTTTTCAACCTGTCTATTATGTTCGTTTTATACTATTGATAATTCACATCGCCAACAAACATTTTCTTCATCAACCCAGATATTGGTAATCAATAATCAAAATGAAGAATGTTGCATTTGCATGGATAATGATAATACAAATCCATGGTCAATGTTACCATGTGGGCATAAATTTCACGGTCATTGTATTTCACAGTGGTTACGTTCTAATCAAACATGTCCTATATGTAGGATTCGGATATAATAGATTTTGCAAGAATTATTATGTTTTATTAAATTATGAAGATCTGCTATGCGTGTCAAACAAAATCATTTAAACTTGATAAAATTACTGAAGAAGCGATTATTGACAAACAAGTTGTTGGATGGAAAATTAAAAGAGGTGAATACACATCTGCACCAAATGATGTAGTCCCTTTTTTGATTGGGATAAGACAGAAAACACCCAAAAAATACGACACAAAAGCGGAAATTAGCCTTGGCGCAAAATACGCTAATCGCTGGATATATTATTGGGCTGCCAATCAGGCGTCTTCTTATGTAATAAAACCGGCACCGGATGCGTATGGCGCCAATTATACAAATAATGGGATAACAAAGAGTGATGATGCCGGCAGAATAATATTCAAATTGGAATGCCCCCAGCCTTATTCTGTGAATGGAAAAACATATTACCCTCATATCCATTTTATGGTTAGTAATAGTAAAAATCAGCACTGGGAGCTCAAAGTTCGGACAATAAATATTGTTTGTAATTTAGATCGCCAAAAAGTGAAGAGTGCAATAAAAAATGGTTCGCATTTGATCATTAATGCACTCCCGAAGGTATATTTTGATAAACAACATATACCCCATTCAGTAAATCTATTTTACAAAGATGCGAAGTATATGTCTGACAAAAAAATAGACAGTTTTATCAAAAATAATCTGCAATATTTGAATAATGATTTGAAGAAGCTAATAGATAATAAAAAATTATCTATAAAAGATATCCCAATCCTGGTTTATTGCTATAATAAAACATGTGATGCGGGGAAGACGCTTATAAAAAGACTACAATTGGCGAATTATCATAAGATCGTTGAATACGACGAAGGTGTTGTCGGATTCTTCAAGTAACCATCCTGGATTACGAATTTTTTGGGGAATAACCCGCTATTATAGATACTCGGGTCATGTGATACAATTATACATGTCGCATTTTTAGTCAATTCGCGCACCATTTCTAAAACAAAATTCTTGTGATATTGGTCGACTGCTGCCGTCGGCTCATCTAGTAAAATAATTGGATTCTCTCTGAAATAGCACCTTAACATATAAATGATCTGTTTTTGACCACCACTCAGTTTATCACCGTATTTGCCCGCCATTGTATCTAGCCCATTCGGGAGTCTTTCGAAAACTTCCATTACTTTAAGATCTCCTAATTTCTGCCTAATTTCGGCGACTGAATATTTTGTGCCAAATGCGATATTTTCTAAAACGGTGCGGTTAAATAGTTTAACATTCTGGTGAACAATTGATATCCGATTTCGCAAATATTCTTTTTTGATCCTGTTTATATTAACACCATCGATAAGTATTTCACCTTCTGATAATTTATAAAATCCTAGGAGCAATTTAATGATTGTCGTTTTCCCACTTGCATTTTTGCCAATAATGGCGATATTTTCTCCGGGATTCACAGTAAAACTAACATTTTTCAGTGATTTTTGAGTACTATTTGGATAATTAAAACTAACATTCTTGAATTCTATTTTACCAGTTATTTTGTGATTGTCTATATGCCCATCTTTTACTACGTCATTTATGAGTGAGGATAAATACTTATTATTTTCCTTAATAGTCCCCCAAAAAGCGAATATTTCACATGCTCTGGGAATATTGAACCGGACTTGTTTAATCAGAAAAATTAGGATAATTATGAATGCAATTGTTGATGAACTGGAAACCGATTTTTGCTTATGAAGGTAAAGAATAAATGTGACAAGTATACAAAAAATTGCTAAATTAATTATCCCGGAAATATAGCGAATATTTGCCGTGTATTTCATTTGATCATTATGCAAAACATCAAACTTAGAATGTTTTTGATCTATTCTATTTGTTTCTTGCTTTATTCTTCCAGTTGTTATAGTGCTGAAAGAATTATGGAGAGAATCATCAATTTCTTCAATTAATTTATTCTCATCTATCTCTTTTACTTGTGCCTTTTGAATATTTTTCTGGCTTATTTTGAAGAAAATGAGAATATTTACTGAGAATAAAATGATTGCAAGAATGCCCAATTTCCAGTTCATTACTAAAAAGAATATACAGACTCCAATAATTGATATTGCCATCGGCAAAGCTGTCCGATTGAACTGCTCAAAAAAGAAAGAAAGAAAATTGGGGATTTTTAGGAGTCGTCCAATAAACTCGCCATTATTTATGCTTTCATAATTTGTGGATACCTTTTTGTATATAACGTCGATCATCAGAAGACGAATATCATGGTTCATTTTGGGGAAATAATATGCGTCATATCTTTCTTTAACATATCCAATTGTTTCCAGTACTAAATAAGTGACAATAAAAATTCCTAAGAAGAATAATATTGAATTCATATTTGATTTGATATCGCCAATTTTTGAGAATATTTTACCGAATAGGAAGCCAAAAATGATCATTTCAAGTGGGTAATAGATCATAACAAATATGATGTTTATAATGGGCCACGTAATATTTTTTTTATGAAATTTTAAGCATGTTTCAAATAAATTCATTCGATATTATTATATAAAATATAAAATTATGGCGAACTTTTCATTATCGAACTTCAAATACTATAATGCAAAAACCATATTTTTCTTCTAATTTCCTTCTTTGTTTTTCACTACCAAATCTGGATTTTTGTAAAACCTTTTTATGTATATCCATCTTTTGAAAGTTATTTGCAAGTTGAAGGATTACACAAAACTTTGCCTTCAATTGAAAAATTTGAAGACGGGCTCAAAACCGGAAGAAGAAACAAAATACGGCGTTGTAGCATTGGAATTAAAGTTTTTTTGTTAAAATGGAAAAATAAAAAAAGATTACATATAGTTTAATGGTGTAATCTTTATTTCCAACTTTTTTATAATTTTTCAATAACTCCCCTGTTTTTTAATAAAAAAATTGATGGGTAAAAAAAACTAAAAATAAATATTCAGTGAAGAACATTTCAATGAGTTCCGCAGGTGGTAAAACAAAACCAACGAAGGAAGAGATTGCACAAATTCTTGCTGATAAGGCTGCTAAAAAGGCTGCAAAGCAAGAAAGACGCGCGGATAGCTGGCAGAGCAAAGTTCCGGAAACCACCCCGCAAGAGAGGTATGATCGAGACCAAAAACTTTGTTGGAAAGAAGTTGTTGATGCTCGGTGTAAAAAATCTGATTGGGAATTTGTGTTTGGCACATTCGAGAGCAAACGCGAACAAATTGTGTCGGCTTGTTCATCTCTCCGGATCGATCAAATTGAAGATGCAATCCGCTACAACAAAGAGAACAGGCGCTGGTACGATGGAAATGTATCAAAAGAACACACTGCGGATTGGCTTTTACAACAAGCAGTTTCTTTTCAAAAGAGCTCAAAAGTTCAGATGTCAGAAGAAGCACAGTTCCTGATGGCGCAAGCGCTACAACCACAATCCCGCCCTGAACAGGCAAAAATTGATGCCATTTTGGAGTTTCACAGCTTTCAGAAAGAGCGTCTTGAGCGCTGTCTTCAGGAGGCTACTGCAAGAGACAACCACAACGTTCCCAGAGACTTTATGACATGTCTTGATGGAATCTTTCCAAAATCACACATGTCAGAACGTCAGGCTCTTCTGCTTTATTGCACGACTGTCAAAATCTTAGTTGGCGGGATTGAATTTTCTCCACCATCTTGTGATACGGCAATCAACGTCAGATACCATGTTCACATGCAACTTGAAAATCGCAGGAATGTTGATGGTTCAATTGCTGTTCGCGCAAAACATTGCGCCGAAGGTGATATGAATTGTCTAGACTGCGCTGGCGTTCAGGCTCACAATGTTCTGCTACTCCATAACCATATGTTTGCCGAAGCAGTTAGAAAGATGCTTCATTCTCTCTTGAGTGGACATGACACTGCTCTTGAGGCTTTTTTAAAGTTTTGCGAGATTCAGTGCAAGTCGAAGTTCGAGCCAAAATACACGGGAGTCCCTGAGTTCTATCTCTTTCTGCGTTACCGATCTCTGATTAAAATGCTTATCCCAGAATTTGCGGTTAGAACAAACCCTTGTCTGAAAGTAACTCGCTTTTCCGAAGAACATCGTGGCGAAATTGTCAGATTGATTCTCGAGAAGCTAGGTATGACGATGGAACAAGTTGACTTGCACGTAGCTGCGTTTCTGACCAATCCGTCTGAGTTTCCTACCAGAAAATAGTAACGTTTCCCCAAAAACACTAAATCTTTGGAAAAATTATAATTTATTAATAATATGCACCTTTTACTAGTATCTTTTCCGATTATAGCTGAAAAATGGTGCTTTTATAATATTTCTTTGATAATATTTTGTATAAAAAAATTACAATAAATCACTTTTCATGCGACCAATTAATTTTTTTGCCCTGCGAGTAAATGCACGATTATTTTTTATCTGTTCATTCTTTTGAAAAACTAACTCTAAAAAATTTATTAGTGAAAACCAAAACTTTGATAAACAGATGTTCTTGTATTTACACTGTATTTTTCTTTCTATTGCGTCATGAATCCGGTTTCGCTCAAAACTTCTGATTTGAAAATCCTTTTCACAAAGTTGTTTATTATTAAAAGCCCAAAAATTGATTCCAATAATGTTGCCCAATATTATCGTGCAAATTGAGAATAAATCAATAATTTGATTCCCCATTCCAATTTCAATACTTACATCAACAAGAATATCCGGTGGATAACATACAGTTGAGCTCAAAACTTTTGAGCATGATGTTTTGCTTATTTCCGAAAAATTATCGAAATCAAATAAATAAATATTTCCCTCTCCATCTAGCCCCAAATTTTCGTATTTTATGTCATTATGAACAAAACCAAGTGAATGCAATTTGACGGTTTTTCTAATTAAGGAAGAAATACTATTTTTTACTTGTTTCAATGATCCAAATTCAAAATCGGAAAATAATATTACTCGTTCACTAACAATTATTTTAGCTATGTATTTTGTAGAGTTATATTCAATATTATAATTTGAATAAATTTTTGGTGAAATATCATTATCTGAAATATATTTATACATTTTATCAAAAATTTCTAAATCTTTTTTACTAATAATAAAAATTTTTATCGCGAACTTGGATTTATAATTATCCGCATAAATAACTAATGAATTATAGCCGCTTATTTTAGGAAGTTCAAAATTCGTTATATTATATATTGAACATATTTCCCCAATTTTTGGTTCAGCAATATTATATAAATTGAGTAATTTAAGATTACCATAAGATTTTTTTGAACCATCTATATTTGTTTTTATTGAATTTATTTTTGGTATAAGTTCTTTTAGAGTTTCCATTTTTTTAGTAGTATAAGTAAAAACTTTTTATATTAAAAATGCCAAGTTCAATCGAATTTAATATCGGAGTAAGTGTTAAATTACAACTAAATTTCAATAATATTAATATTATTCTTAAATTATTATCATCAAAAGCGCAACTAATTATATATGGTTTATCAAAACCGATAGATCGTGATTGTAAACCACCATATTTTGATAATAGAATTTTACAAAAATTATCTGGATTGAATAAGAATTTATGGAAAATGCTTCAAAAGTTGCTGAAATGAGGAGTGATAAAATGGTTTTACGTAAAAAAGTTGAATATGTAAATTTTGAAGATGAAAGTGAAGTAGTTGGATTCATTTTTTATACTATTTGTAAATTGCATTCAATTGTTCTAACCCACTCAAAATAATATCTTTATTGTTAAAATAGCTTCTGTGGTAATGAACATCTGTGTATTCTTTTATAAAATTTTTGTCTCCATTTTTAAGACGATTCCGAAAATCTTTGACTTCCAAATGTCGAACTTTTCTGTTCAAAACTTTTAAATTTGAGTATTTATGTAAAATATTATACATAATTATTTGATCAGTATACCATCCACTTCTTCCAGGAATTCCATTGTAAGAACTTGGATAATTTTTAATAAGATTATCTTCAATATCTTTCTCACTCTTAATATTGAAACATTTCGACCATGTACTTGGATGTGCAGCATTGTAGCACATATAAATCTGTTTTCCGGCAATGTTTCTATAGTAAATGAAGTCATCTTTTTTAAAGTTTTCGAGACCTTTTGTAAAATAGTCAAAGTTTGTTGGAAAAATGTCCATGTCAGTAATCATAACGAGTTCATCATCTGGAAGTTTTAAGAGAGATGCATAATACATTCGCAAATTCTGACCTAAATACGCGCCTTTAAGATTCAAGTTTTTATTCCATAAAATAATATTTTTCCCATATTTTTTTAATTCATCTGGAATTTTTGTTCCAACAAAAACGCAAATGAATTTTATGTTGATTTTATTCCAGAAGAATATTTGTATCGGAATAAAATTATAGTATTTTGGACTATTATCAACTGATCCTAAAACAGTAGTCAAACGCATGATATATATAATAAAAAAAATATATATTCCTTTTTATTATTTTCAAAAATTATCTACAAAAACTACTTACCTATACGGTATTTTATTAAACGAACTCCTTTTATTAAATTTGGAAAATATTTATTTATATAATGAGTTTTATTTGTTGGACATCCAATAAAACGCTCATAATCATTTGGTATAGAATTATCTAAGTCATGTTGTGAAGATTTTGGTTCATATTTATTATGCGAAGCATTTATATATACTGTATTTAACTTCATTACATATGGATAAACTATTCTTTCTAAAAATATCTCATCTACAATCCAATTATTTGCTGTATATGGTTTTGATATATAATTCAAATATTCTTTTACAAGTGGAACTAATATATTATTACGACATCCCCATAATCCTGCTAATATTTTTCTTTTATGCATCGGATGATTTCTTATTATATGAAAGTTTTTATCCGATTTCAACCATTCTTTTATAGCTTTAATTTCTTTCGATTCTATTCTTGAATCTGTATCTCTTGATAAAAATATATTAATATTTTTGTAAAATGCTGGTAAAAAACGCCACATTGTATTCCTTTTGTCGTTTGTATTATTCATTTGGATTAAACGCACATTTCCTAAATTTTGTAATATATCTTTTATATTTTTAGGAAGTGAATTATTATGATAAACAAAACATGTAAATTCAGGTAATTTATGCTTTATTATTAAACAATTATCTAATAAACCATAAAAATAAGATGTGGCTTTTCCCCAAACTGAAAAACTAATTACATTCATTATATTATATTTTAGAAAAATAATATAATTATATTTTATAAAAGTATAAGTAAAAGAAGTGATGGCGTTATATTTTGGAAAATAAAATAATTTTTAGATGGATATATGAAAAAGTATTATACTTTTAGAAAAAGTATAATACTTTTTCAGAAAAAAAGAGATGAACTAAAAGTTAGATGAACTAAAAGTTATCTCATATATTTACCATTTCTTAGTAAAAGTAACATTGGCGTTCCATCCACTAGATTGGCTGTATCCACCGCCAAAACTGAGAGAGGAATTCTTTGATGCTGGAGAAGAGACACACTTGTCAAAGAGCTTAACCTGAGGGGCTTTCATTTTTATAATATATATAATATTTTATTTTTCAAAATTATCCTAAATTTATAAAATACAAAAAATTGAATAAATAAATTGGAATAATATAAAATATATAAAACATCATGGGAGCGTGCTCATCTTCTTGTATTAAAAAAAATCCACAATCTAATTATATAATGAGCGCAACAGATCTTCTCGAAAAAATTAACCCAAAAACAGTTTCAAAAGTTCCTTTCCAAGATAAAATAATTTACGCTCGAATTGAAGAAATTTATGATGGAGATACTATCAAAATAATCGTATTATTTGGTGAAACGCCAGTGAAACTATCATTGCGGATATTAGGAATAGATATATAAAAATCGTAGATTTTTATATAAGGTGTTTTATTTTACTAAGTAAAATAAAACAACCACACCAGAAATTAAGCATGCCGAAGGTAGATTACCTGAAGAGCATAATGCGGCTATAAAAGTTCGTGATTATATGCGGTCATTGTTTCCCAAAAATATTGCAAAAATTTGTATCCGCGATTGGGACAAGTATGGCAGGAGAGTTCTGGGAGAATTATTTTTAGAAACTGGGGAGAACGTGGCTGAAATTCTAATTCATGGAGGGTGGGCACGACCATATCATGGGGAGAAAAAGAAGGCATGGACATTGGAAGAATTAACAGTAAGCCCATTTGTGTAAAAAGCCCCTTTCAAAAAGGGGCTTACCCCCAAACAACAAGTCCAATTTTATAAAAAATTTAATTTATCTGTTTTATTACATAAATGCTTGTTAGATTATAATATGTGAAGAAAAAGAAGGCATGGATAATTGAAGAACTTATTGCAAGCTTATTTGTGTAAAATATTTTAGAAAAATCCTATGAATCAAAAATCATTCACATCTTTTTAATTCTTTTATGATTTTATCAATTGCTTTATCAGATAGAGTAATTGTTATAGTTGCTGATGTTAATTTCCCAGTTAAAAAATCTTCCCAATTTTTGCTGAATTTTACAATTAATTTATTTTTGTTTTTTTGGATGTTATATAATAATTTTATTGGAAAATTCTGATTATACCATCTTCCACTAAAATTTATATCATTAAATAAATGATAAATATATATAACACATTCATTTCCATTTCCATTTACTTTAATTTTAAGTTTATTTTCACGAATTTTTATAGTTTTATTATTTAATTTTGTAAATAACGTTACACTTGAAATATCCGGATTTTTCACTTCACGAACCTCTTTCGTTTTTTTAATTATTTTAAACGGACCCTTTAATTCAAATTCTGATGATATTTTCATCTATATATATATTTATATAATTTTTTAAAAATTATAAATTAAATGCATAAATTTTGCTTTGGATTGGAACAAATATGACGCTAGAGTTCTGGGTAAATTTTTTTTAGAAACTGAGGAATTCTGCCGGATTTTTAATTAATAGAGAGAAGAAGAATTAACCGCGAGCCCATTTGTGTAAATTGGCTATAAAAATTGTATCTATCTATAATATGAAACATATTATGGATAATTCACATTATATTATAATGTTCTTTATAATGATTGTTGCCGGTGCATTATCTACAATGAATGTATGGGTCAATAAAATAAGTGATATACGCTTTTCATTAAATGATGTATATATGATTTTACTTCTGAAAAGATTAAAAACTCTTCGAGTTTTTAATCTCCCTTGTCTTAAAGACTCAAGTCTTTAAGACAACCGGTTGGATGCTCTTTTTTATGGGAATTATTTATAAACATTTATATGCACTTTTATTTGGATTGATACTTGTAATCGCTAATTTGTATTGTATTCGAACACAATGCTTTGTAACTGAGAATCAATATAAATTAGGTATGATCCCACATCATTCAATGGCGGTTTTTATGAGTAAAAAATTATTGAAGAAACCGAATAATATTCAGAATTTTCTTGAGAATCTTATAATAACACAAGAAGATGAAATAAATTTTCTGAAAAGCCCCTTTTTGAAAGGGGCTAACCCCCAAACACTAGACCAATTTTTATAAAGTATAAAATACAATTTTAATTTATCATAGTAAAATTAAAATTATTTTGGATGGGGCTGCAGAAGCATAGAAAGATAACTAATTGCAAGCGATTTGATACTCACTAATGAGGGCTGCAGAAGCATGGGGGGTAAGGGGGGAACGGCAGTTCTCCCCCTTTACATTGGTCTAATCATTCCCGGAGAAATATTACCGCCTTGATTACCAAAAGTTGGATTGGTTGTTGGTTGAATAGGAAGAGGAAGAGGAAGTGATTTAGGCTTTGGAGCAGGACAACGATTAAAATTTGTTGTGTTACCATTAAAAGCGTTAATGTTAAGGGAAAACTTTGCGGAGGTTTCAGAAGCAAAAGAACTTTCGCTGGAATTTGGATTCAAACTCATTTTATAATATATTAGTATATTATTTTTATGTTCTAAAAGCCCCTTTTTGAAAGGGGCTAACCCCCAAACACCCAGACCCATACCAAGCCTCTTCCAAAAAGAGGCTATTGTATCCAAAAACGATTCCAATCACATTTTTTAATAGAACATGATATAAATTGCTCAGTTGGGGCTTTAATTTTTATATTACCATATTTTAATTCCACTGAATTTCCATCTCCAGAAGTAGTCCCTGAATGTCCCAATAATATTAAATTATTACTTTTAATTTTCCCATATTTTATATTTTGTCCATAACATTTTTTAGAAAATCTAATAATTTTATTCGCAAAAGCATAAATTAAATATGTTATAAAAAACCAAGCTGAACTACTATTTTCTTTATTCATATGTAAATATATTTTCCCATTATATTTTGTATCATAATTCGGCAAATTATCTAAATTTAATTTTTTAACTATTTCATAATTTGGACTATTTATATTTTCTTCTTCCCAACAATTCCATTCAAATATTTCTTTATTTTGTAATATTTTTATAATATTCTTCATCCATTTCTCTCTTTTTCCTACTAAACATCGAATTATTATATGAGCCGGAACAATATCTCCACCAAGATTATTATTCAAATAAAAAT
>Ga0315284_10005883_pt1 | contig 17448 bp, 9 predicted proteins | sample YL17G09_16_MG_FD_203696 | JGI IMG/M metagenome (GOLD analysis project Ga0315284, IMG submission 203696) | Sediment microbial communities from Yellowstone Lake, YNP, Wyoming, USA - YL17G09_16 | ecosystem: Environmental > Aquatic > Freshwater > Lake > Sediment | place: USA: Wyoming | collected...
CCGTGTGCTTCACCCATTGGGTGTGTCTCCCGTTCCGTGGGTCAAGGGCGTCCTTACCCTCTATCTACGCGGCGGAACTGGGCTGCGATGCGAAGAAATCGTTGGATTGGTGAATAATTCGAGTTCAATGGAGTGCAATGAGGTACAAGCCCCTCGGCGGCTGGTCCATCCCCGCCGGGCAGGATGCTCCGGGCGGGCGGATTGAGGTGGCTGCCGTCACGCTTGCGCCCGGCCAACCCCGCCCGCAGGCCATGCCCATCTCGATACAAGAGGCCCAGGCCAAGGCGCTCGATGCGCTCACGCCCAGGGACCTTGAGCGCGCTTTGCTGGAGGGTCTCATACGCGTCGAGCTGCTGCGCGCGGATATCGTCGAGCCGGGCGATCGTCCCCGCGGCGGAGCCGAGGTAGGCGTGGCCAACCTGTCGCCCTGGCCGCTGCAAAGGGTGGAAGTGGCCGTGGAGTTTGGCGAGCCGAACGAGGCTTTCCGACTGCTCTTGAACCACACGTTTGACAAACCGCTGCCATCAAGGGGCACCGCGCGCTTCTCGGGAACGGGGTTTACAGGCCAAGCCGACGGCCGGCGACTCAATCCCCCCCGAGCGCAGTCCGCCAGCTTCGGACGCGCACCGGCCGCCCCCGCCAAGCCGGCGCCATCCCCTCGCAAACGCTGACCATCGACACACCTCCGCCCACATGCCGCCCGCCAAAAAAGAGCCGGCCCGTTCCCGGGCCGGCATCCAATCAGTCGCCTCTTACCGTCGGGTAGCGCGATACACAGGAAACGACCAGGTAAGCCGCACACTCGCGCCGCCTCCCTCCCCTGTTCCATTGCCCATTACTTCGGAGCCGGCAGTGTCACCTCCCCCGTCGCGGCCCACTCGCAACCGCGGGCCAGCAGCGCAGCGCTGTCCGCCGCCGTCGTCGCGGGCACGTCATGCCCCAACAGCGTCGCGAACACGCGGCCCTTCCCATAGGGGATCGTCCACGCGATCGGCTCGTTCGTGTCCGTCCCGCCGCCTGACTTGGCCGAAAACGCCGTCGCGAGAATCGTCATGTTCTGCCCCGGCCCGCGCTGGCCGTGGTATAGCTCATCCTTCACCGTACGCATCCACTTCGCCGCAAAGCCCTTCATGATCGGGTTCTCCGGAAGGCGCGTGGTCATCTCGAATGCGTGCGCCGGCCCGTGGCCCGAACCGGGGCCTTCGCCCTTCGGCGTCCGCACGACCTTGCCGTCATTGTCAACGGTTATCCGGTCCCCGTAGTTCTTGTCACGCCACCCCAGCCCCATCATCTTGTTCCAGTTCTCCCAGTCTTTGAACGAGAACAACGCCGCGTGGTAGAACACCAGACCCCCGCCGTTTTCCATGTACTTCTCCAATGCCTGGTTCACCTCCTCAGGCCACGCTTCGCCGTGGTAGTTGACCAGCACCACGCCGTACTTGGAGAAATCAGGCTTGAAGCTGGCCCACGCTTCCTTGGGGCTCTTGGCCTTGGGACTCGTCAGAACGTCCACGTTGAACCGCTCCGTCTTCAGCAGGATGTCCTTGACGGCGGGGGTCGCGGCCTGCCAGTTGTGATTGTGCTGGCCGTCAATGATCAGCACGTTGATCTTGTCGGCAGCCACCGCCTGCGACGCGAAGACGCCCACGAGACAGAGCAGCAATCCCGAGAACACAGGTCGAATGCATTTTGGCATGGCGGATCTTCCTTTCCTTTTCGGTAAAGATGAGTACGCCTCTATATACCATCATCATCGTCAACTGTGGAGGCGATGGCGCCGGCGTGGTTCATGCCACGCGGCAGCTCATGATATACTCCCCGCTGCTGCGGACTGGCGGGGGGCATGTGTGGCATAGGTCGGTGGCAGGAGACTTATGAAGGCTCAAATCGCGCAGATGGCGGTGACCATGGTGGCAGTGATCGGCGGCCTGACCGCGGCAGGCCGTGCCCAGGCGGCGGAAATCGCTTTTAAGGTCGTGGAGCTGCGGTGCGAGTACCTCGTGGACCCCATGGGGATCGACGTCATCAGGCCGCGCCTCAGCTGGCGACTCGAACCAACCGATCCCGCCGCGCGAAACGTCGCGCAGAGGGCATATCGCGTCCTCGTCGCCAGCAGCCTCGCCAATCTCCAGGCCGACCAGGGGGACCTCTGGGATTCGACAACCCTCTCCTCCGACCAGTCCGTCCATGTTGAATACGCTGGCCGCCCGCTCGATTCCCAGGCGAAATGCTTCTGGAAAGTGCGAGTGTGGGACACGCGCGAGGCGTCCGCATGGAGCGCGCCGGCTCAGTGGTCCATGGGCCTCCTCCGGGCCAAGGACTGGAAAGCCACGTGGATCGGCCTCGACAAAGAGGATGTCCAACCGCAGTCTGTAAACCCTCTAAGCAAGTCGCAGTGGATCGGGTATCCCGAGGAAAACCCCGCAGCCAATGCTCCCGTCGGCAAGCGCTATTTCCGGCGGGCTGTGACGCTTCCCCAGGCGGCACAAGTCAACAAGGCCCTCTGTCGCATCACGGCGGATAATGCGTTCGTGCTGTACGTGAACGGCAAAAAGATCGGCGACGGGTCGAGCTTCACGCAGGTGTTCGAGTTTGACGTGACCAACGACCTGCAAGGCGCCCTGAACGTGCTCGCCGTCGAGGCGAGCAACGTGGGCGAGGCGCCCAATCCCGCGGGCCTGATTGCGGCCCTCGAGGTGACCTTCGAGCAGGGACAGCCCATCGTTCTGGTGACGGATCAGCAGTGGAAGGCATCGCAAAAAGCCGACGAGGGCTGGGAGAAACGCGACTTTGACGATGCCGCATGGCCCGCGTCCCAGCAGCTTGGGGCCTATGGCATGCCGCCCTGGGGACGCATTGGCCAGCCCGATGCCACCAGGCTGACGGCCCGCATGTTGCGAACAGAATTCGCGGTCGACAAGAAAATCAAACGCGCCACGGCATACATCTGCGGCCTGGGGTTGTATGAGCTTTATCTGAACGGCCAGCGAATCGGGGAAAATGTGCTCGACCCCGGCCTCACTGACTACGCCAAGCGCTCGTTCTATGTCACCTATGACATCACCGGACAGTTGAAGCAGGGCAGGAACGCTGTCGGGGTGATCCTCGGCACTGGCCGCTACTACGCGCCGCGAAAAGTCGTGCCGACCAACACGCGCACGTTCGGCTACCCGAAGCTGCTCCTCCAGATGAACGTCCAATACGACGACGGCTCTTCACAGCAGATCATCAGTGACGATTCGTGGAAGCTCACGACCAAGGGCCCCATCCGCGCCAACAACGAGTACGACGGCGAGGAGTACGACGCCCGCCTGGAGCAGAAGGGGTGGAGCGAACCGGATTTCAACGATTCGGCGTGGCAGAAGCCGCAGCTTGTGAAAGCCCCGGAGGGCGTCTTGTCGGCCCAGATGCTGCAGCCCATCCGAGTCGTCGAAACGATCCAACCGATTAAGCTGACGCAGCCCAGGCCGGGAGTGTTCATCCTCGACATGGGCCAGAACATGGTTGGCTGGTGTCGCCTCAGGGTCAAAGGTGAGAAGGGCAGGCAGATCACGCTCCGCCATGCCGAAATTCTCAAGACCGATGGCACGCTTTATCTGGACAACATACGCTCGGCCAAGGTGACGGACACCTACGTGCTCAAAGGCGAAGGCGAAGAGGTCTGGGAGCCGAAGTTCGTCTATCACGGCTTCCGCTATGTGGAGGTCACGGGCTGGCCAGGCGAGCCGCCGCTCTCCGCCATCGATGGCCGCGTTGTGAACAGCGCCGTCGAAACCACCGGCGAGTTCTCGTGCTCCAATCCGCTGCTCAACCAGATTCACAAAAATATCTTCTGGGGCGTCCGTGGCAACTACCGCAGTTTCCCCACCGACTGCCCCCAGCGCGACGAGCGACAGGCGTGGCTCGGCGACCGGTCGGCTGAGTGCAAGGGCGAAACCTACCTGCTCAACATCGCTTCCCTCTACGGCAAGTGGATGCAGGACATCGAGGACAGCCAGAAGGACACCGGCAGCGTCTCCGACGTTTCTCCCTCCTATTGGCCCTTCTACAACGACAACGTCACCTGGCCCAGCACCTTCATCATCGCACCGGGAACTCTCTACGAACAGTACGCGGATAAGGCCGTCATCGCGAACCGATATCCGGCCATGAGAAAGTGGATCGAGCACATGCGGCAGTACATCAAGGACGACCTGATGCCGCGCGACACCTACGGCGACTGGTGCGCGCCCCCAGAGTCCCAGCAGTTGATCCACTCCAACGATCCGCTACGCAAGACCAACGGCACGCTGCTGGGCACCGCGTATTTCTACTATGACCTCCGCCGGATGGCTCAGTACGCGAGCCTCCTCGGCAAAACGGATGATGCCAGAGAATTTGAGTCGCTGGCCGACAGAATGAAGGCGGGCTTCAACCGCAAGTTCTTCAAGCCGCAGGAGAGCATCTACGACAACGGCTCGCAAACGTCCAGCGTCTTGCCGCTCGCGTTCGGGCTCGTGCCCCAGGAGCATCGCGACCGCGTGTTCAAGATCCTGGCCGCCAAGATCGAGTCCCTCGGCCACCTCGGCACCGGCCTGATCGGCGGACAGTGGCTGATGCGCGTCCTCTCCGACAACGGCCGCGCGGACCTGGCCTACATGCTGGCCTCGCGCAAGGCCTACCCGAGCTGGGGCTATATGATCGAGAAGGGGGCCACCACCATCTGGGAGCTCTGGAATGGTGACACCGCCGACCCTTCCATGAACTCCGGAAACCATGTCATGCTCGTGGGCGACCTGGCTATCTGGTTCTACGAGTACGTCGCCGGCATCAAGCCGGACGTCAGTCGCCCGGGGTTCAAGCACATCATCCTGAATCCCCACGCGGTGGGCGATCTGTCGTTCGCCAAGGCCTCCTACAACACGTTGTACGGAGTGGTTCAAAGCGACTGGAAGATCGACGGCGACCGCTTTCTCTGGAACGTGACCGTGCCGCCCAACACGACGGCCACGGCGCATGTGCCTGCCAGTGACCAGAAGACCGTCACGGAAGGCGGGAAACCAGCCTCCCAGTCGTCCGGAGTGAAGCTCGTGAAAATGGAGAACGGGGCCGCCGTGTATGAGCTTGGCTCAGGCAGGTATCAGTTCATCGCCATGCGCCGCCGATGAACCCCGGGTGTCTACGCGCAACGGGCCGCCGCCATCGACAGCACTCCGTGTTCATGCCCACGGGTCGATCGCCACCTTCACCTGGGATTCACGCACGTCATTGAACCCCGCGACCGCTACAGCCAGGTCCTTCAGCGGCCGTGTCGTCGTGACGATCTGATCGCACGCGATGCGGCCCGATTCGATCAGCCGGGCCGCTCGCTCCAGCGTCTGCGGCGGCATCTTCGAACCGATGATCCGCGCTTCCTTGTTGTAGACCTCGTACGGTTTGATGCCCACTTCGCTGTTGGGAGGACACACGCCAAAAATCATGAACGTGCCCCCGTACGCCAGAAGCGGCAACGCCTGCGCGATGGCCTCGGGGTTGCCCGTCGCGTCGACAATGAAATCGACGCCATCGGGAAGTTCTGCTCGCACGCGATTCTCAAGGTCCCCGTCGCCGGGATTGATGGCAACGTCCGCGCCGAGCTGCTTTGCTTTGTTCCGCCGGAACGCGGCCAGCTCCGTCTGGATCAGCTTCCTGCGCGGCGAACTCTTGATCATCTGCCCCCACAAGAGCCCCACCGTCCCCGCCCCTAAGATCATCGCGCTGCTCCCGGCCACAAACCCCAGACGATCATACCCCCGTATCACGCACGCCAGCGTCTCGCACAGAACTCCCCCTGCCATCCCAACCTTCTCATCCATCGGCACCACATTCGTCGCCGGCGCCAAAACATATTGCGCAAACCCGCCATTCAGCTTATACCCGATGATCGTCGGATTCGGGCACAGGTTGACCTTGCCTGAGCGGCACGCGGCGCAACACCCGCAGCCAATCACCGGGTCAACCGCGCAGAACTGTCCCGCCGTCAGTCCCCCGACACCAGGCCCCAACGCTTCCACCCGCGTGGCGATCTCATGCCCCAGCACCACCGGCGCCCGCACGCCCGCGGTCACTTCGCCTTCATAAATGTGCCAGTCCGTCCCGCACACGCCGCACCCAATCACCCGCAGCAGCACCTCTCCCCGCCCCGGCTGCGGCATCGGCAGCCACTGCGATTCGATGTGGCCGATGCTCGTGAACACGCCGGCTCGCATGCTCTGGGTGCTGGACATGCCCGCTCCTTCCTGTTGATGCACACGCGGCTGGTGAATCTCTCCGCCGCCATGGTATCGTATCAGCACTTCGTCGCCTCTGCGAACAGAACCCTCAGCGGAGTATGTCTTGCGCGGAACCAATGCACTCATCCAGAACGCGGCCAACGCCGGCACCGTCATCCCGGCCTTCAACATCCCCTACCTCCCCATGATGGAGCCGGTGGCCCGAGCGCTACGCGATACCCAGTGTTGCGGGCTGATCATGGTTGCCCGGCTCGAGTGGGTGAAGTTCCAGGCCAAGAGCCTCTGGGCCGTCCGCGAGGAATACGAACGCGTCAAGCACCCCCAATACACCCGCCTGCATCTCGATCACGTGCCCGTGATCGATGAGGACAACCATCTCGTCGATTACCAGGCCATTCTCCGCGAAGCGCTCGACCTTGGCTATGAGTCCATCATGGTCGACGGCTCGCGCCTGTCGCTCCAGGACAACATCGCCGCCACCCGAACGATTGTGGACATGGCCCACGCCGCCGACGTCCCCGTGGAAGCCGAGCTTGGCGCGGTCATGGGGCATGAAGAAGGGCCGCTCCCGCCCTATGACGAGCTTTTCGCCTCCGGCAAAGGCTTCACCGCCCTCGACGAGGCACGCCGCTTCGTCCAGGAGACCGCGGTGGATTGGCTGTCCGTCGCCATCGGCAGCATTCACGGCGCCGTCTCCAAAGCCAGAAAGGACGCGAAAAAGATCGAGGCCCGGCTCGACATCGAGCACCTCAAGAAGATCCGCCAAGCCGTCAACGTCCCCCTCGTGCTCCATGGCGGCACCGGAATCCCCAAAGAGTACATCGCCCGCGCCATCCGCCAGGGTATCGCCAAGATCAACGTGGCCACCGCCATCCGCCAGCCCTACGAGCGCCTCATCTCCCAGTCGATGGCCGACGCGCAGCAGGCGGTGTATGACACGACGGTGACGCTCATCCGCGACGAGCTCGAGATCGCAGGGTCGGCGGCCGTGCTCGATCCGTGAAGGAACAACTGAGCTAGTGTAGTGTCTCAGCTTGATGATCACTTATCGGGTGCCACGGGCGGCTTGTCCGCCCGTGCTCCTTGCCTGAAGGCACTGGCAGGCGACCTGCCAGTGGCACGTTCAGAAGATGCCGCGATTATGAGACACTACACTAGGAGGACGCATGGCGGTGGCAAAAACGACGTTCGCACTGTTCTTCGGCAACCGCGGCCTGTTCCCGGCGCCGCTCCTGACTGCGGCCCGAGCCGAAGTGAGTGGGGCGCTCAAACGCCTCGGCCATGATGTGCTCATGCTGCCTCAGGATGCCACACGCTACGGTGCCGTCGAAACCCCGCGCGAAGGACAGCTCTACGCCAACTTCCTCCACGCCAACCGCGGTAAGTTCGGCGGCGTCGTCCTCTCCCTCCCCAACTTCGGCGATGAAACCGGTGCCGTCGCCGCCCTCCAGGACGCCGCTGTCCCCATCCTCATCCACGCCTATCCCGATGAGTTGGACAAGATGTCTCCCGCCCTCCGCAGGGACGCCTTCTGCGGAAAGCTCTCCATCATGGACGTCTTCTGCCAATACGGCCTCCCGTTCACGGCCCTCCAGCCCCACGCTACCCACCCCGCAACCCAAACTTTTGCGGCCAACATCGCTTACTTCGACCGCGTCTGCCGCGTCCACTCCGCGCTCAGGAGAATGGTCGTCGGCTCCATCGGCGCACGCACCACAGCCTTCAAAACCGTCCGCATCGATGAGCTGACGCTCCAGAAATACGGCATCACCGTTGAATCGCTCGACCTGTCCGCCGTCCTCGCCCGGATGCATGCCCTCAAGACAGGCGATGCCCCGCTCCTCGCCAAAGCCCAACGCCTCCGCGAATACAGCACCTTCGACGCCGTCCCCGATAACGCCTTTGAGTCCCTCGTAAGACTCGGCGTCGTGCTCGATCAGCTCGTCGAGGAGTTCCGCATGGACGCCATCGCCATCCGCTGCTGGCTGGAAATCCAGCAGCAGGCCGGCATCTCCCCCTGCGTGATCCTCAGCGAAATGAACGACCGCGGCATCCCCGCCGCCTGCGAGGTCGACGTCGGCAGCGCCATCACGATGTATGCCCTCCACGCCGCGTCCGGGAATGCCGCGGCCTGCCTCGACTGGAACAACAACTATGCCGATGAGCCCGACAAGTGCATCCTCTTCCATTGCGGGCCTGTGCCGCAAAGCATGATGAAATCCAAGGGCCACGTGGTGGACCATACGATTCTCGCGACTGCCTGCGGCGCCGGCTGTTCCTATGGCTGCAACATCGGTCGCATCGCGCCCACCCCCTTCACCTTCGGCAATGTGCTGACCCGCGATGGACAACTCGAGTTCTACCTCGGACAAGGGCATTTCACCCACGATGAAGTCCCCGATGATTTCTTCGGCTGTGCCGGCGTTGCTCAGATCGACAACCTGCAAGACGTCCTCCAGACCATCGGCTGCCTCGGCCACCGCCATCATGTCAGCGTCACCCCCGGCCACGTCCTCTCCCCCGTTCATGAAGCCATGACCAAATACCTCGGGTATCACGTGAGGCCCGTATGAGCCTGATGGGCATCGACATCGGCATGACAGGCTGCAAGGCCGCCGCGTTCTCCCTCGATGGCCGCCAACTCGCAATCGCCTATCGTGAGTATCCGATGCTCCATCCCCGCGACGGCTGGGCCGAACTCGACAGCCGCCTCGTCTGGACATCCACCCAGCAGGTCATCGCCCAGGTCGCCAGCCACACCACCAACGATCCCATCGCCGCCATCGCCGTCAGCTCCATGGGCGAGGCCATGACCCCCGTCAGCGCCGACCGCCAGATTCTCGGCAACTGCATCCTCTGTTCCGATGTACGCGGCGGCCAGTACATCGACGCGCTCAAGGCCAAAATCACCCCCGAGGCGTTCTACGAGATCAACCCGAACATCCTGTCGGCTGCCTACTCCCTCCCAAAGCTTCAGTGGCTCCGCGAACACGAGCCTGACCTCTATCACCGCGCGTATAAGTTCCTGCTGTGGGGCGATCTGGTGGGGTTCCTCCTCGGCTGCGACCCCATCACCAGCACCAGCCACGCCAACCGCACTCTGCTCTTCGATGTCCGCAAAGAGGACTGGTCACACCACCTGCTGTCGCTCACCGGAATCCAGCGCGAGAAGCTGCCCGCGATCCTCCCGGGTGGCGCAGTTGCCGGCGCCGTCAGCGCCGCCGCCGCCGACAGCCTCGGCCTCCCGCACCACGTCAAAGTAGTGGTAGGGGGGCACGATCAGTGCTGCAATTCCCTCGGCGCCGGCATCACCCGGCCCGGCAAGGCCGTCTGCGGCATCGGCACCGTCCAGTGCATCACGCCCACCTACGACCATATCCCCCCCTCCGCCGCCATGCTCCGCCACGGCCTGAATGTCGAGCATCACGTCCTCAAAGGCCTCTACGTCTCCTTCATCTTCAACCAGGCCGGGTCCCTCGTAAGATGGTTCAGGGACACCTTTGCTTCCTCGGACAGCGCCCGGCTGCTCCAGGGCCAGGACATCTATGACCTGCTCAACGCCGAGCTCCCCCACGAACCCACCCGACTGCTCGTCTTGCCCTGCTTCCAAGCCACCGGCTCCCCCAGTTATATTTCAGATGCCGCCGGCGCCATCGTCGGCCTCAAGATGACCACCCGCCGCGGCGAAATCCTCAAAGCCATCATGGAATCCGTCGCGTTCTACTTCGTCGACAGCATCCACGCCCTCAAGTCCCTCGGTATCGATACCTCCGAGTTCATCGCCACCGGCGGGGGGGCCAAGTCCGACGCCTGGCTCCAGATTCAGGCCGATGTCTTCGGCGCACCGTTCGTCCGCCCCCTCGTCACCGAGTCCGGCCTGGTCGGCGCCGCAATCCTCTCGGGTATCGCCACCGGGGCATTCGCGAGCGCCGCCGACGCTGTACAGTCCTTCGTCAAACGTCAGCGCGCCTTTGACCCCGACCCCGCACGCCATCGCCAGTACATGGACCTCTATCGCAAGTACCGGCAGCTTTACCCCTCCCTCAGAGGACTCCTCGCCACGCTCTGAACAGCCGCTAGTGGTCCGTCATGGATGATCTGGTGGGTGCCACTGGCGGCTTGTCCGCCAGTGCTCCTCAGCGAGGGCACTGGCAGCAAGCTGCCAGTGGCACCCAGGCCATCAATTCAAGAGTGACGGACCGCTAGGGCCTTCCGAAGAAAACGGCCTGGCCCTCTCCCTTCGGCGCAACCACGTACTGCGCCCTCTTGTCGATCTTCACCGTCGCTCGGATCGTGCCCGACTCCTGTTGCGATGGAATTTCGCTCACCACGAAGGTTCTGTTGCCGGAAATCACGTCCTCAAACGCTTGCCCATCGATGCCGCTGACCTCATACAGCGCAAACTGCGCGTTCGGATCGAGCTTCAGACGCCCAAGTCGGAAAGCGATCTGCCCCCGGTATGCTCCTTTCGGCGTTGACACCAGCGGCTCCGGCGGCGTCGCGCGCAGCTCCTTGAGCCGATCACACCCGATCGCGATGTTGCCGTGATTGAACACCGCCACCCACGCGCCGTTCCCTTTGCGATACGCGACATACTCGATCTGGTCATCCGCCGGCTCCATGCCGACAGGCGCGGCCTCTCTCGCCAGCGCCGCCAGCACCGGCCTCAACGCATCCCCGCCCTCCCCGACCAACTCCCCAAGGTACACCCACACCGCGCCTTGACCTGTCGTCTTGCGCACCACCAGCGCCCTGCCCCCCACAGAACCAACCGTCTCCCACCCCTCCCCCTTGAACCCGTAAACCCGCCCCGAAAACCGCAACCTGTCGCCTTGATACATCGTGCCCGATCCAACCACGCGCCCCTCGACGTTCATGACATCGCTCGCCGTCACCTCCAACCCGAATGCTCGCCCCCAGTTCCGCAAGTCCGTCTTGAAATGTTGCGCCCCCAGCACCAGCGATACACCCGATTCGACGGCCGCCCTCAGCTTCCCCTCAAGCTCCCGCGTGACATTCGCATGACCAAGGATCGCGATCAGTCCGAATGACTTCAGGTGCGCCGCCTTCGCCTGATTGCCGTAGATGAAATCCACCGGCCCGTACGGCGTTCCCGTCAGCAGCCGCGTGAGCCGCGCGCTGAACGCATCGCCATAGCGCGGGTAGAACACGTCCAGCAGATCGTACCCACGCAGCTCCGGCACTGAATCGTACAGATACCGCATATGCCCGCTGTTCTCGTAGGTCCACCGCGATCTCTCCGCCGGCATCCACGGCTGGATCTTCGCGTACGACTCGGTCGTGATGCTCTTCGTCGCATGATCGTACTTGATGTACCGCAAAAACGTGTCCAGGTGCCCCAGCGGATTGTACGGCGCCGGCCAGCGGTCCCCCTGCGTCCACAGGATCCCGATCGGCACGATCGGCGCCCCCCGCGCCGGATGAACCATCGCAAATCGCAGCGCCTGGATATATGGCAACGCCGGCTCCGCCACCATCTCCCTCTCAAACGCCGGAAAGTTCTCCGCCTCCGCGCCAATCCACGATCCCCCGCACAAATAATACAGCAGACACGCCTGCAGCTTGAAATCCAGGCTCACGTACGGGTAGTGCGTCTGTTCCCAGTAGAAGCCGAACGGCCGCCCGAACGTCCTCCCTGCCCCGCGGCCCATCGACATCATGATGTTGTACTGCGGATCCTCCTCGTTCTTCAGCACCAGGATGTCATGCCCGCGCTCGTACTCGTGCGCGCAGGTCAACGCCGGCGAAAATGGCTCGTACACCGCCTTGATACGCTCAGGCCGCCCAGTCGCCTGCTTGGCCCGCTCTATCACGCTCCGCCCCGCCTCCATACGCCGCGCATGCTCGGCAACGCTCTCCGCCGCCATCACTCCCTCTTCCCCGCCAAACCAGTGCGCCTCCAGCCCCGCGCCCAGCAACGCCTTCGTCCCTTCCACGTCGTTCATCGAACACAGCGCCCCCCGAACCCGCGCTCTGCCTTCCGCAATCGACTGCGCCGACGGCCTGGCGCCCAGAATATTGCACCCGCCGTACGTCACCATGAAATCGTGGTACTTGCCCTTCGCCGCCGAGTCGAACACAAACGGCGACAACCACAAATCGTCCACCGCATACTCCGGCCGGAAGTTCGCCTTCCAGTCCTTCCTCACCTGCGCGAAGCTGACCCCTCGGTCTGCCCAGAAATCGTATCTCGCCGGAAACAACCCGAACGCGAATCGCTCAAGTCTATCTCCCGGCGAACCCTCCGCGACTTCACCCGTGCCCTTCAGATCCACCTTCACCCCGCTCTCGCCCAGGTACATCAGGAAAAACATCCGAAACGCCAGGCCCTTGATCTCCGGCGTGTATCGCTCATCTACCACCAGATCAATGACCGGGTCCGTCGCCTCCGCCAGCGAAAATGGTATCAGAATCTTGCCCTGCTGCCAGGGGTGCTTCTTCGAGTCCCAGATCCGCCGTCCGTTGGCCAGGATGTAGCTCGGGTGATACTCATTCAACAACACGTCGCAACGCACCGTCAGCAGAAAGCTCCGCATCGCCTTCGCTCGCCCCCCCTCCTCGTATCGCCGGATCTTCGCGCGAATCCCGTACACCTTCCCGTTACCTTCCATCACGAAGTCCAGCACCCGGTTGGAGTACCGGAACGGCTTGTCATAGAAAAACTCCAGGTCCTCCGGGACGTCCCCCATGCATGATCCGCCGATGAACGAGATCGAGGGCCATCGCCCCACGAAATAGTTGACGTATTCGTTGGCGGTCAAGCCCCTCTGCTTGAGCACCCCCATAAATTGCTCTTCCGTCTTGATGCCCGTCGGGTCAATCTCGACCACCTTCGACCAGTTCTGCGCCGCCGATGCCGCGGCGGCGACCACCGCAATGGCTACAATACAAACCACGACGTGCTCGGCTGCCGTATGACCGCCCATGGTCTCTTGTACCTGCGCGGGATAACAAGTGATGAAGCGAATCCCATCGACCGTTCGATCGTCATCACCCCATCGCGCCGCCGATTTCGGCTGCCTCGAAGCCCAGCGCCCTGCCGCCGCCAACGTCAAGTACAACTTCGCCATCATCCCCTTGCTCCCACCCCCCAATTCCTTCTATAATGCCCCTCAGGTTTCCAAAATCACCTGACTCCTCCAACCCAGGGGCCGGCCATGCGTACGCTTCGCATCACTCAATCCGCCGAACACGCCGGCCACTCCCACGTCACTCTTCGCCTCGAAATCCCCAACCAACCCCCCAAAGAGCCGCCCGCCATCGACCTCAAATTCGATTTCACCCCCCAGGACCAGGAAGACCTCCGCTGGTATCTCGAAGACTACCTCCAATACCCCCTCGCCCCCGCCCCCACGATCGCCGCCCGCATCGAAACCCGCCTGGCCGACCTCGGCCGCCAACTCTTCACCTCCCTCTTTCCTCCCGGCGACCCGCACGACCTTTTCACCCAACTCCGCGACCACCTCCCCGACACCCGCATCGAAATCATCACCTCCGTCCACGAGGCCGCCTCCATCCCCTGGGAACTCCTCCGCGATCCCAAAACCGACTCTCCACTGGCCCTCCATGCCCATTCCTTCGTCCGCACACTCACCAACCCCGCCCGATCCCAATATCTCCCCGAACCCACCCCCGGCCCGATCCGCATCCTCCTGGTGATCTGCCGGCCCAACGCCGCCGAAGATGTCCCCTTCCGCTCCGTCGCCGCCTACATCATCAAGGGCCTCACCGACGACGCCCGCGCCAATTTCAAACTCGAAGTCCTCCGCCCACCCACCTTCGAACAACTCGCCAAAAAACTCCGCGCCGCCCACGCCAACAACACCCCCTACCACGCCGTCCATTTCGATGGCCACGGCACCTACCTCGAATCACCCGACACCAAACTCTCCGAGCTGCTCAAACAGTTCAGCGCCCTCCTCCTCACCGGGCCCCGGGAAGGCTCCCACGGCTACCTGGCCTTCGAAAACCCCGCCGTCCCCGAAAACGTCCAACTCGTGGATGGCCCCACCCTCGGCCGCCTCCTCGCCGAAACCCGCGTCCCCATCCTCCTGCTCAACTCCTGCCGCTCCGCCTACGCCGACCCCCCTCCCACCCCCTCCGATACCCAAAACCCGACGCCCACCCACCCCGACGCCCACACCCAAATCCGCGCCTTCGGCACGCTCGCCCAGGAAATCATCCACGAAGGCGTCGCCGGCGTCCTCGCCATGCGCTACAACCTTTATGTCGTCACGGCCGCCCAGTTCGTCGCCGACCTCTACGCCGCCCTCGCCCAAGGCCACTCCCTCGGCCAGGCCGTCACCCTCGGCCGAAAACAACTCGCCGCCCAACCCCTCCGCGAAATCGCCTTCGACCCCATCCCACTCCAGGATTGGCCCGTCCCCGTCATCTACGAAGCCGTCGCGCTCCCCCTCTTCCCCAAACTCCCCTCCCCCGACCAACTCACCCTCACCCTCACCACCAAACCCACCTCCACCTCCCAGGCCGAGATCAACCTCCCCCCTCGCCCCGACATCGGCTTCTTCGGCCGCGACGAAACCCTCCTCGCCCTCGATCGCGCCTTCGACACCCAATCCATCGTCCTCCTCCACGCCTTCGCCGGCGCTGGCAAAACCACCACCGCCGCCGAATTCGCCCGCTGGTACGCCCTCACCGGCGGCCTCCACGGCCCCATCCTCTTCACCTCCTTCCAACAGAAGACCACCCTCCCGCAGCTTCTCAACACCCTCGCCACTGTCTTCGACGACGCCCTCAAACGGATCGATAAGGATTGGCTCACCCTCACCGACCCCCAGCGCCGCCACCTCGCCCTCCAGATATTCAACCAATTCCCCCTCCTCTGGATCTGGGACAACATCGAACCCATCGCCGGCTTCCCCGCCGACTCCCCATCCCAATGGACCGACCCCGAGCAACAGGAACTGCGTGACTTCCTCCGCTCCGCCGCCCAAACCAAGTCCAAATTCCTCCTCACCTCCCGCCGCGACGAACGCGCCTTCCTCGGCAACCTCCCCGCCCGCATCAGAATCCCCCCCATGCCCCTCCAAGAGTGCGTTCAACTCGCCCGCGCCCTCGCCAAACGCCACAGCAACCGTACCATCGATGTCAGCGCCTGGCGTCCCCTGCTCAGCTACACCCAAGGCAACCCCCTCACCATCACCGTCCTGGTCGGCCAGGCCCTCCGCGACAACCTCACCACCAAGGCCCAGATCGAATCCTTCGTCGCCGACCTCCGCGCCGGCCAATCCGCCTTCACCGACGACGAATCCCAAGGCCGCTCCCAATCCCTCGGCGCCTCCCTCTCCTATGGCTTCGAATCCGCCTTCAGCGAAGGCGAACGCAAACAACTCGCCCTCCTCCATTTCTTCCAAGGATTCGTCGAGGTTGCTGCCCTATGCACCATGGGCAACCCCGCAAACGACAACGACTGGTGCGTCCCCGAACTCCGCGGCATCACCCGCGACCAAGCCATCGCCCTCCTCGACCGCGCCGCCGAAATCGGCCTCCTCACTCCCCACGGCCACGGCTACTACTCCATCCACCCCGCCCTCCCCTGGTACTTCAAAACCCTCTTCGACCAATACTACCCCAACCCCCAACCCCCCACCCGCGCATTCGTCGAAGCAATGGGCGAACTCGGCAACTACTACACCAGTCAATACGTGGCAGGCCACCGCGATGTCATCGCCGCACTCACCGCCGAGGAATCCAACCTCCTCCACGCCCGCCACCTCGCCCGCGCAAACGCTTGGTGGCCACGAGTGATCAGCACCATGCAGGGCCTGGACCAACTCTACGACCAAACCGGCCGCCGCGCCGACTGGGCTCGCCTCGTCCACGAGATCATTCCCGACTTCATTGACCCCGCCACCGATGGCCCCCTCCCAACGCGCGAAGAGGACTGGTCTCTCGTCACTGACTACCGCGTCCGCCTCGCCCGCGAATCGCTCCAACTGGACGAAGCCGCACGCTTGCAGCGCATTCATGTAGACTCGAACCGCCAACGCGCCGCCCCTGCCCTCGCCATTCCCCCTCAATCCCTCGACCGGCACCAGCGCAACCGCATCCGCTCCCTTGCCGTCTCCCTGGAGCAAGTGGCGCATATCCAACGTGAGTCACACCAGCGCGAATGCATCGCCCCCTACACCGAAGCCCTCGGACTGTATGAGCGTATCGCCGACACCCCAGCCACAGCCATCTGCGCCTTCAATCTCGGCCACGCATATAAGAACATCCCCGCCATCCGCGATCTTGACCAGGCAGAACACTACTATCAGCGCAGCCTCTCGCTCTTTGGTGATCACGACGCGCTGAGCCGCGGGCAGTCCCATTGCCAACTCGCCTACGTTGCCTTGGATCGCTTTTATCAAGCCAGAAGCGCCCGAGCACCCGAAGCCCAGCTCCACGCGCACCTCAACACGGCACTGACCCACTGCAACACGGCTCTCGATCTGCTACCCCACGACGCGGTTGCCGATTTGGCCGTCGCTCACAACGTACTTGGTGAGATCTACGCGATCGCGCGAGACTTCAATCGTGCCCTCCCCCACTACCGCGACGCCATCCGCTACCTGGAAGCCCAAGGCGACCTCTACCGCGCCGCCGGAACCTGCTACAACGTCGCCCTCGCCCTCGCCGGTGCCAACCGCCTCCCCGACGCCCTCGAATACGCCCGCGCCGCCCTCCGCAACTACGAATCCTTCGGCCCCCGCGCCGCCGACAAGACCGCCCAAACCCACCAGTTGATCGCCATCATCGAATCCGCCATGCCCCCGCGTTCGTAGTGCGGCCTTCACCCCGTCTCCGCACCACAAACCCGCCGCCGGGTGCATAACCGTCGTCGCACCTCATCTTGCTGGCTGACGGAACTTGGCGCGGTTGCGGCCGACGGCCGCACCACGCGGACGTCGCTGGTGGAATGTCTCCGCCCGCCCATCATCGCTGAGGCGGGCGGCGCGAACCTGCAGGACCGCCTCCAGGCCGCCGTTGTTCCAGAACTGCTCGGTCCCCTTCACCCGGTGGTTGATCTGCTTGATCAGCGACTCCACCAGCGAACTGCTCACCGGCAGGCCCATCCGCCGATAGCGCGGATAATCCATCCGATCCCGATTCCGCTCCACATAGGCCAGCGTCAACTCCACCACGCGACAGGCATCCGCCCCACCCGACGAAT
>Ga0315284_10005885_pt1 | contig 17444 bp, 12 predicted proteins | sample YL17G09_16_MG_FD_203696 | JGI IMG/M metagenome (GOLD analysis project Ga0315284, IMG submission 203696) | Sediment microbial communities from Yellowstone Lake, YNP, Wyoming, USA - YL17G09_16 | ecosystem: Environmental > Aquatic > Freshwater > Lake > Sediment | place: USA: Wyoming | collected...
CGCGGAGATGCTCGAACTCCTGGGGGTCTTCCCCCCGCATGACGTTCCGGCGGGTGAGCAGGCCGTGCTTGAGGGCGTTCTGCGCCACGACCGCCTTGCCCTGCACCGTGCGGGGACCCGTGGACTTCCCGGCGTTACGACGATTCGCTGCGACTTGTGATTGACTGGCCATGAGACATCCTTTCAATGCATGTACGATTTATGATTTACGATTTACGATTCAGTTGCACTATGGTCAGATATACATACATCTGGCCACACACGCAACAAGAAAGTTATATTAATTTACATTGAATATTGGTGGACGCCGCTAACCCGTTGTCATGCCTGGAGTTATGCCGCCCCCTGATTGAGAACCGACAACTGGATTACAACCGCAGAGGATGCCGACGGTCGCAAAGGCGATGAAAACCCCGTGGATGTCATTCCCGCGGAGGCGGGAATCCAACTCCTGTAGGGAGTGCACCGGACACCTGCGTTTCGCGAGTATGGTGCATAAAAAGGGCCGGCGACCCGGTGGTCTGCCGGCCCTTTCTTATCGCATAGTCCAAGCGGCTATCGTGTTCTACGGCTGCACGTCGCCGATCAAGGTTCACTGCCCATCGCTACTGGGAGGAAAGCGTGTGCCCGTACCCGATGTCGTCGATGAACAGCATCCCGGCGCCGCCCGGCGCCGAGCCGGCCTGGTCGCCCACGCCAATCGTGATCTTCTTCACGGCCTTGAGATTCACACTCGAAAGCTGGCTGAGCGGTATCTTCCACTGCGTCCACTGATCGGCCAGCACGGCATTGGCGCCATCGGGGTGCTTGACCACGACGGTCCTATTGGCGCTGTCCTGGATTACGACGTACAACTGGCCGGGCTGGTTGGCGGGCTGGGCGACGCCGACGTCGGTCACCTGCCACTGACCAGTGACATTTCCGCTGGTCTTGATCTGGGAGAAGTCCGCCACGGCCAGGTTGTCTGCCACAAGGCTGCAAACCACCATGCCAACGTAGACGCTGGCGGGCATGGCGATCGTTATCGATGACGGTGTGCCGTCAGATGCTGCAATCTTCGTCCAGGTCGTTCCATTCGCCGAGCACTCGCCGGTGAACACGTTGCCCGCGCGGGTGATTCGCAGCCAGACCGGCAGCGGATTGGCATTCGCCGTGGTGTTGAACTGCGTGGTGGTCGTGGTGTTCGCCATGCTGCGGTACATCCACTCCACCAGGCTTTGTTGCGCGGCGCTGATCATGTGGACCTGCATGGCCAGCGGGGCCAGGCTTTCGCGGATCATCACGCCGGCTTTCGTCCAGGCGGCAAGGGTCTCGACCTTATCCACTCGGACGGTGATCGAGCCATCGCCGGTGAGCTTCTTGTAGGCGAAGCGGAACTCGTCCGTCCCGTTGTAGATGTCCACGCTGGAGTGCTGACCGTCGGCATTGAGGCCCGAGCCATCGACGGTCTTGACCGGCGTCATGCCCTGGGCCGTGCTGGCCGAGCTCGCCGTGACCGTCACAGACGGCATCGTATACGTGTAGGGCTCTGCGGTAAAGCTCCAGACAATGCCTTTGTAGATCGTGGAATCCGGCGGAGCGTTGACCTCATCGACTCGCCAATAGTAGGTCTTGCCATAGGCGAGACCTGCCGGATCGAATTCCGCAGCGGTCAGGCCCCGACCGACCAGCACACCCAGGGGATTGTCTCGCGTGGCATCGTTGACATCGTCGAACACCATGCCGAGATAGACATCGTGGCTCGCCGCAAACTGACCCGGGTTCCATGAGAGGATCGTGTCAACCGGCACATCAACGGCGCGGTTTGCCGGGCTCGGACCGCGACTGAGCTCCTTCGCAACGGCGGGCTCGGACGAGAGAATGATGTTGCCGAATCCCAGACTCTGGTCATGCGCTTCACGGCCCGTCCAGGTCATCTGGATTTCCCGGTCCGTGGCTTCCGTATCGTCGATGACGGCATGGAACCCGAGGGTATTGCCTGGGGCAAAGTTTAACGAGCTCAATCGTCCATATTCGATAGAAACCTCGCAGATGTATCCATCGGCCGTTCGGGTGGAGGCGACCTTCAGATAATCAGGATCGACCCCGGCGGCGCCGCCCATGCTCTCCCAGTTCCACTTCTGCCCATCGGCGTTGAAACCGAACTGGTAATGCTCGGCATGTCCTGTCACGGCATTGGTCGTAGAGAAGAACACTTCAAGACAGTCCGCATTCCAGATATTGCCGCCTGTCTTTGTCATGGATAGCTTGTCGTCTTTCACCACCGCGGCGATGTAGATCTTCGTGTCATCCCACAGCAGATAGAATTTGCCGCTGCAGTCCGCCGGGCCGGTCCAATTGGCCTGTCCAGAGTTTATCTGGGCGGTCGTGTCGAGAACGGCCGGGGTCATGGTGTCGAGGCTCCAGTCGCTCAAATCCCCGTCAATGACGTCCGGAGTGCCCTTGAGACACGTGATTACCAGTGGTTCTCCCGTCGCTGGGTGCACGGCAGGCGGGGCTGCCATCGCCAAACTCAAGCTGAGCAGAGTGAAAACTCCCGCGACAAGCCATTTCTTCGTCAACATTGCCGGTCCTCCCTTCGATTGAGCCTACTGATTGTGTTGTTGAGGCATTCACCGGAACCGACGCAGACGCGAGACATGTGTGGATTCAGGGCATCTCCCCCTGAAGCACGCGCATAACAGGACACATTGCATGAGGGCCTCCGAATCCGATCTACCGCACGGTCGCTCACTCCAAACCGTTGCGACGCCGTCAAGAACCCACACATCCGTAAGCTCTTATATCAAATCCGGCCGCCCAACGCAACAGTATTCTCAGTGTTTAGCCTGTGGTCGAGGCCGCCGGCTTCCGCACAATAGCGGCCTAAACCGGTGATTCATCGAACTGCGCGATCTGGGTTTCGTCTACTTGGCTTTGGAGTCGTTGGCGAATTCGTCGATGATGGCTTTGGCGACGTCGTTGATGGCGTCGCGGCTGAGGCCCTTGGGGCCGTTGCTGAGGACGGAGAAGATGTAGGGTCCGCTCTGGGTCTGGCAGACGCCGGAGAAGGCTCGGACGCCGCTGATGTAGCCGGTCTTGCCGATGACCTTGCCGCGGTACTTGAGCTCGCTGAAATAACGGTCAATGGTTCCCGCTTCGCCCCCTACCGCCAGCGAGGCCTTGAACAGCTCCCAGTTGCCGCTCTTGTACAGATCGAGGAACACCTTCGTGATGGCATTGACGGTCAGGCGGTTCTCACGACTGAGCCCGCTGCCGTCGTCGAGATTGACCTCGGCGGCGGGAATGCCGAGGCCCACCAGATATCGGCGCACCAACTCCCGGCCGCCGACCCAACTGCCCAGCTTCTTGTCCGCGTTGTTGTGTGCATCAATCGTCTTGATGAGTGCCTCTGCGGCCAGACCAAGACTGTCCGTATTGGCTCGCTCCAGCACGTCGGCGATAGGTGTGCCGAACGCGACAAGCGGCTTGAGTCCGGCTTTTGCATCGAGAGCTTTCTCGACGACCTTGCCTTTCACGACGATACCCGCACCGCGAAGGTGCTCGGTCAGCAGGAAGCCGAAGAAGCCGGCGGGCTGCTCGATGGCCACTTTGAATGGGCCCTGCCTGGTCCGGCATCTGCCGAAGACGGTGATCTTGTTCGGCTGCGTCGTCCGGTTGGAGCCGACGGCCTCATCGCCGCTCGACACCGCCTCCACCTGATTGACCGTTTCGACGAACCGCGTCGGCGGATTGATCTCAATGGCGATGCTGCCGCGGAGGTTGCTCGCGGTCATCTCGATGCAGTTGTCGTTATAGTTCAGGCCGCAGACCTCACAAGCATACCACTTGTTGTAGTCTCTCGCCGGCCAGCTCGGATGGACCCGCTGATCGTCGAAGATGCTCGCATCCACGATCACGTCGTTGATCTCCGCGACGCCTTGCGCCCGCAGGGCCTGTGCGATCTTCTCGAAGACCCAGCCGGCCTGTCGGTCGTGCCTGTCATCCGTGTCCTTGTCCCCGAGCAGCGGATCGCCGCTGCCGACAACCACCAGCGAGTCGCTGTAAAGGGCAACCTGTGTCTTGTACTCGAAATTGGGGCCGAGGTACTTGAGGGCGGCGGCCGTGGTGATCAGCTTCATATTGGACGCCGGGATCAGGGGCTTCTTGGCATTGTAGGCGTACATCGTGACGCCGGAGCCCGGTTCGACCACCTGGATCGAGTAATCGCCGCCCGCCTGCGGCGCCACGATCTTCCCGATCCGCCCTGCCAGAGCCGCGAAACTCGCATCGCAGAACCAAGTGACTGAAAGAGCAACTACCACCCACGTCCGTGCCACATTCCTGCCTTGATGCATTACACTGTGTCCTCAGATGTTTCTGCTTTGCGTTCCATTGATCGTCAAAGGGGGTAGAATATCAAATCCTTCGGCCTTGTTAAGCCCCTCGGGGCAGCGCCGACTCAATTTCTTTGATGCTCACGCCGAGCATCTTTCGCGAGATGGCGTCGAGTTCGTCCTCAGAGCCTTTGAAATGGAACGTGCGATGCGTATGGAGGATGCTCTGCCCGGGCGCGAGGGCGGCCGCCGGAGAGGACGTCTCCAATTCGTAGAACGGGCCCATCGGTTTGGCGCCGGGAGCGGGCGGGCCGTCGTTATAGGAATTGACGGTATCGCCGCGATACGGTGCATCTTGAAGCTGCCACATCGAATTCACGTAGTCAAGCACGTCTTTGGGCTTGTTGTACTGGACGATGGTGAGGGCCTTGTTGGCGGCGTCGTAGCTGCCGAGGACGTTCTTCGCCCGCATGGGCGACAGGCCGATCTTGCTGCGGTACTGGCCGTCGCCGCTGAAGAACAGGATGCCGTCCCTGACGACGAGGCGATTCGCGGGCACTTTCCCGAAATAGGCGTCGTTGACGGCGGGTCCGAGCTTGTCCTCCGGCCCCATGTTGAACGGAACGACGATGGTGGTCCGGGGCGACGGCGTGAACATCCCAAGGATCCAGATCGACAGCCGGCCGGTCGAGTCCGCCCATGCCTCTTTGCCCGCGTTTGTCAGCCGGTTGTTCGATTCGTAGGCCACCACGTTGACCTTCGGGCCAGCGGTCAGACCGAGCGATTTGAGGGCCTCGCCACGGCTGAGCACGCGCACCTCTCGATCGACGCGGACATTGAACACGGTGTCGGAGTAGTTCTGCAGGCGCATGGTTTTTCGCAGGGCGGCCGAGTGGGATGATTTCGACACCAGCTCCCAGGGCTCGGTATCGACGGCGGCGGGTGTGAACCAATGTTCGAGATCGAACGGGACGCCCTTCTTGAAGAAGACGGAGAATTGGCCGCCCTCGGGCCCGATCCAGAATCGGTCCTCGCCGCCGTAGACGTTGATGTGCTCGACGGTCTTGCCGGAGGAGACCAGCTCGCGATTGATCCAACCGAAACTGTAGCCGCCGGGGCCTTCGGCCGTGCTGGTCATCACCCGTCCCTGCATCTTCGGGAGCACGGCAACCTGGCTCTTGCCGGAACGGTCCTGGAGGACCACGACGTCCGTGTGCTTTTGCAGAAACGCCACGTCGCCGGCGAACGTCTGTTTCTCCGGCCCCGGCGCCGTCGTCTTGCAGCCGGCGCACGCCACTACCATCAACAGAACAGCAATCCTTCTCGTATGCATCCCGATTCTCCTATCCCTGAGTCACTCAACCAAGCGTCCTACCCCAGACGCCGTCCTATCTGGGTAAGAATAGCCGATCCGCCTTCACCCATCAAGTGCCACGGCACACGCGTGTCCGAAAATCATCAAGGCATCTGCCCAGTCGACTGTGATGGGTGGCAGCGTCAAGCGCAGCTTGGCGATGGCCTTCTTGGGATGCGGTGGAGCCATCGCCAAGACCTTCGGCCTTGACGATGCCACCCGACAGAGGTGAAACGCATAGGCTCTTTCGGTACACCGACGAGCAACAAGGGCTGGTCCAAGTCCGTGTTGGAGGGCCTCAAATATGCCGATAAGACTGGGATAGTCCGTCTGAGTTGGGACTTGGGCAAACTGGCTCCGGGCGAAACCGGGGCGTCGAATCTTGCGTGGCTTGGTAGGTTTTCGCTTGACCTGCCGAGGCTGATTGTTTTTTAATACGTGGCTATTTACTATGGCAGTGGAAGCATCGCTGCCGGAGTGGGAAGTCGCAGGTGTTTTGTGGAAGAAAAGCGGGTACGAGTAGGGTTGGTCGGGTTTGGGACGGTCGGGACCGGCGTGGCGAAGCTGCTCCTGGAGGACGCCGACGCCATCGCCGCAAAGATGGGAGTCCGGCTGGAGCTGGCCTGCGTCGTGGACGTGGATACCGAGCGGCCGCGGCCCGTGCAACTGCCCACCGGGGTCCTCACCAACGACATCGGGCGGCTTCTCGGGGACAAAAGCATCAGCATCGGTATTGAGCTGGTGGGTGGGACGGGCATTGCGAAGGAGGTTCAGCTCAAGATGCTCCGTGCGGGCAAAGACGTGGTCACGGCCAATAAGGCCTTGCTCGCGGTCCACGGCCCGGAACTCTACCGCGTCGCCCGCGAGAACGGCCGGTGCATCGCCTTTGAAGCCAGTTGCGCAGGTGGAATCCCCATCATCGCGGCCATCCGAACGGGACTGGCGGCCAACCGGATCACGGCCATGTTCGGAATTGTCAACGGGACCTGCAACTACATCCTCTCCTGCATGAGCTCGAAGGATGAGAAATTCTCCCAGGCGCTGGCCAAAGCCCAGAAGCATGGTTTCGCCGAGGCCGACCCGACGCTCGACATCTCCGGGGGCGACAGCGCCCACAAGCTGACGATTCTGGCCTCCATTGCGTTCGGATGCGAAATCGCCCTCGAAGATATCTTCGTCGAGGGCATAGATCGGATTGCCCGGGAGGACATCCGGTACGGGCGCGAGATGGGCTACTGCCTGAAGCTGCTGGCCATCGGCCAGAGGAACGACCAGGGCAGGATCGCGCTGCGGGTCCACCCGTCATTCATCGGGGCCGACACACCGCTGGCGCGCGTGGATGGCTCGTTCAATGCGATCAGCATATTCGGCAGCGCGGTCGGCGAGACGTTCTACTACGGGCGAGGGGCCGGCATGATGCCGACCGCCAGCGCGGTGGTCGCCGACCTGATCGACGTGGCGATCGGCAATTCCAGGACCACGTTCGAGCACTTGACGTTGAGGCCGCGAAGCGAGACGGCGTCTTTGATGGAGAAGATCGACGAGTCCGTGAGCCGGTTCTATATCCGGGTGATGGCCAGGGACAAGCCGGGCGTGGTGGCGCAGTACGGCAAGATCCTCGGCGATCATCAGATCAGTATCTCCGGCGCCCTTCAGCATGAAGGGACCGGCCCGGACAGCACGGTCCCGGTGGTCATTACCACCCACAAGACCCAGGAAAAGAACATGACGGCGGCCCTGAAGGAATTGTCCCGGCTGGACATCATCAGCGGCAAACCGGTGTGCGTTCGGATCGTGGATATTCCGCAGGACAAGGACTCGTAGCGCCGATGATGAAATACGTGATCATAGTGCCCGACGGCGCGGCAGACGATCCGCAGGAATCACTCGGGGGCCGGACACCGTTAGAGGCGGCCGAGACTCCCAACATGGATCGCATCAGCAGCGAGGGCCGTCAGGGCCTCGTGCGCACCGTGCCGCAAGGCATGGAGCCGGGCAGCGACGTCGCCCAGATGAGCCTGCTGGGGTACGATCCTCAGCGATACTACAGCGGACGGGCCCCGATCGAGGCGGCGGCCCGAGGAATTCCGCTCGGCCTCCACGACTGGGTGTTCCGGTGCAATATGGTCACGATCGCCGACGGCAAGATGGCCGACCATAGCGCCGGGCACATCTCCACCGAAGAGGCAAGCGGCCTGGTCGCCGATCTGAACAAGCAGATTCGCGACGATCGCATTTCCCTGCACACGGGCGTCAGCTACCGGCATCTGCTCGTGTTCCGGGACATCGAATTCGACGTTCGCACGTACCCGCCCCATGACTGTATCGGTACGCCGGTGGAGAAGATCCTCCCGCGAGGCAAGGGCGCCGATCTGCTGATTGGGTTGATCAACCAATCGCAATCGCTGTTCGCCGGCCACGAGATCAATAAGATCCGGCAGGACCTGGGGGAAAACCAGGTCAGCTCCATCTGGCTGTGGGGTCAGGGCAAGCAGACCCGCCTGGACAGCTTTCGTAAGCGTTTCGGCGTCAAGGGCGTCGCGATTACCGCCGTGGACCTGGTCCGGGGGCTGGCCAAGCTGGTCGGATTCGACCTGATCGAGGTGCCCGGGGCGACGGGGTTCGTCGATACGAACTACGCGGGCAAGGGGCAGGCGGCCATCAAGGCGCTCAGTGACTACGATCTGGTGTTCATCCACGTCGAGGCGCCGGACGAGGCCGCTCACGAAGGCAACCTGGCGATGAAGCAGAGAGCCATTGAGGAGGTGGACAGGCACATCGTCGGCCCGGTGCTGCACGCCCTCGAAGGGTACGAGAGCTGGCGCATCCTGGTGCTGCCGGACCATCCGACCCCGGTACAAGGGCGCGCGCACTCCGCCGCTCCGGTGCCATTTGCAATGGCAGGTCCGGGCGTGGCCGGCGTTCTGCACCTGGGCTTCGGCGAGGCGAACGCCGCCAAGTCGGGATTCCGGATTGAGAACGGATACGACTTGATGGAATACTTCCTCAAGAGTTGATATCGTGAATAAGAGAGAATGTGGTGGGTTGATTTATGGCAATCATCGTTCAGAAATTCGGCGGTACGTCCGTGGCGAATGCCGAGAAGATTCGGCGTGCGGCCAAGCGGGCGATTGAGAGAATGGAGGCCGGCTACCAGGTGGTCGTGGTGGCCTCGGCCCGCGGTCACCAGACCGACGAGCTCATGCGCGACGCGCTGGAGCTGAACCCGAACCCTTCCAAGCGGGAGCTGGACCAACTGTTGAGCACGGGCGAGCAGCAGACGGTATCGCTCTTTGCGATGGCGCTCGACGCGATGGGGCACAAGGCGATCAGCTTCACGGGCGGACAGATCCGCATGATGACGGACGGCGTCTACAGCAAGGCCCAGATCGTCAGCATCGATTCGGACTTCATCCGCTACGAGCTGGATAAGGGGAGAGTCGTCATCGTCACCGGCTTCCAGGGGATCGATCAGTACGGGAACGTCACCACCCTCGGCCGGGACGGTTCCGATACCAGTGCAGTGGCGCTGGCGGGGGCCCTGAGAGCCGAGGAGTGCGAGATTTTCACGGACGTGGACGGGATCTACACGGCGGACCCGAGCATCTACAAGAAGGCCGTCGTGTTGGAGGAGATCAGCTACGATGAGATGCTGGAGATGGCCAGTCTCGGTTCCGGCGTGATGCACACCCGGTCCGTGGCCTTCGGCAAGCGAGACGACGTCAGAATTCGCGTGAGAAACGCTGCAAATGACAATCCGGGAACCATCATAACTCGTGAGGTGCCGCAGATGGAAGGCGTATTAGTATCCAGTGCAACGATCCAGAAAGACATGGCCAAGATCGGCTTGGCCGGGTTGCCCAATGTCCCCGGCACCGCGGCGAAGGTGTTCGCTCGCCTGGCGGCGGCCAAGGTGGTCGTCCACGATATCATGCAGACGGAGATCAGCCCCGAGAAGGCTAATCTGTCCTTCATGGTCAGCACGGCCAATCTGTCGACCGCCACGCAGGTGTCGGAGGAATTGAAGGCGGAGCTGGGATGCGACGGTCTGTTCGTTCGCGCTGGCATCGCCCTGGTGTCGGTGATCGGGGTGGGGATGCGGTCGCAGTACGGCGTGGCCGAGAAGTTCTTCGACGCACTGGCCAAGGCCGAGATCAACATCGACTCGATCACCACCAGTGAGATCCGCATCAGTTGCGCCGTGGACAAGAGTCAGGCCGAGAAGGCGCTCGAGGCGGTCTGCCTGGCGTTCCAATTGGATAGGCCGGCGCGTCAGCGTGCGGCCATCTGACGGAGTATCCGACCGTTGGCTCGCAGGCGAAAACGGACGTATGCACTGAGCAGGCGAAAACGGGCCGTCGTGATCAGCTTCTGTCTGACCGTGGCGGCTCTTCTCGTCGGTCTCGATCGGGGATTTCCCACACCCAAGCGGTCGCGAGTCCATTCCTCCCGCCAACAGACGATCGCCGCCGATTCCGCCTGGTACGACCGCAAGACGTTCGCGGTGGTCCGGGTCGTGGACGGCGATACCCTGCACCTCGATGTCCCCGATGGAGAAGGCCGGATCACGAAGGTCAGGCTTCTCGGAATCGACGCGCCGGAGATGGGCGACGCAAACAAGAAGCCGATGTATTTCGCCGAGGAAGCCACAAGGTTGGCCACGGACCTGGCTTTTCGCAAAATCGTGACGATCTATCTCGATGAGCAGGCGGGCAGCCGGGACAAATACGACCGGCTCCTCGCCTACGTGGAGTTGCCCGATGGGAAATTCCTGAATGAGGAAATCCTGTTGGGCGGCTGCGCGTACGCGGACCTGCGCTTCCGCCACAGCTACTACTACAAGTACAAACAACTGGAGGCCAGCGCCCGGACGGCCAAGGCGGGTCTATGGGCGGGGGTTGTTCCGGAGCAGATGCCCCTGTGGCGTCAGAAGACGCGCCCGGATGCGGATTCGGAGTGATCCTCACGCGCGGACTGTCATCCTGAACGCAGCGAAGCGAAATGAAGGATCTCTGGGCTGTGAATCTTGCATACCTCCCATTCGATGGCCAGATCCTTCGCCTTCGGCTCAGGATGACAAGGGCAGGGCGCCATGGTTACGCTTGCGTCAGCATGTTCGCTAACGATATCATGGGGAGGAGGAGCGTAGCAACGAGACAATCTACCGCCACCGGCCTCTACAGGTTGTACTCCCGGATCTTGCGGTAGAGGGTGCGTTCGCCGATTCCGAGGATTTTGGCGGCTTTCTCACGGTTGCCCTCGGTCCTGGCAAGGGTATCCATGATGGCCTTGCGTTCGAGGTCGTTGAGGGAGACGCCCGCGAGGCTGGCTGGCGGGCCGCTGGCCCCGGTCAGTTGCCGCCTCTGCGCCATCTCCGGCGGGAGGTCCGCGATATCGATCCTGTCGCGGTCGCACATGACGACCATCGTGCGGATCGCGTTCTTGAGCTGCCGGATATTCCCGGGCCACTCATAGCCGGCGAGGATTCGCATGGCGGCCTCGGTGATCCCCGTCACCTTCGAGCCGGTTTCCTCCACGGCCTCTTCGAGGAAGTGCCGGGCCAGGAGCGGGATGTCCTCCGGCCTTTCCCGCAGAGGCGGCAGCAACACATCCACGCCGCGGATGCGGAAATAGAGGTCCTCGCGGAACTTGTTCTGATCGATGAGCTTCCTGAGGTTCTGGTTGGTCGCGCAGATGATCCGCACGTCCACGACCGTCGGCTTGTTCGAGCCCACCGGTACGACGACCCCGTCTTCGATCACGCGGAGCAGCTTCGCCTGCATGGTCAGCGGCATATCCCCGATCTCGTCGAGAAAGAGCGTTCCCTCGTCCGCCATCTCGAACAGTCCCTTGCGGTCGGTGTTGGCCCCCGTGAAGGCGCCCTTCACGTGCCCGAACAGCTCGCTTTCGAGAAGCGTTTCCGTCAGGCCGGCACAGTTGACCGGCTTGAAAGGCTTGCTGCGGCGAAGCGAATTCCCGTGAATCGCGCGGGCCAGGAGCTCCTTGCCCGTTCCGGAAGGCCCCTCGATCAAGACGGAGATATTCGTCGGAGCCACTCGGCGAACGATCTCAAAGATGCCCTGCACGGCGGCGCTGGCGCCCTTGATGCCCTCGAATACGAAGGGGTCGTGCTCCTCACGCACCCCCGTCCGCCGGGCACGGGCGGCGGACGCCTTTCGGCTCGCCTGCTCCACGAGGGTCCTGAGCTGGTCGATATCGAGAGGCTTGACGAGGTAATCGTAGGCCCCCTGCCGGATGGCCTCTTTGCAGTTCTCGATCGTTGCGTAGGCGGTGATCAGGATGACCTCCGTGGAATTGCCGTTTCGGCGGGCCTGTCGCAGCACGTCCAAGCCATCCACCCGCCCTTCCAGCTTCAAATCCGTCACGACGACGTCCACGTGCTGATTCTGGAGGACCTCGACGGCGTCTTGCCCCGTGTAGACGGCGAGCGCCTTGACGGGCAGCTTGCCGAGGGCCTCCACGATGCCGTCGGCATGATCCCGCTCGTCATCCACCACCATCACAACCGGTCTGTATTCGGACATACGACTGCTCAATCACATTACGGCATTCCGTTCCGGCCTCACTACTACAGGAGTCGATAGGAGTCGCTGCGGACGCCGGATGTCCGGCAAGATGCCGGGCAGCAGGCAACCGACGCGCCTCCTCCTCGTCGTCGGAACGGATGCCAAAGATTGTACAGCGGGCGGCCCGGCGTATCAAGGCATATTTGCAGGTGATAGCCGAGATGCGGCGGGCCTCGCTTCAGCTTTCCGCCGGTTCGCTTGTTTCGGAGCCGGTATCGGCCAGGGGCAGTTCTATGGTAAAAGAGGTGCCCTTGCCCAGCTCGCTGTGGACCGAGATCGTCCCGTGATGCGCCTCGATGATTTTCCTGGCCGTGGCCAGTCCCAGGCCCGTGCCGCCCGAGCGGGAGGAGGAGTACGGCCGGAAGATCGTCGGCAGTTTGTCCGGGGGGATGCCTTTGCCCGTATCGCTGATCTGAAGAACGGCGGAATCGGGGCGGCGAACCGTCCGGATCAGAAGCTCACCGCCCTGATCCATCGCCTGCTGTGCGTTGATGAAAAGGTTCAACAGCACTTGCTTCAACGCCCCGGGATCGATCCTGCACACGAGAGGCTCCACGGAGAAACCGTGTCGGACGGTCAATGCACGGCTATGTGCCTGGGGCGAGTAGAAGTCGATCATGTCGCTGACCAGCTCATTCACGTCCATGGTCGCAAGCTGCAAATCGGGCCGGCGGACGTATCGCAGGAAGCCGTCCAGGATTTGCTCCAGACGGTCCATCTCCTTCCGGATCACTGTGATCTTCCGCAACGAGCTGGCGAGCTGTTGGCGATGAGGCTCCGACAGCGCATTGCCCGGCTCCGCCGAGGCCACGTCGGTCAACGCCTCTTCCGTGAGCTTGAGGTTGATCTTGATTGTGGAGAGGGGATTGCGGATCTCGTGAGCCAGCTCGCCGGTGAGCCGGGTCAACTCCTCCTCGATATCCGTTCTCCGGGCGCCGAGGTCGCGCACTTGCCGGACCTTCCTGAGAAACAGCACCGCGGCGACCGGCACAACCACGAGAGAAGCGACACACACTCCGCTGATGAACTCATTCACGCGTCTGCCACCCGGCTACATCCGGCCAACACCAAAAACATGGAGCCGAAATCTCAAGGATTACAGCCCGGTCCAGCCGGGCCGCGGCGCCTTGAGTTTCGGCTGTCCATGTGTAAGTCAGTCTATCGATCCGTCAGGATCAACGCCGCGGCCTTCTTCCCTGTGGCCTTCCTTCACCCGACGGCCTTCCTTCACCCTCGGGTCTCGGTTTTCTTTCTTCCTTGATCCCCATCTCGGCCAAAGCCGCCTTGCGGGAGAGCTTGTACCTGCCCTGCTCATCGACCAGGATCAGCTTGACGGGGATCAGGTCGCCGACTTTGCAGACTTCGTCGACGTGCTTGATGTACCCTTCGGCGAGCTCACTGATGTGACAGAGCCCTTCCACGCCCGGGATGATCTCGACGAAGACCCCGAAATCCTTGGCGGAAACGACCTTCGAATCCTTGTAGATTTTGCCGATCTGCGGCGGCTGCGTCATGGCCTCGATCATTTCCCTGGCTCGCAGGTGGCCGTCGCCGCCGACGCAACTGATATAGATCGTGCCGTCCTCTTCGATCTCGATATTCGTCTCGGTCTGCTCCTGGAGGCTCTTGATCATCTTGCCGCCGGGGCCAATGACCTTGCCGATATACTCCGGATCGATCTCAATGGTGATAAGCTTCGGTGCGTACTGGCTCAACTCGGTGCGCGGAACGCTGATCGCGGTTTCCATAGTCTTGATGATCTCGAGCCTGGCGGCCTTTGCCTGCGCCAGGGCTTCGACCATGATATCGTGGGCAAGCCCCACGGCTTTGATGTCAAGCTGGATCGCCGTGATGCCGGCGGTCGTGCCGGCGACCTTGAAGTCCATATCGCCGAGGTGGTCCTCCTCGCCGATGATATCCGTGATGAGAACGTGCCGGCCGCTGTCCTCGCGGACCATTCCAATGGAGATGCCCGCCACGGTCCTGACGATGGGAACGCCGGCGTCCATCAGGGCCAGCGACCCGCCGCAGACCGACGCCATGGAGCTGGACCCATTCGATTCGGTAATATCGGAGACAAGACGCACCGTATAGGCGAACTGGTCTCCCGGCGGCCGCATCCACTCCAGGGCCCTTTCCGCCAGCGCTCCGTGACCGATTTCGCGTCGGCCAGGCCCGCGAACGGGCTTGACCTCGCCCACGGCAAACGGCGGGAAGTTGTAGTGGAACGTAAAGCTCTGGGCATACTCGTCCAGCAGGCCATCGATGATCTGGGCATCGCGGATCGTCCCCAGGGTCACGCTGACCAACGCCTGCGTTTCCCCTCGGGTAAAGAGGGCCGAGCCGTGCGTTCTGGGCAGCAAGGCCACTTCACAGTCGATCCGGCGTACCTGCGTGGTCGTCCTGCCATCAGGCCGGATGCCCTCGTCCAGGATCATCTTCCGCACTACTTCGGACTCGATCTGGCTGAGAATGCGATTGAGCATCTTCGCATCGACTCCGGGTGCGCCGGCCGCCTCCTCGCCGGTATGCCGGGCTCGAACCTCGTTGAGCAACTCGTTGACGGCATTATTCCTCTCCTGCTTGCCGGCGATTCTCTTCAGCTCGCGCAGACGTCCCGCGATCTCCGTGTTCACTTTCTGGTAGAGATCCTTGTCGATTTCGACGACGGGGGCTTCTTTGGGCACGCCGACCTTCTGCTGCAGCTCCTCGATCATCTCGATGACCTGCCGCACGGTCTCATGCGCCTTGGCGATGGCCTCGGCGATGACGTCCTCCGACAGTTCCCTGGCGCCGACCTCGAGCATGTTGATGGCTTCCTTTCGGCCGCCGACGAGTACGTTCAGGTCGCTGCCCTCCATCTGCGTATGGGTGGGATTGATGACGAACTGTCCATCGACCCTGCCGAGCCGGCAGGCCCCGATGGGGCCGATGAACGGAATCTTGCTGATCGACAGCGCCGCACTGGCGCCGATCATGGCGGGGACATCGGGATCGTTCTCGCGGTCCGCGCTGAGCACGGAGGCGATCACCTGTACCTCCTGGAAATAGCCGTCGGGGAACAGCGGGCGGATCGGCCGGTCAATGATTCTCGCCGTAAGGGTCTCTTTCGTAGAGGGTCTGCCCTCTCGCTTGATGAACCCGCCCGGGAACTTGCCGGCGGCGCAGTGCCTCTCACGATACTCGACACTGAGAGGGAAGAAATCGATGTCTTCCTGGCGTGGGGGCGCGACGACCGCCGTGACAAGAACGACCGTGTCGCCGTACCGAACGACGACGGCTCCGTCCGCCTGCCGGGCCATCTTGCCCGTTTCAATGGAAAGTGTTCGGCCGCCGATTTCTCTGGAAATGGTGTGGATATTGTTCATGTATTACCTCGCTGGTTTACGTGTACGCATACAACCGGGAAACCTTCCGTGCCTGGTGTCCGCCCTTGAAATCCGTCGTTGGGGTGTATATCCAGCGGGACACGACCGCCGGCCGGGCCGCTACTTCCGCAGTCCGAGACGGGAGATGATCGCCTGATATCGCTTCAAGTCCCTGTTGCGGACATACTTCAGCAACGCGGATCGGTTGCCAACCATCTTGAGCAGGCCTCGACGGGAGGAATGGTCCTTGGGATGCGCCTTGAAGTGGTCCGTCAGGTCGTTGATTCGCTTCGTGAGCAGTGCGATCTGGACCTCGGGCGACCCGGTATCTCCCCCGTGCGTTTCAAAATCACCGATGATGCTGCCTTTGTTCTCTTTCGTCAACATACGTTCGATAGACCCTTCTTGTCTGGCCTCATGGCGAGGCTTCTTCAATAAGCATATTAAGAATTCCTCAATAAACCATCCTGTGGGAATCTTGGCAAGCTTTTTCCCAGGGGGAGGCAAAAAAAAGCCATCCCCCATCCCAGGGTCAAAAAACCGGGGTTTTCGCCCTTTCGAGCCGATGGCCGTGCCTTGGACAACCATCCGGGCGTCCGAATGCTGCCGGTCAGGATGGGCCGCCCGAGCCCCCTTTCCGCTCTTCCAGGAACGCCTGAAGGATTTCGGCGGCGGCCACGGCGTCCAGCCGTGCCCGTTGCTTGGCCTTGCTCAGTCCGGTTGCCTGCAGCTTCTCCTCGGCTCCGAAGCTGCTCAGCCGCTCGTCCTGAAAATGAATCTCAACCCCGACATGCTGCTGGAGCCGCCTGGCAAATGCCTGGACCTGTTGCGCCTGCGGGCCTTGAGAGCCATCCATGTTCAAAGGCAATCCCAGTACGATGGCGCCAATATGCTCGGAGGCGACAATCTGCGCGATCCTCTGGATCAGGTTCTTCTGGCCCTGGATGACATTGAGGGGAAAGGCCATTGTTTCCTGCGTATCGCAGACGGCCAGACCGGTTCGGCTCGTCCCATAATCGATGGCTAAATATCTCATGTGCCGGGCATACCTTTGACCAGAAGCTCAGATCAACGCCGAACACTACAGGAACTTCGTGCCACCATGCTTCTCTATACGCTCCAGCAGCGTCTTGAGCTGCTCCGTCTGGCTGACGTGGCAGACGAGCGTGGCATCAGGAGTGTGAGCGATCACGATGTCCCGAAGCCCGATCGCCGCAATGAGATGGCTCTTGTCCTCGGTCACGACAACACTATTGCGGCAATCCAGCAACTCGCTGGCCTCGGCAACGACCACGTTGCCGTTCTCATCCGACTTGAGGGCATCGGCAAGCGCCGCAAACGAGCCCACGTCCAGCCACCGGCAACGGAGCTGAATGGCATGGACCTTGTCGGATTTCTCCATCACGGCAAAGTCGATGCTGATCTTGGGCAATTTGAAGAACCATTCCTGAAGCGACCTTTCCTGCTGGGGCGTGTCCCATGCGTCCGCGATGCGGCGAAGCGGTTCCGCGGACTCCGGGAGAAACCTCTGCAGGTTCGCCAGGATGGTCCCGGCTTTCCAAACGAACATCCCCGAGTTCCAGAAATACTCGTCGCTTTCCACGTACTTCTGTGCCACTTCAAGGTCCGGTTTCTCCTTGAAAGCCTCCACGGAATACACGGCGTTTTTGCACTTCGGGCATGCCCGGGGCTGGGCACACTTGATGTACCCCAACTGCGTGCTGGGAAACGTCGGCTTGACGCCGAACGTGATCAGGGCTTCCGGGCTGTGCGACAGGAACTCGAATGCATCCTTCAGGGCCTGCTGCAGGACCTCAGG
>Ga0315284_10005886_pt1 | contig 17443 bp, 15 predicted proteins | sample YL17G09_16_MG_FD_203696 | JGI IMG/M metagenome (GOLD analysis project Ga0315284, IMG submission 203696) | Sediment microbial communities from Yellowstone Lake, YNP, Wyoming, USA - YL17G09_16 | ecosystem: Environmental > Aquatic > Freshwater > Lake > Sediment | place: USA: Wyoming | collected...
CCCCGCCGTAGCGGGCGCGCATGAACTTGTTGGACGAGATGTAGGCCAGCACGCCGCCGGGGCGCAGGAGATCCAGGCCACGGGCGTAAAAGTAGACGTACAGGTCGGCCCGCCCGTCGTAGACCTCAGGGTAGGCCTGGCGGAACTCGGCTTTCTGCTCCTTGATCAGTTCCATGCGCACGTAGGGCGGGTTGGCCAGGACGATGTCGAAGCCGCCGCCCTCACCCCTACCCTCTCCCTGGGAGGGAGAGGCGAAAGAGGCACCCTCACCCCGGCCCTCTCCCTGGGAGGGAGAGGGGGAAGAGGCGAAGACCTCGAAAAAGTGCAGGCGGTAGAGGAAGAAGGGCAGCGGCTCACCGCGCCGCACTCGCTCTGCCAGGTCCGCCAGGCGCGCCTTGCGCCCCGCCAGCCGCTCCAATTCGTCTTTCTCGCGCCGCAGCCCCTGCCAGTTGACCTGGCTGCCCTTCGCCACCAACTGCTGCACCCGCGCGTCTACGTTGGCCAGTTTCTCCTCCAGCGCCGCCAGCACCACTGCCCGCTCCTGCCCCTCGATCTGCGCCCGCAGGTCGTCCCGCTCCCATTTCTCCTCGGCGGCAAAGTAGCGCTCCTTGAGCGCCGCCAGGCCGGCCCGCGCCTGGTCGGCCGCCCCCATCCCCAGCCCCAGTTGCACCGGCCGGCCGGGGACGCCAGGGAGCGCGCCCTGGAACGGCTCGACCGGGAAGCCCCCACTCGCCGTGGGCAGTGCGGGCAGGATCGGTTCCCCGTCCAGCGTCTCCCGCAGGCTGTCGCCCACCATCAGTTTGTAGTCCAGGTTGGGCAGCGACTCTGCCTGCGCGCGGTCCACGTCCACCACCAGCGAAAGCCACAGCCGCAGCCGGGCAATCTCGACCGCTTCCGGCTTGACGTCCACCCCGTAGAGGCTGTGGGCGATAAAGTCCCGCTTCCAGCGGGCGACCAGCGACGAGCCGCGCGGCACGACGACGCCGCGCGCGGCAAAGCAGGCCCGCCGCAGCGCCACCAGTTCGTGCAGCATGCCCACCAGGAACGCGCCCGACCCGACCGCCGGATCTAATGCGCGCACGCGCTCCAGGGCGCGCTCGATCTTGTCGGCCTCGGCGACAGAGAGCACGGGGGCAGGGGAGCAGGGGGGCGGGGGAGCGGAGGAGGTGAAGGCGGGGTCGGCGAAGGCCAGGGAGAGCCGGTCGGCGGGCAGGGCGGTCTGCTCCTCCAGGTAGAGCCACAGGGCGCGGCGGGCCAGGTAGTGGACGATGGAGCGGGGGGTGTAAAAGGTGCCCGTCTGCCCGCGCTCCGCTTCCTCCAGCAGGTTCTCGAACACCTTGCCCAAGAGTTCCGGGTCGAGCGCCACCTCCTGCTCCAGCGGCGTGTCCTCGGCCACGGTAAAGTTGTAGCCGTTGAAAAAGCCCAACAACCCCTGCGGGTCGTGCGGGTCGAACAGGTCGTCCGGCAGGAAGGCCTGTTCGTCAGTGTCCGGGTCCACCGGCTCGAACAAGCGGCCGTTGAGGTAGGGGACGTCGCCCCAGGGGGACAAGTCGTTCAGGCGGTGGCGGTTGAGCGTGTCGAAGAACAGGGGGCGCAGCAGGTCGCGCCAGGCGTTGCCCGGCGGGTCGGCCTCGGCCAGGTGGCGGGCCTGGTGGGTGAGGAAATGGGGATCACCGGCCAGCCAGCCCTTGCGCTGGAGGAAATAGAGGAAGAGCAGCCGGTTGAGCAGGCGCTGGGTGAAGGCGCGCGCCCCCTCGGGTGTGGCCAGTCGCCGGTGGCCGCGGTTGGCCTCCTGCACTCGCGCCACGGTGCGGTGGAACAGGCCGGCGTAGGCGCGGTAGAAGCGATCGGTCAGCCGCTCGACGTCAAAGGCCTGCGCCTGGCGCAGGTAGAGCGCGTCGGGGTCGTCCGCCAGGCCATCGGCGGCGATCCCCTCCAGCACGTCCAGGTCGTGGCGGGTAGGGTGGGCGGGGTCGAGCACCAGTTTGCGGATGCCCACCCGCCCGTCGCCCAGCCGCCGGGGGTGGACGAAAACGGCACGGGTGTAGGGCGGCATGCCGGGGACGGCGACGAAAAGGTAATGGCCGGGGCGGGCCAGCAGGTCGCGCGCCAGGAGGCGCAGTTCCGCCATGCGCACGCCGTCTAACTCGAATAGCAGGACCTGCAGGCCGGGCGGGCCGGGATGGTCGGCCAGGAGGAAGCAGCGCTGAATGCCGGCCCGCTCGGGGAACTCGAGGTCCGCCGGATCGAGATGCACGAGTTCCGGCTCGACCCGATAGGCCAGTCTGCGAAAGAGCGCCAGGAGGCAGTCAGGATCGCGCGCTAAACGCAGGTCTTCCAGGGCCAGGTGGCGAGAATGGGCCATGTTCTCCTCTTGCGCTGGATGCCGGGTGTGTCAATCGGCCGCACCTTGCGGTGGTTCCGTCGAATACTCAGGAGCAGAGGCTCTCGTATGTCAGTATACTCCTATCTCTATCCTATGCAAGTCCTTTAGCAAGTCGGTTGTCGAACAAGTTCCCTGCCGGTGACTTCCACATGTTGACCATTCTGCAATATCACACATCCAGTTCGAGTGCGCCAACTGCGAGCAGGGGACGGTGACGTGCTTGGGTTGAGACACCAGCGCCAACCTGATTGACTTTTACGCAAGGTCGCGCTATACTGGTATCACACTGCAATAATAATCTTGTGACTCCAGCCAGTTCCAGATGACGGCCAAGGTGGTGGAACTGCCCTGAACGCTGTGCAGTAGACTGCTCATGGATGACGAGGACAGCATGAATGATGATTACTCCACAGGCAATTTGCTTTTTGAAGTCTGGACACCGCTTGGTTTCTGTGTGCGTGTAACCTGTTCTTATTGGGAACTGATTACTACCATCAAGCACCCAGTGATGGCAGCACGTGAGTGGGATGTAAAAGAAACGCTGAAGAATCCAGACGAGATTCGTCTGAGTCGGAGTGATCCTGCTGTGTATCTGTTCTACAAGTTGGAACGCGTGGGACGGTGGATCTGTGCAGTGGCAAAGCGGCTCAATGAAGAAGGATTCTTGATTACATCCTATCCGACCGGCACTATCAAGGAAGGAGTACGAGTATGGCCCAAGTAAAAGTATTCTACGACCAGGTAGGCAATACGCTCACCGTCTGGTTTAGCGACCCGAAGGATGAATATATCTGTGAAGAGACAGGTGACGAGGTTGTTTTGATGAAAGACAAGTCAGGGCGCGTTATCGGCTTTGAAAAACTCAACTTCCTGGTTCCGAAGCCAGAGCAGTTGCGGGTTGCTTTTGAGGCGGTAACAGTTTGACCAAACACCGCTTGGTTATGGTTGGCGGGGCAGGCGGGAGTTGGTTGTTATGTAGTGACAACGCAAAGATAGGGAGGCATTATGCGTCCAGGGTCATTGTATCCAAACTCGTCCGTTCAAGAGGAGATTGCCATTCAGTCTCCCCCTGCTGTTGTTGCTCAGGCTTGTGTCGAGGTCCTTGGTAAGCTAGTAGAAATCACTACCGTTGAACGCACGACTGGTAGAATAGAAGGCAGATGGGCATCCGCCTGGGCTTGGCTTAATAGAATTAGAGGCGCTATAGAAGTCAGGATTTCCTCGGCTGGCGACGTAACTCACCTATCCATTGTTGCCGAACAGGCTGAGAACGCTTTCACGAATGGGCACGGGGCCCAAGATATGGTAGCTAAGTTCGTGCGCGGTGTGCAACAGCATCCGAAGATCGCGGGTAAGACAAGCCTGGGGTGGTAATTACTGAGCTATTCACAGTCCGATTCTTGGAATGCGCCTGGTTGAGCAGCTTAAGAACAAGTAGGTACCAATGACCTGCAAATACTTGACGAAGACCATGAAAGTACTGTCGGAGATGGGTGGTGTTCCCCCTCGAATGATTGAAGAGCCAGCCTGTGCATTAGGTCGTCAGCCAGCGAAAAGGGGGTGGGTCACTTACTGTAAAGAGATACCTGAGCAAGGACCTTGTTGGTGGTGGGTCAGTGAACAGAGCGAGGTTCCAGACCCTGCGTTTCAGGGTCGGATTCAGGGGTAAAGAGTCATCGCATTGGTTGTGGTCGGCAGGGTAGTTACCTGCCCTGTCGTCACGTTCGGGTCTTTGCGTCAGTGCTTCTGCCAGCCTGTTCCATAGTGCAGCATGTTGTCCCTTCCTTCCGCAGACCGCGCAGTGTCGCGCTGACCCTGTTGAACAATAACCCCACCCGCCAGAAGGCGACTGCGGCCATGCCGTGCGCCAGCACGGCGAACAGGGGCGGCGCCTGGCGGGTGTAATAGGTCCAGCACAGCCGCGTGGTGCCCCAGCGCTCCAGAAAATACCCCAGGCCCGCGCCGGCGACGAACGTCAGCAGCGCCAGGCGGTGGCCGGTTGGTGTCAGCGTCCACAGCGCGCACAGGACCAGCGCCATCAGCGTGAGCGACTTGCCTACCGTCGGCCAGGCGAAAGTCAGCATCAGTGCGTAGAACGCCGGAAAGAGCACCCGGTAACCTGATTGACTTTTACGCACGGTTGCGCTATACTGGCATCACACTGCAATAATAATCTCGTGACTCCAGCCAGTGCCCGATGACAGCCAAGGTGGCGTGCCCACCGATTCCCCCCTGCGCCACCTGATCCTGCTGGTGCAGGCCACCGGCGCCGGCGGCCAGGCGCTGCCGCAAATCGAAGGCCCCAGGCTGCCCGATTGGTGCGGCCGACAGGCCGGGTTGCCCGGCAAGGCGTATGCCAGGGTGTTGGCGGAACTGTGGACCGAAATCTCGCCCTCGAAAGGAGCCACGAGATGAACAGGCAAGTGTTTCACTGCATAGCGGCGGCCCTGCCCGGCCTGGGGCTGGCAGGGTCGCTGTTCTGGCTGGGCACGCTGCCCCCGGCGCGGGCCGGCTCGGACGTCCACTGTGTGAACGGGAGCGGAACGGGGTGTGACGCCATCTGCGGCGGAGGGTGCTATGCTTCCGTGCAGGCCGCGGTGAATGGCGCCCTCCCTGGCGACCAGATTCGTATCGCTGCCGGCACCTACACTACCCCTGCCGGCACGGTGGCCGTCATCACCAAGGAACTGGTGATGCACGGAGGCTATGGTCAGTCCTGCGGCGACGGCGACTTTGACCCGGACCTGCATCAGACGGTGCTGGACGCTCAGTGGGGCGGTTCGGTGATCAGCATCACCGACGCCGGCGACGTGTCCCTCCTGCACCTGACCCTCACCCACGGCGACGGCAGCGGCAACTGCAACAACTGGGGCTGCGGCGGAGGCATCTACGCCACGGGCACCAGCCTTCACGTCGGCCACTGCATCGTCGCGGACAATGTGGCGAGCAAAAACAATGGGATGGGATTGGGCGGTGGCATCTATGCCTATGCCCCAAATCGCAACGTCGAAATCTGGGCAAGCCGGGTCATCAGCAACACAGGCAATACCTCACCCTCCTCCGTCTATTATTCCTACGGCGGCGGTATTTTTCTGCGCTACGGCACAGCCATGTTACGGGAAAACGAGGTCCTGGCTAACGTGGGCAGCTCGGCCGGTACCGGCGGGATGGGGGGCGGCATCTATCTCTATAACGTGACGCAGGCCGATGTGTTGACCAACACCATTCGAGGAAACGTGGCGACCGCTCATAACTCCTCCGGCGACGGTGGCGGGATCTACATCTTTGGCTTCAAAGCCTACCTGGCCGGCAACCGCATCGAGAACAACTGGACGGCACCCAATTGGGCTGGATACGGGGGTGGCGTCTTCGTTTCGAACCAGACCGAGGCCCACCTGACGCGCAATACCATCATCAACAACGCGACGGCTCCCTCGAACACTGGATTTCTTGCGCCTGGCGGTGGCGTGTTCATCGCCAGCAGCGAGCCGGTCACGCTGAGCAACAACCTCATCGCCCGCAACTCTGCCAGCGACGGTGCCGGCGGTGGGGTGTACGTGGACCACGATGCCCCTGCCGGCCCGGTTCTTCTGGTCAACAACACCATCGCCGACAACGGGGGCAGTGGCGTCGTCGTCTGGCGTTACGCCGCCCTGGTGTTGACCAACAACCTCATCGCCGGCCACACGGTGGGCGTCGCCAATACCGCCCCCGCCAGCAGTACTGTCACTGCCGACACCAACCTCTTCTGGAACACCTCCGACCCCATCGTCGGCAGCAATCCCATCCAGCAGGACCCGCTGCTGACGGCGGATTATCACTTGCAGCCCGGTTCGCCAGCCGTAGATGCCGGGCTGACCATCCCCTGGCTGACGGTGGATCTGGACGGCAATGCCCGTCCGCAGGGCCCCAAGTACGACATCGGCGCCTGCGAGGGAGTGAGGCGGGAGGTATTCCTGCCGCTGGTGTTGAAGCAAGAAAGGATCACGTAAAGATGAACCTGAAAAGGTTGTCTCTCCTTATCCTGGCGACTCTGATCGGCATCCTGCTGGCCTGTGGCACCCCGCCCCTCACCACTGGCGACGAAACGCCGTTGGCAGACGCCCGGACCACCGTCCAACCGACGGAGAAACGCCCGACGCCCCAGCGCTCGGCTTCGGCGGTCCCGCCGGCTCAAACGCCGGCCCCGGGCCCGCTGCCGGCGCCGGTCGGGCAGGCTTATTACGTGGCGGCGAACGAGCCCCACGCCAGCGATGCCAACAACGGCCGGTTTCCCACGTACCGGAGCGGGTCGGATGGCCCGTGGCTGACCATCCGGTACGCCGCTGCCACCATGCGGCCAGGCGACATCACCTATGTGCGGGCCGGCACCTACGCCGAAGCCGGGATCCGCTTCGCCAATTCCGGCACGCCGGATGCGCCCATCGTGCTGGCCAATTACCCGGCAGAACAGGTCATCATTGACGGCTCGCAAGCGACTGCGAGATCCTCCGGCATCGAGATCGCCAGAGGATGCAGCCACGTCGTCATCCAGGGCTTGACCATCCGCCACATGCCCCGGAGCGGCATCGCCACCGATAGCGATACCCAGGTGCTGTATCAGGGCATCACCATCCGGGACTGCGTGTTGCACGACAACGGCCTGTCGGGCCTCCGGCTGGCCGCCGCCACTGGCTTTCTCGTCGAGCACGTCGAGGCCTACGGCAACGCCTACGATGGCCTGGACATCGTAGGCTCCGACGATGGGGCGCTGTCACCGGGGCCCGGCGTGGTGCGCGGCTCCAGTTTTCACGACCATATCGAACCAGAGGGGCATGGCCTGGCCATCAACCAGGGGCATGACATCACGGTGAGCGATTGCCAGGCCTACCACAACGCCGTCCACGGTTTCGACGTGTCCGACTGGCCGAAACGCGGCGAGCAGTCCCACGACATTGTCGTTGAGGGCAGCCTGTCCTACGACAATGGCGTCGCCGGCTTTTCCATCAACTCGGATTCGCATCACGTTGCCTACCGCAACAACATCGCCTGGCGGAATGGCGCCGACTGGGCCGGGAAGGGCTCCTCGTCGGGTTTTTTGTGCTACGAGGGCTGCTGGCACGTCGAGTTCTACAACAACGTCGCCGTGGGAAACACGGACGCCGGGTTCTGGGTGACTGATGCGTACGGCAGCTACAGCACGCCTGGCGATAGCCGGCTCGTCTTCAAGAACAACGTCGCCTACGACAACGGCCGTGCCGATTGGCGAGGGCTGGCTCTGGTGGTCGAAGGGATGGTGTGGCAGGTGGAGACCGCGCACAACGACTGGGGCGGTGCATCCGGCCTGAACGCCCTCGTCGTGGCGATCCACGTGGTGGGAGGCCAGGGGGAGACCTACACCACCGATCAGGTCAACAGCGGCGCACTCGGCGAGGGCGAATCTTCCGCGGATCCCCAGTTCGTGGACCTGGCCGCGGGCGATTTCCGTTTGCAGCCCGGGTCCTCCCTGATTGATACGGGCACGGACGTGGGTGTCCCCTTCTGCGGTGTTGCGCCGGACATGGGGGCTATAGAGGTATGTCCATTCACATCAGGATTCATCTCACGTACCTCTTGAGCAGCAGCCCCGTCCTCCAGAAGGCGACCGCCGCCATGCCGTGCGCCAGCACGGCGAACAGGGGCGGCGCCTGGCGGGTGTAGTACGTCCAGCACAGCTTAGCATAACACAGCGGGGGCCCACTCCACATGAGTACGTTTTTCAAGATTGTGCTGTGATTCAATTTCGACTCTCGGGGTTGTGCAAGGTCTGCATATTATCCAGTCTCCGATTGAGGAGCTTTACACATTGGTCAAGGGCAGTGGTGACCAGGGCGAGTTTATCATCAGTTGTCCAGGCTTGGAACAGAGCCTGTTTGGCACTCAGCGAATCCTTACGAGAAGTGAGTGATTCGTGTTGGGAGACGGCCAGCAATTCATCCAAGGCTGTCTGGTACGCTTCGGGTGTATGTGCCTGCAAAACGCGCAGGAAAGATTGGTGGATTTGGGCCTTTTCTTGTTCAGAGACAGGCTGACCGGCTTTTTTACGTTGGCGTTTGAAGGTGGCTAGATGTTGTCCCAACTTAATCAGCGCATGCATATGACATTCTGCCAGCGTAATGCCTGGAAAGGCGCCTTGCAGAGCCTTCTGGGCTGGCTCCCAGCCGTCTATGGTTGCATCTGTGATACAGGTCAATCGCTCACTGAGCGCCTTGAGTCGCTCCAAGCTGTCCCGCAGTGTATCTTCCGACACGCTGTCTATGTAGTCAACCCACCAAATCAGCGCCTCCTTGGGCGCATACTCGATCAGCATGTAAGCCTTTTCGCCGCATTCTTGGAAATGCTTCTCATCTTCGATCGCGTGCGTGGGTGGTTCAACCCCCAGAGCCAAATTCAGCTGAGCTGGCGAAAGTGGTCCCAACCATTGCATCGAGCCCCACAGAGCCATCAGCAAGATAGCCATTTGATCAGCCCTTACCAATGCGACCCAGGTACCCTCTTGTCGAGTATCTACACCCAAGGCTTGACTGACGCTGACCATACGATAACTGCCTTCCGCGATAAACAGCAATGTCATCGGCTTCTCATTGGCATCCGTATCATAGCGCTTGTACTGTACGATAAGCGACGGTCGAATCGTGAAAACGGCCTCACACTCCAAGCAACACACCCGCACGGTGGTCACCAGCGGGCGTGTTCTATCGAAGTGCCTCGCCCACCGTGTGTAACTGTCATGAGGCGTGAAATGCAACTGGTGCGGACAGTCCGCTTTGTGCCCAACGGCCAAAGGCACCCAATTCAGACTATCTGCGACCTCAACCCGTTCAATCATCTCTTGAATGTCCTTGGGTGTAGAAATCCTGGCCTCGTACTCCGCCAGCGTGTTACCCAAGTACAGGGTAACTGGACGGTTCTGGCGCTTTTGCTGTATTTCTGCTACACTGTCCATTGGTACTCTCCTTTGGATTGGGTGTTTTGGTTACGCTCCAACCGTACCGAGGAGAGTATCCTTGACCAGCCGCAGCGGCTCGGCCGGCGGTCAAGCACATAACTTTAGACGATGTCTGTTTGTGTTCGAGAGGCAATATGAGAAAAGATCAGGAAATGGGGCTGGAGCAAAACATAGTGTTCAAGCTAAACGGCTGTGCTAGGATTTTGCGCTTGACGCTCTTATACACTTTCCAAGTATTAAGGCCATCAAAAGTGTCCAGTGAGTCACCCTCTCATAGAGATGACCAATCTGCTTCTGTAAGCACTACATGGTTAAGCCTTGAGAAAGACTTGCTCAAGCATATTGATGAGGTAAGAACTCGGCTCATAGCCAACATGATCATCAACAATGGAATTCGGATACTTCGCCTAAAAGATTCAGCCGCAGCAGCCTTGCTTGTTGCACTCATTATGAGTGCTCTAATGTATTTTGTAGGAATATTACTGAATGTTATATCTAGCCACTCAATTTCGGTCTTCAGGCTCTCATCAGCACTGGCAAGTTGCACTGCTGCTTTTTCACTTGGAGCGGTCAAGATTCTTCATGACGTGATCCTTCCACCAAACGCTAAGAATATCGCTTCCCTGCCGTCGGATGAGGATGGGATAATCGCACTGCGCAGCTGGTTTCGGTCGTTTTCTTCCATACCAAAGCAATTTGCCTTCTCACTTTTCTTTGGGGTATTGTGCATATCGACCCTGGCGATGGTTGAGAGACACACCACGGCTGATTTTGACCTTAGTGATTATTTTCTGGGGTTCATCGCCATATTCTCGGTTAGTCACGGAGGCTATAGTGGAATACTGATTCCTACCCTAGCAAAGGCAGCAAGCCAAGAACGTATGCGTTTGTTTTGGCTAGACCCAGCAGCTTCTTCAGGGGTTAAGATGGCATCCTCGGCTTTTGCTAAGCTATCTTGGGCAGATGCTCTATTTGTCACTCTATGTATGATTGGGTTATATTGGTTCAAGCCTTGGGAGTCTCGGGTAGTTGCTCTCATTTCTGGCGCTTGGCTGGTAGCTGGTTGGGTGGCAGTATCACATTCGTTTTTATACCCGCATTACTACCTCAGCAAAGCGATAAGGACAGAAAAATATCGCCAAATGGCGAATATTCAGAGTGTTATCACTTCGTACCGAGCGCGGCTTGAGGAGCTAGATGAGGATGATTTCAAGAAGTTATCAGAACTCATCAATGTATATGAACGTGTGGCAGCAGCTAGAGAAACATCGATTGATTTGCAGGCTTTCCGCAATTTTGCTACATCGTTGGTGATTCCAACCCTTTCCTTCCTGGGTGGTTTGGTTGATGTGGGGAAACTTCTTAGGTTGCCTTAAAAACGCTTGGGGCTCTTGTAAAGGCCACGTCGAAAGCTGTCGGCAAACCCATTGAACAACCATAGGCTGGCGATGGGCCAGGCCGGGATGATCCACAGCGGCGGCCGCTCCTGCGTGTAATAAGTCCACTGATTCGCTGGTTCGCTGACTCGCCGATGCGCTGCGTTTCATAAATCCTGCGGGATTCTTCGCTGCGCTCAGAATGACGGCGCTGCGCTCAGAATTCCGCATTCCGCATTCCGCATTCCGCAGACGGCACCTTCACGGTTGGCACGTCACGCCCCACAATCTGCCGTCTCCCACCACGGCTTCCTCCCACGTCGTGGCGTTACACAAGTACTCTTTCCCATCCGGCATCGTGACGCGGACCACGACGTAGGCCGAGTCCAGCGCCTCCAGTTCCAGTGTGTGGTCTGCCCATCCTTGCGCTTCAGCGTAGCGATGCACTTTCCACAGGGCCGTGCGCCGACCGCTGGACGACTCGTTCACATAGTCCAGTGGCCAGGTCAGTCCCAGGCCCAGGGCGACTACCATCGCTACTGCCAGCCCAGGCCACACGTACCTGCCGCGCTTCCGCCGAAAGGCCGTCTGCACGAGAGCGAGCAGACCGCGCAGGGCGCTCCCGAGAAGCAGGCCCAGCAAAAAGACCAGTGTCCCTGCGGCCAGGGCGATCGCCAGCCCATAGCCCGAGAAGTTGGCGTGGCCGATCAGGTCACCCAGCTTCCACAGGAAAACGGCCACGCCGGCGGCGCTCCCGCTCAGCAGGGCGCCCGCCAGCCACCGCCGTGGATAGGCGGCCATGCCTCCCCACACCAGGCCGGCCAACCCTCCGCTGGCCAGCCCCCACAGGGCCGTGGGCCCGTGATGGACCGGCAGGCCGCACAGATAGATGCAGTCCCACAGGCCGCTGAGCCCTGAGCCGGCAGCCGCTCCGCAGGCTCCACCCAGCAGGGCTCCCAGCAGCCGGCGCTGTACGTCGTCTCTGTCCATTATCAAGCTGCCTGCAGGAGGTCTCGCATGGTCGCCAGGTCGCCTGGCTCGACCTTTCTCAGCGTCAGCTTGAGCCTCGACCAGGGCGTGAACCGGCAGACGATGGTCAGCGTCCCGTTGTCCAGTCCGAGCGATTCGATGGGGAACGAGCGCCGGAACATCAGCCGTGCGGGCGGCTGGGTTCCCGGCACGTACAGGTGCAGAAAGTACTGGTAGATGCGGCGCCCGCCGGGCAGTGGCCAATAGTAGAAGTTGTAGAGCGAGTTGCGGATGGCCACGATCTCGGCGCGCCGCCACCAGCCGAGCCCGATGGAGGCCCAGGCCATCTTGCTCTGTGCATCTACGTGCACGACCGGTCCGTCGTCGAGTTCACTCGAGGTGCGGGCGATCAGGCTCCGCGCGGACTGGTCCAAGATGACCAGCGTGCCAACGACCAAGAGCACGAAGGGTACCAGGGGAAAGCACAAGGTCGTACCCAAGAGCGCCAATACTTTATACCAGTTCATCGCTCTTACCTCCGGCGGTGATGTGCGCAGAGCGGTACAACAAGGTCAGCGCAGTGCCGGTGGCGACGCCGAGCACGGGGCCGCTCACCAGCATCGAGGCCATGTCGGCGGTTGGCCCGAAGGCTGAGCAGGACAGCCAGGAGGCGGCACCCCAACCCACACTGCAGGCCAGGATCCACCAGCCCGCCCGTGGCACGTGACGCCGCAGGGAGGGCCATTGCACCAGCCCGACGAGAGCGCCGCCCACGAAGGGCAGCGCCGTGGCCAGGATGGCGAACCAGGCGTTGATGTACTGCGCTCCACGATGCATCGTGAACGCACACAGGGTGACGATACAACCGCTCACCCAGCCGGCCATGGTCAGCGGAATCCAGCCCTTGACTGCGGCTCCACGGCCACGCAAGATGAGGAATTGGTACAGTCCGACGAACCCGCCGCCGATGATGCCTCCCAGGATGCCTAACCTGAGCAGGGTCACCAGGCCGCCTTCGACCTGGGGGCCGCCGGCCGAGGCGACGACGCACAGGAAACTGCTGGCCCCCACGATGATCAGCAAGACGACGGCCGCCTGTCTCACGTTCCGGCGCAGGATGAGCCAGAGCAGGCCCATCACGAGGCCGGGAATGGCCCCCGCGATCGCTCCGGTCAAGAGTGGACCCGAGAGTCGTTCCCACAGTGAGTAACCCTGGTAGATCCTGGCGGCGTCCGAGTCGGGCATCGAAAACGCTGCCAACATCATCATGATCACGATCCACGTCACGAGCCATCCCAACGCTGTGCTGATGCTCCAGGCCCCCCACAGGAGCAACTCACGGAGCCAGGTTCTGGTGGGCTTGATTTCACGTTGTTCGCCTGTCATTTATGCTCAGTCTCCTCTCCTATGCAGTCAACCGGTGGTAGCGGCCCCTGCTTCCCCTATAGTGCCCGTATGGTGCCCATAATGGTATCGCAAAAGTGCGAAAACATCAAGCGAACCTTCCCGAAGGCAAAGTAGCGCGTCGCGTGCAGGGGGTCTTCAGTAAAGCCTTCGGGAAGGTGGGAAGGTGGGAAGGTGGGAAGGAGATCCCGTCTTTGACTTGGGCCTTGAATCAAGGTAGAATGCGATGCGGTGCTGCAACCCTTCCGCAGGTCAGGAACTGAGCCCTGGCAGGAGGCCATGCTATGAAGACTTACGAAATCGCGGTGTTCGCCGGAGATGGTATCGGGCCGGAGGTCGTGGGCCAGGCTATCCGGGTGCTGGAGGCTGTGCAGGCGCAACTGGGCGGATTTGCCCTGCATATGACGCACCTGCCGTGGGGCGCACAGCACTGGGCGGAGACCGGCCACATGGTGCCGCCGGATTTCCTCGACGTCTTGCGCCCCTTCGACGCCATCCTGCTGGGAGCGGTCGGAGACCCCGCCCGCATCCCGGACCATCTGACCCTAGCGCCGCTGATCCAGATCCGCCAGGCGTTCGACCAATACGCCTGCGTGCGGCCGGCCCGGCTCCTGCCGGGCGTACGCTGCCCACTGGCGGGCAAGGGGCCGGCGGACGTGGACCTGGTGGTGGTGCGGGAGAACTCGGAGGGGGAGTACGTGAACAGCGGGGGACGGTTCAAGGTGGGCCAGCCGGACGAGTTTGCCCTGCAGACGGCCATCCACACCCGGCGCGGGGTCGAGCGCATCCTGCGGTTTGGCTTCGAGTTGGCGCTGACGCGGCGCCGCCACCTGACCATGGTCACCAAGTCGAACGCGCAGCGCTACGGCTTTGTGCTGTGGGACGAGATTCTGGAGGAGATGCAGGGGCGCTATCCGGCGGTCAGCGTGGACAAGCAGCACGTGGACGCGGCGGCCATGAACATGGTGCGCAGCCCGGAGCGGTTTGACGTGGTGGTGGCCTCGAACCTGTTCGGGGACATCCTGTCCGAGATCGGCGGCATCATTGCGGGCGGCCTGGGCCTGGCCCCCAGCGCCAACGTCAACCCGGAGCGGGACTATCCCTCCATGTTCGAGCCGGTGCACGGCTCGGCGCCGGACATCGCCGGGCGGGGCATCGCCAACCCGGTAGGGGCCATCCTGAGCGCTACCCTGATGCTGGAATGGCTGGAACTGGGAGAGGCGGCCACGGCGGTCCGGCGGGCGGTCGAGGCCACCCTGAGCCAGGGGGCCGGCACGCCCGACCTGGGAGGGCGCTTGAGCAGCGGCCAGATGACCGATATGATCATCCAACGTCTGGCAGGCTCCTGATTGTGACGGAGGATTGTGACGGAGGCCCCGCTTCAGCGGGGGTCTCCCGGCTGAAGCCGGGCCTCCAGCCACATTTTGCACCGGAGGCTATCCTCGCATCCCTGCCACCCGCTTCAACACCTGCCCGGCGATCGGCGCGAAGGCTTCGGCGGCGTAGCCCTCAATCTCCCCTGCGTCGCAACGGCGGGCCAGGTCGGGGTCCAGCGGCAGCCGCCCCAGGAACGGCACGTCCAGTTGCAGGGCGGTGCGCACACCCCAACTGGGGCCAAAGACCTCGATCTTTTCGCCGCACTGGGGGCAGATGGCGTAACTCAAGTTCTCCACCAGCCCCAGGATGGGCACGCGCAGTTGCCAGGCCAGGCGCGCCGATTTGCGCACGACCATGCCGGCCAGGTCCTGCGGCGAGGTCACCAGCACGATCCCGTTGAGGGGCAGCACTTGCATCACCGTCAACGCCGCGTCGGAGGTGCCCGGCGGCAGGTCCACCAGCAGCACGTCCAGGTCTCCCCACAGTACGTCGTTCCAGAATTGCTGGATGGCCCCGCTGATGAGGGGGCCGCGCCAGACGACCGCCTCGTCTTCGTCGGGCAGCAGCAGGTTGATCGAGATGACCTTGATGCCGGTGGCGGTCTCGGCCGGCACGATGCCGGCCGGGCCCATGGGCGGCACCTGGTGCAGGCCGAACATGCGGGGGATGCTGGGGCCGGTGATGTCGGCGTCCAGCACGCCCACCTGCTGGCCCTGCCGCCGCAGCGCCGTGGCCAGGAGCGCCGTCACCGTAGATTTGCCCACGCCCCCTTTGCCGCTCATCACCGCGAGCACCCGTTGCACGTGGTTGAGGTGGGCGGCCATCCCAGGCTGCTGCGGCTGCCGGGGCCAGATGCGCTCCTTTTCCTGCGCCGTCATCTCCCGCAGCGTCACCTGCACGTCCAGCACCCCTTCCAGCGCGGTGACCGCCCGCTGCGCGTCGTTCATCATGCGTTCCCGCAACGGGCAGGCCAGCGTCGTCAGCGCCAGCGTGAAGCGCACCACGCCGCCATCTATCTCGACGTCGTGTACCATCCCCAAATCCACGATGCTCTGGCCCAGTTCGGGGTCAAGCACTCCCTGCAGGGCTTCCAGGACCTGTGTTTTGTCAAGCATACCTTCTCCCATACTGTAGATGTAGTGTTAAGCAGGGCCTGAGTATAACACACAATGCGCCGTTTGATACCTTCCCGAAAGGTCCGACCTTTCGGGAAGGTGAAGGGTTTTGACTTCTGCCCAACTTGCATTACACTATGGACGGTATTGTAGGATGTGGACCTTCAACGGGGCCAGCCTGCGCCAGCGCTCGTTATTGGGACTGCGCCGGGCGGAGTTCTGGATGCCGGCGGAGAGGTTTGTGCGAGGCTAACGGGGATACATTCACCCAGGTCCCTTTACGTGTTTTCCTGCCGCTCGTGATGAGGGGATAGCGCAACGGAGATTATGCCAGTGCATCACGTGATCATCGTCGGGGCCGGCGCGGCCGGGTTGATGGCCGCCGGGCAGGCCGCCGGGTCGGGCGCCCACACCCTGCTCCTCGAAAAGATGGACCGCCCGGCCCGCAAATTGCGCATCACCGGCCAGGGGCGCTGTAACCTGACCAACGTCGCGCCGCTCTCGGATTTCCTCGACCACTTTGGTCCCAACGGGCGCTTCCTCCAGCAGGCCTTTTCCCGCTTCTTCGTCTCTGACCTGCTCGAGTTCTTCGAGGAACTGGGAGTGCCCACGGTGACCGAGCGCGGCGGGCGGGTCTTTCCGGCCAGTGAAGAGGCCAACGACGTGGCGGATGCGCTGGTGCGGTGGGCGGGCCAGCAGGGCGTGACGCTGCGCCCCCGCTCCCCCGTCGAGCGCTTGCTGGTCGAGGCAGGGCGGGTGGTCGGGGTGCAGTTGAGCAGAGCCAGTCTCCGTGCGGGCGCGGTCGGAGACCGGCCCGAGCGGAGTGGTTTCTACCGCGCGGACGCCGTGGTCGTCGCCACCGGCGGGGCCTCGTACCCGGCCACCGGTTCCACCGGCGACGGCTACCGGCTGGCCGCCTCGGCCGGCCACACCATCGTCCCGGTGCGACCGGCACTCGTGCCGCTGGAGACCGCCGGCCGCGTGGCCGCCCGCTTGCAGGGCCTCAGCCTGCGCAACGTCTCCGTCCGGCTGTGGGTGGACGGTAAGAAAGTGGACGAGCGCTTCGGCGAGATGCTGTTCACCCACTTTGGCGTGTCCGGGCCGCTCGTCCTCTCGCTGAGCCGGCTGGCCGTGGACGCGCTGCGCGCGGGCCGGTGCGTGACGCTGTCCATTGACCTCAAGCCCGCCCTCGACGAGCGCAAACTGGATGCCCGCCTGCTGCGCGACCTGGAGGCGCACGGCAAGCAGCAGTTCCACACCCTGCTCAAGGGGCTGCTCCCCCAGAAACTGATCCCGGTCTGCGCGGACCTGACCGGCATCCCTGCCGACAAGGTGGCCCACCAGGTCACGGCGCGGGAGCGGGAGCGGTTGCGCACCTGGTTGAAGGACCTGCGCCTGGAAGTGACCGGCTACCGCCCGTTCGCCGAGGCGATCATCACCGCCGGCGGGGTGGACACGCGACAAGTGGACCCCTACACGATGGCCTCTCGCCTGGTCGAGGGTCTCTACTTTGCGGGTGAGGTGCTCGACGTAGACGCCGACACCGGCGGTTACAACCTGCAGGCGGCCTTCTCTACCGGCTGGCTGGCCGGCCGCTCGGCCGCGGTGAGCGCTAATCGCTAGTCGCGTAGAGTACAATCAAGTAACGCCGGTGGCGGCGGTCGCCTCTCGCACCAGGCGAGCCAGCGTGGTCAGGTTCAGCCAGGTGTCAGCCTGGAAGATGAGCGCCCGGCCCCTGGGATCACCATAGACCGGCAATTGCTTGACGTGCCAGCGTTCAAAGGCGGAGTTGCGCCCCTCCGCGGCATTGCGGGCGCGGTGATAGAGGCGTTTCCAGGCCGGGGTACCG
>Ga0315284_10005887_pt1 | contig 17443 bp, 20 predicted proteins | sample YL17G09_16_MG_FD_203696 | JGI IMG/M metagenome (GOLD analysis project Ga0315284, IMG submission 203696) | Sediment microbial communities from Yellowstone Lake, YNP, Wyoming, USA - YL17G09_16 | ecosystem: Environmental > Aquatic > Freshwater > Lake > Sediment | place: USA: Wyoming | collected...
TCGGCGGGGCGGGCAAGACTGCCCGCCGCGCGGCTTCTTGGGTGGTTGCGGCTTCGTGGGCGGCCGTCGCTCCCGCTTGCTCGCTGCGGATAAGGCGGCGGTTCATCGCCCAACTTCCGAGCACCAAGCCGAACATGAACACGCCGATCACGAGGCCCACCTGGCCGTACACGTATCCGTACAGCGTCTGGAACGTGCTCAGCAGCACGATCTCCAGCGCCATCGTGGCAAAGCCCGTTGTGGCGACTGACCAGGTGACGGCCGCACGGGCAAGGCCCGCCCGCCCGCGCACGAGCCCCGCCCCGGCAGCCAGGGCCGTCGCGGCCACGGCGGCCATGAGCACCCACTCCAGCCTGAGGCCCAGGAGAAACCCGAGCACGTCCGGCCGCTGACGGGCCGGGGCCTCGGCGCCTGCGTGGCTGGCGGCCCCCGTCTGGAGCCAGAACCGCATGTGGTACACGGCAGCGGAGGGACGATCGTCGGTGTTGGGCATCGCGTCCTCGCCTTTGGCGAGGGCCTCGGTCAGGGCCGCCCGCTTCTCGGGGTCCAGCAGGTCGGAGGCGCCCTTGAACCAGAGCGGGTCGAAGTGCGGCGACTGCACGCCGGCCGTCTCGTAACGCCGCGCGAGTTCCGCTCCCACGTCGGTCAGCACGCCCTTGCGCTTTGCGGCAAAGCAGCGCGTGGGGTAGCCGAACGTCAGGAGTGTGTCGGGGAACACGCGCTGGAGCGGCTGCACGATGCTGGCGACGTACGCCGTGGGCTCCGGTCCCCAGTACCCCACCGACCCGTGAAGGGCGAAGGCCAGCACGCCGTCGGGGCTCAGGATCGACGCGAGTTCGCGGAAGAACTCTTCGGAGTATAGCCGCGCCTCCAGCGTCGACGCCGGCTCCGCAGCCGCAAGGAAGATGAAGTCGTACGGCTTCTCGCGGGCTGCCGCGGCGTGGTTGACGAAGCGGCGGATGTCCTCGAAGTGCACGTGGTCGCCCAGACCGGCAAGGGCCTGGCGGTCGGCATCGGCCAGGTACGGCCCGATGACGGTCGCCAGTTGCGGGTCGAGCGTGACGTAGTCGAGCGTCTCGGGCTTGTAGCGCAGGAGTTCCTTCAGGAGCCCCTCGGCGCCGCCGCCGAGGACGAGGATGCGCTTGCGGCTGACGGCCTCGCACGCGGCCAGGTGGGCCTCGACGGCAAGGTCCGCGTGGTTCGGCCACGTTGCGGCCACGACGCCGTTGGCGTACAAACTGAACTGCTCCTCCAGGTGTCCGACCGCGAGGTTGTGGTACCGCGAGTCCTTGCTCTCGACGAGGTCCAGGCCGCCGGCGAAACTCTGCCACCGCAACCGCGTGGATGTATCGTTGAAAGTGGCCGCCTTGCCCGAGACGACGAAGAACACCGAGAGTGCGGCACAGGCCGCCGGAAGAAACCTGGCCGGTCCGGCCTGGCCCGCACGGATTGCGGCGACGGCGACGGCCGCCGTCAGTATCGCCCCGCCGACGAAGGCCAGCGTGATGGCATCGACCCGTTCGACGAGGACGAACGAGAACAGGATGCCGCCCAGAAGGCCGCCGGCCGACTCGACAAGGTACACCAGGCCGACCGCGCGTGCCCGCTCGGACGGGGTCTTGCGCTCATCGGCCGCAAGGGCGCTTGCCGCGGGAAACGACAGGCCGACCCACAGGCTGACGGGCAGGGTGGAGGCCAGGGTGATGAGCGTCATCTCGCCCGGGCCGACGTACTCGCCCGGCCCGACCCCCAGCAGCAAGCGGGCCGTCCGCAGCAAGGCGACCGCCACCACCAAGACCAGCGGCAGGGCCACGGCTGCCCCCGCAAACGCGGGCCACGCCCGCTTGGCCAGCCGGCCGCCCAGCCTCGCACCGACGGCGACCCCCGCAAGCCAGAACGCCAGCACCAGCCCCCAGGAGAGTTCCGAGCCGAACAGAATGACTTGCGCCTCCCTGAGGAGCACGGCCTGGGCGCACAGGGCGTACGCTCCGAACAGAAAGACGGCGGCGAAAAACGCAGTTCGTTTGGTCACGCCAGTATCGTAGACCGTAAGAGGCCCGCCCGCAAGGGCGTGGGGAGGTATGTCGGTTTGCGCAATTCGGTTGCTGGACCCCAGCGGCGGGCCTTATGATGGACGCTATCAAAGCAGGAAAGGAACGGCCATGGACTTGTTCGAGGCGATCGACAAACGAGCGAGCGTTCGCGGGTATGTTCCGGTGGAGATCCCGGAAGAGGACCTCTTGAAGATCGCGGATGCCGGTCGTCGGGCGCCGTCGGGCGGCAACCGTCAGCCGCTCCAATTCATCCTCATCCGCCAGAAGGACACGTTGAAGGCTCTCGAGAAGGTGCAAGCGTGTTTCGCGACGGCCTCGGCGGCCATCGGAATCGTGGCCGACCCGGCCGTGTCGCGCTGGTGGCTGGAGGACGCCTCGGCGGCGGCCGAGAACATGCTCCTGGCGATTCAGGCCCTCGGTTATGCGTCGGTCTGGGTCGAAGGGACCCTGCTAAAGCAGGAAGACTTTGCGAAGAAACTCCTGGGCATCCCGCCCGAGAAGAAGTTTGTGATCCTCCTGCCCGTAGGCAAGGCGCCGCAGGACACGCCGCAGGCAGACCGCAAGCCGCTTCAGGACATCATCTGGCGCGAGCATTACGGGAAGAAATGAGTGCGGGAACCCCTCGTCCGCGCCGGCCTACAGCCGCATGACGCCCAGCACGTCCTGCCACCGGGGGTCCTTGCGGATGTTCTCCAAGTCGGGGTCGATCTGCATGTGCTCCACGTCTCGGTATCCGAGTTCGATGGCGCGCCGAAGGGCGGCAAACGCGCGCGTCGACTGCTTCAGGCGTGAATGAGAGCACGCGAGGTTGTAGAAGGCGATGGAGTCACGCGGCCGCAGGGCCACCAGCCGGCGGTCTACCGCCAAGCCGTCGCGGTACCTGCCGCACTGCGTGTAAAGGTAACCGAGTTGCGAGAGGAGTTCGCTGTTGTCGCCCATGCGGACCAGGAGGTCTTCAAGGAAACGAATGTCGAAAGACGCCTGGTCCTGCGCGAACCGTCCCATGACCCTCTTGGGCAGGGGCCGCGACAACCAGGACACCGACTCCCAATGGCCCCAATTGACCTTCACGTGTTCGTGCGAGGGCATAATTCCTCCTCCCGTACACGTTGTATTATACGCGCTTTTTGGACAAATGCGAGTTGGCGGCAGAAATTATTGCAGATGGTTGCGGCCCTGTGGACTCGGCCTATAATGGCGGTCTCCGGGCCTGCGGGGCGGGGGAATGGGCAGTCTTCGGTCACTGCAGGCGGCAAGGGCCTGCCGGAGGAGGGGCGAAAGGAGTAGCATGAGCGAACTTGAAACACGGCTCCTGGACGGCATTCTCGCTATTCGGGCGATCGACTGCCACAGCCACGTGCCGCCGGAAGCCCCGCACGCGCAGTCGCTGTGGGACCTGCTCGGGTATCACTACTACACGGAACTGGCCCACTCGGCCGGCATGCCCGCCGAAGCGGTCGATCCGCGCCGCAGCGAGGGCGACCGCATCGCCGAAATGGTCCTGCGCCTTGAGACGATCAGCAACACCGTCCAGCACAGTTGGCTCATGGAGGCCGCGCGGCAATTGTTTGCCTTTCGGGCCGAGCGGCTGACCGCCCAGAACTGGCACGAACTGGCGCAACTGGTGGCCGACGCCGCACGCCAGGAGGGCCGCTACCGGGCCGTCCTCGCCAAGGCCAATCTCGAAAAGGTTTTCCTGACGAACTCCTTCGACGACGACCTCGCGGGCGTGGACCGCAGCGTGTTCGTCCCGTGCCTGCGGACGGACGACCTGGTGTTTAACCTGGCCACCCCTGAGGTGCGGCGCCGCCTGGCGGCCAAGACGGGCATCGAGGTCACCTCGACCGGCGCCATGCGCGACGCAGTGCAATGGCTCATGCGATACTTCGTGCAGCACGGCGCGGGATCGGCGGCCATCAGCCTGCCGCCCGACTTTGAGCCGCACGCTCCCGACGAGGCTGCGGCCAACCGGGCGATTGGGCGGGCCGCGAAGGGCAAGGAACTCACGGTCGACGAGGCGGACTCGCTGGCCGTTTTCGCGTTCGATGCCGTCGCCGGTGTCTGCCGCCAGTTCCACAAGCCTTTCCAGTTGATGATCGGCGTCATCCGCAACGTCTACCCGGCCGGCGTGAGCGGCGGGCGAGACCTCCTGTCGAAGCGCGGAAGCCTTGAGGCCTACGCGGACCTCTTCCGCCGCTACCCGGACGTCGACTTCGCGGTGTCGGTCCTGTCGCCGACGTGGTCGCACGAACTGGCGACGTTCGCGTGGATCTTCCCGAACGTGAAGCCGTCGGGGCATTGGTGGTACACAAATGTTCCGGCGCACATCGAGCCCGACCTGCGGGCGCGGCTTGAGGCAGTGCCGAAGGTGAAACTGATCGGCTACTACAGCGACATGTACAAGGTGGAGTTCGGCCTGCCGAAGTTCAACATGTACCGGCGGTGCCTGGCGAGGGTCCTGGCGCGCGAGTTCGTCGAGACCGGCCGCATGAGCGAGACGCAGGCGCTGGAAACCGCGAAGTTGCTCCTGAGGGACAATCCGAAGCGGATCTTCGGCGTGTAAGGTGCCGCTCGGCAGCCTCAGCCGTCACGAGGCCTCCTTGAACTGCCTGATTCGGATATCGCCGCCGGGCATGTGTGCGACGATCTCCAACTGCCCCCCGAGGGCCTCGATCAGCCGGCGCAGCGTGCTGAGCTGCATGTCGTCTTGGTTCTCCAGTTTCGACAGGCTAGGCTGGGTGATGCCCATCGTGGCGGCCAGGTCTTCCTGGGTGAGGCCGACCGACTTGCGGATTTCCGCAAGCAGCATCTCGGCCATCGCTTCCTTGGCCTCCATGTCGGCCTGTGCCAACTGCTGCGGGGTCATCTTGGCCCGGAGATTCTGAAAGGGATGATGTGCCATTAGATCAAGCCCTCCTTTCTGAGTTCATCCAGGTACTCGTCGTACAGCCGATCGGCCAACGGAATCATGCGTTCGTAGAAGCGGTCGTCGCCCGTCTTATCGCCGCCAACAAGCAGAATTGCGCTGCGGCGCGGGTCCAACGCGAAGAACGTGCGGAGCGGCCGCCCTTTGCTCTGCGTCCGCAGTTCCTTCATGTTCGCGTGCCGCGAACCCTTGACGCTGTCCGCATACGGCCGAGACAGATACGGTCCAAACCGCTCCAGCAACCGAACACAGGCGTCCAGAGATGCTTGCTCGGAGGGGGTAAGTGTCGCCCACCACCGGCCGAACTCGTCGGTGAATTCCACTTGCCACATGGTAACAGTATAGCCCGGAGGCAATACACGTCAAGGGCTATTGCCGGTAGCCGGTAGCGGCAACGGGTCCCAAGTTACTCCAGCACCGGCGCAAACAGTTTCCGGTACAGCCGCTCGACGTTGGCCTTCGTGTTGCTCGAGAACGGCGCGCCGCCGGTCTTTCTCGCCGCCTCCAGGTCGCGCGCGAGGTCCAGGCTGTACTGGCTGACGGAGTGGAAGTAGCCGCGCGCGGCATAGAAGCGGCCGAGATATTCCTGCTCGGTCTGGCCCGGCGTGGGAATCAGGAGGGCCTTCTTGCCCAGTTCGGCCAGTTCCATGATGGTCGTGTAGCCGCTGCGGCAGACGACCAGTTTGGCGCGATTCAGCATCTGTTGCTGGCCTGCGCGGTCCAGGTATCCATGGACCGTGACGCGGTCGGTGAGTTGCCGGACTTCCTTGATCTCGGGCTGGCCGAGGGCGATGACCACTCGCCCGCCGTCCACGTCGGGAATATGCTCCAGGATAATCCGCTCGAGTTCGGTGCGCTGCGGCTCCGGCCCGGAGATGGAGATAAATACGTCTACATCTTCTGCGGTTTCGGCCCGCGAGGCGCTTGACAGGATGCCCGCATAGTGGACCTTTCCGGTCCGTGGCAGCCACCGCACCTCGTGGGCCAGGCGGCCGGTCAGGTTGGCCTGCTCGTCACCCAGGTCCGGAACGATGATTCCGTCGAACGGCTTCAGATACCGGTAGTTGAAGTATTCCGTAACGGGCTCAAACCAGGCCGTTCCGGGCGGCGTCATGAAACGCAACTGGTGGGAGATCACGAAACTCGGGACCCGGGGCGAGCGGACGTTGAACCGGTTGTCGCTCAGGATGAGGTCGAACGTCCGCTCCCGCAGTAGCGCCTCGACGTTGCGGGCTTCGCGGGCGATGGCCTTGAGCATCGTCGGCGCCATGGCCAGGAACTTCGGCACGAAAAACCGCGAGGCGGAGTAGGGGGGCGGATAGTCCTTCAGTTCCACGAAATCGCACTGCGGCGATTCCTGCTTCAGCAGCGCCAGAGCCCGGCCCTCGGCCGCCACCGTCACGTGGTGGCCGCGCGCCAGAAAGTCGCGGATGATCGGCAGGTCGCGCGTCGCGTGCCCAAGGCCCCAGGAGAGTGGACTGACAAGGATGCGTTTCATGACGTAGAAGGTAGTCGCCCGGCGCGAGGCTGTCAAGCAACTGCGTCCGGAACTGCACAGGACCAGCCGGCCTGGCCGGTAGAATTGTGGGTGATAGGTTGTCGCGCGGCCGCGGGCTTATTATACTTATACCCTGTACAGGCAGCCGGGGTGGGAGTATGCCCATTAAGAAGACGATCGGCGAAATCCTGGAGGAAATGAGCCGCACCCTTGCCCATGTCCCTCCGGAAGGCCTCGATCGGCTCGTCGAGGCCGTCCTGTCGGCCGACCGCATCTACGTGGCGGGCGGCGGGCGGTCGGGGCTGATGGCGTGCGCCTTTGCCATGCGCCTGATGCACCTGGGCCTGAGGACGTACGTCGTCGGCGAGACCACCACACCCTCGATCAGCAGCGGCGACCTTCTGGTTTCCTGCTCCGCCAGCGGCGAGACGCAGGTTACCGTGCTGGTCTCGCAAGTGGCCCAGACGGCCGGCGCCAGGGTCTTCGCCATTACGGCAACGCCGGACTCGCCGATGGCCCGCCTGGCGAACGAAACCATCGTCATCGGGGCCCCAACCAAGCATACGCCGCGCGGCGTGGGCGACTCCAGTCAATACGGCGGCTCGCTGTTTGAGCAGGCCATCCTCGTGCTCCTGGATGCCGTAAGTGCCGAGATCGGGCGGCGCCTGGGAACGGCCAAGCAGGACCTCGACGCACGCCACGCGAACTTGGAGTGAAAAACCCGGCCTCCGTTTGGTTGACAGATACCGTGAGAGCGTCTAGACTCGACAACGCCATGATTCGGACCCGAGAAGATTATGAGGGCGTTGCGCCCGCGAACGTGCCGTACGTGCGGCCGCCGTCGAATCCGCCCGCCATCGCCTGGCGATGGATGCTTCGGCTGGCCGGCCAGTTGCGGCGGCAGTATCTGTGCCGCCTGAGGCCGGACTACGTGGCAGAGGCCAAGGCGGCCCGCCGCGGCCAATGCCGCCGATGCGGATCGTGCTGCAAGCTGACGTTCCATTGTCCCTTTCTGGACGGGGGCAGCCTGTGCAGGTGCTACGACAAGCGGGCCCGCTCTTGCCGGGAGTTTCCCGTCGATGCCAAGGACCTCAGGCTGACGCGCGTTCCCTGCGGTCACTACTATGACTCGCCGCCGGAGGACAAGGGTCGTGCGGATTCCTCTGGCTGAATACGGGCTGCGGGAACTGCTGCTCTTCGGAGGGGCGGCGCTGGCGGGCCTGGTGGCGACGGCCGTCTGGGCGTGGTATCTGACGCCCGTTTTCGCTGCCGTGCTGGTCTTCGTCGTGGCCTTTTTCCGCGATCCCACGCGCCAGGTTCCGACCGAGGCGGGGGCTGTCGTGGCCCCGGCGGATGGGAGGATCACTGAGGTGACCGAGGCGGTCGAGCCGCAGTTCCTTCAGACCCGGGCGCATAAGATCGGCATCTTCATGTCGCTGGTAAGCGTGCACGTAAACCGGTCGCCCTGCGCCGGCCGCGTGGAGGCGGTTGTGCATCGCCCCGGGCGGTTCCTCGATGCGCGGGACCCGGCGGCATCGGCCGAGAATGAATCAACCGCCATGGCGATCGCCGAAGCCGAGGGCCGCGGCGCCCGCGTCCTGCTCCGGCAGGTGGCGGGAGTGCTCGCGCGGCGGATCGTCTGTGCAGCGGCCGTCGGCGACCGGCTCCAGCGCGGCCAGAGGATCGGCATGATCAAGTTCGGGTCGCGGGCCGAGGTTTATGTGCCCGTCGAGGCGGGGTTCGACGTGGCCGTCAAGATCGGCGACCGCGTTAAGGCCGGCGAAACGATCCTGGGGCGGTTCCGATGAGGCTGAAGCGGGTTTCCATCCTGGCGTCGCTCTGCACGCTCGGCAACGCGCTGTGCGGCTTTGCCGCCATTACGCTGACGACCAAGGCCCTCCAGGTTTCGGACGAGGCGCATGCCGTCTTCCGCAATGACGTCAAGTGGGCCGCCTACTTCATCATTCTTGCGATGGTGTTCGACGCGCTCGACGGCCGGCTGGCGCGCTTTGCGCGTGCGACCAGCGACTTCGGGGGCCAGTTGGACAGCCTGGCGGACGCCATCAGTTTCGGCCTCGCCCCGGCGTTTCTGATGAACCGCATCGTCGTCGAGGGCCTCCGCGATTGCCTGGCGCCGGCCGGCCTCGTCGACCTCCTGAAAGCCGTCTGGGTCTGCGGCGCGATCTACATGGGCTGCGCCCTGATACGCCTGGCGCGGTTCAACGTGGAGAACGTGCACGAGGAGGAAGCCCACATGAGTTTCAAGGGCCTCCCTTCGCCGGCGGCCGCGGGGGCCGTCGTGTCGCTGATCATCGTCCTGACGAACTTCTGGCCCGAGGCGGAACCGGGCTGTACCGCCGCGGCCATCCTCTGGGCGCTGCCGGCCGCGACGGTGCTGCTCGGGCTGCTGATGGTCTCTAACGTGCGGTACTCGCACATGCTCAACCAGTTCATTCGTGGCCGGCGCCCGATCAGCCACCTGGTTCTCGTGGTGCTGGGGCTTGCGATGGCGTTCCTGTTGCGCGAAATCATTCTGCCGGTGGGCTTCGGGGGATATGCCCTCAGCGGGCCGGTAATGGCCGCCTACCGGAGGATCCGGGGTGGCCGCACAATGAGGGCCGCTGATCGCATGGAAGATGCCGGCTCCTCGTCGCCGGAACCGCCAGAGGAAAAAGGAATCTGACGAAGCATGCCGCATTGCCGCTCCTATGCCGCCGCTTGTCTTGGCCTGGCCGCGATAGCACTGGCCGGCCCCGGTTGCGGGCTGTCGGCCCACGCCCGCCTCTGGGCCGACACGGCGACGGCGGACGGCAGTTTCTCGCTTCAGCGCCGCCAGTGGGCCTACGACAGCGAGCCGGTAACGTTCGAACTGGAGAGCGATCCGGGCCTGACCAACTTTGTGGTCTTTGGCATCAGCGGCGAAGAGGCCGTTGTCGACACGGCCAAGGTCGAAGGCCGCTACCGATGGACGCACGTCTTTCGCTGCGGCCCCAGGCCCCAGACCTACGAAGTCTACGCCGTGCCGTATCTGATGCGCGGCAAGTGCGACTGGGTGTACGACAAGAACGAGGACAAGTGGTACCACTATCCCGGCCGCACGGAGAAGCCGGACCTTCCGACCGACCGGGAGCAGCGGATTGAGATCACGTGCTACCGCGTGGATGTGAAAGTGCGGTTTGCGGCGCGGGGCGGGCCGCCGAAGGGGATCGAGTTGGCGCTGATCAAAGACAGCGGCGAGCGGACCGTCATCCCCCAGCGGCGCACGGTCGACAGCACTGTGCCGGGGTTTCTGCTCCTGGGCCCCGATGCCACGGACCGGTGCGAGGTCGCCTACGTGCCGCGCTACGGCGAGGTCGGCCGCAACGGAAAGACCTGCGCGGAACTCACTGTCGAGCATGCCGACGGCTCGGTCGAGCGACTCCGGCAGGACCTCGACACGCCGTAACGAGAGTTGGAGAAAGCAGCGTGAAGATTCAGCAGGTTAGAGGAACGCGGGATTTTTATCCGGAGGACATGGCCTTTCGCCAGTGGCTCGTTGAGCATTGGCGCCAGGCAAGCCGCCGCGCAGGGTTTGTCGAGGTCGACGGGCCGGAACTGGAGCCGCTCGAACTCTACACCGACAAGAGCGGCCCAGAAATCGCAGAGCAACTCTACTGGCTCCAGGACAAGGGCGGGCGGAAACTCGCCCTGCGGCCGGAATTCACGCCGACCCTGGCCCGAATGATTGCTGCGCGGCAGGCGTCGCTGCCCGAACCCATCCGCTGGTTCAACATCTCCCGCTGTTTCCGCTACGAGCGCGCCCAGAAGGGGCGCCTGCGCGAGTTCTTCCAGTGGAACGTCGACCTGGTGGGCGTTGAGGGCGAGATTGCCGATGCCGAGTGCATCTCCATCGCGGTCGACCTGGTGCGGAGCCTGGGCCTCACGCCCGAGGACGTGCAGGTGAAGATTAACGACCGGCGTCTGCTCGCGGCGCTCGTGCGGCACCTGGGTATCGCCGAGGACCGCGTGCCGGTGGTCTTCGGGATTCTCGACAAACGCGACAAGGTGCCGCCGGAGACGCTCTCGGTGATGATGGCCGAGGCGGGCCTGGAGGCCGCCCAGCGCGAGGGCCTCTCGCGCATCCTGGCCTGGAAGGGCCTCGGCGACATTGACGCGCAGGAACTCGCGACGCCGGAGGTCCACGCGGCCGTCGAGGCCCTGCGGCGGCTCTTCGGCTTCCTGGAGGCCTACGGCATCGCCGAGTGGTGCCGCTTCGACATCGGCATCGTCCGCGGCCTCGCGTACTACACCGGCCCGGTGTGGGAAGTGTACGACCTGAAAGGCGAGTTCCGCGCGATCTTCGGCGGCGGCCGCTACGACCGCCTGCTCGGCGAACTGGGCGGCAAGGCCATGCCCGCCTGCGGCTTCGGTTGCGGCGACGTGGTCCTCGGGCTGCTCCTCGAGGAGCGCGGCCTGAGACCGGAGGCGCAGCGGTCGGCCGAGTACTTCGTCGCGGCCGAGGGCGACAGTTCCGCGGGTGTTTTGCGCGTCGTCCGGCACCTGAGGGAGCGGAACTTCCCGACACAGTACGACCTGAAGGGCGGCAACCTGAAACGCCAGATGAAGAAAGCCGCCGACGCCGCCGCACGGTTTGTGGTCATCGTCGGCCCGGTGCTTGCGGCGGGCGGCACGGTCACCGTGCGCGATATGCAGTCCGGCGAGCAACGCGAGGTGCCCCTGGAGAGTCTGGGCGGCTAGAACGGTTTATGGCCAACCGGAAGGTCATCTACGAGGCGTGTTTCGAGGACTATCTCCGGACGGCCGGAGTGCCGTACGTGGCCGTGGACGAGGCGAAGAAGGCCCTGTTTGGCGGCGTCCAACTGAAGAGTTTCGATTTCGTCGTTTACAGTTCGTCCGGCCCGAACCTGCTGGCGGACGTCAAGGGCCGCCTTTACGCGGGCCGCAGGCCGTCGCGGCGCGGCCACTTGGAGAACTGGGCGACGCGCGAGGACCTGGGCAGCCTGGCCCGATGGGAAACGGTTTTCGGTTCAGGGTTTGCAGGGCTGCTGGTCTTCTGCTATCATCTGGCGTGTCCGGAGGCGGCCGCCGGCTTTGACGTGGTGCACCTGTTTCGCGGCGAATACTTCGGGCTTCTCGGCGTCTATCGAGACAGGTACGCCGAGGCGAGTCGGCCGCGAAGTACGGCGTGGGATACCGTCAGCGTTCCGGCGGCGGTGTTCCGGGAGATGGTAAGGCCCGTCTCCGCGTTCTTCTGACGGGCGGAAGGAGGAAGTCGGTGGAAGCACAGGGCAAATGGGTTCGCTTCGTGCGTCTGGCGGCGGCGGTGGCCGTCATCGGCCTTTTGGCGGCACTGCCGCTGGCGGCGTTTGCCGCGGCCAAGGCCAAGGAGCCCGAGGGCCCCTCTTACGCAATTTCCAACATTGTCGCCGTCATTATGTGCGCGATCGCGCTTGCGATCCCCTGCAAGCGATATCATAGGGCCTGAGTGGGCGATTGCGAATCGCTCGTGCAACCAGAAAAGGAGAGGGCTATGGACGGGAAGACTGTTGTGATCGGGGTGCTGGTCGTCAGCGCCGTCTTGCTAGGCGGCGTCGTGGTGAGCGGCCTGCGTCAGGACGCTTACGCCCAGGGCGGCGTCTATGCGACGTACCTGGCCGTGACCGCGAATGTCCAGGATCAGTTCGTCAACTTCGTCGTCCTGGATACGGAATCGCGGCGTATGATCTTCTACCGGGTCGAGCAGGGCAAGTGGACCATCCCCGACCCTGTGGCAGGGGCAGGACGCGACTTGGTTCGCGATTTCCAGCACAAGGCCCCGTAAGGCTCCCCCGACCTCAAGAACGATAAAGATGGAGGTAACATCATGAAGACCAAAGATCTGATCCTGATCGCCCTGATGTGTGCCAACATGACCCTCGCCGCCGTAGCGGTGGTGATCCACGTCGGCAAGGCCGAGTCGGCCGCTGTGGCCGCCACCGCATCCCGGTCCGGCGACTACGTTATGGTCAGCGGCCCGGTGTCCAGCTCGCGCGAAGGCATCCTCGTTATCGACGTTGTGGCGAGGCGGGCTAACCTTTACATGCCGAAAGCGGTCGCAGGCGCCAGCGCCGGCATTGGCTGGGAGCTGATGAGCAGCCGCAACCTCGCCCAGGACTTCGCCGGCGGGAAGTAACCGAGGCGCAACTTCAAACAAGCGTGGTATCCCCACCAGTTATGGGTGCCTTTAGAACGCAGGGGCAAGGCATGCATCGCCCTGCGGCAGCGGCGGGCGCCCCTGACTGAGCGGACACTAGTAGTCCGTTAACTTTGATTGTGCGGGTGCCACGGTCGCCTGGGCGACCGTGCGTCCCTGCCGATGACCACGGCTGCACAAGGCGCAGCCGTGGCACCTACAGAGTCAATCGTGACAGGCTACTAGCACGAGCATCGCCGATGCGCGGCGGGCCGCGGGGCCTGCCGCGCGTTGGCCTGTTGGGCGGGGCCGAGCGCCCCCTTTGAGTCGGGAGCGACGTGAGTACGACCTGCGTGAAGTCATGCGTATGCCGCATCAAGGCCGGCCATGCGATCGGCCGCCAGGACGCCCTGGCCCTCCTGGCAGAGGCCGAGCGGGACCCGTGGCCGTTGCTCCGCGCCGCAGATCGTCTCTGCCGCCAACTGCGCGGACGCTCGGTGTACCTGTGCAGCATCGTCGCCGTCAAACTCGGGCGCTGCGGCGAGGATTGCCGCTGGTGCGCCCAGAGCGCCCACTGGAACACCGGCATCCGGCCGCATCCGCTCATGGCGGCCGAGGAACTCCTGCGCGTCGCCCAGGAGGCGGCCGAGGCCGGCGCGAGAAACTTCTGCCTGGTCTCCAGCGGGGGCCACCTTTCGCCGGAAGAATTCGACGCGGTCCTGGCGACCGGGCGCGAGATCGGCCGCCGCACGGGCCTAAAGATGTGCGCCAGTCTCGGGGCTCTTACGCCGGAGGCCGCCCGGCGGCTTGTCGATGCCGGCTTCGTACGCTACAACCACAACCTGGAGACATCCGCCCGCTATTTCCCAAAGGTCTGCTCGACGCATACGTACGAGGACCGCGTAAGGTCGGCCCGCGCAGTGCGCGACGCCGGACTGGAACTCTGCTGCGGCGGCCTCTTCGGAATGGGCGAGACGGATGAGGACCGCGTGGACCTCGCGATGGCCGTCCGCGACCTCGAGGCCGACGTCGTCCCGCTGAATTTCCTCCACCCGATTCCGGGCACGCCGTTGGGCGATGCCGCGGCGCTGGAACCGCTGAAGATTCTCTCTATCATCGCCATCTTCCGGCTCCTTCTGCCGGACCGCCTGATCAAGGTGGCCGGAGGGCGCGGCCGGAACCTCCGGGACCTTCAGAGTCTGGCGTTCCTGGCGGGCGCCGATTCGTGCATCATCGGCAATTACCTGACGACGACGGGCCGGCCGCCCGAGGAAGACCTCGCCATGTTCCGCGATCTTGGCCTGGAGCCGGCTTGCGGCCCGGCCGGCCAGGGTGCCGCCGGGGCAGGGGCCCCCCGTGATTGCCATGCCTGAAGGGCAGGGGGTCGTCATTACCGGCCTTGGCCTGGTCTTACCGTCCGGCGCCGGCCTTGCTGCCGCCGACGCGGTTTTTCAGGGCCGTAGTGCGGTCTCCCTCCTGCCCGCCATTAAAGGAATTCCGGGCGCCACCGGCGCCGCCGTCCGGGAGTTCCGGCCGCCCAAGGGAACCGAGTCAGCCGACCGCGCCGTGCAGTTCGCCATCGCGGCCGCCGAGGAAGCGTGGGCCGGCGCGAGGTCAGGCCGATTCGCGCCGTCGCCGGAGCGAGTCGCAACCGTCGTGAGCCTGAGTAAGGGCCCTCTGTTGGCGCTCGCCGGCCAGGCCGAGCAACAAGGCCGCGGAATGCCCGACTGGAATCAGGCGGGGGCGGACGCCGCGGCCTCCGCCATTGCCGCGCGGCTGGACCTGGCGGGGCCTGTCCTGGCGCCTGTCACGGCGTGCGCATCCGGAGGCCACGCGCTCATCTGGGGCGCATCGCTGGTTTCGCGCGGACGGGCCGATGCAGCCATCGTCGGCGCCGCGGAGGCGTCGCTGCACCCCCTCATCCTCGGTTCGTATCGGAGGATGGGCGTCCTGGCCGACGCCGGCGACGATGCGGCCCGATCCGTAAGGCCGTTTTCGGCGACGCGCCGCGGCTTTGCCCTCGGCGAGGGGGCGGGTATCCTGGTACTGGAGTCCGAGGCGTCTGCAGCCCGCCGCGGTGCTGCGCCGCTGGCCCGTATCAAGGGATGGGCGACGGGCGCGCAGGCATGTAGCCTTGCAGCGATGGAGCCGACGGGCGAGGCCCTGTCGCATATAATAACAGTCGCATTGGCCCGGGCGGGCCTTGCGGCGAAGGCGGTGGATTACATCCACGCGCACGGTACCGCCACGCCCGACAACGATGCGGCCGAGGCGCGGGCGATCTGCCGCGCGCTTGGGCCGGCCGCCGAGCGAGTAAGCGTCTCGTCGACCAAGGGGGCGCACGGGCACCTGTTGGGCGCCGCGACCGCCGTTGAGTTGGTCCTTACGGTCCTGGCGATGAGCCGGGGCGAGGCGCCCCCGACCGCCAACCTGACGGACCCCGACCCGGCGATAGGGCTGGATTGCACGCCGCTGGTGGCCCGCCGTCGGCCCATGCGATGCGCCTTGAAGATCGCAAGCGGTTTCGGCGGCCAGATGGCGGCGATCGTGCTGACAGCGCCAGGCGAAGCCTGACATGTACCGAGCCCGCCGCGGGAGCGGCGGGGTATATTCATACGTCATAAAGGCTTGTATAGATGACAACCTGCGGCATCGACGTGGGGGCCCGAACGACCAAGGCGGTGATCGTCGCCGGCGGCCGAATTCTCGCTGCCGCAGTCGAGGACACCGGCGCCGACCCGGCCGCGACCGCCCGGCACGTCTTCGATGCGGCACTGGCCGGGGCCGCCGTTGCCGAAAAGGACGTCGCCAAGGTCGTTGCGACCGGCTACGGCCGCGGCGGCGTCGCCTTCGCCTCAACCACGGTGACGGAAATCACGTGCCAGGCGCGCGGCGTGCAGCACCTGGTTCCAGGCGCCCGCGGCATCCTCGACGTGGGCGGCCAGGACAGCAAGGCGATTGCCTTGGATGAGGAAGGGCGAGTCCGCGACTTCCTGATGAACGACCGCTGCGCGGCCGGGACGGGCCGGTTCCTGGAGGTCATGGCAGAGGCCTTCGGCGTTTCGCTCCAGGAGGCGAGCCGGATGGCCCTTGCAGCGGCGGCGCCGGTGACAATCGCGAGCACGTGCACGGTCTTCGCCGAGTCCGAAGTCGTCAGCCTCCGGGCCCACGGTCGCTCGAGCGCCGACATCCTGGCAGGCGTTCATGCGGCCGTGGCCGCACGCCTCAAAGGCATGGCCGACCGCATTGCGATGGAAGAACCCGTTGTGTTCACGGGCGGGGCGGCCATGAATGCGGCCGCCGTCGAGGCCGTGCGGCGGGCGCTCAGCCTGGAAGTGCGCGTGCCTGAAAATCCACAGACGACCGGGGCCCTGGGGGCTGCCCTGGTGGCCGCGGACCGGATCTAGCGCGACATCAGTCAGGGCGAAACTACCAGGCGATCTCCGGCCGCGGGATTTTCGGCATGACATCCGGCAGGTTCTTGTAGGTCAATTCCGACCGGATGGATTCCAGCAGTTTGGCCGACTGGTCGGCCTCACCGAGGAACTTCCGGTACTTGTTCAGCAGGTCCGGCGATATGCGTTCCTTCTCGAACCGCGAGACCTGGTCCTGCCACTCTCGGGCGGCCCATTGCCACGCGCCAATCGCCTCGGCGAGGCGCTTCTCGGCAGCCTGGAATCGCGTGCGGGACTCGTCTTCGCGGCCCGCCGTGCGGGCGTCCAGGCTGCGTGCAAACTCATCGTGCGCTTCCCGGGTCGTTTCGCTGGCGTAATACGACAGGGCGTGGCAAGCCTGGCTGTAGGAGACCGCCTTCGGGTCGTGCAGCGTGCCGTAGCGGTCATTGGCCTTCCGGGCCCGGTCGAACCACTCATAGGCGGCCAGGAACGCACTGCGACCCTCATCTTCCTTGACGCGCTTCAGGTAATACGGCGACTCCTGCGAATGGCCGATCTTGTACAGGTATCCGCGGCCCATCTCCAACATGATGTCGGCGCTGTGCGGGTTACGGCGGTAGCCTTCCTTGAGGAAGCGGATGCCCAGGCGTATCCACTGGTACTTGCGCTCGGCCGATTGCCACTGGACCGTGATGTTCCAGAGCATGTTCCAGTAGTGGAAAGTCCAGACTTCCGGATAATCGCTCTGAAGCGCTGCGATCTTGCTGTAGCGGTCCAGCAGGTCGAAGTGGATCTTCTTCTGCTTTTCGTCCTCGACTTTCGTCCAGAGCCAGACGACGTAAGGGCCGCGAAACCCGCCCAGGATAAGCGTGACAGCTTCCCCGGGCAGATCTTCGATGTCGGTCACCGGCGCACCTGGTACGAGGCGCATGCTATCGCCGGCCGCCGCATCGAAACCGAATTGCGAGGCCAGGGCCAGCCTGCGGCCGGGAGGCTCGCTGCGGCCCATGAGGGCCTGGCGCTTCGCCTCGACGAAGGTGCGAAGCGGATGCACCGCGAAGGCCACCACGAGCACCAGCAAGAGGCCGTAAAGTAGCGTCCTGAGGCGGTCGCGCGGTGAACCTTCGCCCTTTGTAGCGTGCAGGCCGCGATCGCTCATGCGGCCACCTCCCGGTTTCGCAGCAGGATCGCGCCGGCTCCGACCAGCACGGCCACGCTGAACGCCGCCAGCACAAAGGTGGCCCCGAGGTCGGCCAGCGGCATGGCCTGGCCCATGCTCAGGCTGTCGCTCGGAAGGAACGCCGTGACGTCCGGCAGCGGCAAGACGATCCGCTCGACGAAAAACTTCCACGGAACCCACTCAGGCACGAAGGTCGGGACGCGGATACGCCAGTCCCC
>Ga0315284_10005888_pt1 | contig 17439 bp, 19 predicted proteins | sample YL17G09_16_MG_FD_203696 | JGI IMG/M metagenome (GOLD analysis project Ga0315284, IMG submission 203696) | Sediment microbial communities from Yellowstone Lake, YNP, Wyoming, USA - YL17G09_16 | ecosystem: Environmental > Aquatic > Freshwater > Lake > Sediment | place: USA: Wyoming | collected...
ACGTTTTGGGAATATACAAGGCACAAAGGCACAAAGAAAAAGATTTGCATGTTCAATTTTTTTGCTTTTCATGGTTTTATCTTGGTGTCTTTGTGTCTTGGTGGTTAAGCAAATTATTCCTGCCCGAAGTACGCGCGGAGGATCTCCAGCGCCACCGGCCCGGCGGTCTTGCCGCCGTGGCCGTTGTCCGGGGCCTTCTCGATTATCACCACCACGCAAATCTCCGGCTTGTCGTACGGCGCCCAGCCGGCGAACCAGCAGTCGTTCTTGTCCTGTTCGCCGGTCTCGGCGGTGCCGGTCTTTCCGGCGACCTCAATCGTCTTCATGCGCGCGTAGTCGTATGCCGTGCCGCCGTGCTCGTTGACCACGGCCCACAGCGCCTTGCGGACGATGTCCAGTTTTCCCGGGTCCAGCCCCATGTCCGCGACCGGGTGAGCGCGCTCCGGCTTGAGCGCCACGTGCGGCGTAACAAGTTTCCCGCCGTTGGCGATTGCCGCGATGACGCGCGCCATCTGGAGGGGCGTAACGCTCAGCGTGCCCTGGCCGATGGCTGTGTTCCAGATGTCGCCTGAGGAACGCGCGACGTCGATGCGCTCCGCGGCCTCGCCCAGTTCCACGCCGGTGCTTTTGCCCACGCCGAACCGCGCCGCCCAGCCCGCAATACGCTCCCCGCCGAGCCGCGTGGCCGTCTGGTAGAAAAATATGTTGCACGATTTCTTCAGCGCGTCGTGAAAGTCCATCGCGTCGGTGCCGGCGTGGTTGCGGCAGAATTTTTCCATCGAGCCGACCATGATGGAGCCGTGGCACGGGTAAGTAACATTCTGGTAGTTCTCGAACTCGTGGACTGCGGCGACCGCCTCGACCATCTTGAAGGCCGAGCCGGGCGGGTACAGCCCTTGCGTGGCGCGGGAGAAGAGCGGGTTGTCGGAGTTTTCCCTGAGCGCGGCGTAGTTCGCGCGTATGGTGTTCAGGTCGTAGCGCGGCCACGACGCGAGCGCGAGGATTTCGCCGTTGTTGGCGTCCATGACCACCACCGCGCCTTTCCTCTCGCCGAGTGCGTTCTCGGCGGCGCGCTGGAGGTCCATGTTCAGCGTGAGCGTGATGTCGGAGCCGGGCGCGGCGTCGCGGGAGGCGAGGGTTTCGTCGCCGTCGCGGGCAAGCACCACCAGCGCGGTCCCGGTGGTCGCGCGCATCTTATCGTCCATCGAGCATTCCACGCCGGTCATGCCGAATTTTTGCGAGGCGAAGAAATTCGCCCGTTCCAGCGAGTCATAACGGCCCTGGCCTATGATGTCCGCCAGTTCGGGCGAGAAGCGGCCTTCCGCCTTTTTCTTTTCGTATGCCTCCGGGGAGAGTTGGCCGGTGTAGCCGATGACGTGGCAGGCGCTCTCGCCGAACGGGTAGTAGCGCGCGGAGGAAGAGACGACGCGGATGCCGGAGTCTTCGCCCGCACTGATTGCGACCGAGTCGCGGGTCCGCACGTCAACGTCCGGGATTATGACGAAGGGGTCGGAGGCGGCGCGGTCGAATGCGTCGAGGCATTTTTTGCCGAAGCGCTCTTTTATTTGCGCGCGGGCCTGCGCGAGCGAGGCGCAATTTCGGACAGTCGCGGCGATGGAAGCGGCGTCGCCGGTGGAGATTCTGAGGATTTCCTTTTTGATGAGCCAGCGGACCTGCCGTTCAAGGGCGTCCGCCAGATGCGCGGCAACGCCGTCGCTGCCGTAGATGAGTGCGCGGATTTCATCGGCGGGGCGCGCGGTGGTTTTTGCGAGGACTGCGATTGTCGCGGCTTCGTCCTTTTCGCTGCGCGCGCACGCGCGGAGCGGCACGATTGCGATGTCGTAGGACGGGCGGTCCTCGGCCAGCACGTTGCCGGCGCGGTCGTAAATGGAGCCGCGCGGCGCGGTGGTAACGTCGATGCGCACGCGGCGGCCGTAGGCGTCCTTGACGTAGCGGTCGTGCGCGAACAGTTGCAGTTGCATAAGCCGCCCGACGAGCGCCGCCACGCCGAGCGCAATGAGGATGAGTATTATTTTTAGTCTGTTCCTATACATCCGCGAGAGAACGCTTCTGAAAGAATCCCATTGTCCGGTTGAACTTCACAAGCAGCGCCAGCGCGAACGGCGCGAGCGCCGCGGTCCACAGCGCGCTTAAAATTCCGGCGGCAAGGAGCGCGCCGGCGGAGGCGGTCGGATACTGGATTTTCGCCGCAAGCGCATACGCGACCTCGATGACGCAGAGCGCGGCGAACGCGAGGACCGCCTGGCTGAGCGGGTGCTCCTTGAAAATCTTTTCGCGCGCGTAAACAAGGAACGCGGCGACAAGCCCGAAGAGGAGAGCGTGCACGCCCAGCCGCCCGCCCGCAAAGACGTCGCTTGCAAGCCCCGCCATGACTGCGGCGAGCGTGGCGTGCGACTTCGGCGCGAACAGCGCGGCGTAGAGCGCCACGATGAACAGGATGTCCGGCGCCGCGCCAAAGACGCGCATCCCGTCAAGGAACGCCGCCTGAAGAATCAGGCAGGCGGCAAGCAAAATTATGTACGGTATCTCACGCATACGCGCAAAGCGCGATGGAAAAATAAAAACGGAAAATCAAAAATCTGAACGGTCTAAAAACCGTTCCCTGCATTTCCTCAAGCCTCACTTCAACGGGCCAGTCGGTCAGCACCAGCACCTGGTCAACGCCGTCGAAGGGCGCGGCGGGTTCGATCTCGATTTCGTGATGAAGGTCGTCGCGCTTGTCCGTGACACCGCTGACGTATCCGGCGACAAGCCCGCGCGGGAAGCGGCCGTCGTAGCCGGATGTTGCGACGAGGTCGCCTTTCGCGACGCTAACCCCGCGCCATATATAATGAAGGCGGAGAGGGGAGTCCTCTTTCGCCGTGCCCGCAAGTATTCCCTCGATGCGCTCGTCGCTGGGCGGGGTGGCCTCCGTTGGGTTACGCGGAACGAGCAGGGCGGAGACCTTGAGACGCGGGTCGCCGAGGGCGATGACCTCGCTCATGGCGGGGCCTGCGGCGTTGACGACGCCGACGAGCGCGCCGCCGCACACGACGGGCATTCCTTCGCGCACGCCGTCGAGCGTGCCGCGGTCGATGTAGAGCGTTCGATGGAGCGCGCCCGTGCCGCCCTTGAAGATTACGGCGGCGGGGACGGTCCTGCCGTCGGGCGGGGAATTCTCCGTGCGGTTCGCGGCGCGGTTGGCGGCGTAAGCGGCAAGGCATGCTTGCGCGGCGCGGTCGGCGGCGCGGCGGATGAGGAGGCTTTCGGCTTCTCCGAGGGGGCGGAGCGGGGCGGCGGCGAACATGCGCAGCCTGCCGGTTATCGCAGGCGGCAGGATAATGAGCGCCAGCGAGAAGGCGAGCGGGATGATGGTGTTCAGATGTTTGCGCATTGTAGTCTAACCGCGCCGGACAGGTCAGACAGGTCGGGCGTTACAACTGGTCGTCGTTGCTTTCGAGCACCTTGGCGAGCAGGTCTATCTGCTCTAGTATCTCCGCGGTGCCTTTTGCCACGGCGCTCAGCGGGTCGTCGGCGATGCGCACGGGGATGCCGGTTTCTTCCATGATTACCTTGTCTAGTCCGCGCAGGAGCGCGCCGCCGCCGCACATCACCATGCCGTTATCGACGAGGTCTCCGGCGAGTTCCGGCGGGGTCCGCTCCAGCGTTACCTTGATTGCGTTGACGATGAGTTCGACCGGCTCTTTGAGCGCCTCGCGGATTTCCACGGAGTTTATGACGGCGCGGCGCGGCAGTCCCGCGATGGAGTCCACGCCCTTGATTTCGAGCGAGAGTTCTTCGTCGAGGGGGTGGGCGGAGCCGATGAGTATTTTTATTTTTTCGGCGGACTGGTCGCCGATGAGCAGGTTGTAGGTGCGCTTGACGTAGTGCTTGATGGCCTCGTCCATTTCGTCGCCGGCGATGCGGAGGCTTTCGGACGTGACGATGCCGGCGAGTGAGATTACGGCGACCTCGGTGGTGCCGCCGCCGATGTCAACTATCATGTTGGCGGTAGGTTCCTGGATGGGGAGTCCGACTCCGATGCCGGCGGCCATGGGTTCCTGGATGAGATAGACTTTGCGCGCGCCGGCGCGTTCGGCGCTGTTTGTCACGGCGCGCTTTTCGACCGCGGTGATTCCGGAGGGGATTGATATGACGACGCGCGGCTTGACGCCCCATTTGCGGTTGTGGACTTTGCGGATGAAGTAGCCGAGCATGGCTTCCGTGATGTCGAAGTCGGCGATGACGCCGTCCTTGAGCGGGCGGATGACGACGATGTTTTCGGGCGTCTTGCCCCACATTTCCTTTGCGACAAGGCCGACGGCGTTGCCGTTCAGGAGGACCTGGTTTGTGCCGCGTTTGACGGCGACGACGGAAGGTTCGCAGAGCACGATGCCCTCACCCCGTACGCATACGAGCGTGTTGGCGGTGCCGAGGTCTATCCCCATGTCCAGCGAGAACAAGCCGAGCAGTTTGTCAAGCAGCATATTTCCCCTCTCAAAATATGCCTACGACTTATGAAGTCAAAGGTGAAAGGTTACAGGTCAAAGCGCCGACCTCGCCTCTCAAGCCTCAGGCCTGAAATCAGACCAGGAAGCAGATTATCGCGGCGATTGCCGTGAACACGGCGGCGGCGCAGAGCATGATGGTAATCATGCCGCCCGCGCCGCGCGCTTCGGGTTCCTCCCCGGCCACTTTGAAGAAGTCTTGTTCAGGCGCTTGCATTTCTTTTCTATTCTCCGGCCGCCGCACGCGCAGTTGTCAGAAATTTTGAACGGAGGCTGTGTCGCCGGGCTTGATTTCCTTGCCCGGCTCCTCCAGGTCGATCTTTGCGAAGGCGGTGTCGTCGTGGACTTCGACGACGGTTACTCTGCCCTTGTAGCCGTCGGCGCTGTTCCACACGAACAGTTTCATGTCAACCTTCAGGCCCGCCTTGCCGCCCTTGTCGAGCGATACGAGGGCGTAGCCCTTGTCGCGCTTGACCTCGGTGACGGTGCAGTCGAGTTTGAATTCCGTCGTAGTTTGTTCGCCGGGGTGTTCGAGGATTCTGATGCGCTCAACTTTCTCCTTTATGGTGGCATCGCGGGCGGCTACGTCGGCTTCTCTTTCCTTGATTGTCTTGTCGCGGGCGTCGATGGTGATGCCTGCCTGGCGCAGTTTTTCAATGAGGTCGTCGCGGTCCTTTATGAGGGCTTGCAGCGTGGCATTGAGCGTTTCAACCTTGGTCTGGAGGCCCGTGACGGTGGTGTCCAAGTCCATGATTTTGCCGTTGAGGCCTTGGATCGCCTGGTCTTTTGCCCCGACCTGGCCTTGCAGATCGGCAATAGTCCGTTTCAAGTCTTCTTTCTCCGTAATGGCCTGATCCTTGGCGGTTGACTCCGCATTCAGGCTGGCCAGGAGGTCTTTGTTGCTGCCGTCCAGCTGGTTGATTTTCAAATCCTTGTTGCTCACGTCTTTGATGAGCGCGTTTATCTTGGCGTCGTCAGTTGCGCTCACGTCGCGCGCCCTGGTGTAACCGCTTATGGCCGCTACTACAAACACCACGCTGAAAACCAAGACCACGATCACGAGGATTTTGTCAACGGTCATAAAGACTCTCCGGGGTATCGTACGCCATAAGTGCGAACCTTCTCCGCCTTCAGGCGAAACATTCTAAAGTTATGCAAAAGGCCTGTCAAGCAATATTCGGCAAATTTTGATTTTGTAAGCCGGAGGGGAGGCCGGGGAAATTTCTGGACAGACGGCGTTCCGCCGGATATTCTGAATGGGGATGAGGGATTAGTAATTAGGGATTAGTGAACGACGAGAAGTTTTTCACTCATCTCTCGTCCCTTATCTCTTTCGGTCCGCGGTTTAATTTCTTAAGGACACAAACGATGAATCGGCGAAAAGTAATCATCATCAACGGCCCGTCCGGCGTGGGCAAGTCCACCGTGTCGCATATATTCAGCCGGGAGATCAGAAGGGGCGTGCACATCGACGTTGACATCCTGCGGCATCTCGTGGCGAACCACCGGCTGACGCATGAGCAGGTGCACCTTGCTTACAGAAACGCCGCGGCGCTGGCGAACAATTTCCTCGCCGAGGGCTACACCGTCATTGTTGACGGCGTCTTCCCGAAGGGCGGAGACCTCGCCGCTTTCCGCCGCGCGCTCGACAATCCGCGCGCCGGCGTCTATGTCTATACGCTCTCCGGCAAACTCCCCGTCATCCAGTTGCGCGAGGCGATGAAGATGGGCTCGGACAGTTACCGCAAGCGCGTCTCGAAACTGCACAGGACAATGGAGGCCGAGAGGAGGCGGCTTGGAGTCACGATTGACACCACGGACCTGAGCATCATGGAAACCGTGGCGAAGATAAAAGACCTGCTTGCTCGCGGGATAGGGCGGCTGACGGACGGCTTCTGCACGAGAAACCGCAAAACCGCGAGACCAAACAAGAATCGTTGAGCCACAGATTACACAGATTTCACAGACAGGTGAATGAAAAAGCAAAAAAAATAATCTGTGTAATCTGCGAAATCTGTGGATTGTTGAAGGAGTTATATGGATTTCGTTGTCATTGACGGGTCGGAGGGCGAAGGCGGCGGACAGATGGTCCGCACGGCGCTCGCGCTTTCCGCTGTAACCGGCAGACCATTCCGCATCGTCAACATCCGCGCCAACCGCCCCAACCCCGGACTGCGCAGCCAGCACGTCCAGAGCGTCCTTGCGTCCCAGCGCGTGTGCGGCGCTCAGTGCGAAGGCGCGGCGAAAGGCTCGCGCTCCCTCTCCTTCGTCCCCGGAAAAATCTCCGCCGGAAAACACGTCATCGACATCGGCACCGCGGGCTCTACGTCGCTCGTCCTGCAGACCATCGCGCTGCCGCTTTCGCTGGCGGACGGGCCGAGCAGCGTTACCGTCAACGGCGGCACGCACGTCGAGTGGTCGCCCATCCACGACTACCTGGAACTGGCGTGGCTGCCGGTAATGAAAAAAATCGGGCTGGACATCGAACTCGAAATTGTCTCGCCGGGCTTCTACCCGCGCGGCGGCGGGGAAGTCCGCGCGACAATCCGCCCCGCGAAGGAAATCCTGCCGTTCAACGCCGCCGAGCGCGGGGAACTCAAGCGCGTGCGCGTGCTCGGCGCGGCCGGCAATCTGCCGATGGAAATCGCGGAGCGTTTCGTCCGGCGCGCGGAATCGCAACTCAAAAGCCGCCGCGTCAGAAAAATCGACTCCGTCGTAAAAGCCTTGTCCGGCGTGGGGCAGGGGACATACGTGCGCCTGCTAGCGGAATACGAAAACGCCTCGGCGTGTTTTTCCGGCTTGGGCAGGATCGGCAAACAGGCCGAGAAAATCGCCGACGAAACGGTGGACGAGTTCTTCGAGTTCCATTTTTCCGGCGCGGCGGTTGACGCGCGCCTCGCGGACCAACTGCTTTTACCGCTCGCGCTGGCAAAGGGCGAGAGCGCGTTCACGGCCCCGAGCATCACGGCGCATTTCGAGACCAACGCGGCGGTGATTGCGAAGTTCCTGTCCGTTTCAATAACCTCTGCGCCCGCCGGCGATGCGGCGATTATCAGAGTGCGGCCACAGGCTTGAGGAAGTGAGGCGTCGGACGAGTCGGACAGGCCGGACGGATGGGACGAATAGGGCGGACCTGTCGAGTGGCGGGGCGCTTTTTTCTTGACGGGACTGGCGGGCATTTTATAATGCGTGCGATACAGGCTTAAGGAAGTGAGGCAACGAGAACTATTTTTGTTGTTGGTTTTTCATTTTTCGTTTTTACTTTCATATTTAGAGGAGTGGCAATGAGCGCACAGGAGAGCAAGAATGTCCCGGCGGCCGGCGCGGCCGAGCGCCCCCGCATCACGTATGACGACCGCGAGTGCAAGGATGCCTACAGCAATTTCTTCACCGTTGCAAGCACCGCGGAGGAGTTGGCCATTAATTTCGGCGTGGTGAATCAGGAGAGGGCGAACACGGTGAAGTTGTATTCGCGGGTGTTCCTGAATTATTACAATGCGAAAAGGCTTGTGATGGGCCTTGCGCAGGCGCTGAAGCAGTATGAGGATGCTTACGGGGTGCTGGAGATTGACCCGTCGAAGCGGGCGAAGAAGTAGAAGGTAAAGGATGAAGGGTGAAGGATGGACAACCGGACATCCAGACATCTGGCCCCGTGGGAATCCAAGGGTTGGTAACCACGTTTTTTGCAGATTTGCATTGACAAAGTTTTTGAGCGGTGTTAAAATCTTTTGAACATTCCAAACTGTGAAAAATTGTAAAGTTATCCGCTCATATAGTCCGATAACCTGTTCAGGGAATTAGCAGTACGGAGGGGCGGAACAGGGAAGTATGGGGAAGAAATATATGTAAGTCCTGCCGCCGCATCCACCGTAATCTTCCGTTACAATTTCAGCAAATAAATTACTGTACGATTGTTTTGTTTCGCCCCGTGTGGGGACGCATTGTTTATTGCCGCAAGGAGGGGCAATCGTAATCGGTAAAGAATTGCACGCGGCGCGGCGGGCTTGGCCAGCCCGGCGCGCGCAAGGCGATAAGAAAGAGAAATGGCAATTGAACTAATTTTCCTTCGCGCGAATGAAACTTGAGAGACGCTTACTGATTTTGGAGGACAGGCACATGATTTTCAGACGAAAACTGGGACTGATGGAACTGGAGCAGCGCATCGCTCCCTCAGTCACCACCATTACGCTGGACGCATCTAATCCCACCTACTCCTACACTGAAAACTTTGGAGGCACGCTGGGCGACGTCGTTACGCTCTCGTTCGATGACGACGGCAGCGGCGGTAGCGTTGCCGTGGGGATACATTACGACGGCACGAATACGAACGACTATATCAAGACCATCGTATTCGACTCCAGTTGCGATGAAGATTGCACTTTCAGTGCGCTGGTTACCGGAGGAGAAACCAATGATGATGCGAACGGCATCATCGATAAGGTCAAGCACGTCGATTTCATGGCGCCTGACGCCATGGGCACCATTGAGATCGAAGGCAACGTTAATGCCGAATGGGCGGGAGACGCGGTGGCCATCGAAGGCAACCACATCGAGCACCTGATTGTCAGAAGCAACGACACCGCGACGACGGGCACCGTGCCGCATGATGTCTATACACAAGGCGGAAATATCACAATGGACGAGGACAGGGTCGCCATCTACATACACGAGGGCCTTGACCGCCACGACGATATCTCCGTCTATGGCGCCATCAATGGCGGGGCGAATATTGACATAGGCATTCGGATAGACGGTTACGCCGAAGGCACCATCAGCCTTGGCGATATGAGCGACCATGTCATCTACGTCGAAGATAGTGAGAACCCGGGCCCGGGCTACATAGACCACCTTACGGTCAACGTCGGCTATCTGCCCACCGATGAACTGGATCTCGTCGCGGCAAGCCTTTATGTAATGGACGGAAACGACGTGCAGTCCGCAATCAACGACACCGTGGATGCGCAATCCCTCGACGGCAACCTCGGCGGCGTGTGGGCCGACGATTCAATCACGGACACCCACATCAACGTCGGCGGCGACCTTGACGCGACGGGCCTGTACCAAGGCTTCCCCGTTGACGGCTACGAACCGCTTGTGCTGGTCAGCGGCGCGAACTTTGAGGTTGAAGAAAGCGGCATATTCGAGAATGTCGTCATAGACCTGCCGACCGGCGGCAACGTTTACGGCGGTATCGCCCAGTACGGCACGGGCGACGATTTCGACATCGCCGTCACCATCCGCACCCACGGCGGCGACGTGGACGCGTCGTCCGTGGATGATGCCATGCTCTACTACTCCAACGAAAACGTCTCGCTCTGGATCGACACCAGCGACGATGTGGGTTTCGGCGACGTAATCGGCAACATCGAGGCAGAGAACAACGTCGACCTGCTCATCATCAACCAGGGCGACGTCATCTTCACCCCCGGCGACTGCGGACATGAAGGCGGCTACAACGTCTTCGAGTACGACGGCGCCATCGATGCCGATAATGCGGTCAACTTCGTGTACATCGGCGGGGACTTCGGCGGCTCGCTCGAAAGCGAGGGAGACGTCGGAGTGTTCTATGTCGACGGCACCATCTACATCTCCGACGAGACCCCCCTGTGGGATGACGTGGTATTCCACGCCGACGGCAACGTGGACTTCTTCAAGGCCTTCGGGGTGGGAGAGAACGTCGTAATCGAGGCGGACAGCTTCCACACCATCATCATCGGCGACGGCGGCGTGGACGACATCTTCGGAGGGTTTGTCGCGGACGGCGGCTCCGGCCCCATTGATTACGCCACCGTCGAAGGCAGCCACCCGATCCCCGCCACGCTGGAAGGCATGTTCGACGCGGATACGACCAACACGGTCTTTAAGATCTCCGATACTATAACCTTCGGCACCGAAGGGCACACGTTCCTCACGGACGGCGGCAGCGTGAAAGTGACGATGAGCGCCGGCGCCGCCGACGTCACGTTCTTCCGCTCCGGCTTCGAAACCGATTCCCCGGTCAACGGCATTCACGAAATACTTTACAGCGACGGCAAGAGCGGGAGTCTGACCATTACCGGCAAGAACGTGGAGGGCTTCGTCGTCGATAATGTATGTACGGCAGATAAGCTCCAGGGCTTCGGCAACCTGACGTTTAAGAACGTCGACGTCGGGCTTGTTTACGCCGCCGGCAACATCGACGACATCAAAGTAACCGACGGCGACCTGTACAACGTGATTACGGGCGCCGAGGAGACCGACTCCATATTCGCCCTCACCGTCAAGGATGGCCCTTCGTGGAAGGACTACGGCAACCTCGACAACATCAACGTAACGCGCGGCGACCTCGGCTTCGACTACCCGGCGGACTTCGTCAACTATTCCGAGAACGAGACGCTCTACGACATCTTCAACACCCTGGAGCACAAGCATTTCCTGGGCGGCCAGGGCTGGAACGGAACGGTTGACGTCCCCAACGCCCTCACCGGCAAGATTATCGCCGATGACATCTACGCCAACATCAACCTCGGCACGGAGGACCACGCGGGCAAGTTCGGCAAGGTCGAAGCCAGGGACGACTTTGAGGGCTTCCTCGGTGTCTACGGCAAACTCGACAGCCTCAAGGCCAACTATATCGATGGCAAGATCCAAATCGGCGGCGAGTACATGGATGGTTTCATCAAGGCAATCACGGCCAAGTACGAATTTGACGCTTGCCTTGAAGGGTACGGCAGCCTCGGCACACTTTCAACCGGGGACATGTACGGCCATATCAAGTTCCACGGCAACGTGGACAAGATAACCGCCAGCGGTTCCGACTGGGATGCCGACATCAAGATTTACGGCAACCTCAACAAACTGACCGCCGACAAGGCAACGTCGATGGACAACCACATCAATATCCATGGCACCCTCGGCATCTTCTCCATGAAGAAGGCCTCCTTCGACTCCCCCGGCTGCGTCAGGGCGGACGCCCTCACAAACTACTTCGACATGGCCGGCGTGAACACCACCTACACCGCCGGACCTCCCACTGTTGCCAGCTACGCCGGTGGCGGCACGCTCACCGTGGACAGTTATGTGCCGGACAGCAAGATCAAGTGAGATTGCGGCGGCCATCCTTGCGAGGATGGAAAGCAGTTAAAACAAAAGCGCCCTCGGACACGCGTCCGGGGGCGTTTCTTTTTTTGAGGGGGTCAGACGCCAAAGAGGAGGCCCTGCCTCTGGCACGGGGCCGACGGGAGGGGTCTGACCCCCGTGTCCGCACAAGCCTCACGCCTCACTTCCTCAAGCCTGTTCATGGTGCCAGAGGGGGGAGTCGAACCCCCACTTGCTGTTAAGGCAAACGGGATTTTGAATCCCGCGCGTCTGCCAATTCCGCCACTCTGGCACTATACGTCCTATAAGTCCCATGGGTCCTATTCCCTCTTTATGCGCGCGACATTATAACAGCCCCGCCCGAAAAAACAACCCCGCGCCTTCCTTCCCGCGCATCGCAAATAAAAAAGGGACGGGCCGCCCCGTCCCGAAAAATCATAAAAATCCAAAACGCTCAATCCGTGAAGTCCGCGGCTCGTCCCGCTTACCCCAGGAACCACACCCCGACCACCAGGTAAAACTCCCCCTCCGCCTTCTTCACCATAACCGCCTCGCCCGTGTGCCAGCACGGCGAAAGCACCACGGTGTCGCCATCCTCAAAATACCGCTTGATGAAAGTCTCGTCCTTCCGGCGGCCCTTCGTCACAAGCGCCACGCAAATGTCCCCCTTCTTCGGCTGGCGGTCAGCGTCGTAAATCACAATCTGCCCGTCCAGCGCAATCGGCGCAAGGCTGTCGCCCCTCACCCTTATCGCGCGCAGGCCGCCCTTCAGCAAAACCTCCGCCTTGAATTCCTCATGGTCCCACTCCACCTGCGCCTCGCCGTTCTCCTTCGCGCTCGCCGCGCCCACCACCGGAATTGCGAACGCCCTCTCCCCTTCGCCCTTCGGGCCTTCCCGCGCAAGCCCCTCGAGATCCCGAATCTTCCGCCGCAGAATGTCCGAACTCTTCTGCAGCGACGCCAAATAAAGCAATTCCTCCTCGTCCACCGACAGCGCCTTCGCCAGCGCCTTCACAAGGCCGTCCTGCGGGACGTGCCCCTCCTTGAATATCCTCCTCACATGCTCGTATGTGCATGGCATATGCACGGCGATCTCGCTTACGGGCCTCGCACCCAGAATCGAAACCACCCTCGCAGTGAAGGGCCTTGACATGTATTTTTTAATTGCTTTCATGCCAGTATTTTAGCACATAAAAAGGCGCTTGGCAAGTGAAATCTTGAAAAATTTTGAAAATTTTCTAAAATTTCACTTGACATTCCACACACATCGGTGTATACTTTGACCAAAGCATTTCGCGGATTCTCCGCGGAAGGGGAGGGCGACGGGGCGCGCCCTTCAGGGCAACACGCCCCGTGCGACCGGAACGCCGCCGCTCAGGGCGCCGGACGGCAATGTGGCGCAACTTGCTAGTGGAACAGCGGTTAGAACAGAAAGGCCGGGGTCGCCCGCATGGCGTGCGGACGCATCGGCGCTCCGGCGGGAACGCGGGCTTTTTCGGCCGCGGGGCGCGGCCGGCAGGGAAAAGGAGAAATTTTTTGCGCGACGCGTACACGCACAGGGGTGTGTCATTAACCCCGGCGGCCCTTGTGCGCCCGTGCGGCGCGGCAACGCGGGGACGACTTCACGCGCGGCGGGAAAAATCGCGATTTCCGCCCTAAAACTCCGCTGACTTCGCGACGGAATGGCGCTTATTTGTCGGTGCGGCGAATAAGATTGTCATGTAAGAACCGGAGCACAGGCGCGGGGGTCAGACAAGAGGGTCAGGTACGATTACGGAGCGCAGCCGAGCAGAGCGAGGCCATCTCGTAGATTGTACCTGACCCACCTGAATCGCTTCGATTCATTGTCTGACCCTAGCGAAGACGGACAAGCGCCCCGCTCGTAGAATGGACCCGGTCCACGAACTCGGATCGGGGCCATCTCGCAGATTGGGATTTGACCCTGCACAAATCCGCCAAACAGGCGGTTCCAGAATTTTTTCGCTGTAAAACAGGGAGGGAAAAATGATTGCCAAATTGACTTTCTCCGGCCTCAAAGGCCAGCGGCGCGAGCACGACCTCGCGCCCCTCACGCTCGTCAAAGGCCCGAACGGCAGCGGCAAGACCGCCACTCTCCAGGCGATTATGACGGGCTTCCTCGGCTATGAGCCGCGCCTGGGCAAACGCCCGGAGGCGACGATGGCGCTCGCCGAGGACGGGCGCATGTCAGTCCAAATCCTCACGGACAAGGGCTTCGGCGTCACGCGCCTTTTCGCCTTCGACCCGGCGACGCAGGCCGTCTCGCAGGAAATCCGCCTGCGCGGCCGCGCTGAAATGCTGCAAAAGGAGGCGGAGGCCGAAATCGCCGCGACGCTGGGCGCGCTCATGCCGGAGGGCGGCAGGTTTTACGGCGACGATGGGACGGAGTTCGACCTTGTGCCGCGGCCGCCGGCCTTTCCGCTTCACGCGTGGGGGACGGCGCTCGTCTCCGTTCAGCCGCCGTTTCGCGGCGCGGGCGGCGAGGCGCTGGCCGGACGGGTGGGGACGGTGGAATACGTTTTCACGGGCGACGTCGAGGGGATGTACTTTTTGATTGACATGGCGGAGGCGCTGGGGCTTGGGGTGGCGGAGATGTCGCGCGCCTTCGGAACCTGAATTCCCAACAAAAGGGGTCTGACCCCTTTTGTCGGGGTTATTGCGGGAGGGACCATGTATCGCGAATATGTTGTTGACCGGATTGCCTTGCTGGAGGCGGAAAAGCAGGCGGCTGGCCTGAGCGCGTTCGCGCTGATGAGGATAAACGGGCGGATTGCGCTGCTTCAGGCGAGCCTTGCGGAGTACGACGACCTCGTGGCGCGTGGCTTCATGATAACCGGCATGACCAGCGGAGACAGGCCCGCGTGGCAGGTCTCCGCGCCGTGAAATCCGCGGACTATTCAGAACGGAGCGTGACATGAGACGATTGATGATTTTGTTTTTTGCGGCGGGGTGCATTTTCGCGGCGGGCTGTGCCGCGGCCCCAGAGGTTGCCGCGGCGCACGCGAAGCAGCAGGAGGCGCTGACAAATCTCAAGGCGAATCTTGAGACCTTTAGCAACGCCGTGCTCAACGACCTGGAAGCCGCGCTGGTGGCGCAGATTGACGCGGAGTTCGCGGCGAAGGAGCGCGCGCTCACGGGCGCTGACGGCAAGGTGGTGCTCGCCGACTACAAGGCGGAACTCGCCGCCGCGCAGGCCGCGCGCGAGCGCGACCGCGCGAAGGTTGCCGCGCAGATGGCGAAGTTCCGCGAAATTGAGCAGGACCTTGACGGCGCCATTGAAGTCGGCGCGGCGATTGACGGGTATCTTAACCGAAAGACTTTCACCACGCAGGATGCGGTCTCGCTGATGCAGGAGATCGCGGCGATTCTCAAGGAGAAGTAACATGGCTTACGAAACGAGCGGGACCCCAAACCTTGACGGCGCGAAATACGCCCCGCCGGTGCTCACGCCGGAGGAACGGGAAATCTGGGTGAAGCGGATTGACGAGGCGGTGGCGCGCGGCGCAATCGTGCCCGCCGTTGTGGAACTGATGAAGGCGGCGCTGCCGTTTTTCAAAGCCGCGGGGTTGCTGGTGCTGTAAAAGGATGAAGGATGGAGGAGGAATGTCCGGCATCTTTATCCTTTCGCCTTTATCCTTCAGCCTTGCATATGCGGATAGTGAAACCACTTCCTTATCTCCTTTTTTACGGGTCGGCGGCGGCGAACCCCGCCACAGGCGGATAAACCGCGCTACAGGCCGGCTAAGCCGGCCACAGGCGGGCAGCCTCGCCGGCCCGTATTGAAATCACGAGGTGAAGCATGGACTCTTTTCTTACAAACATCGCGGGTTTTCTGGGCAAGACGAAGCCGAAGATCGTCGCGGTGGGAGCCGGGCTGATGTTTCTTCTGCAACAGTTGGGCGCGTCGGAGACGGTCGTGATAATCGCGGGCGTGCTCGACGGCATCGCACTCATCGCACACACGGTAACGGACATCGCGCATGAACTGGCGGTTGCATCCGGCAAGTCGCAAAGCATCGGGACCGAACAATGACGCCGCTCGAACTTGAGGACGAAATCCGCGAAATCCGCCGCGACATCGGGGAGATCCGCAAGGACCTCGCCGGAATCCGCGAGTGCGTCACCACGCACTCCAAGCGGCTGCGCCACCCGTGCGAGCGGCACGAGCAGACGGTTGAGCGTGTCCGCGCGCTGGAGGCGAAGCGCAGCGGCGCGCTTGAGATTGTGCGCCTTTGGTTTCCCGCGGCGGTAACGGTCGTGGGCTGGTTCGTCCTCTTCCTCCTCTCCCGCATCAAATGAATAGGACCCGGTCCCGTTTTTTGGGCGTAACCGCATCCTTGACACACCACGCACACCCCCTATAATAAGCCCGCTCCTTTTGCCTTATATATTGCGGGACTACGTGACGGTTACAATACGCGATGCCACAAAGAGGGACCTCGACGCCGTGACCGCGCTGTGGCGGCAGTTGATGGATTTCCACGCCGCCCTCGACCCGGCGTTCCAGTTGAACAAGGACGCGGAGAAGGCCTTCCGCAAGTTCGCCGTCCGCTGTATCAAGAGCCGCAACATGCTGGCCATCATCGCAGAGGATAACGGCAGGCCCGTCGGTTATTGCTGCGCGATGATAGAGCCTGCCGCGCGGATGTTTGTCCCGCGGACCTACGGCACTATCGCCGACCTGGTGGTTGACGGCGGGAATCGCAGGCGCGGCATCGGGCGGATGCTTGTCGATTCGGCGCGGACGTGGCTCGTCGCGCGCGGGGCGCGGAGAATCCGCGTAAACGCGGTCTTCGCCAACGGCGGCGCGGTGGCGTTCTGGCGGGCGATGGGGATGCGCGAGTTTATCGTTTCGATGGCGCAGGATGTCCTGCCCACCGACGAGGTGGGAGCATGAAAAGTTTTTTCCCGGATTGCCACACCCACACGCGGCAGTCGAAGGACTCCGACGCGACCATGCGCCAGTACTGCGAGCGCGCGATTGCGCTGGGCGTGGATTACCTTGCGTTCACGGACCACATAGACCTTGATCCGCTCGATGTTTCATACGGCTACTACGACTTTGATCGCGCGCTCGGCGAGTTCGAGGAAGCGAAGAGGGAATTCGGCGGGCGCTTGGAACTAGCGTTCGGCGCGGAGGTCTCGTGCCAGAAGAGCCTCATCGAGGACGCGCGGAAATCCATTGAAGGCCGCCCGTACGACCTTGTCATCGGGAGCGTTCATATCCTCGACGGCATGGGCGGCGACATCTCGTCGCGCGAGGGGACGCCGGCGATTTTTGAGAAGCACGGCGCGCGGAGGATTTTTGCGAAGTATCTCGACGAGGTGGAGGTTTCGATAGACTGCGGGCTTTTCGACGTGATAGGGCACATCGGCATTCCGCGGCGACATGGGATGCAGTATCTGAAGGACTTCGACATAGCGCCGTTCGAGGAGCAGACGGAACGGATTGCGCGGAAAATCGCGCGGGCGGGAGTTGCGCTTGAAGTGAACGCCTCCGGGCTGTGGCAGGGGCCGGGCGAGACTTATCCGTCGATGGAGTTCGTGAAGCGGTTTTTGGAGCACGGCGGCGCCAGGATAACGGTCGGCTCGGATGCGCACGCGCTGGAGAATTTGGGGCGGTGCGTGCCGGATGTCCTGGAAATGCTGCGGCAGGCGGGCGTCCGCGAAGTTACGGTTTTCCGCGCCCGCAAACCGTGCGCAGAAAGAATCTAGTGTAGTGTCTCTAACGCTTCTTTACATTTGGATATTTTGGCCATTATTATTTCGACAGTCGCGCTCCATGTGAAGACGCGCGGGTTCTGGTTGTGATTGTCCAGATATTGCATGATAGCGT